>Ga0315336_1000125_pt1 | contig 334248 bp, 283 predicted proteins | sample ASW5metaG_FD_204512 | JGI IMG/M metagenome (GOLD analysis project Ga0315336, IMG submission 204512) | Ammonia-oxidizing marine archaeal communities from Monterey Bay, California, United States - ASW #5 | ecosystem: Environmental > Aquatic > Marine > Intertidal zone | place: USA: California...
CGTGAGGGCCCGCTCCACGCAGCGAGCGACCGTCTCCGCCGGGTTCGCGCGGTCCAGCATCGACCGATTGAAGTCTCGCGCGCGCTCGAGGGCCGCCCGGTAGTAGTCCTGATGCTCGTCGGGGATCGTTTGGAGAGCCTTGGTGAATTCATCGTCGAGACTCGCCGCGAAGAGCGGCTTGTCTTCGTCGGAGTAGGTCATTCCGGGTTCGATCAGGCACACCCGGATCCCGGAGCGCCGCAGCTCGACCCGGAGTGCGTCGGTCAAACCTTCGAGGGCGAATTTGGTGGAACTGAGGACGCCCATCAGCGGGATCGATAGCCGAGCGTTCGACGCACCGATGTTGACGATCCGACCCTTTGCGCGCCGAAGCTGCGGCAGGAACGCCTGGGTGGTCAGCAGCGTCCCGAATACGTTCACGCCGAACTGATGCTCGAGTTGTTCGCGCGTGACGTGCTCGAGCGGTCCACTGCCACCGACGCCCGCGTTGTTCACGAGTCCGTCGAGCCCCCGGCCCGCGGTGAGACCCTCGATTTCCTGCGCGGCGCGAGCGACCGACTCGTCACTCGAGATATCGATCGCGACGCTCTGAATGCCGTCGCCCTCGCCCTCCAGAGCTTCTCCATCTCGGCTGGCTCGAACGCCCGCGAAGACTGTCATTCCCGCGCGCGACAGGTACCGCGCCGTCGCCCGCCCGATGCCGCGAGAGGCTCCGGTCACGAGAACCGTCTTGTGCGTTCGGGACATCGCCGCGCCTCCCTTCGCGGCCCACACGGCCGGCAAACGGGTCCCCAGTGTAGTGGCGATCGCCGCGCCTTCGGCGCCCGTTCGCCCGCACCCGGACCCCGCCGCCCTCTCGACTACGCCGATTTAGCCCCAAACGAGGGGGGCCCATCGAGGCTCGCGAACAACACCAGGGCGCAGCGATAGGCAGCATCCGGCTCTCGGTTCTTGAAGCCGTTGTCGACCAGATCGTCGTGCCCGATCCAGAGCCGCGAGCAGACCATACGCGACCGCCTCACACGCGCTCCGTGAGGCTTCTGGATGCACCTTGGCCAGCTCCGCTGCGATCGACTCCTGGAACTCGCGGTGTAGTTCGCCCAGCAACTGCGCGTCCCAGAGTCCATCGATCACTCGCCAAGCGAGCCTTCTCACGGTTCGGATCCCGGCGCCTTCAGCGAGCGCGGAGAGCCACGAACGAGTGCGCTCCGCGACTCTCTGCGTGAGGGCTTCCGTCAGCCGGGAGTCGCCGACGCTCCATCCCCGCCATAGACTGAGATCCGGAGGTCTTTCCGATGGTTCAGCCGCTTTGGGTCCTCGCCGCCTTCCTGGGTCTCCTGGTCTCGGTCTCCGGCTGCCGTGACTCGCACCCGGTCGTACCGGGCCCGGGGGACGCCCACATCGCGGTGCGCGTCGAGAGCGTCGCGGTCGACGCCGAGACGCGCGGTCCCGTCGTGATTCTTCAGGAGCTGGCCGGCACGCGTCGCCTCCCGATCTGGATCGGTCATCCCGAAGCGGCTTCGATCGACCACCGCTTGCGCGAGCGACGCACGGTTCGACCCAACTCTCATGATCTGGCGAAGCGTTTGATCGACGGGCTCGGCGGCGAAGTCACGCGAGTGGTCGTGACCGAACTCACCGGCGGGATCTACTACGCGCGCATCGTGCTCACCAACTCCGGAAACTCGATTGAAATCGATGCGCGGCCGAGCGATGCCATTGCTCTCGCTCTGCGAACCGGAGCGCCGCTATTCGTCACCGAGCCTCTGTTCGGGAAGGCGTCGAACACCGACTCGAACGCCGAAAACGCCCGGAGAATCTGACTCGCGCGAGCAGCGCATGTGCAACTCGCGCGCATCATTCACCGACGGTGCAGCGCTTTTTCTGCGCACTGCGTTCACGTTGACAACCTACGGCACCGGTGGCACGATCGCGCGACCCGAAAAGGCCCGCGCGCGCACCTCCGCGCACGTCTGCCTGGCAGGACGAGGACGCGCCCCCCATGACGCATACGGAGCTCGCTTGGGAGTTCGCGGAGCTCTTCTCGGAACTGGATGTCAATGACACCAACGAGATGATCCGCAACAACGTCCCCGTCGAAACGTTGGAGTTCTTCAGTTCCTACGCCGAGTCATTCTCCAAGGGCGAAGGGATCGACGCCAAGATGGCGGGACGCCTTCCGAACCTCCTCCTGGTGGGTTACCTGCTGCGTGTGCTCGAGGAGCGACTCCTCGACGACGAATCGGAAGACGGACCCGTCTCCTGAGTCGGGCCGACTGCACCTGTGACCCTCCGCGAAGTTCGCACCGACGCTGCCCCGGCACCGGTCGGACCGTATTCCCAGGCAGTCCAGCACGGGTCCCTGCTGTACGCCTCCGGGCAGATCCCGCTCGACCCGGCGACGGGCAAACTCGTGGCCGGCGACATCGCCGAGCAGGCCGCGCAGGTGATCGACAACCTCGAGGCCGTCCTCCGCGCGGGCGGTAGCTCGCTCGAGCGAGTGATCCGCGCAACCGTCTACCTGACCCATCTCGCAGACTTCCCACGCGTGAATGACGTCTACGCGACTCGCTTCACTGGCAACCCCGCCCCGGCGCGGGCCACCGTCGAGGTGTCGGCGCTTCCGCTAGGCGCGGACATCGAGATCGACGCGATCGCGGTCGTCGCGGAGCCCTGAGCCCCTGGGTCTGTTGGCAGACCCGAACCGCGACCGGTACCTTGCGCTTTATTCCCCGGGGGATGGCCCATTCGCCATGACCGACAAAGTCCCGATGACACCGCAGGGCTACCAGCAGCTCCAGGACGAGCTGAAGCAACTCGAGACCATCGACCGCTTCAAGATCGTCAAGGAGATCGAAATCGCGCGCGCACACGGAGACCTCTCCGAGAACGCGGAGTACCACGCCGCGAAAGAGAAGCAGGGACTCATCGAGGGACGAATCCGTTTCGTCAGTGACCGCGTGGCCCGCGCCCAGGTGATCGAGCCCGGCGGGGAGGACCCCGAGCGCGTTCGATTCGGTGCGACGGTCGTGATCTCGGAGCTCGAGTCCGGCGAGCAGAAGACCTACCGCATCGTCGGCGAGGACGAGGCCAACGCAAAGAACGGGACGATCTCCGTGACGTCGCCTTTGGCCCGTGCGCTGCTCGGACGCGAAGTCGACTCTTCGATCGAGCTCAAGGCGCCCAAGGGCACTCGCGAGCTCGAGATCGTCGACATCCAGTACGAGTCGACCGAGTAGTCCCCTCCTCCCGAGGCTCGCGGCGACCCCGCAGACGGGCGGATCTCCTCCGCACCTGAACAGCGGGTGAATACCTCCGTTCGGCTGCTTGCGACGAACGCAGCCCGTGAAGTAGATTCCCCTGGGGGCGAGCCTCCTTCACGCACCCTGGGCGGTGTTTTGCGGTCTCTTCAGGTCAAATTCAGCACGCTCGTCGTCACGGTGTTGGTCGTCGCCTGTGTGGGGCTCGCCTACGTCGCGACGCAGCACGAACGTCGCGCGCTCGAGTCTGCAGTCGAGCGTCACGGGCGCGCGCTCGCCCAGAATCTGGCGGAGGATGCGAAGGAGCCTCTGCTCAACCGGGACGAGCTGAGCCTCGGCACGCTCGTTCGACACTCCGGTGAAGAAGAAGGCCTGGTCGGCGCGCGATTGCTCGACCTCGACGGACGGGTCGTCGCGTCGCTCGCCGAAGAAGAGCGCGGCCAGGAGCAAGCGCGGCTCACGATCGCTACCGAATCCGAGACTCCCAGGCCGTCGAAACAACGGCGCGGAGAGCGGCTGGTGATCGCGGCTCCCGTCGTGTTCAGCGACACCCTGGTCGGGGAAGCACAGCTCGAACTCGACCTCAACGTGCTGGTCGAGCCGGTGGTGCGCGAGACGCGCGAACAGCTCACGACCCTTGCCGTCGCAGTGATCCTGCTCGGCGTGGGGTGTGGGATCGCGTTCGTCACTCTCCTCGTCGGCCCCTTGCGACGCCTCACGGCCGGGGTCGAGCAACTGACCGAAGGGAACCTCGCGACGCGCATCCCGCCGACTTCCCACGACGAAGTCGGCGAACTCACGCGCGCGTTCAACAAGATGGGCGAGTCCCTCCAACAGAAGGAACGGATCCAGAGCGCCTTCGGTAGGTACGTCAGCAACTACGTCCTCAATCAGCTCCTCGAGAGCAGCGACGACGAACTGCATGGAACCGAGCGCGAGGTCACGATCCTGTTCTGCGACATTCGACAGTTCACCCGGCTGTCCGAGGGCATGAAGGCTGCCGACGTCGTGGCGTTACTCAACGAGGTCTTTCAGCTCGCCACCGACTGCATCCTCGAGCAGGAGGGCACGATCGACAAGTTCATCGGCGACTCCGTGATGGCCTACTTCGGTGCGCCGGTGCCGTCGCCCGATCATGCACTGCAGGCGACCCGGGCCGCCGTCGAGATCGAACTCGCGATCGCGGAGCGCAATCGGGGACTCGGAGGCGGGGGCACGCCGGTCGAGATGGGGATCGGCATCCATACCGGCACGGTGATCGTTGGAACGATCGGCTCTGACCGCCGCACCGACTTCACCGCGATCGGGGATCCCGTCAACGTCGCGCATCGACTGGAGAAGCTCTCTCGACCGGGCGAAATCCTCGTTTCGGAAGCCGTCCAACGCCGGGTGCGGGGCGAACAGAAGTTGCATTTCGAAGGCGAGCGCCAACTATCGGGCCGGCTCGAGCCGGTGCACGTCTACTCCGTCGAATACCCGGGCTCCCGCACGCCAACGAGCGGCGACACGCCCGGCCGCGCTTGATGCCGCGCCACCACGCGCGGCTGCGCGTCGCCGGTCTGCTCGCCCTCGGAACAGCGCTCGCGTGCACCACGCCTCTCGAACGAGGCGAACGCCGATATCAGGCTGGAGACCAGCTCGGTGCACTCGAAATTTGGCGAGCGGCCCCATCGGACGCCACGAACGCAGCGCGGATCGATCTGCGCGTCGAGGAAGTGGAACGCGAGTTCGACCAGCTCGTCGTCCGCTACAAGAAGCGCGGCCGCTACTACGAGCGAAAGGATCGCCTGGCCGAGTCGATCCTCAACTACCGACTCGCACTGAGACTCCAAGGAAGCGACGCAGAATCGCTGGAGCACGTTCAGCAGCTGGCGCGTGATCTCGATGAACGCAAGCGAAGCTCCCGCACGGCGCTCGGAGAAGCACTCGCCGCCGGGGAGCTGCGCCGCGCTCGAACTGAACTCGCCGTGATGCGTCGCCTCGACCCGTTCGATTCCAAGCTCGAAACCGTCGAGCGACAACTCGACGACGCCCTGCGAGCAGAAGTCGACCGACTTCTCGCTCGCGGTCGGCGCGGCTTCACATCCGGCAACTACCGCACGGCGCGTACGGCATTCGCCTCGGTGATCGAACTCGACCCGGAGAACGACTCCGCCCAGGGCTACCTTGCGTTCATGGAGACCATCCGTGCCGAAGATCAGCGTCCGGGGTCGAGGCCCCCGGGAGCGGTCCCGCCGCAGATATCGGCCTCCGAGAGCGAGATTCGCGCGGAGGGACACCATCGGAATGCGCTTTCGGCTGAGCGCACTGGCAAACCCTACGTCGCCATTGGTCACGAACAGCGCGCGCTCGAACTGAACCCGCAGCACCGCGCAGCCCAGCGTAACCTGGCCGCGCTTCGCCGGAGCCTCGGGCCCGAGGTTTCCGGTCTCCTCGAGTCGGGCCGAGGTCACTTCGAAGCGGAGGAACTCCAGAGCGCACTCGACGTCTGGCGCCGCGCGCTTCTCATCGAGCCCCGGAACGAGCAGGCACTCCAATACATCGCACGTGCAGAGACCCTGCTCGAAAATCTCGAAGAGCTCCGCTCGGAGCCGACTTCCGGTGGTCGACGCTAGGTGGCCAGGGTCGAGCGGATTCCGCTTCTTCTGTTGGCACTCGCTGCAACAGGAACCTTCGGCTGTGCGACCGCCCTCGACGTCGAGGGCATCGCGAACACCTTCCGTTCCGCCAGGGTGCCCGAAGCGCCGGCCCTGACCGACGCGCGCCCCTCCAAGCTCGTCGCGCCCGAAGGCCTGCGTACCCGTTCAGACGAACTCCGCATGATTCCGCTGAAGTGGGACCCGGTACTCGTCGGCGAAGTCGCCGGGTACTCGCTCGAGCGTTCGCTGTTCAAGAAGGGCGAATACCAGCGCGTCGCAATCCTGTCCGACCGCTTCGCGACTTCATTCGTGGATCGCGGGACGGACCTCGCACCGAAAGCGACGCCGGGCGGCAGAAGCGGATCGGGCGACCTCGGCGACGGCACCACGTACTTCTACCGGGTACGCGCATTCGATCAGGAGGGCCGTCTCTCCCGGTTCTATTCGGAGATCGCGACGGCCACGACACACCCACCTCCGCCCACACCCGAAGACCTCCGGACGTACAGCCATCGCGCTCACATGATCGCGCTCACCTGGCGCAGTGTGGAGGATCCGACGACAGCCGGATACGTGGTTCACCGGAGTCCGAGTTTTCGAGGGGAGTATCTGCCTGTGGCTCGCGTCGACGGCCGCTTCAACACCACTTGGGTCGACCGCGGCCTCGAACCCTTGCGGCTGCTCTACTACCGGGTGACCGCCGTCAACGAGGCCGGAGGCGAGGGAGTGGCTTCTCGTGCACGACGTGGCGTGACAAAGCCCGAGCCCCTGCCCCCTCACGATCTCGAGGTCGCCGAGAGCGCACTCGGCTCGATCCGACTCGTGTGGATGCCGAACGTGGAATCCAACATCGCCGGATACCGTCTCTTCAGACGCCGATCTGGAGCCGCCGCCGAGGAACTCGTCGCTGAACTCGGCCGGGAGCAGACCACCGCATTGGACACCGAAGTGGGCGCGGGAGAACCGCTCACCTATCGCGCGTTGGCATTCGACACCGACGGCATGTCGAGTGCGCCGTCTGAGCCGATCCGCACCGAGGGCGTCCCGTATGACCTTCATGCGGACGTTCGCGAGGGCCGGGTCGAGCTGCGCTGGGACGCCGCCCTGCATCATCAATTCGGACGCGCGCGGGTACTCCGCGACGGGTTCTTCGGCGCCCGCGAGCTGGCTGTGGTGCCCCGAGAGAGCTACTCGGACGAGACGGCCGCACGCGGCAAGACATCTCGATACCGGGTGATCCTGATCCGCGAGGACGGCACAGAGGCGCCTCCGTCGGCTCCGATCGAGGTCTCGGTCCCGCGTTGATTTCCAGCCCCCAGTGCTTAGACTCCCCCCTTCTTCCCCGGTAGCTCAGCTGGTAGAGCAAGCGGCTGTTAACCGCTGGGTCGTAGGTTCGAGTCCTACCCGGGGAGCCACCGATCCTGCACCACGTCGCTGAGCCCCGTGAGGCGGGATCACTCCTCCCCTCTGCGGGTTGCGCCGTGAACTTCTACGCACACGCCGTCGTCGCCGAAGCACGGCGGACCGACGCAGACTTCGTGCTCGGGTCGATGCTTCCAGATCTCGCGGCGATGGCCGGGCTGCGCATCCTGGGTGCCGAGTCGACTGAGCTGCGGCAGGGAATTCGGCTGCATCACGAAAGCGACGAGCGCTTCCATGCCTGCCCCACGTTCGGCGCGCTCACCCGCGACGGCAGTCGCGAACTCCAGGCCCTCGGACTCCGGCGCGGTCCCGCACGAGGTGCCGCCCACGTGGGGATCGAGCTGCTCCTCGACGGCTGGCTCCTGGCCGAGCGGCCTCCGACCGACGCCTACCGGAGCGCACTCGATCGCGCCGCGGTTTGCGCCGACACCGTGCAGTGGCGAACGCCCCCGACTGAAGCGTGGCGCCGGCTGTGTGGACGGATCACGACCCCGGAGGCGACGGACGGCTACAAGGATCCTTCCGAAGTCGCGCGGCGCACCGCCCGGACGCTCGCTCGCCGGCCGCGTCTGGCACTCGCCGAGCAGGAGTTCGGCCCCCTCGAGGCATGGCTGCGCACCGTCCGGGCGCGGGTCGCTCACCACGGTCCGGCATTGCTCGAAGCCGCTGCTCGAGACGCTCCCAAGCGCAGCGGTTCGGCGGGATGACCTCTACACTTCGCGGGTCCGAACCGGTGGGGGGGATCCATTGAAGTTCAGCGTCCTTGCAGCGCTCGTGGTGGCGACCACGCTCTGCATCTGCACCTCGACCTCGGGGGCGACCGGCGAAGCCGCGTGGGTCAAAGGAGCACCGCTCAATCTCCGTTCGGGCGCGGGCACGCAGTACCGGATTCTCACGACCAGCCTTCCGGGCGAACGGGTCGAGATTCTGGAAGAAACCGAACGCTGGACCAAGATCCGCAAGCCCGACGGGACGGATGGCTGGATCGCGGCCGGGTATCTGGACCCCAAGGCACCGCCTCTTCAGCGGGTCGGGTTGCTCGAGGCCGATGTGGAACGGCTCACGCGAGATCTCGACTCGAAGACCTCCGGCGCTGCCACGCTCCGCACGGAGACCGATTCTCTGAAAGAGCGTGAGGCCACCCGAGAATCCGAGCTCGCTCGTCTCACTCAGGAAAACCTCCGCTACCGGGCCGGAGCGCGATGGCCGGAGTGGGCCACCGGCGCGCTGATCCTGTGCACTGGCATGGCGCTCGGGGCAGTGATTCGTCAGGTCAGCGGCGGCCGCCGACAGAACCGGCTCCGCTTCTAGGACTCCTCCAAAGAGCCCGGGACGGGCGATTCTGCCCGCCACGGGGAGCGCGCGTGGGGTAGGTTCTCGGCTGCGCCCGGGTCCCGAGAAGGACCCATTCCGTCCCTCGAGCGAACTCTGCGAGCGGGGCTTCGAGCAGGAGCGAGTTGGCAGCACCGGGCGACCTTTCTTTCGAGCACTTGGGCACCGGTGGCCGATCCGACCGACTCGGCTTCGGGGTCATCCTTCGGTTGCTCTGGCGCTGCGCCCAGCTCCTGCGACCGGTGCGCGCGCATCTGATTCGGCTGTTCCTCGGGTTCAGCGGGCTCGCGATCGCGTTCCTCCCGCTCGGAATCCTGCTCTTCGACGCGTTCTTCACGCGGGTCCTCCAAGGCGAGCCACTGCTGCCCCTCGAAGCGACATTCCTCGGACTCGACCCCGCGGTGTTCGTCGACGTCGAGACACTCGATCCGGACACCCGGCGTGCATTGCTCCGGCGCGTCATCTGGGTCGGAGTCGCTTCAGGAGTGGTGGTCTCCCCGCTGATCATGGCGCTCTACTACTACCAGGTCTGGATCCTGCAGCGCGTGAACCAGATCCTTCGAGTGCAGCTCCTCGAGCGGTTCCAGAGCCTGTCTCTCCGATTCCACGCGGAGAACCGCGTCGGCGATGCGATCTACCGGATGTATCAGGACAGCGCGATGGTCACGCAGCTCATCGACGTGCTTTTTCTCACGCCTGCGATGACCCTCGCGCGGTTCACCTTCAGCCTCGTCGTCATCGCGCTGTTCGACGTCTGGCTGGCCCTCGTCCTGGGCCTGCTCGTCCCCCCGCTGCTGCTTCTCGGCGCCTGGCTCTCGAGGCGAATGCGCGTGCGATTCCGCGCCGCGCGCGAGGCCAACAGCACCCTGACCTCCCGGATCCAGGAAACCCTCTCGGGAATCAAGGTGATCAAGGCCTACGGCGCCGAGGGGCTCGAACAGGCGCGCTTCGAGTCGGCGAGCGAGACCGCGTTCGAAGCGGCGTTCCAGGCTCGCGGCCTCCTCGCGTTCTTTCTGGTCGCCGTGTTCTGGATCGTCGCCGTCGGTCTGGTCACCGCGGGAGCGGTGTCTGCCTGGCATACGCGAGAGGCCGACTCGATCGCCTGGCCGCTTCTCGGATTTACCGTCTGGAACCTCGGCCTCTTCAACTATGCGAAGGCTCGCTTCGGGGACGGCGCCAGCCAGACCCGTCACCTGTTTCGAACCTGGGGCCGCACCCAGGACATCGCGATCGGCCTCGATCGCGTCTTCGAGGTACTCGACCTCGAGCCCGAGGTGCAGGACGCGCCCGATGCCACCCCTCTCACCACCGTCGAGCAGGGAGTTCGCTACCGCGATGTCCACTTCCGCTACCAGCCGGACCGACCCGCGCTCGAAGGAGTGAGCTTCGAAGCCAACGTCGGCACGATCACCGCGGTGGTCGGACCGACAGGCTCGGGCAAGACCACCTTGATGGCCTTGCTTCTGCGCCTCTTCGACCCGACCCGAGGCGCAATCGAAATCGACGGCCGCGACATCCGCAGCCTCGAGAAGGATTCGCTCCGCGCGAACGTCGCGGTCGCCCTCCAGGAGAACCTCCTCTTCGGCACGACGATCCGTGAGAACGTCCGCTATGCGGTGCCGAACGCGTCCGACGACCAGGTCCGGGCCGCAGCCCGTGTGGCCGGCGCCGAAGAGTTCATCGAGGCGCAGGAAGACGGGTACGACACCGAACTCGGCGAGCGGGGCACGAAGCTTTCCACCGGCCAGCGCCAGCGCTTGTCCATCGCGCGCGCCGTGCTCAAAGACACGCCGATCCTGATCCTCGATGAACCGACGGCCGCTCTCGACGCCGAAACGGAGATGCGGGTCCTGCAGAACCTGGCCGAATGGGGCCGCGGGCGCCTGATCTTCCTCATCACACACCGCCTCTCGACGATCCGCCAGGCCGACCAGATCCTGGTGCTGCGGGACGGTGTGATCGCCGAACACGGGCCGCATGCCGAGCTCATCGCACGGCCGAACGGGGCCTACCGCGGACTCGTCGAAACGGAGATCGCACCTCGGGTCGCCCAGTGAGACAGCAACTCGAAGAGCGAGGCGAGTACGGGAATCGTGAGGCGCTGCGCATCATCGGCCGCGCTCTCCGCTACCTCGGGCCGTTCCGAGACCGGTTCGCCATCAAGGGCATGCTGGTGATCCTCACGCTCCTGCCCCTTCTCTTCTTGCCGTGGCCTGTGAAGATCGTCGTCGACCACATCGTGCTCGGACTTCCCTTGAGTGAGCCCACGACGCCGTACCCTGGGTTGATCCTGCCCCTCATCCACTTTCTCGACGGACGCTCCTGGCAGGAGATGTTGCTCTGGCTCGTCGCGATCCAACTCGGACTCGTCGCACTGCTCGGTGCCGTCGGAACCGGCGGCGCAGAGCGCGACCAGGCCGACGGCTACCTCTCGAGCGGGCACGATCAGGCGACGAAGACCGAGAACGAAGCCAACGCCGGCTGGAGCATGGCGAGCGGACTCCTCGGCCTGCTCGACTTCCGGTTCACGATCCGGCTCACGCAGGCGCTGAACCACCACTACCGCTCGCAGCTGTTCGACCGGATCCAGACGCTTCCGATGACTGCCTTCGACGACGAACGGATCGGCGACGCGGTCTACCGCGTGATGTACGACACCCCGTCGATCACGAACAGCGTGCAGCGCATCATCTTCACCCCGCTCGGGTCGCTGACGATGATCTTCATGACGATCTTCGTGCTGCAGGCCGTCTTCGGGAGTCATCCTCCGATCGTCTGGACGGCGGTCGCGATCCTCGGCATTGCGATCGTCGCCACGATGCCGTTCTCCGGCGCACTGCGACGCCGCGCGAGCGGAACCCGTAAGGCCGGCGCGACAGCGACGTCGACGATGGAAGAAGGCCTCACCAACATCCTCGCGGTCCAGAGCCTCGGCGGCGAACAGCGGGAGCGTTCGCGCTTCGACCGCGACAGCTGGGCATCCTTCAGCCGGTACCGATCGCAGATGGCAATCGGCATGTTGATCACGCTCGCGGCCCTCGTTCCAGGGATCGCAATCGGCTCATACGCCTTCTACTACATCGCCGACCTGGTGATTCAAGAACGCATCTCGGTCGGCGATTTCGGTCTCCTGTTCAGCTATTTCCTCGTTTTGACCTTCTCCTGCGTAGAAGTCGGGGCCCTTTGGATCCGCGTCCAGGAGTCATCGGTCGGGCTCGATCGCGTCTTCTTTTTGATGGATCTCCCTGGCGAGTCCGACGGCGAGGCCACGCGGCGCGCCGACCCGCTCCGAGAGTCGGTCCGAATCGAGAACGTCGACTTCGCCTATCCCGATGGCACACCGGCCCTCTCGGGTGTCGACCTCGAGGCGCGCGTCGGCGAGGTGACGGCCCTCGCGGGCCCTGCGGGAGCCGGCAAGACCACCCTCGCCTATCTCCTCCCGCGATTCATCATCCCGAACGCCGGCCGGGTGCTGTTCGATGGCGTCGACAGTGCAGACGCCACGCTCGAATCGATCCGCAACCAGGTGGCATTCGTCTTCCAGGAGACCGTTCTCTTCGATGCCACCGTGGCGGAGAACATTCGCATCGGGAACCCGAACGCCACCGATGAGGAGGTTCGGCGTGCCGCGCACGTCGCCGGGGCCGATGAGTTCGTGCAGCAACTGCCGGCCGGATACGACACGCCGCTCGGACGGGCGGGCGGCAAGCTCTCCGTCGGCCAGAAACAACGCCTGTCGATCGCTCGCGCGCTCGTGCGCCCGGCTCGCATCCTGGTACTCGACGAGCCGACGTCCGCACTCGACCCGGAGACCGAACAGCGTCTGGTCGCCGCCCTGCGGACGGCCAGCCGCGACCGGCTCGTATTCGTGATCGCGCATCGCCTGTCGACGATTCGGGCCGCGGACCAGATTCTCTTCCTCGACGAGGGTCGCATCCTCGAGCGTGGCTCACACGAGGAGTTGATGGCGCTGCCGAACGGCGGCTATCGACGCTTCGTCGAACTCCAGACGCGAGGTGCCACATGAGGCGAACCCACGGGCTATTCGCAGCCCTCCTGCTCCTCTGCGCGTGCGCCGATCCGGGGGCACAATATCGCGCTGCTCATCCTGACTGGACACCGAGAGCTCCAAACGAGCAGATGGACGGAGCCGAGGTCCTGGCTCTCCTCCACGTCCCGCCGGAAGGGGAGTTCACCGTCACGCTCGAGGAGACGTTCCTCTCGCGCGTCGAGGACGACGTCTGGCGCGAGATCTCGGCTCGCGAAGTCACGCGCGGAAATCCTGGCGCCACCGATTTCACCGTCGTCATCGGATCGCGAAGCTGCAGCGACTGGCAATGGATGACCGAGGAAGACTACGTCGGGTACCAGGCCGAGGAGCGTTCCTCCTGGTACCTGCTTCGCGGGGAGACTCTCATCGCCTGGGACCACTGGAACTACCGCGCGCACTGCGTACCGGTGAACTCATTCCGGCCGGCGCGGGGCGACGACCAGGCGCTCGAACAGACCCTCCTGCGGTTCGTCGCCCAGCGATTCCCGAACCCCCGGACCCCGGCGGAGATTCGATTCGACCGCGGCGTCGCCTACCTCGAAGCCGAGCGGATCGTCGAAGCGCGGCGCATGCTCAAGGCCGGCGACCGCGCGATCGAGAGCTTGTCGAACGACCGCATCCACCGCGAACGGGGCGAAACCCGCGCGGAACTTCACGCAGAGGAGGAGCATCTGCGCCGACGCCGCGCCGAGCTTTCCGTCGCCATCGACCGCGCGGCTCTCGAGGAGCGGGGGCTGCCGACGGCGCCTGTCGAGCGGTTCTTTCGCGGCGTCGACGACTAGAATCCGGAGGCCGGATCAGACCAGTGACGACTAGAATCCGGAGGCCGGATCAGACCAGTGACGACTAGAATCCGGAGGCCGGATCAGACCAGTGACGACTAGAGTCCGGACGCCGGATCAGACGAGTTCGGCGTACCGCTTGCGCACGTCCGACTCCGAGATCCCCAGCACCCGGGCAAACTCGGCCGTCAGCGGGCCGTCCAAATCAGGCGCTTCGACACGCACTTGCAGCGCGACCGCACTCTCGTGCGACTCCGTGGACGTGTCGACGACTCGGACACGGGTGCGACCGGTCTCGGGATCCATCAGCTCCTCGAACGGCACCGGAACGATCGCGCTCTCCTGTCGAGTGATCATCACACCGGACGTCCCGGCGAGCAGCGTTCGCACCGCACCCGCTCCGAGATCGCGCGTGTAGTCGAGATCGAATGCCGTCGGCTCTGCACAACGGAGTTCGTAGCCGACGTCCTTTGCGACGATCGTCGGCGTCACGCCGAACTCTGCGAGACCCTCGCGTACCGCCCGCTGCAGGATCGACCCGAGCGGAACCTCCGCCAGACGCACGTGCCCGTGTTCGTCCCGCGGTGCCGAGTCGAGGGCCTCGAGATCCGCGGGGTCGAGGCACAAGCCGACTCCTTCGGCGATCACCGCCACGCCGTGCGGGCGACCCATCGCCAGGCGTTTCACGACCGCACCCTCGAGCGTCCGCACGACTCTCTGGAGCGGCACCGGGCCGGCGAAGTCCTCCGGGAGGAGCGCGACGGTGGCACCGGCCGCCTTCGCGGCGCCGAGCGCGAGGTGGCCCGCACTCCGGCCCATCATGATCACGAAGTACCAACGGCCGGTCGTCCGGGCGTCTTCCATCAGGCGTGAGACGATCCGGGTGCCGTGCTCGCGCGCGGTCTCGAAGCCGAACGTCTGGATCCCGTCAGGCAACGGCAAGTCGTTGTCGATCGTCTTCGGAACATGCGCGACGCGGACGCGCCCCCCCGCCACCTCGGCCACTCTGCGTGCGGAGAAAGCCGTGTCGTCGCCGCCGATCGTGATCAGGTGATCGACGCCGAGCTCTTCGAGCGCGGCGACGACCCGCTCGAGGTCGCCCTCGCGCTTCGTGGGGTTGGCGCGCGAGGTCTGCAGGATCGAGCCGCCGAGCTGCTGGCTCCGCGAGACCACCCCGATCTGGAGGTCGACGTGATGGTCAGTGCGCCCCTCCATCAGCCAGCGGAAGCCCTCGAGAAGCCCCACGACTCGGGCGCCGCGCCGCCGAGCGAGGATCGTCGCAGCACCGATGACACCGTTGATGCCGGGCGCGGGACCGCCGCCGACCAGGATTCCAAAAGTCGCCACAGGCTCAGCTCCTATTCAGGCCGCGCAGGAACGCTCGCTTCAGCGCCGCGGCCGGCCCCTCGGCTGCAGGGGTCGGCGCGGGCACGGCTGCTCGCGCGAGGCCGAGCGCGGAGAGTACTTCCTCCGCCAACTCACGCATCTGGGTGTAAACCTGAGTGCCGCGAGCGTGATGCAGGATCGAGCCCGGATTCGCCGTCGCGGAAATCAACGACTCGACTCTCGGACTGCGCGAGAGATGGGTTCGGAAGCGCGGCCATCCTCGAGCGTCGATCTCCTCGACCAGCCGCTCGTGCATGTCGCGCCCGCTCGCGTCGACCCGCGTCCTCCGATCGACCAGTGTGAGGAGTACGCGCGCATCGAGTCCGAGCCGCTGCCGCTCGCGAAGCTCGAAGATCTTGCCGGCCTCTTCGAGCGAGGTCCAGTCCGCGACGGGCAGCACCGCGAGAGCCGCCGCGTGAAGCGCGTTCTGCGTGAGGGCTTCGAGGTCACTCTTCGTATCGAGGATCACCAGGCCCGAGAAATCCGTGCGAGAGAGGATCCGCTGCAGCGTCCGGGGATCTTCGGCGCGGTGCTTGAGAAGTCCTGTGTCCGGGGGCGGCGGCACAAAGTGAACTCCGTACTGGCCGAGCTGGATGACCCGATCGAAGCTCCGCTCCGCCCAGCCATGCTTCAGGTGGCCTTCGCCCTGAGCCGGCGGCCGGATCCGGAACATCCGGTCGATGACCGACTGGTCGTCGAGGCCCACCAGCAGAACCGACAGATCGTCATTGAGCGCGCGGGCGTAGACGGCGAGGTTCGTCGCGAACGTCGTCTTGCCGACGCCGCCCTTGTTCGAACAGACCGCGACGATGGGATGCGTCATTGGGGGGCTCCCAATGCAATGTACCACTTCGGAATATCCAGTCTCGTTGCTCGTAGTTTTCTGAAGAGCCCCGGAGTGGGTTTTTCAGCACCCTGCTAGCATCCGGTGATGACGGCCGTGGGGATCATTCCGGCACGTTTCGATTCCACCCGTTTCCCTGGAAAAGTGCTGACGCCCATCGCGGGCCGGCCGATGATCCAGCATGTGTGGGACGGGGCACGCACCGCCAAGAGCCTCCGCACCGTGCTGATCGCGACGGATGACGAGCGGGTCGCCGAGACCTGCCGGGGCTTCGGCGCCGAGGTCGCGCTCACCTCGGCCGACCACCCGACCGGAACCGACCGCCTCGCTGAGGTCAGCGCCGGCCTCGATGATCCGATCGTCGTCAACATCCAGGGCGACGAACCCTCGATCGAAGGTTTCGTGATTGACGCCGCGGTGGCCGCGCTGGAGGCAGCGCCGGCAGCCCCGATGGCGACGGTCGTCCACCGCGCAGAAGCGGACGCACTGGCGGACCCGAATCGCGTGAAGGTGGTCATCGACCGCACCGGCTGTGCGCTCTATTTCTCGCGGGCGCCGATTCCCCACACGCGCTCCGGAGCCGAGCCGACGATCTGGCAGCATGTGGGGCTCTACGCGTACCGCCGAGAGTTTCTCGCGGAGTACGTCCTGCTCTCGCCGACGCCCCTCGAGCGAGCCGAAGGTCTCGAGCAGTTGCGCGCCCTCGAACATGGGCACCGGATCCAGACCGCCGTGATCGAAAACTGGGTCAGCCGGCCGGTGGACGTGCCTGCGGATGTCGCTGAGGTCGAGGCCGCGCTGACGGCGCGCGCCGGCTCGCGGCACTGAATCCCGTGACCGTCGACGGCTCGGAGCGGCGAGCCCTCGCCGCGCCCGCGACGAAACGCGGGACGGCGCCGTTTGCACTCGCGGCGGCGTGCGTTCTGCTCGCCGGCGCGGGAACCCTGATCGTCGAAACCGTGTGGCTTCGCTGGCTCCGCCTGCTGCTCGGTGCGACGGCACCCGCTGCGTCAGCAACCCTCGTGGCCTTCTTCTCCGGCCAGGCGGTCGGGGCGGCTCTCGCAGCGCGCCTCGTCCCGAAACTGCGCCGGCCTCTGCGCACCTACGCGCTCCTCGAGATCGCGGCCGTCGGTCTCGCCGCGGCGGTGCCGCTCGTGCTCGGCCTGGCCGAGAAGAGCCTGACCTCGCAATACGATGCTCTGCGGAACTCCCCTCTCGAGCTCACGCTCGCGCGCTTCGCCGTCGCATGGGTGGCCACGTTCCCGGCCGCGCTCGCATTCGGAACCACACTGACACTCCTGGCCGCGGCCGTCCTGCCACGGACGGGGGCACTCGGCACCACCGGGAACGGGTTGTACGCGCTGCACACTTTCGGTGCCGCCGCGGGTGCGGCGCTCGCAGCCTTTTGGCTCCCTGCGGCTTGGGGCGTACGGGGGACGTATTTCGCCGGGCTCGCAGCCCTCGCTCTTTCGGCGGGACTCGCCGGGTGGTTCTCTCAGCGTTCGCAGCCGGTCCGGTCCGCGGCGGCGGCCGCCCCGACAAAGCGGCGCCGACGGACGCGCGCCGTCCCCGGCCGACGCAGCCGACTCCTCCTGGCTGGGCTCTCGGGATTCGGGTCTTTCGGGGCCCAGGTGCTGCTCGTGCAAACGCTCGGGCTGGTCATCGACCAATCCGTCCAGGCCTTCGGCGCGGTGCTCGTGTGTGTGCTGACCACTCTCGGGATCGGCGCAGCCGTCAGCGCGTTCGGGATCGGGAGCGGGCGGCTCCGACCCGACACACTGCTGCGGCTGGGGCTCGTGGGTGCTGCGTTCGGGCTCGCCATGCTCCCGGCGTGGTTCGTCGCCGCCACAGGCGGACTCTCGGTCCTGCGTCCCCCGGTGGGCGCGTCGTATCCCGCTGCAGTGCTCGGCCTGACCGCGCTGACGAGCGGACCCGGGCTTCTCGCCGCCGCGTGGATCTTCCCCGCGATCATCGCGCTCGAAGGACGCGCCGACGCCCGCGCCAACGGAGCTTCCGGTCTCGGCCGATTGATCGCCGCGAACACAGTGGGCGCGATCGCCGGCGCGCTCCTGGCCCCGTATGGGCTCGTCCCGTTCGCAGGCATCTGGGGTGGTTTCGCGATCCTCGCCGCCGCGTATGGAGCCGCGGCGCTGGCGCTCCCGGGCACCCGCGCCACGCGACTCGCGACACTCGTTCCCCTCGCCGCAGGCGCGTCCATCGTCGCGGCATTCGCCTCGCCACTGAGCCAACCCCAGGTGCGACTCGAACCCGGCGAAGAGCTCATCGAACTCCTGACCACCCCTCACGGCCTCGTCGCCGTCGTCCGCCGCCCCGGCGATCTCGTCATCGAAACCGACAACCACTACACGCTTGGCGGCGCGTCGGAGCAGGTCCACCAGGAGCGCCAGGCCCATATCCCGCTGATTCTGCACGGTGCCCCGCGACATGTGGCCTACGTGGGTTCGGCGACCGGCATCAGCGCCGGGGCCACACGCGCGCATCCGATCGAATCGCTCCGAATGGTCGAAGTCGTACCCGAGGTCGCACAGGTCGCCCGGCGCCACTTTGCCGCGTGGAACGGGGGGGTCTACTCGGACCCGCGCACCGAGGTAATCCTCGACGACGGGCGCAACTACCTCCGCGCGACGCGCAATCGTTTCGACGTCGTCATCGCCGACCTCTTCGTGCCGTGGAGATCCGGCACCGGTGCGATGTACACGCGAGAGCACTTCACTGCCGTGCGCTCGCGGCTCGAGCCGGGCGGACTCTTCTGCCAATGGCTGCCGCTCTACCAGCTCGCAGAACCCGAGTTTCTTTCGATCCTCGTGACGTTCCTCGACGTCTTTCCCCAGGCGGCGCTCTTTCGCGGCGACTTCTACGGTCGCTTTCCGATCGTCGCTCTCGTCGGCTGGCGCGACGGTGCGCCCGATCCCGAAACCATCGACGCGGCAGCGGCCGCGCTCGCGGCTACCGGCGTCCGCGACCGCTGGGTCACGGATCCTCTCGGGATCTGGAGCCTCTACGTCGCCCCGGGAGTCGGGCTCTCGCAACAACTCGATCAGATCCCGCGCAACCTCGACGATCGGCCGGTGATCGAGTTCGGCGCGCCACGCCAGCGGGCTGCGGGCACCGGAAGCACGCTCGTGGGACCCCGTTGGGTAGACGTCGGCGAAGAACTCGCCCAGCGGTTCCCAGGAGACGATCCACTCTTTGGTCCTCTCGGCGCCGCACGCACGAGCGCGGCCAGCGGGGGACACTGGCTACAGCGAGCCGACGCCCTGTGGGCCGCGCGCCGGCCGGAGGAAGCTGCGGCGGCTCTCTCCGAAGCAGGCGCACGACTCCCAGAAACACTGTTCAGCGGTGCCGAGGCAGATCCGACCGCCGCGACCCTCTGGCATGACCGCGGGACGACCGCGCGACCCTGAGTTGGCTCGGGCGAACGGGGCGGCGTACGCTGGCCCCCTGGGAGGCTCCATGGCATTTCACCATCTCGCGGTCGCTACGTCCGACACCCGGGCAAACCATCTGTTCTACACCCGGGCGATGGGCTTTCGGCTGGCGAAGACCGAGGCCAACGCGACGCCCGAAGGCGGCTGGGCCAAGCACCTCTTCTACGACACGGGCGATGGCGAGATGATCGCGTTCTGGGAGCTCCACTCCGACACCGTGCGCCTCGACGACGGGCAGTCGGCGGGGATCTCGAAGGGAATGGGACTCCCGGAATGGGTCAACCACATCGCGTTCCATGCGAGCGACCTCGACGACCTGAAGGGTCGCCGCGAGCGCTGGCTCGAGCACGGCTACAGCGCACTCGAGATCGACCACGGCTGGTGCCGCTCGATCTACACGCGAGACCCGAACGGCAACATGGTCGAGTGGTGCACGATGACGCGAGAACTGAGCGATGCCGACGCAACGGAGGCTCTCGAAATCGCCAAGTCCGCGAAACCGAACCTCGCCGGCCCCGGCAAGAAGCCCGAGGTCTACGAGGCCACCGTCGCGCCACTGCACGAGAGAGAGTCCGGCTGGTAGCGGACGGCCATCCCGTGTCTGATCCCTCTGCTCTGCACGACATCGAGGCGCTGTTCGGCGCGCTGCCGGTCGGCGCTTGCATTCTCGACCGCGAGCTCCGCTTCGTGCGTGTCAACGCGCGCTACGCCGAAACGGTCAGAGTCGCGGCCGACAAGCTCGTCGGACGGCGTCTGGTGGACGTGCTCACCGAACCTGCCCGATCCAGAGCGGAGGGCATCGCGCGGCAGGTCCTCGAGACCGGCGAGCCGTTTCGCGGCGCGGAGCGGCGCGAACCCAGCGACGCTCCGTCGTCAGAGCACGTCTGGCGTGTGAGTGCCCAACCGATCTTCGAGGGAGATGACGTCGTCGGAGTCCTCGCGGTCGTCCTCGACATCACCGACGTGCGACTGTCGGAAGAAGAGGCAAGCGCCGCTCTCAAAGAGATCGAGTCGGTGTACCGGAACGCTCCAGTGGGGCTCAGCCTCGTCGACCGCGACCTGCGCTACCTCCGCGTCAACCAGGCGATCGCCGACATGAACGGGCGCTCGATCGAAGAGATCGTCGGCCGAACGTATCGCGAGGTCAGCCCGGAAACGGCAGACACGGCCGAGCCGCTGCTCCTCGGGTTGATGGAGCGGGGGAAGTCGGTGCGGAACCTCGAGGTGCGCTCGCATCCCCCGGGAGACCCCGGTCGGGAGCACGTGTACCTCCTGAGCATGGAATCCGTCCACGACGAGCAAGGCGCGTTGGTGGGGCATACCTCGGTCGTCCAAGACGTGACCGACCTCCGCCAGGTCGAGGCTGCGGCCTCGGAGCGCCTCGACCAGCTCGAGATCGTGTACGAACACAGCCCGGTCGGGCTCTGCCACATGGACGCCGACTTGCTCGTCGTCCAGCTCAATCCGCGGTTCGGCGAGCTTTGTATTCGGCCCGCCGCCGAGCGCGTCGGGGCTCACGCGGAGACTCTCTTTCCCGAGGAGATCGGCAAGCGGCTCGTCCCCCAGCTGAGCTTCGTCGCGCGGAGTGGGCGCTCATCGGTCGGACTCGAACTCCGCGGCCACGCGCCCGGCAGCCACCACGAGACGACATGGATCGCGCAGACCCATCCAATCCTCACCCCCACTCGCGAAGTCACCGGAATCGTCACCGTGGTACAGGACGTGACGGAGTTCGCGGAGCTGCGTCGGGGTGCCGAGACCGTGCGGGATCGGCTGGCCGAGGCGCAGAAGGTGGCGCATATCGGAAGCTGGGAATGGAATCTCCTCGACGACGAGATCTGGTGGTCGCGGGAGTTCTACGAAATTTTCGGGGAAGCACCCGGCTACGTCCCCACGTACGAGAGCTTATTCGACCACGTGCATCCAGACGACCGCCTCCAGGTGCGCGATCAGATCGAACGGATCATGAAGAGCAACGAAGCCGGGCGCGCGACGTACCGCATTCTGCGCCCGGACGGCAGCGAGCGGACCCTCTTCACGATCGCCCGGCTCGAACGCGCGGAGACCGGCGAGCCCGCCAGGATGATCGGCACGGTCCAGGATGTGACCGATTTTCATCCGGCGGAGCCACTCCCCGATTAGGAGGGTGACCCAAGACTGCTGCGGAAAGGCCCGAGCCGTGGCGCTAATCCCTCTGAAACTGAGACCGGCCGCCGAGTTCCGCCCTCAAGAGGTCGACGAACGCCCGAAGGCGATTCGGCATCCAGTGAGACTCCGGATAGACCACGCTCACCGGCTAAGCTGGCGGCACCGGCGCCAGTCGGTCGACCCTCACGCGCTGGAGACCCGATGCGATCTGCTTCTTTCTCGTTCCCGAGCTGTCTGCTCGTACTCTTCCTGGCCGCTCCTTCGGCAGCAGATTGCGACGCGTTTCGTGCGCTCGAAGGCAAAGCCTGGGTCGACGGAGACTGCTTCGAAACGCCGCTCGGGGAGCGTTGGTGGCCGAATGTGCTCTGGGGACCCGACGATCAGGCGGGCTCGACCAACTGGTACCGGCAGCCCGAGGTCGTGAAGCGTGCGCTCGCCCAGATCGAGCAGGGCAAGGCCGAGAAAATCGGCCAGGAGTACAGCTCCGAGATGCCGCTTTTTGGAGATCGGAGCTTCGCGCTGCGAATTCCCGGCGCTCCGACCGGAAAAGTTCCGGGCGCGAATCAGCCGGTCTGGAACGATGAATTCCTCGCGACCGAGGTCGGCCAGGTCGGCACGCAGTTCGACGGCCTGGGCCACATCGGCGTCCAGATTGGCGAAGCCGGCGATCAGAACCAGATCCGGTTCTACAACGGCCGCACCGCCACAGAGATCCAACACGCCTACGGGCTGCTCGCCCTCGGCACCGAGCAGCTCCACCCGATCATCGCGCGCGGCGTGCTGATCGACATCGCCGCCGCCCGCGGCGTCGAGAGCCTGGAGGCCGGCGACGAGATCACGCTTGCCGACGTTCGCAAAGCGCTCGAACTCCAGGGGATGAGTGACTTCGCGCTTCAGCCCGGGGATGCCGTCCTGTTTCGCACAGGCTGGGAGAAGCACTGGATCACCGACAACGAGAAGTACAACGCGGGGACCCCCGGGATCGGCATCGAAGTCGCTCGCTGGCTCGCCGAGGGGAAGGTGGGCGTGACCGGGGCCGATACCTGGCCGGTCGAAGTGGTGCCGAACCCCGATCCCGACTGCGCATTCTGTGTCCACACGTTCTTGCAGGCCCGTCACGGCATCGTCAATCAGGAAAACCTGAAGCTCAGTGAACTGGCGAGGGCGGGCGTCTATCAGTTCGCGTACTTCTTCACCCCGGTCCCGATCCGCGGCGCAACCGGCTCGATCGGATCACCCACCGTGATGTGGTGAAGCGGGCGGCCCCAGCGACCTCACGGTGCCGGGGACACGCCGAACAGCCACGCGTGGGCGAAGAAGAGCAAGCCGAAGCCCACGAGACCCCCGACGACCGGCTTCAATTCCGCCGAGAGCGGTAGCGGCTCGGGCTTCTGCCACTCGCCGTCGCGGCGGTTGAGCAGCAGCATCGAGACGAGGGCCCAGGCACCGAGTCCGCCGAAGAGAATCAACGCACGCCGGTCGCCGTTCGCGAGGAGATGCGCGGCCGCCCACACCGCGAGTCCGGTGAGCTGGGGATGGCGCAGGACGCGCTTCAAGTGGGTCGGAACTCCGGAAGCCACGAAGAGAATGAACGCCACGAGCATCAGCGGCGAAGCGACGGCCCGGCTCCAGTCGGGCGGTGCGTAGACCGGAATGGGCGCCATCTGGCCCCAACCCATCACCATCAGCGCGATCGCGCCGATCAGGCCCAGCGAGAAGAGCCCCTTGTAGGGCCCCTCGCCCACCCGATCGATGCACGCGGCGCGCAGCGGTCGCGCGGCCATCGGAAGAAAGTGGAGGCCGCTCCAGAGGAGCACCCCGAGTACGAGCCAGACCATGCGATCCCCTTCTCCAGACGGTGGGCGCTCACCCACGGTAGCGAAGGACCGGGGCCTGCAGCTTCAGCGGCTCTCTTCGGTCCGCTGCGGGAGCCGCCGCATCGCCACCAGCAGCGGGAACGTCAACACCAACGCCCCGGCGACCGGCGCGAGGATGTGTCCGAGCATCAGGTGAATCGGGTCCCCGAACGGACAAGTGGCCTGGGCAGCCACGGCGCCGAGTGCCGCGGCGCCGGCCGCGGCGCCCAGCACGACCACGAGGGGACGGTACGGAGCCGCACGCGCCGCGAAACCCGCGAGCACCAGCGCCGGGAGCAGGCCCACGCCGCACGCGCGGACCAGACAACTGACGTGCGCCGCGACGGGAGCTCCAGGACCGTGTCCTGGAGCTGCGACGATGAGGAAGGTTCCGAAACCGGCGGCGGCAGCGGCGCACAGCGCGCCGACGAGGAATGCGCGCCAGGCCAGCTGTTCGCGGCCCGGGACCGATGCGGCGAGGGCGGCCACCCACCCCGCGGCGCCCACGGCTGCGAGAGCCGCCACGACGAAGGCGATGCTGCCCTGTGAGTACATCGCCGTGAGCCCGCCCGGCCGGAGTCCGGCCCATGCCCAGGAAGCCAGGACGACGCCCGCCCACGCTGCGAGCACCCAAAGGAGCGCACTCCGGAGGCGAGGAATCGGCTTGACCGGCTGGAGGTCGTCGCCGAGCGCCCGGATCAGTTCGCGGTCGCGCTCTTCGCTCACGATCGTTCCCTCCCGAGTCGCGTGCGCAGCGCCTCGTATCCGCGATGGGCGCGCAGTTTCAGTGCGCCATCCGAGACACCGACCCGTTCGGCGGCCTCACTGACCGTCAGGCCCTCGACCTTGAGGAGCCACACCGCCTGGCGCTGAGAATCCGGCAAGGACTCGAGCGCGCGCTCGAGCCCCGGAGCGAGCCGCAAGGACCGCTTTTCGCCAGCCGGGGATTCGACTTCTTCGAGAGTCTCGACGTCCACGTCCGACTCTCGGCGGCGCAGCCGTACCCCCCGGCGCCCCCAATCGATGACCGCGTTTCGCGCGATCGCTCGCACCCACGGCGCCAACCGGCGCTCCGGGCGAAAGGTGTGGCGAGCGGTATGAATCGAGAGCAGAACGTCCTGCACGATATCCTCGGCGGCCGCCGCATCGAACACGCGACCCCTGACGACCCCTCGCACGAACGGGAGCAGCTCCGCGAGCAACAGCTCGTAGAGCTTTCGATCGCCGGACTGGGCGGCGGCCATCCAGGCGCGCCACCGCTCGTCCCGCTCCTCGTTGCGAGAGGTTGCTTCCACGATACGAACCCGCCCGGAGACTGGTTTCAGTCCGAGTTGGAGCCTTGCAGTCGGCTCAGAACCACGCCAGCCCGGCGGCCGCCATGCCGCCGCCACCGCACAAGAGCAGCGCTGCGGCGGCCGCACGCGGTGCCTGAAACGAGCGGTAGCGGAGCTGCGCCAGGGCGGCTCCACCGATCCAGGCCGCAGTGCTTACGAAAGCTCCCCCCGTGACGGCGAAACCCAGCGCCGCGCCGGGAGGCTCTGTCTGGAGCGCCGCTGCGAGTGCGAGCGTGAAGAGTGCAGCCGCCAGAAGCGGCGCTCGACCGGTCGCAGGCCCGGGGCCTTCGCGACCCGGAGCCGGAGCGCCCTCGAGACACGCAACCGCCGGCATGGAGAGGAGAGCCCCCGACGCCGCCAGCCAGCCGAGCCAGCTCGGCGCGGGAACGAGGCCCGTACTGCGCAAGGCTTCGCCGATCAGGAGCGGCAACACCCCGGCGACGAGACCGAAGAGGGCTGCCTCCCGCAAACGAGAAAACCAGCCCGCGCCCGCAGCTCCGACGTACGCGGCCCCGAGGAGCCCGGGCAGCACGAGTCCTCCGAGCGGAGCCGCCGTGCCCGCGGCGGCGGGGGCGGCAGGCCCTGCGAGAGCAGCGGCAAGCACGGCGGCGCCCGCCAGCCAAAGCGTGTTTCGAAACGCGGGCTCCCGCCAGAGCGGTACCGTGACGTCGTCATGCGAACGAACCATGAAACTTCACCTTCCCGGGAGCGGGCACCTCTCGGATGCCGGAGCTACCGAAAAGGTTCCGATGGAGCCCAGTCGCAACGATTCGAGCGATCTGAAACGGGATCGCCGTGACGGGCGTACTCCCATCGTGCCCATGTCGCCTACGGGCGTACTCGTGGCGCTGCTGGCCGGCGTGCTCCTGTGCTCATGCACGGCGCCGCTCGCGCGCCCCCACGATCCCTCGCGCTACCGGCTCGCGGGAAGCGGCTCTCATTGGGACGTCGTCGGGAACGACCGGGTCGTCGACGACTTGCTCCCCCGCTACCCGGAGTTCTTCGCGGTCGTTCTCGACCCCGCTCGAACCGACGAAGCCGACCTCCTGCCGCTCCGCGACGACCTCGAGGCAGACCCGGTCACCCGCAGCAACTACGACGCCCTGAACGCCGTGGCGGTCGGCTACTTCGAGCTCAACCACCGCGGAGAGGCCGCACTCCACGGGCAGTCTGCAGGGGGCGTCGGCTTCTTGACGTCGGGCTTCCGCGCCGCGCACCTCCTCGGAATTCCGTGGCGCGCCTACGGAGAGATCGAAGACGCTGAGCTGCGCGACGCAATCCTCGATTTCTTCGAGGACGCGGCAAGTGGCACCAAGCTGGCCACGGCACGGACCGTCGGACGGCTCGAGAGAATCGTCGGGGCTCTCGTCTCCAAGGAGCCCGATCCGGACCGCGCCCGGCGGATCGAAGCACTCGTCGCCGAGATCCGCGTGCGCGCGGCAGCCGTCGAACGTGAGGATCAGGCGGGACGCAGCGAATAGAACAAGGTCCGACCGCGCTCGACGACGAGCCCCAACCCCACCAGGAGCAGCACGATCTGCACCGCGTGCCCGACGATCGGCAAACTCGCTCCGACGGCCGCGATCACCAACCCGACCCCGAGCATTCGCGCAAACGTGCCGATCGGCGGGGCCTCCGCCTCTCGGAGGACACTGCGACCGAGCAGCGCCGCCGCGCAGACGACCCCCAGGTAACACGCCACGACGTAGACGAAGAGGCCGAGGACGGCGACAGGAATCCCGACCAGAGTCAGTGCCAGGACAGCCAGCGCGAGAGGCGTCACCACGAGCGCCGCGAAGCCCAGCCCGAGCGAGCGCATGAACGATCCTGCGTCGGGCACATGTGCGGCAAAGACTCCCGGGAAGACCGAGTACACCAGAACTCCCAGGAGGAGCCCCGCGACGACCCGCACGACGAGCCACACGTAGAACATTGGCTTCGTCCAGCGTCCAGCCCATGAGTGCAGGTGCGCTTCGCCGCGTTTCGCTTCCACCACGCCCGCGACGCGCGACCCGGGCGCCCTCTCCAGATCGTCGTCGGAATCGACGACCGCCGTCAGATCGCCCCCGATGTCCGCGGTTCCGAGCAGTCGCACACGCTCTGCGCCGAGAACGCTCACGTCGCGTTCGACGCGGCCGACCAGCTGCAGCTCTTCTCCGTAGAAGACGACGTCACGGCCGACGTGGCCCTCGATTCGCGCCTCGCGTCCGCCGTGACCGACGTCGCGCGTCACCGAGGCGCCCCGTTCCAGCTCGAACACCTCGCCGAAGCTGTACACCGTCCCTTCGACCTGTCCGTCGACGCGAACCCGCTCGCCGCCGGCGTGCAGCCCTCCGACAATCCGCCCGGTGACATCCACGTCGCGTGCCCAAACGAAGACGTTTCCGTCGACCGTCCCGTGGATGGTCAATCGCTCTGCCGCCACCCACAGATCGCCCTCGATCGTCCCGTCGATTCGCACGCTCTCTGCCGAGATCGCGAGCGTGCCCCGCACGACCTCGCCCTCCGCGATCACCGAACGCTCTTCGTGCCGCATCTCGAACGCTTGCGCGGGCGAAGACATCACACCCCACGCAATCAGGAGCGACGCCAGCCACGCGGCACCGCCCACCCGGCGTGAGAGCAGCCCGGCCGCGAAGAACGCCGCCGCCGCGATGCTCGCCGTGGCCGACACTCCCGCCACCAGAGTCAGGAGCCCGGGGACCTCATCGCGCGCGAGAAAGAAGACGTCGAACAGCATTTCGTAGGCTCCTGCGAGTCGAAGGGGATTCAGCCAACCGAAGCCGGTGGGGACAGTGTCCTCGAGCAACGCGCTGAGAACGGCGCCCGCTGCGAGCACCGCCGCAAGCGCAGCGGGAAGGCCGAGCGCGATGCCCTGGGGGCTCGAGGCCGCGGCGACATCGATCGGCTCGTCGGCCCCTACGAGGACGCCTTCGAGCAGATCGGCCTCCTCGCGAAGCGCCAGCACGAACGCTCGGCACGCTTCGCATTGGATCAGGTGCGACTCCGACCTCCGGCGTTCGACCTCGTCGAGTTCGCCGTCCACGTAGAGCAGCCAGGTCGTTTCGGGCACACAACTCACGAACGCTCCTTCCCTGCCAACGCGTCGCGCAGCCGACGGCGCGCCCGCAGGAGCAGCGTCCCGACATGCGCACGCTCGAGACCGAGGCGAACCGCGATCTCGTCATACGAAAGCTCGGCATGAAAGCGCAGCACGAGGGGCGCCCGATAGCGCGGCGGAAGTGCGGCGACCGCCGCTTCCAGCTCGCGACGCTGCTCGACCTCGAGCAACCGACGCAGAGGCGACGGTCCGGGCTCCGCGGCGGCCTCGACCTCCCCTTCCTCAGGCTCGAAGATCCGCTGCTCGCGATGCTTCCTGCGCAGAAGATCGATGCAGTGGTGAGATGCGATCGCCAGCAACCACGCGCGAAACGACTGCTCGCGGTCGTAGCCGTCCCAGCCGCGGCGCGCGCGGAGAAACACCTCGGCCACCGCATCGCCAGCCGCATCCCGATCGCCCAACAGCTGGGCGCAGAGACGAGTGACCGCAGGGGAAAGGGCAGCGAATCGCTCGTCGAGCGAATCGGAGTTCGCGTGCTCGACGGGCGGCACTTCGCGCAAGCTTCCGGTCGGCTCTTCCGCCACGCTGGCTCCGCTCCCCTCGGCTTCGTTCGCGAACGCTAGCGGGTCCCACGAGAGGGCGAACGCCCCCACGGGGCTGGCCACTTGTGAGTCTTCGGCAGCTTCTTCATCTACCTGGTTCTACGATTGAGCACGGCGAAAAATGACAACCGTTCCGCGCGAACTCGAGACCGAGCGCCTCCACCTCCGGCAGTTCCGCGATGCCGACCTCGACGGCTATGCGGCCATCATGGCCGACCCCGAAGTCATGCGATTTCTTGGGGGCAAACCCTACGACCGCGCCCAGTCCTGGCGCCACATGGCCGTCACCCTGGGGCACTGGGCGCTCCGCGGTTTCGGGGTCTGGGCACTGGAGGAAAAATGCAGCGGGCGTCTGGTCGGACGCGCGGGACTCAACGCGTACGAAGGCTGGCCGGGCCTCGAGGTCGCCTGGACACTCGGACGGGAGTACTGGGGGCGAGGCTACGCGACCGAGGCCGCGCGCGTCGCGCTCACGCAAGCCTTCGAGACGCTCGGCCGGGACCACGTGATCAACCTGATCGACTCGGCGAACACCCCTTCGATCCGCGTGGCCGAGAGAATTGGCGAGAGGCTCGAAGGGCCCCAGCCGTTCCACGGAATGGTGGTGCAGCGCTACGGCATGCACCGCGACCAGTACCTCCGCTCCAGTCAGGACTAGCGGGCTTCCTTGCCTCGCGAGCTCCCGTGGTTCGCCAGTCCCGGCGGCTTCATTCCCCTTTGGCTCCAGGGTTCGTGCTAGGCGCCGTCCGCGTCATCCACACGATCGGCGGCCAGGTCAGTCGGCCGGAACATGATCACGAGGACGAACATCAAACCCGACGCATAGAGGTACACGAACAGGCCGAAGAGATAGGCGACGAATCCGGGCGCCCAGAGCCACCCGCCTGCATTGAGGGCTTGCACTGCCAGGTTCAAGAAGGACGGCCCCCAGAGCAGCGCCCCCGGGAGATTTCCCTGGTCGGTGGACTTTTTGAGCTCAGGAATCAGGAAGTAGAACGCCGAGCCGACGCTCGCGATCCATACGGCAATCATCACCCCGCTCGACCAGGCCCAGATCTGTGGAGCCTCGTCAAGAAACTGGGACACGACGATCGGGACGTAGGCCAACACCAGGGTCGCAAAGGACATCGCGAATAGCATGACGAACCGAATTCGGTCGAGCGGGTGGAGCCCGCCGCTCTGAAGAAACGCTGCGATGACGCCGGAGAAGCCTGCGATCCCGATCGAGATCTCTGCGATGTTCAGTAGTTCTTCGCGAACTTCCATTCAGACCCCCACGTCAGGGATGCAGCGCAGTGTTGCGTCGATGAGCGCCTCGCAACGTTCCCCGACTCCCGCTCCCGCGCACATGAAGTTCGGGCTGTAGCTGAACGAGAAGTTCGCTTCCGGATCGCAAAATCCAATCGCTCCGCCGGCGCCATGGTGACCAAAGGAGCGCGGGTTCGAACTGAAGTGCGTGCCAAGCTCGCGATCTGGGTACGAGCTGAGGAAGAAACCCAGGCCGTAGCGAAACTGGCGACCGGTCAGATCACAGATTCCTTCCCACGAGGGCGTACGCAGCTCGTCAATCAGTTCGGGCGAAAGAACCCGCACCCCGTCGATCTCGCCGCCATTGGCGAGAGCCCCGTAGATTCGTGCGATGCCTCGTGCATTTCCGTGTCCGTTCCCAGAAGGGAAAACTGCCTTTCTGAAGATTTCGGTATTCACCAAGCCGCGGACCTTCGGCTGTGGGCGCCACGCACGGTTCAAGTTGGTCCCCGGCGTTGCGATCTCCTTGAAGGTCGTGCTGTCGCGATTGGGAATGAGATCCGTAACACGCCGGATGTCCGCGTCGGAGAGGCCGTACTGAAAGTCCACTCCCAGTGGCCCCGCGATCTCCTCGGCGAAGAAGGTGTCGAATCGCCGTCCGTCGACGCGGCGCAAGATTTCGCCGAGGAGGAACCCCTGAGTGCTCGAGTGGTAGGCGCCGCGCGTGCCGGGCGGCCATTCGGGTGCCTGCTTGGCGAGCGCAGCGGCCATGACATCCCAATCGAAGATGGAACCCTCGGGGGCATGGTCTGCGTACATGAGCCCGGCTTGGCCACCCAGAATTTGGCGCACCGTGATCTTTGCCTTGCCCGCCTGGGCGAACTCGGGCCAGTAGCCTGCGACCGGCGCGTCGAGCTCGACCGCTCCCCGGTCCACCAATCGAAGCAGACAGAGAGCCGCCATCGATTTTCCGACCGACATCATGCAGACGATCGTGTCGCGCTCCCAGGGAGCGCCGCTCTTGCGATCCAGTTGGCCGCCCCAGAGGTCGACGACCCTCTCTCCACTGCGATAGACGCTGACCGCAGCGCCGACTTCGCCGCGCGTCATGAGGTTCTGCTCGAACGCATCCCTGACGGGCACGAACTCCGGGTGACAGTCGCCGCGGATGCTCTCTGACTCGGTCACTGTCAGGTCGTCAGCGGGGGGCATCGGGCCCAGCATCCGCAGGGGTCGGCGGGCCGTGGTCCTCGGCTATCGCGAGGGCGCGAAGATGCCCATCGACTTTGTCCCGGAACGGCTGCGAGATGAATTGCCTCTGGCGTGACCACCAGCCCTGTACGGCCGGGACTTCAAGAAAGCGCACGAGAGTCGGCTCGAATCGATCGAAGATGCCCGGATCGAGTACCGAGTAACTGGCGGCATTGCTGAACTCGCCGAACATCCTGAACAGGAACCTGCCGAGGCGCTCTCGTTCTTCGCCGGTCGGCTCGTGGCCCGCGTCGAGCGCGGCCAGCCAGATGCGTTGCAACTCAGGGTCGGAGTCGAGCTTCTCGATGACATTCCCCATGCCCTGACCGACGGCATGCCTTGCATGGAGACGTTCGATTCGGCTGCTCTGTCTGATCTGAGTCGCGAGATAGAGCAAAGAGACGATGACGCCGATGCCTCCGACGAACTCGCCGATTCCGCCAAGGTCTTGGAAAGTCACATCGCTCCTCCCGCATCGAAAGGGCGATACGGCCCGGGCCGAGACCGCTGAACTCTCGGGCTCCCGTCAAGTCTCCGACCGCCGACATCGTGCCCCACCGCGATCAAGGCCCGCCACGTATCTCGTCCGTCATCAGAAGTCCCGCGACGTAGTCGGGATTGGCGACCATTACATCGTGCACCTCGTCGCACTCTACAGCTTTCCACTCCGGATCAGACTTGGCTCGTTCCAGAAATTTGTCGAGATAGGCCGCTTCGAAGGAGCGGGCCCGGACAAAGGTTTTGCGGGGTACCCGAAGCCATGCGCCCGAGAGGGAAATCGGTTGAGTCAGAGTTCGGTATGGATGCGGAGTCGTCAGCCGATCGGCCCACACCGCAGAGTCACCAGAAAGCCCAAAATAGCTAGCGGGTGGCGCAGGTATGGTCAGTCCGTCAGCCAGCGGACGCAGGCCTCCGCTAGCCTCGGGGCCTCTGACGGACTCGCCGGTGTCTCCGTCTTCCGGAATCACTGCATCGATGTAGACGAGCGCTCTGATTCGATCGTCACGGCGGTCCGCAGCACCGGTTGCCGGAAGACCGCCATACGAGTGAGCCACCACGACGAGATCGCCGAGCCGTTCCGAATCGATCACGCGACAAATGTCTTCGATATGCGTGTCGAGAGTCGTGTCCGGCGAGAGACGATGCACTCGATCGCCTAGACCGGTCAAGGTTGGCGTGAAGACATCGTGGCCCGCCGCGCGGAGACGGCCGGCCACTTCGCGCCAACACCATCCCCCATGAAACGCACCATGGACGAGAAGATAGGAGCTCATGAGCGACCAGTACCGCCACTTCGGTCAGGAATAGCGGGCTTCCTTGCCTCGCGAGCTCCCGTGGTTCGCGACCGCCTCGCGCAGATCTGCCAGGAAGTCAGCGGCGATCTCGAGGTGCTTCGGGCTCACCATCACGTGGAGCGCATCCGGACCGTGCTGCCGATCGATGTGCCAGCCGCGATCGTCCATCACATCTGCCACTGCGAAGAGATCGATCGAGCCGTCCTCCGCGCCGAACGCGAACACGGTCATGACCGGCGCCCCGATCACACGCAGCCCGGCGATCGCCCCGATGCCGTCCTGCAGCTTGCGGGTCGCTTCTCGCGCTTCGCGCGCGAGCCGGAGGTAGCCCTCCTCGCCGAGGTACCGCATCACGGCCCACGCCGCGGCAATCGGAGCGGCCGGTCGCGCACCGGCCATCGCGAACGACGCGTAAAGCCCGCCCGGCCAGTCCTGGTACACGAACAGCTGATACTGCTTGAGGTGCGCGTCGTCCCGGTGCAGCACGGTCGAAGCCCCCTTCGTGGAGTACCCGTACTTGTGCACGTCCGCCGACATCGTCGTCACGCCCGGCACTCGAAAATCGAACGGCGGGATGTCCTCGCCCAGCTTCTCGAGGAACGGCAGCATGAAGCCGCCAAGGCACGAGTCGGTGTGGAACGAAATGCCGCGCTCGGCCGCGAGGGCCGAGAGTTCGGGAATGGGATCGACGGTGCCAAACGGATAATTCGGTGCCGAGCCGACGACGAGCGCGGTTCGTTCCGAGAGGAGCCCCTCCGCGGCCGCCACGTCGGCCCGGTGATCGGCCCCGATCGGGATCTGCACGAGGTCGAGCCCGAGATAGCTGGCGGCCTTCCCGAACGCCGGATGCGCCGTCACGGGCGCGAGCAGTTCGCCCCGTTCGACCCCGCGCTCGGCCTTCGCTCTCTCCCGCGCGGCCTTGACCGCCATGATGATGCTCTCGGTCCCGCCGGAGGTCATGCAGCCGCCGAAGCCGGTCGGTGCGTGGAGCAGGCCGCCCGTCATCTCGACGACGTCGACTTCCATCTGCCGAAGACTGGGGAAGCGGAACGGATTGAGCGCATTCTCGTAGAGGTAGAGCTGGTTCGCCTCTGCCAGAACGTCGTCGATCTCGTCGTTCGTCGGATAGATCAGGCTGAACGTGCGGCCGCCGCGCCAGTCGGCATCCGCTTCCTTGCTCTTCCGCATCTCGGCGAACAGCGCGTCGCGCGCGATGCCCGTCTTCGGCAACTCCATTGGAAGGCCTCCGCAAGCAGGAGCGGCCTCCACCGAGAGGCCGGCGGGCTGGACCCTGCAGTCGCCCGAGGATCGCACCGCCAGCCCCCGATCGCTCTCGCGATCCCGCGGAGTTCCGAAAACGAAGCCAAGGCCCAAAAAGGGGAAAGGCCCGAACCGCAAGCGGCCGGGCCTTCCCTGGGAAGGGGATATGGCTTGTCTGACCAGGAAGTGGGCCGCGCGACCGGAATGTGGCAACCGAAACCCAAAAAAACTGAAAAAACTCCAGACGCCCAAAACAGGGAAAGGCCCGAACCGCACGCGGCCGGGCCTCCCTGGGAAGGGGATATGGCTTGTCTGACCAGGAAGTGGGCCGCGCGACCGGAATGTGGCACCCGGCGGCGCAGTTTTTTTTTTCGAGAAGCGCGCTTTCCCGCCTCGACCGCCTGGAATCCCCTGAACCGCCCTCCTCCTGGGGTCCTCAGCGGGTGTCGATCACGACGACGAGCTTCCCCTTGCCGGATCGAGGGCCCCCAAGGATGAGCGGTGTCCCCTTCCGGACCCGAAAATCGCCCTGCAGCTCTCCCTCCCAATCGAGCGAGAGGAGGGCCCCGTTGGGCCCGATGTCGACCGGGCGGACTCGGAGTGGTCCCGTGCCCGGCAATTTGACCTTCCAGACGTCGTCGAGCGCCACGGTGCGGTTCTTGACCGCGAGCACGCCGAGGCTCTGATACGCGAGCTGGCCCTTCAGGATCCGGTCGAAGCGTTTGGCCCGGGGATCCGCCGGTCCAGGATCCGGCGAGATCCGCACGACCGTGACCTCGATCGGGATCTCCTGGGCCGAGACAGACGGCGCCCAGCACAGAAGCGCCAGGAGCAGGCCCCCGAGGACCCTTCGAGCGCTAGCTGATGCCATGCGGCTTCCCCCGTCCCGACACGCGGTCTTCGTCGTCCGTGACCCAGATCAAAGTCGCCTCCCGATCGTCCTGAAGAATCATCATCGGCTGCCCGCGCGAGTCGAGCCAGCGGACCGCCCCCGCACCGGCAACCGGTGCCGCGCCGCGACCGGAGAGCTCCGGACTGCTCACGAAGAGCAGCGCCGTCGCGGCCGCCGCCACGAGCGCGGCGCCACCCGCGGCCCACGACCAGGTCGGCGGCAGCCACACGCGAGGTTCGGTTTCGGCCGGCAGACGCGACTCGGTTCCGACCGCCGGGCGCGAGCCAGGCAAGCGCCGCCGGATTTCGTCCCACAGCTCCGGGGCCGGCGACCCGCCGGAATCGGCCTCGCGCAGCCACCCGCCGAGCTCGCTCAACGACTCCAGCTCGCGACGCGCCTCGGGATCTCGCCGCAATCGACGCTCCACGCGCCAGCGCTGCAGCCACCCGAGCTCGCCGTCGTGATAGGCGGCCAGTGTCTGTTCGAACCGCTCCTGTGTGCTCACGATTCTTCCTTCTCTTCTCGGACGCCCATCTCGATCAGGCGCTCGCGAACCCGGCGGCGGGCGTAGTGTAGGCGACTCATCACTGTTCCTTTGGGAACGCCGAGCGACTTGGCGATCTCGGCATAACTGAGGCCGTCGACCTCACGCAGCAGCAAGGTCTGACGAGCATCGTCCGGCAACTCCCCGATCGCCGCGTCCAGTTGGTCGCGCAGCTCACCGCGTAGGGCCGCGGGCTCGGGCGTCTCGGGCGCATCGTCCCCGCCGGCTGCGAGGCGTTCGAGCGCCTCCGAATCTTCGGCGTCGACACGCCGGTCCGCGTGTTCCTTTCGGCGCATGTCGAGACACTGGTTGACGACCAACCGGTGCAACCAGGTCGAAAATTTCGAGCGACCTTCGAACCGATCGAGAGCCAGGTAGGCCTTCACGAACGCTTCCTGCACGGCGTCCTTCGCCGCCTCCTCGTTCCGGAGAATGCGCAGCGAAAGCCGCCAGGCCCGCTCCCGGTGACGCTCCACGAGCAACCGGAAGGCCTCTTGATCGCCGCCACGCGCCCGCCGAATCCATTCGGTTTCCTCGGACCTCGTCTCGACTTCGTTGGGAGCTGCGCCGGAAATCAGTCACCTCTCCATGGCGAACCCGATCGGTCGCCAGGTGAGACGCGGCGGGCGCCGCGGATATTCACGAACTGGGGCTCAGTGCGCTTCGCGCCAGTTCTTGCCCTGGCCGACGTCGACCTCGAGCGGCACTTCGAGGGCGTAAACCCCCTCCATTCGGGCGCGAACCAGCTTTTCGAGCGCCGCGGTCTCGGCCGTCGGCACGTCGAAGACCAGCTCATCGTGAACCTGCAGGATCATCCGAGCTCGGAGCCCCTCGGACTCGAGGCCCTCGGCCACCTCGACCATCGCCTTCTTCATCAAGTCGGCCGCCGTCCCCTGGATCACGGTGTTCACGGCCATCCGCTCGGCCGCCTGGCGGACCGCGCGGTTGCGGGAATTCAGATCCGGGAGATAGCGGCGGCGCCCGAGCAACGTCCGCACGTGCCCCTGCTCCTTGGCCGTCTCGAGGGTCTGGTCGAGGAAGTGTCGGACGCCGAGGTAGCGCCCGAAGTACGCATCGATCATCGCCTGGGCCTCCCCGGTCGGCAGCCCCAACTGACGGGCCAGTCCGAACGCCGACAGCCCGTAGAGAATCCCGAAGTTGACCGCCTTGGCCGCGGCACGCTGTTCCCCCGAGACGTCCTCCTCAGCGATCCCAGCGACCTCCGCCGCCGTGCGCCGGTGGATGTCGGCGCCCTCTGCGAACGCCTCTCGCAAGCTCGCGTCTCCGGAAAAGTGGGCGAGGATGCGAAGCTCGACCTGGGAATAGTCCGCCGAGAGGAGCACACATCCGTCCGCAGGGATGAACGCTTCGCGAATCCGGATCCCGTCTTCGGAGCGGATCGGAATGTTCTGGACGTTCGGGTGCGAGGACGACAGCCGCCCCGTCGCCGCTCCGGTCTGGTGGAACATCGGGTGAATGCGCCCCGTCTGCTCGTTCACCAGCGGCGGCAGAGCTTCCACATAGGTACTGCGCAGCTTCGCGAGCCGCCGATGCGAGAGCACGAGCGCCGGAAGATCGTGCTGGTCGACGAGCTGCTCGAGCACACTCTCGTCGGTGCTGTAGCCGGTCTTGGTCTTCTTCTTCGGAGGCAGCCCGAGCTTCTCGAACAGGACGACCTGGAGCTGTTTGGGGGAGTTGATCTGAAACGGCCCGCCGGCGAGACGATGGATCTCGGACTCGAGTTCGGCGAGCTTCGCGCTGAACTCCTCCGCGAGCCCACCGAGGGCAACCTCGTCGACGCGCACTCCTTCGCGCTCCATTTCGGACAGCACCGAGGTCAGTGGCAGCTCGATGTCGGAATAGAGTTCGTGCAGGCCGTCTTGCTCGAGCCGTGCCTCCAATTCCGTCGTGAGGGCCGCGAGCGCACAAGCCTCCTCCCCCGCCCACTTCGAAGCGAGCGCGACCGGAAGCTCACTCGGGGCAACCGCCTTGGCGCCGCGGCCCGCGACCTCCTCGAACGGCTGCACGGTCCGTCCAAGCCACTGCAACGCGAGCGCGGCGGTCGTGGTCGGGCGGGAGGAATCGATCAAGAAGGCTGCGAGTTCGATGTCGGTCACGGGCAGCACGACTTCGTGGCCAGATTCGGCGAACAACGTCTGCAGCCGCTTCGAGTCGCGCGCAACCCACCCGCCGCCGACGCCACCCGGTCCGAAGAGTGGCGCGAGCGCGGCGAGCCCGGCCGAAACAGGGAGAGCCTCGCCGAAGCTCACATAGCTGGCGCGATCCTCACCGCGTGCAAACGCGACGCCCACCGGGGAGGGCGGTAGCCCCCCCGCGCCGTCGAGGCCCACCCACGCAAGCACGTGAGGCGACTCCCCGCGGAGTTCGGCGACCAGCGCATCGAGGCCTCCCGCATCCGTGACGAGCTCGGTGACGACGGAGCTCTCGGTCATGGCGCTCGAGGAAGCGGTGCCTTCGGGCTCGCTGGAGTCGAGCGCTTCGAGCATGCGCTTCAACTCCAACCTTTCGTAGAGTCCCCGCAGCACCGCGGGGTCGCCGTCCGAGAACTCCAGCGCGCTCGGATCGTCGCAGCCCGGCACGTCGAGGCGCAGCGTGGCCAGCTGCTTCGAGAGCCGCGCAGCGTCCGCCTGCTCCAGCAACGCTTCGCGAGCGCGCTTGGCCTTGACCTCACCGGCCCGCTCGAGAAGTGCCTCGAGGGTCTCGAACTCATCGATCAGCTTCGCAGCACCCTTCTCTCCGATCCCCTTCACTCCGGGAATGTTGTCGCTCGGATCGCCGACCAGGGCACGCACGTCGAGCAAGCGGTCCGGCTTCACCCCGAAGCGCTTCTCGACGTCAGCGGGGCCGATGCGGCGATCCTTCATCGTGTCGAGTAATACGACGCGATCGGTGACGAGCTGCATCAGATCTTTGTCGCTCGAGACGATCACCACTTCCGCATCCTCTGGCGCGTGCGTCACGAGGCTGGCGATTACGTCGTCTGCCTCGAATCCGGGAACCTCGAGAAGCGGGATTCCCGCAGCGGTGACCAGCTCGCGCGCGACCGGAAACTGCGCGCTCAAGTCTTCGGGCTGCGCATCGCGATTCGCCTTGTAGTCGGCGTACACGTCCTTGCGAAAGCTTCCTCCCGGAGGATCGAAAACCACCGCCATCGCCGTCGGCATCTCTTCGCGCTGAAGCTTCCGCAGCATCTGCGTGAACCCGTGGAGGGCGTTCGTCGGAAAGCCGTCGCTCGCACGCAACGGCGGCAACGCAAAGAACGCGCGGTACAAGCAATTGGAGGCATCGACGAGGACGAGTCGCAAGGAGCTGCGAGGGTACCGCGCTACGGGGGATGGGGTAGCCTCGCGAGATGGCGTCCCCGGTCCCTCCCGCTCCGCAACGGGGGCGCAGAACGTACTTCCGGCCTCGCTTCACGCTCCTCATTCTCTACATCGCAGCGCTCTACTTCGTGTACAGCCTCGCCATTGCGGCTCCGACGCTCCTCGATCACCTGGCCTCGCTCCCTCCGGACGCGGACCCGCGAGACCCGATGTACGTCGACCGCGCCGGAGAAGCGACGCGCGCGATCCTCAAGGGGAAGCCGTTCTGGATCTTCCTCGCGTCCGTCGGCACGGTGATCCTCGGCGCCTGGCGGGGCTGGCTCCCAGGGCTCCGCGAGGCCCGGCCCGACTGAAGCGCGAGCGATCGCGCTAGACGCGCAGCGCTCGCAGCATCATCTCGACCATCGACTCGAAGACGGCTCGTGGATCGCGATCAGCCACGGTGCTGCGGCGCGACGGAATCGTTTCGCTCTGGATCATTCCGTTGGAAGTCGTCCAGAGCACGTTCGCCGCGATCCACTCGTCGCAGGGTGCGAAGTCGCCCCGTTCGACGCCCTCCTGGATGACCTCCGCGAGAATCGCCAGGCACTTCTCCCAGAGGCTCGTGACTTCTTGAACGACCGCCGGCGGGAGATCGCCGATCACCGGCTCGTTCTCGAGCGCCCAGAAGATCCGAAAGTATTCGCGGTTCCGGGTCCAGTGTTCGTAGTAAAACGCCCCGATGCGCCGAATCTGCTCCGCGGGATCCGCGCTGGAAGCAGCGGCATCTCGCATGCGCGCCTCGAAGATCTCGCCGTTCGATACGAGGACGGCCACATAGAGCTCGCCCTTGTTCTCGAAGTAGCGATAGAGCGTGCCCTTCGCGACCTGGGCGAGCTGCGCCACCTCGTCCAGGTTCGCGTGCACGAACCCGTCGCGAAAGAAGACCTCTCGTGCCGCGTCCAGAATGTTCTGGCGCTGGACGGCCTTCTTGGCTTGACGCGTCGCCCCCGCGGACTCGCCGTCGTGCGGAACACCCGGCGACGAGCTCGGCGGGGAATCAGAGTTCGTCACTTCCTTCGTAGCGGTAGGGCGCGAAGAGGTCGGTGTTCAGGTAGCGCTCGCCGAAGCTCGGGATGATGGCGATGATCGTCTTGCCCTCGTTCCCCGGCTTGCGCGCGTACTCGATCGCCGCGGTCACGTTGGCCCCGGACGAGATCCCGCAGAGAATGCCCTCTTCCTTCGCGAGCCGACGCGCCATGTCGAACGAGGCTTCGTTGCTGACGGTGATGACCGAATCGATCAGCTCCGTCTCGAGCACGTCCGGAACGAACCCCGCACCGATCCCCTGGATCTTATGCGGACCCGGCGTGCCGCCCGAGAGGATCGGGCTCGCCTCGGGCTCGACCGCAACCGCCTCGAAGGTGGACTTACGCTTCTTGAGCACCTGCGCGACGCCAGTGATCGTGCCGCCGGTTCCGACCCCTGCCACGATCGCATCGGCCTGACCGTCGGTGTCGTTCCAGATCTCTTCGGCGGTCGTGCGGCGATGCACCTCGGGGTTGGCGGGGTTCCGAAACTGCTGCGGCATGAACGCGTTCTTCGTCTCGCTGACGATTTCGTTCGCCTTCTCGATCGCCCCGTTCATGCCCTTGGCGCCTTCGGTCAGCACGAGCTTGGCACCGAACGTCCGCAGCGTGATGCGGCGCTCCGGGCTCATCGTCTCGGGCATCACGAGAATGCAGTCGTAACCCTTCACGGCGGCGACGAAGGCCAGCGCGATCCCGGTATTGCCACTCGTCGGTTCCACGAGAATCGTCTCGCCGGCCTTGATCAGACCTTCCCGTTCGGCGGACTCGATCATCGCGAGACCGATCCGGTCCTTGACGCTTGCCGCGGGGTTCTGACTCTCGAGCTTCGCGAGCACCGTCGCGGTCGCGCCGTCGGTGACGCGGTTGAGACGAACGAGCGGCGTACCGCCGATCAGCTCGGTGATGTCGTTGGCAACCTTCATGGGGGGCCCTCCTCTAAGGTTTCCGAAAGGTAGGGGATGCGAGTCCCCGCTGTCAGCCGTCCGGGTGCGGACAGCCGTCCGGTGCGCGGTCAGCCGCCGGGTGCGGCGGACGGTCCCAACAACTCCTCGACCAGCACGGTCGCGTAGCTCCCGGCCGGCAGGGTGAACTCGAGGGCCAACGCGCCCTCCCCCGCCGACTCGCACGAGGCATCCTCGGGACGGATCCGCAGCGGACGGCGAGTCCCGCGGAGGCGGATCCCGCGCGGCGGCCGCAGCGTAGTGGGCTCGGGCACGCCGCACTCGGCGAAGACACGCGCCTCGAGGTCTGCAGCGTCCGCCTCCGGCTCGGTCACCCGGGTCCCGAAGATCGGCCCGGTCGGACTGATCTCGAAGGCGTCGGCCCGAGGCTGGTCGACGGCGAGCTCGCGAACGACGAAGAGCCCCCCGCTCGCACAGACGACCGCGACATCTCCCGCCAGGAGCGTGTCGACGGAGCGCTGGCGCAGCACCTCGTTGAAGACATGAGCTTGCAGCGCCGAAACGAGGAACCGCGCCTGACGTCGGTCTCGAATTCGGGCGTCCGGCTCGAGGAGCGCCCTTGCGCGCTCGGCGTTGTCTCCGTCGTGACCGAACCGCTGCGTGCCGAAACGATTCGGCATGCCGCGGGCGACCAGATGTTCGAGCCGACTCGCCGCGCTCTCACAGCACTCCGGAGAAACCTCGGTCACACGAATCGAGAAGCGGTTGCCCCGCAACGCGCCCGTGCGCAGCTTGTGGCCATGCGGCACGGCTGCGAGCACGGTCACACCCTCGTCCGCAAACAACATCGCCACGTCTGGAGAGAGACCCGGGACGGAGAACCATTGCCGGGTGACCGCCACGCGATCCTTGCGCCCGGCATAGCCGACATCGCGCGGCGAGACGTTTGCAGCGCGGGCGAGCCAGCGCGCTACCTGCTCGGTGGTGCGCAACCGCTTCTCCACGTGCACGTAGGTGTGGCCGCCTTCGCCGGACGGGTCGAAGAGCGGAACCTCGTCGACGACGAAGTCTTCGGGACACGCCTTCAGCTGCCAACTCACGAGTCGCTCGCTCGGCTCAGCGTTCGATCCAGCGGGCGACGGGAGCAAACGAGCGCCGATGGATCGAGGTCGGCCCGCGCTGCCGCAGCGCAGCCAGATGGTCGGGAGTCGGATATCCCTTGTGGCGCGCGAAGCCATAGCCCGGGAAGTCTCTGTCCAGGCGCTGCATGATCGCATCGCGATGGACCTTCGCGACCACGGATGCCGCAGCGATGCTCGCGTCGCGACCGTCCCCGCCGACGAGCGGAGTCTGTGGCGCGTCGATTCCCGGGATCGTGCGCGCGTCGACGAGGACGTGGTCGGGCATGACACCGAGCCCCGTCACCGCGCGCCGCATCGCCTCGAGTCCGGCACGATAGATGTTCAGCGTGTCGATCTCCTCGGGCCAGACCTCGCCGATCGATACGCTCACTGACTGTCCGCGGATCTCCGCGGCGAGTCGCTCCCGCGTCGGCAGCGCGAGCTTCTTCGAGTCGTCGAGCCCTTCGAGTCGGGCGTCGTCTGCGAGCGCGACGGCCGCCGCGACGACCGGGCCCGCGAGCGGGCCCATCCCCACTTCGTCGACCCCCGCGATCACCTGCGCGCCATTCCGGCGCAACTCGGCGCGCAGCTCGAAAAGACGCGCGAGGCGGCGCTTCTCGCGCACTCCTGCACGGGCCCGTCGAAGGCAAACCTCGGCCAGGGCCTGCGCTCCCGCACGCCGATCACTGCGGAGCTGAGTGACCAGACGCCGCAGCGCCGCCGGATCGCGCAGCCCGCGAGCGCGAGCGCGAAGGGCCGCGAGCGATTCGGGCGGCGAGTCGGTCACTCGCCATTCTCCTGACTCTTTTCGATGGCACGCAATCGCCGCATCATGTCCGGCAGTCGCCCGAAGACCGACATCGCTCGATGCCACGCGCGCTCGGGCATCGCGGGGAAACCCCACACCCGGCTCCCGGCGGGCAGATCCTCGATCACGCCCGCGCGCGCGCCGACGAACGAACCGTCCCCGATCCGCGTGTGGTTCCCGGCACCGGACTGCGCCATGAAGAACACTCGTTTGCCGACCACGGTGCTGCCGGCGAGCCCGGTGAGCGCGACGAGCGCAGACCCTTCGCCGATCTCGCAGTTGTGCCCGACCATCACCAGGTTGTCGATCTTCACGCCCCGGCCGATGCGCGTGGTCCCGAAGCGGGCGCGGTCGATGGTGCTGTTCGAACCGATCTCGACGTCATCCTCGACGATGACCCCGCCGACCTGCGGCACCTTCTCGAGCGCCCCCTGCTCGTCGAATTCGTAGCCGAAGCCATCGCCCCCGAGCACCGCGCCGGGCTGCAGGATCACGCGATCGCCGATTTCGGTTCCTTCCCGCAGGATCGATCCCGAGTGAAGTTCGCAATCCGCCCCGATGCGAACGTCGGCATAGATCGTGACCCGCGGATGCACGACGGTTCGGGCCCCGATGACGCTCCGCGCACCGACGACTACGAATGCACCGATGCTCGCCCCCGCGTCGACTTCGGCGCCGGGCTCCACGACCGCGGTGGCGTGGATCCCCGGCTCCGGGCGTGTTCCGGGCGCGAGGAGCTGGGCCGCACGCGCGAGATCGAGGTTCGCGGAATGACTCCGGATCACCGGCCGGGAGCCCACTGCGACGCCGGGCGGAGCGATCACGGCTCCGATGTCACTCTGCCCGAGCGCAGCCGCGTTGGCCTCGGAGCGCACGAAGCCGAGTTCGTGCGGGCCTCCCTCGTCGAGAGAGCCGACGCCGCTCACCTCGAAGCTGGCATCGCCCGCGATCTCTCGGCCGCCCAGACGCTCCGCCAGATCGCCGAGGCGCACAGCTCCCGCTCAGCGCGCCAGCAAGACGGCGACCGACGACGATCGCGCCACGGCCGAAGCGTTGCTGCCGAGGAAGTACTCGCTGATCCGATTCCGACCGAAGGCTCCCATGACGATCAGCCCGGCACGCGCCGAGCGCGCCGTGTCGACGATCTTCACGTCCGGGCGCCCGAGCGTCGAGGACGCCTCGCGCACCGGCACGGAGATCGTGCCGACCAGCCGTCGCACCTCGTCGAACCGCGCGACCGCCCGACCCTTGTCCTTCGAATCGACGAACGCATGAACCGGCTGATCGAGCCGACCGGCCAACTCGACGCCGAGCTTCGCCGCGATCCGCGAACCCGGAGATCCGTCGAAGCCGAGAACCAGCGGGCCACCGAGTTCGGCACCAGACGGCACCACGACCGCCGGCTTCGTCGTTTTGCGGAGCACGCCGTCGGCCGTCGAACCGATCAGCGCGCTTCGATACGAAGCGTCCTGACCGTCTCGGCCGATCACGATCAGGTCGACGCTCTGGCCGCGCTCGACGATACGATCGTCCGCCGCGCCACGAAGCGTCTCGACCTTGCACTCGATGCCGGATTGGCGACCGAGATCTCCGAGCCGCCGCGTGACGGCCTCGGCGCGCGCCTTCAGAAACGCCTCGATCCCGTCCGTGGCGGGTGCCTGCACGCCCAGTGACTCGGCTCGCAGCCCGTGGATCAGACGATCCTCGAGCACGGTGACGCCCTGCACGCGGGCGCGCAGCCGGGAAGCGAGGCCCACGGCGAAGCGTTCCGCCGCACTTGCCGCGTCCGACCCGTCGGTCGCAATCAAGATGGATTCGATCATGTCCTTCTCCGCGCCGAACCGCGTGGCCACGTCCTCTCCCTAGGAGAGGAAGCGCCCCAGCGGTGTGCCCCACAGGAATCGCATCATGCGTCGTAGCAGCCGCGCCTTGCGCGCGGTGTACGGAAACCAGAGAGCTTCTGTCTTCCCGCCGAAGCGGTCGATCAGAATCGATTGCGCATGACAATAGCCACGCAGTCCAATTTCTCCGTTGACCTGTCCGATCCCACTCTCCCGGCGCCCGCCAAACGGTGCCTCCGTGGTCCCGTAGGTCAACATACAGTCGTTCACGACGACCGAACCGGCCTCGATCCGCTTGGCCAGCGTCGCGCCCTTGCGCTTGTCGCGGGTCCAGACGTTGGCGCTCAGCCCGTAGCGCGTGTCGTTCGCACGCTGGAGCGCCTCTTCTTCGTCACGCACCCGCATGATCGGCAGCACGGGCCCGAATGTCTCGTCGCGCATGATCGCCATGTCGTGCGTGACGTCGACGAGTACCGTCGGCTCGTAGAAGAGGCCGACGTGGTCCGGGTTTCGGCGTCCCCCCGCCAGAACTCGCGCGCCTCGGGCCACGGCGTCGGCCACCTGAGACTCGACCTTCTCGAGCTGTTCTGCCTGGATCATCGGGCCGATGTCGATCCCGCCTCCCGCACCCTGGCGAAGCTCGCCCGTCTTCTCGACGACCTTGCGCTCGAACTCGTCCGCCACTTCGTCGACCACGTAGACGCGTTCCGTAGATACGCAGATCTGGCCCGCGTTCGCGAAAGCTCCGAACACCGCGCCAGACGCGGCGCGCTCGAGGTCGGCGTCCGCGCACACGACCATCGGGTCCTTGCCGCCCAGTTCGAGGGTGCACGGTGTCAGATTTCGGGCGCAGGCCTCGGCGACCTTGCGCCCGGTTCCGACGCTGCCGGTGAACGAGACCTTGTCGACCGACGAGGAGACGAGCGCGGCCCCTGTCTCGCCGTCCCCGAGCAGACACTGGAAGACGCCTTCGGGCAAGCCTGCCTCGCGCCACAACGCCTCGACGAGCTGACCCGAGTGCGGCGTCACCTCGGACGGTTTCAAGATCACCGCGTTTCCCGCGATGAGTGCTTGCACGGTCGGATTCAGGGAGAGCAGGAACGGCACGTTCCACGGTGTGATGATTCCGATCACTCCGAGCGGCCGATAGGAAATTTTCAGCTTCTTCGTCTTCAGCAGATGCAACGGAACGCTGCGATCGGCGAGGATCCTGCCCGCACGCTTCGCATAGAACGAAAGGACGTCACAGGACATCAACAACTCGGGGCCGACGACTTCCGCTTCGGGCTTTCCGGTCTCACTCGTGATGACGGCCGCGAACTCGTCCTGTTTCTCGAGAAGGACCGTGATCGCGCGCTTCAAATAGCGCCCGCGTTCCTCGTGCGAGAGAGCGCCCCAATCGCGCTGCGCCTTGCGGGCCGTGTCGACCGCGGCTTGAACGTCTTCCGCGGTGCACGCAGCGAACTCGCCCACCGGTTCGAGCGTGGCGGGACTGCGCAAACGGAAGTGTCGCCCGTCCGCGTCCCCTCCTTCGATCCGCTCGACCAGAGCCATTCGCTGATGCTTCCTCCGCGCGCTCACCCCCCGCACAGAGGGCCGGTGAGCGGGACGAGTCTACGACCCCCCCGCGGGGTGCGTCAAGGCGGAGCGACCAGATGCGCCATCATCCGATGAGAATGACCGTTCCCGCCCTCTTCCGAGCCTTCCCGGCCCTCGCGACCCAGCTCCCCCACCGGTCGTTCTTGCCGGAAATCACCCCGATCACGGCCCTTTCCGGCCCGGGGCTGCCGAGCGGCCTGTTCGTCAAGCGAGACGAAAAATCGACGCCCCGCTACGGCGGCAACAAGCCCCGAAAGCTCGAGTTCGTGATCGGCGCGGCGTGCGCGCGAGGGGTCGGACGCCTCCTGACCACCGGCGGCCTGGGCACGAACCACGGCCTGGCCACGACGATGCTCGCTCGCGAGGCAGGACTCGCGACGACTCTGATCCTGGTCGATCAGCCCGTGACGGCCGAAGTCCGTGAATCACTCCGCTTGTTCTCTGCGTGGGGAGCCGAGGTGATCGACGGGAGGAGTGTCGCCGGAGCGGTGCTGCGCGGTTCGGCGGCCCTGGTGCGGAGCCGGCTTCGCGGCGAGCGACCGATTCTGATTCCTGCCGGCGGGTCGAACCCGACCGGTGTCCTCGGCGCCGTGTCGCTCGCACTCGAGGTCGGAGAGCAAGTTCGCGCCGGGGTCCTGCCCGAGCCGGCGAACTTGTACGTCGCCGTGGGCACGGGAGGGAGCCTCGCCGGGCTGGTGTTGGGCCTGCGTTTGGCAGGCTTGGCGACACACCCCATCGGAATCCTGGTCAACGACATCCTGCCACCGACGCCGAGATCGCTCGCGCGCCTCGCGCGGCGCACGCTCTCATTGCTGCGAAGCGCCGACGTAACAGTGCCCGAGATCGCGATCGACCCGGACGACTTCAGTCTCGTGACACGGCAACTCGGTCCCGGCTACGGCTCGCCCACTCGAGCAGGACGCGATGCCAGCGTTCTCGCCACAGGCGGCGGCCTGCGGCTCGACCCGACCTACACCGCAAAGGGTTTCGCAGAGATACTCACACGGGCCCGGGAGGGCGCCCTCACCACGCCGGCACTCTTCTGGAACACGTTCAACAGTGCGAACCCGTGGGCGGAAGCTCCGGGTCCCGCCGACCCTGCCGCGTTGCCGCCAAGGCTTCGGGCGCTCGCATTCGAAACGGCCCCGGCCGAGGGAAAATCGCCGGGCGGAAACGATCGCTAGGAGGGTGACTCAAGACTGCCGTGGAAAGGCCCGGGAGCCGAGGCGCGCCGCTGGCAAGGCGCTCGATTGAGCCCTAGCGAGCTAGGGCGATTGAGAGCAACGCAGCGGCACCGCATGCCAGACCGCATCTACGGCGAGCCAGCGGTGATGCATCGGTTGCCGGCCGGCGCGGCAGTCTTGGGTCACGCTCCTAGTCGGTTCTCGCGAGCGCGGGATGCACGCCGGCGACGAGCTGGAGCACACCCGTCTCGGTCACCATGCCGAGGAGGATGTCCCCTTCGACCACCGGCAGACAGCCGATCTTGCGTTCAGCCATGACATGGGCCGCCTCAGCGATGGTCACGTCCGGTCCGACCACGACGGGAGGCGTCGACATCACCTGGGCGATCTCCACCACGTGGAGAAACGCGCGGCGCTCCTCGTCGCGGTGGCCGCTCAGGTTCGACAGCGACGCCCGGAGCAGATCCCGTTCCGAAACCACACCCACGAGCTGCCCAGCCTGAACCACCGGCATATGCCGCACGTGGCCCAGCGTCATGATATCTTCGACGGTCGAGAGCCTCTCGTTGACCGAGATGGTGACGACGCCCTTCAGCATGACATCACGCACCAGGATCCGATTGAGCGGGTCCATGGCACCGTGAGCGGGCTGCGGGGCGGACGGGTCCATGAGGAGATGGTAGACGATGCCGCCCACCGATGCGGAGAAGGACGCCGGAAAGGCCAAGAAGCGAGGTCGGAAACCCGCACCGTCGGACGAGCCGGGCGGCTTCGACGAGATCCCCAGCCTGGAGGATCTCGAGGAGGAGCTTTCCGGGGCCGACGCCAAGAAGTTCTTCCCGGACTTTCTGCGCCGTGGACTCGCGGTCGGGTTCACCGGCCTCTTCATGACCGAAGAGGCACTCCGCCGCGCACTCGGCGATTCGGTGCCCCGCGACTGGATCGAGTTCTTCGTCGAGCAAAGTGATCGCACGCGCGGCGAGCTGGTCGATCGACTCTCGAAGGAGTTCGGACGCGTCCTCTCCGCACTCGACCCGGTCGAGGTGATGAGGCGACTCCTCGACGGACAGACCCTCGAAGTGTCGGCGAAGATTCGGCTCGCGAGTTCGGACCCGAAAGGCGACGCCAAGAAAACTTCGGTTTCCGACGTCAAGATGTCGGCTAGCAAGGAGGGCTCGGACACGTGAACGCCTCGGACTCCGAGGATCACCCCGAAGCCGAAGGCACCAGCCAGGCGGCCGCGGGGTGGGGCCTGGCCATCTCTACTGCCGCGTTCGCGGCGATCACGTTCTGGGGAATCGGGCCGAGGTTCGAGAAGCGAGCCTTCTACGATCCGAGCGGCAAGCTCGCTCAGTGGCTCGGTGCGACGGACCTCTCTCCCGTCGTCGACGAACTCGGGCCGGCCCTCTGGACGTTTGGGCTCGTGGCGGCCGCGCTCACCGTCGGAGTCTTCTTCGTCACGCGGGCCGCCCTGCCCCGCTTCCTCGCCATCTGGAGCTTCGTGGCGACGCTCTGCTTCGTCTACTACGGGCTCGAAGCGTCGTTCGTCTGGTCGTTCTTCCGCTGGCGCTGGTCGGGATCGATGGTGCTATTCGCCGCGACGGTCGCCGCCGCGCTGAGCGCTCCACTGCTGGCGGCAAGTTGGCTTCGGCTGCGTTGGCCCGGCAGAATTCTCAGCTACCTCCCGATCTTCCTGTGTGTTCTCGTCTACGAGCGAAACGTCACCGGCACGGACCAGGCGCTGCGATTCGCGATCTCGCCGTGGCCGGTCGTGCAGATCTTCGGGCTCGAGCTGATCGCCATGTGCGTGGGTGCGCTCGTCCTCGGCGTCGGGCTCGGACTGGCCGTGTCGAAAACGGCGCGCGCATCGGGAAGGCCGTGGCTCCACATCGCGGGGGCTACACTCGCGGTCGCGCTGCCAGCTCTCGCGCTGGCCGCTGCGTCCGCGCAGCAGCTGCTCCCAGGGCGCCTCGACGCGCGCCTCCTGGGTCTGGTGGGGGCCCTCAGCTTCTCCAGCTTCGCGCTGGCGGCCTTTCTCGGGGTCGACAGCCCGCAGCGACTCGGCTTCCGGGCGAAGGCCTGGGTGGTCGGCGGACTCCTGGTGCTGCTGGCGACGCTCGTCGGCCAGGCCTGGGCTCGGCTCGACTACACCCGCAACCGCGAGCACCGCGCGGCCGCCGTCATCGACAGCCTCGCCTCCCATTGGGAACGGGAAGAGATGTATCCCGACAAACTCTCGGAACTCGTCGCATCGGGTGACATCGACGCGATTCCCGAGCCGGTCGTCGGCTTCGGATTCCTCGGCCGGGAGTCGTTCGTCTACCAGAACTTCGGCGACAGCTATATTCTGGAATTCTCGGCGCCCCGCTGGATCCAATGTGCGTACAACCCTCCGTACCCTGAAGAATACGAGGACGAGGAAGACGACGAGGAAGAGGAAGACGAGACGCTCGGCGCGGGAGCCTGGTCGTGTCCGTCGAATCCGCCGGAACTCTGGTGAGTAGCCCCGGCGGAACGAAACCCGGCGGAACGAAACCCGGCGGAACGAAACCCGGCGGAACGAAGCCCACCGGGCCGCTCCACATCGCCGTCAACGCTTCCGAGAGACTGTTCAGGGCCCGTCGCATCAGCACCACGTTCGGGCGCATCTACCTAGGGGCCAAGGCGAATCAGCTCATCGCCCGGCACTTGAAGCCCGCGGACATGGAGGCGCGTTGGCGAGACTTCCATCGCACGAGCGCCAAATCGATCCTCGGACTCGCCCTTCAACTCCGCGGTCTGATCCTCAAGGGTTGCCAATTCCTCGGGGCCCGGGCTGACGTCCTCCCGCCGGAGTACGTGAGCACGCTGGCCAAGCTCCAGGACCGGGTCCCCGCGAAGTCCTTCCGAATCGTGCGCGAAATCGTGACCCGCGAGTTGGGTCGACCTCTCGAGGAGGTCTTCGCCGAGTTCGACCCGATTCCGATCGCCGCAGCATCGCTCGCACAGGTTCACGAAGCCCGGCTCCACGACGGACGACGCGTTGCGGTGAAGGTTCAATACCCGGACATCGCCGAGCAGGTGCGCGGCGATCTCTCGAACCTGCGCACGCTCTTTCGCGCGCTCGGCTACCTCGAGCCCGACTTCGATCTCTTGCCGATCATCGACGAGCTCGGAGGACAGATTCCGCGCGAACTCGACTTCGAGAACGAGGGGCGAAACGCGGAGGCGATCGGCGCTCTGCTCTCCCACCGCGATGACGTCGCGACGCCCGAAATCGTCTGGGAGCACACGCGACAACGCGTCCTCGTCATGGAGTACCTCGAGGGAATCAAGATCACCGACCTCGAGGGGCTACGCGCGGCTGGGATCGATCCGGAGTGGGCGGCTCGGGCGCTCGTCGACGTGTTCGCCGAGCAGATCCTGCGGCACGGGCACTTCCATGCGGATCCGCACCCGGGCAACCTCCTCGTCGACCCCCGCGGCCCCCGGCTCCTGCTCCTCGACTTCGGGCTGACGAAAGAGCTGCCGAGCACCTTCCGTTCCGGCGTGCTCGGCTTCGTCACCGCACTCATGCAGGGCGACGTCGACGCCATGGGGATCGCATTGGCCGACCTGGGCTTCGAAGTCCGCGACGGCCGCCCCGAGGCCCTCCGCGACGTGGCTCAGCTGATCCTCCGCATCGGACAAGAGGCCCGGGATCAAGGCTCTCTCGACCCCGAGAGTCTTGCCCGTGTCCGCGAGGAAATTCCGAAACGGGTCCGCGAGAACCCGATCGTCCGAATCCCTCATCACCTCGTGCTGCTCGGACGCACGCTCGGACTTCTCTCGGGAGTCTCTCGCTCGCTCGGCACACAGGTCGACCTGTTTCGGGTGGCCGTGCCGTATGCGTTCGCACCTCCGCCGCCGGCTGACTCCGCGCCGAGCCCGCCGCCCGCGCACGAACCCGGCGACACCGCTTCCGGGTGATCGCACCGCTCTCGCTCGGTCTGGCGCTCGGCGGCGCGGCGACCCCGGAAGAGTGGCGCCGTTGCCTCCGCCTGGCGGAACGTGCCGACGCGTTGGGACTGCACTCGCTCTGGCTGCCCGAGGGTCACTTCCGGCCAGGCGCCACCGCGTCCCCTCTTCTCGCTTTGGCGGCCTTCGCAGCCCGGACTCGACAGATCCGACTGGCGACGACTTCCCTCCTGCTGCCCATCCACCATCCGCTGCGGGCGGCGGCGGATGCCGCGGCGGTCGATCGACTCTCGCGTGGTCGGCTCCTGCTCGGCCTCGGCCGGGGCTTCCAGAGTCCGCTGTTCGCGGGCTTCGGCGTCGCGAGCGGCACCAAGCGTGACCGGTTCGACGAAGCTCTCGACGCGATTCTTGCGGCCTGGTCCGGCGAGCCGATCGAAATTCGCGGCTCGCACTTCGCCGCACTTGGGGGCGAAAGTGTGCGTCTCGCGGTTCGTCCCGTGCAGCGCCCACATCCTCCACTGGTGGTTGCGGCATTCGGTCCCAAGGGGCTGCGACAGGCAGCGCGGCGAGGCTTGCCCTACCTCGCTTCGCCCCTCGAGCCGCTCGAGATCCTCGCTGAGAACTATGCGCGTTGGAACGACGATCGAGTCGGAGACCCGCCCAAAGGCGCCCCACTCGTCCCGGTGATGCGCACGGTCTACGTGGGCGAGGCGCCGGCCGACGTCGCGCGTGTGCGCGCCGCACTCGAATCGGAGTCGCGCGCGGTCCCGAAAAACGCGCCCAAGGCGCTCGCGCGCGCGGCCTCGGGAGCCCTGGAGGATCGGGTGCTGGTCGGCACCGGAGCGGAAGTCGCCGAAGGCATCGCGCGCTATCGCGAGCGACTGGGACTCGACCTGCTCGTGGTTCGCACCGAGGTGCCCGGCGTCGCTCCAGACGAGCGCGAACGGTCACTCGAGCGGCTCGTCCATGGAGTGCTGCCGCTCGTAGCGTAGGGGCTCGCCTCGCCCCCCCGCGCGCCGCCAAGCCCTGCCTGTCAGTTCGACCGCCCAGCGCGAAACGAGCCGCGCCCGGCGCCAGAACTCGATCGGCATCCCGCGCGTCGAGACCAACGAGACGACCAGCTCCTCGTGATCGGGCCGCAGCGGATCCGGTTGCACGAGATCGACTCGCGCATAGCCCTGCCGCTCTGCAAAGAAGCGCCGACCCGGAATGTCGTACTTGATCCCGCGCGCGCTCGAGCCCCCGCCCGAAATCACCTGCAGTGCCGGCCCCGGTTCGCCCGGCTCCGAGACCTGGAGATTGTGCTCGTGACCGGACAGCCAGAGGTGGATCGGAACACCGCTTCGCGCGATCTCCGCGCGCACGACCTCCGTCTTCGACGAGAGGTCGAGCGGGTGATGAGCCACCACGATGCGCCAGGGGCCGGCGCTCGCGCGAAGCGCCTCGCCGAGCTGACCGATCTCGCTGCGCAGACGGCCCGGCGTCGAGTCCCAGAACACCACACTGACACCGGCGTCGGACTCCCACACCCAGGCGCCGCCGGCCTCGAGGCGCCAGTTCGAGAGGTACTGGGAGACGACCTCCGCCTGAAGCTTCGGGCTTGCCGGCGCCACATAGTCGTGATTGCCGAGAACGGCCAGGAGCGGGACCGGGTGACGATCGCCGGGAGGCAGCGGACACGCAGAAGCCACTTGCGGCGACAACGGACCCTCGAGCGCGAGAAAGCGGCAATACGGCGCTACGAGGTTGTCTGCGATCTGCGCCTCCAACGTCGCCTCTTCGAGGCCGTTCGGATAGAAGTTGTCACCGAGCAGCACGAGCGCGTCGACCGGGTGCACCCGATCCGACGCGGTGAGCGCGCCGCCGACCCCGAGCTGCGGCGTCCACCAGCGACTCGGGCGAGGCGGCAGCCCCGTGTCGCCCAGTGCGAATAGGCTCCAAACCGCACCGGGCGGAGGCGCCACTGCATCCCACGTTGGAGCGCGAAGTGCAAAAGCGAATCCCGCAGCAGCGCCGATCGCGAGAACGATCCCGCCGCCGAGCCAGGCGTGTCGCACGGGGAGGCCGCGGTCGCTCAAGATGCGCCGGCGCCCTCCGAGCGCGTGAACGTCACGAATGCCATGGCGGGCCGCTTGGACGAATCGCGCATCGCAAACTGCATCGTGTCGAACATCCAACCTTCGCTCGTGCACTCGTTCAGGATGCGTTCGAGCTCGACGTCGCTCACATCGCTGGTCTCGACGACCTTGTATTGGGTGGCCATGGGCCGGACACTAGCATCCGAATTCGACGAACTCCGAGACTGGATTCAGCGCAGGTCGGTCGCCAACTGCTTGGCGGCATACGTGAGAATCCAATCCGCACCGGCGCGCTTGATCGCCAGCGTGGCTTCGTGCATCGCCCTCGGGCCCTCGATCCAACCTCGCTCTGCGGCGGCGTGGATCATCGCGTACTCGCCCGAGACGTGATAAGCCGCGAGCGGGACATCGAACTCACCGCGCGCCCGGGCCAGAATATCGAGGTACGGAAGCGCAGGCTTCACCATCAGCGCGTCGGCGCCCTCCGCGAGGTCGAGACGCATCTCCCGCAACGCCTCACGCGCGTTCGGCGGATCCATCTGATAGGCGCGCCGGTCACCAAAGGCCGGAGTGCTCTCGGCGGCGTCTCGAAACGGGCCGTAGTAGGCACTCGCGAACTTGGCCGCATACGAGAGAATCGCGACTTCTTCGAATCCATGATCGTCGAGGGCCTGGCGGATCGCGCCGACGCGACCATCCATCATGTCTGACGGTGCCACGATATCGGCACCCGCTCGGGCGTGAGAGAGCGCGGCTTCGGCGAGCCGGGCGACGCTCGGATCGTTGCGAACCTCTTCGCCCTCGATCAACCCGCAATGACCATGATCGGTGTACTCGCACAGGCATACGTCGGTGATCACGCAAAGGCCCGGCGCGGCCGCTCGAATGGCCTCGACGGCTCTCTGGACGATCCCGTCGGGAGCGTCCGCTCCCGAGCCGATCGCGTCCTTGACCGCGGGAATCCCGAAGAGAATGACCGCAGGGATGCCCAGGTCGGCGACTTCTTTTGCCTCGAGCGCCACCTGGTCCACCGAGAACCGCGACACGCCCGGCATCGAGAGGACCGCCTCGCGCACGCCGCTGCCCTCCACCACGAAGAGCGGCAGCACGAGGTCGTCGCGTGTGAGCACGGTCTCGCGCCGCATTCTCCGCAGCGCTTCGGTCCGGCGGAGCCGCCGCATCCGGGTGATCGGAAAGCTCATGCTCGTCTCCTCTTTGCCCATTGGGCTGCCAGCCCCTCCACCAGGGCCTCAGCATCCGGCTTTTCCGGCACGACCCGAGCCGGCAGGTCGACCGCCGCGAGAGCCGCCGCGGTGACCGGCCCGATCGCAGCCACGCTCGCGCGCCGGGCGCCCGCGCGCCCCGGTTCATCGAGCAAGTCGGCGAAATGCCTCACGGCGGACGGACTCGCAAACGCGAGGATATCGAACTCGTCGGCCGCGAGAGCCGAGCAGAGCGCGGAGCGATCGAGATCCGCGGGCGGGACCGTCCTGTAGATGGGCAGCATCACGACGTCGGCACCGGCAGCGCGCAGACCCTCCGGCAGAATCGCTCTCGCACGGACGGCACACGGCCACAGAAAGCGCCGACCGGAAACCTCGCGCGACGCCAGCAGCGACTCGAGCATCCCTTCGGCGTCGCTGCGGTCCGGCAACAACGGGTCGACCGACAGCCCCGCCGCAAGCGCGGCATCCGCGGTCGCCCTCCCAACACAGAGCGCTGCCGGTACTCCCGCGAGATCGACCCCAGCCTGCGCGGCCGCGTGAACGAACCCGCGCACCGCGTTGGCGCTGGTCAGGAGGACCGCGTCGCACACTTCGAGGGATGCGAGCGCGTCGCGAATCTCCCTCGCGTCGCCTGCCGCCTCGATCTCGATCAGTGGGATCAGACGAGCGGCGGCTCCGGCGCGGCGCAGCGCATCCATCCACGGTGGCGCCTGCTCGGGCGTACGCGTCACGAGCACCCGTGCGCCCGCGAGCGGCAGCCGATCGAACCACGCGAGTTCCTCGCGCAATCGCACGACATCCCCCACGACGATGACGGCCGGCGCGCGGAGCCCCGCCTCCCGCGCGCGGACCACCAGCTCGCCGAGCGGCGCCTCGAGAACCTGTTGATGCGGCAGCGTCCCGTGCATCACGATCGCAGCGGGCGTCTCGGGAGGCCTGCCCTCGAGAATTCGTTCGACGATCTCCTCGAGGTTTCGCATCCCCATGAGCACGACGAGCGTGTCCGCGGAACGCGCGAGCACCTCCCACTGCAGCGCCTCCCGCGGCTTGCTCGGATCCTTGTGGCCCGTCAGCACCGCGAACGACGCCGCATGGCGACGATCCGTCAGCGGAATCCCGGCGTACGCGAGCGCCCCGACGACCGAGCTCACGCCGGGAACGACCTCCACTTCGATCCCGGCCTGGCGACAGCCGGAAAGCTCTTCGCCTCCGCGGCCGAAGACGAACGGATCGCCACCCTTGAGCCGGACGACGCGCTTGCCGGCGCGCGCGCGGGCAACGATCAGCGCGGTGATCTCCTCCTGCGTGCGAGTCGGCGCATCGTGGCCGCGCTTTCCGACGTCGATGCACTCCGCGTCCCGAGGGACGCGGTCGAGGAGCTCAGGTGCCGCGAGCGAGTCGTAGAGCACGACCTCCGCCCTGCGCAGCTCGGCATCGCCTCGGAGCGTGAGAAGGTCCGGATCTCCGGGCCCGGCGCCGACGAGCACGACCTTCCCGAGTCCCTTCACGATCCGGGGACCTCGACCCCGAGCGAGGCCAGTAGCTCGCGTCCGCCGTCCGCGAGCACGGCAGCCGCCGCGTCTCGCCCGAGTTCCGTGGCGCTCTCGCGCGGGCCCGACCGCTGCGTTCGCAACTCCACGGAACCGTCGAGTGCAAGGAGCACCGCCGTGAGCGAGACACCGTCCGCTGCGACCCGCGCATGGGCGGCGAGCGGCACGTTGCAGTCGCCCGCCAAGCCCACGAGGAACGCGCGCTCGGCATCGGTCGAGGCACGCGCCGCGGGATCATCGATCTCCCCGATCCGTGCGGCCCACGCATCTCCGGCTCTCACTTCGAGCGCGAGCGTTCCCTGTGCGACCGCCGGTACCAGGACTTCGGGATCGAGTCGCTCGTCGATCCGCTCGTCCAGCCCAAGCCGCGCCAGCCCGGCGCAAGCGAGGATCACGGCATCGAGTTCCTCTTCTTCGAGTTTCCGAAGCCGTGTGTCGACGTTTCCACGCAACGGCACGACATCGAGATCGGGACGCGCCCGCAACAGCTGAGCCCGGCGCCGCACACTCCCCGTCCCGACCCGAGCCCCCGGCCGGAGCCCTGCGAGAGTCTCTCCACCCTGCCGGCCCACCAGCGCATCGCGCGGATCCTCGCGCGGCGGAAACGCGGCAAGTTCGAGGCCGGGCGCGATGTGCGCGGGGAGATCCTTCCCGCTGTGCACCGCCACGTCGGCGTCGCCGCGCAGCAGAGCCTCCTCGATCTCCTTCACGAACAGGCCCTTGCCGCCCACTTCGGAAAGAGGGCGATCCTGAATCCGGTCGCCGGTCGTGCGGACGATCACGAACTCGGCCGTGACCCCCAGCGCCGCCTCGAGCAGCCGCCCCACCTGACCCGATTGGGCACGGGCGAGACCACTGCCGCGCGTAGCGATCCGAAGAAGGGCCACGAGCGGAACTCAGTCCTCGAAGTCTTCCGGAAGGTCACCGAACGTCCCTTCCGTGGGTACGGATTCGCCCGCCTCGCCGCGCCCGTCGAGATCGAACAACACCCGCGCGGTCTCCAGCGTCGCCAAGCCTTGCGCGCGGTCTTCTTGATCTCGCAACCGGGAAATCGGCGCGTGGAGAAGCTTGTTGACGATCTGCCGCGTGAGCTGCTCCACGCCTTCGCGAGCTTCCGGCGGCAGATCGAGCCTGCCGAGCACACGCTCCACCTCGCGGGCGCGCATCGCCTCCGACCGCTCGCGCAGATCCCGAATGGTCGGCACCGCCGAAAGGGCCGAGAGCCAGCCGTCGAAGCGCTGTTGCTCCTCGAGAACGATCGCCTCCGCCCGGACCTTTTCGCGACGACGCTCGGCGGCATTCGCTTCGGCGAGCTCACCGAGATCGTCGAGGTCGTAGAGATAGACCCCCTCGAGGTCGTTGGCCTCCGGATCGATGTTGCGGGGCACCCCGATGTCGATGACGAACACCGGACGACGCCTCCGAGCGCGCAGTGCGGTTTCGAACTCGACGCGCCCGAGCAACGGCCGGTCCCCGCCCAGAGAGGTGAGGACGACGTCGGCCTCGACGAGAAGAGCCGGCAGTTCCCCGAGACCGTGCGCACTCGCATCGAAGCGCTCGGCGAGCGCCGCGGCGCGCGCAGGCGTGCGGTTCGCGATTCGCACCCGGCCGAGACCCGCCCCGCGCATGGCATCGAGCGCCAGCTCGATCATCTCGCCCGCGCCGATCAAGAGAGCCGTCTTGCCTTCGAGGCTCTCGAAGATTTCTCCCGCCAGGTCCGCGGCGACCCGCGCCACCGAGACTGGACGCTCGGCGATCCCCGTCTCGTGCCGCACGCGCTTGGCGCACGCGAAGGCCCGCTCGTGAAGCCGCGAGAGGATCGAGCCGCAGGCTCCAGTCTCGACCGCGAGGCGCCACGCGTCCTTCACCTGCCCGAGGATCTGGGGCTCACCGATCACCATCGAATCGACGGACGCGGCCACGCGGAACACGTGACGAGCCGCCTCGGCCCCCTCGTACTCGTACAGCGCGTCGTCGAGGGTGACTCCGCAATCGGGGACACCCTCACGCGCCAGATCGCGCTCGAAGAACGATCGAAGACGCAACCGCGCGACGTCGGGGCGCGGCGCCCAGACCACCACCTCGACTCGGTTGCAAGTAGAGACGAGCACGGCCTCGCCGACCTCGTCGCCCACCAGCTTCGTGAGCGCCTCGCGCGGGTCGGTCGCCGCATAGTGCTCCCGCAGCGCGAGCGGCGCGGAACGGTGATTCATGCCCACCAGTAGGAGCGTCACCCGATCATCTCCACGCCGACGATGGCCAGCGTCAGGAACGCAAAGCCCGCGACTGCGGACCGAGCTGCCACGAGGGCGCCGGTCGCCGAAAGGCTGCGAGAGACCACGAGTGCCGCGTAGACGGCCCACGCGACGAGCATCGCGTTGGCATGCGGGGAGCCCGGCCAAAGTTCGCCGCGCGTCTCGTGAACCCAGAGCACGCCGGTGACGACGCCGAGCGAGATCAACAGGAAGCCGAGTGCAACCGCCAGCGAGTTGACCCGGTCGAGCGCCTCGAGGGACGGCAGCGGGAGGGTCTTGCGTCCGCGCTTGCGCTTCAGACTCTGATGTTGGACGACGTACAGTGCACCGGCAGCACCGGCGACGCCCCCGAGTGCCAGTCCGGCGCTCGCGAGCAGCACGTGCACGGCGCCCCACAGTTCTCGCGGATCGGCTGGGGCTTCCGGCCCGACGTTCCGGGCGATCGCCGCGAAGAAGACGCCGAGGAATGCCGCGGGCGCGACGACCACCGCGAGGCCGCGCAGGCGCAGCCGCGAAGCCACCGCGAGGTAGAAGACCGTGCCGAACCACGCCATCAACGAGATCGCCCCCGGGAGGCCGGTACTCGGAGGCGGCACCTGAAAGTCGTGATAGGCGAAGAACGCCGCCGCATGCACGAGCGCGCCGATTGCCAACGCCGCGACCGCTGTACGTGCCAGGCGCGCGTGGCGCAGCGATGCGCCGAGCGTCGCCATCACCGCTGCGATCAGATAGATCGCGGCCGTCAGCGCGTGAAGGTCGAGATTCAACGGTCTTTCCGCTGCGCGTGAATACGCGCCATCTGCGCAGCCACCTTGGCCTGGTCGTTCACCATTTCGAAGACGCGGAAGGCCGGCTCCCCAAAGAGCACGAAGCGGATCTCGTCGACCGTCGTCTCAGACTCGAGGTGCGTGCGTGCCTCTTCGAGCAAAATTTCAGCGCATCGCTGCAGCGGACAGCCAGCGATGCCGGCACCGATCGCGGGAACGGCGAGCGATCGCACGCCGCGCTCGTTCGCCAGCTGGAGCGCCGTCCGCATCGAGTCCCGCACGCTCTCTTTCGTCGCGCTTCCGCCCGGCGGCATGCTGGCGGCGTGAATCACGAACTGCGCGGCGAGATCACCGGCTCCCGTCACCGCCGCCCCCCCAACCTCGATCGGCCCATGGGCCGAACATTCCTCCTGGATCGTCGGCCCCCCGCGCTCCCGGATCGCACCCGCGACGCCCGTACCGAGCACGAGCTCGCTATTCGCCGCGTTGACGATCGCGTCGACCTCCTGGGCAGTGATGTCCCCCTCGAGCAGAACGACGCCGCTCATCCCTTGCCCTCGAGCGCCTCGATCACCGCGGCCGCGAGCAACGGCACGAGAATTTCGTGGTGGCCCACGAGTGAAATTCCACGCCCGCCGAGCCGAGTCGGGCGCTCGACCACGTTCACGGTCGGCCGGTACTGACGGATGAAGTCGAGATTGACCGTCGTGAAGCTCTTGACGTTGTGGCCGAGATTGCGGGCGAGGGCGAGGGCCTTGAGGAAGACCTCGGGGAGGATCACCGCGGAACCGATATTGAAGAGCACGCCGCCCTCGAGGGTCGCGACGAGCGACGCAAGCGTTTCGAAGTCGCGAAAGCTGGTCGCCCCGATTGCCGCGCCGTCCGCGCTCGCGTGCATGTGGTGGATGTCGGTCCCGATCGCCGCGTGCACGGTCACCGGAATGTCGAGCCGCGCGGCGGTGGCCAGCACGGAGCGGTCCTTGTGCCGATAGCGCCCTTCCAGGAGCTCCCGCCCGACCGCTGCCCCCATCCCGATGCCATCGTCGGCGCCCGCGCGGATCGCGCCGTTCAGGCGCTCCGTGGTTTCCTTCGCCATGCCGAAGGTTCCGTCGTCGAGCGCGGGGCCGACGTCCTCGCTGGTGCGACCCATCATCGCGAGTTCGAGGTCGTGGACACAGCCGGCGCCGTTCATCAGCAGCCCGGTCACGAGGCCTCGCTCCATCAGATCGACGACGACGGGTGCCAGGCCCACCTTGATCAGATGGGCGCCGAACCCCCACAGGATCGTCTTGTTGCGACGCTTCGCTCGCGCAGTGGCGGCGACGGCGGCGCGCAGATCCTCCGCTCCGAGGATCGCCGGCAGCGAATCCACGAACGCCGAGAAGCTGGCGCCCGCTTCGTGCGGACGCGCCTCCTCGGTGCGCTTCACCTTGCTGGGACGGCGCCGCGCGGGCACGGTCCGAACCTTGGAACGATCGATACGGGGCAGACGCCTCACCGTACCTCCCTGCCGCGCGCTTGATTGGGCCGGCGGGCCCGACGAGCAGCTCCAAACCCATCTGCTGCTCTCACCGAAAAACCCAAGCGATTTCAGGCAGATGGGAAGAAAGCTCAGGATACAGGGAGGTCCCGGTCGCGTCAAACGGACCGAGACCGGCATCGCTCGCTATCCTGCTGCTCTGCGGCCGACCGGGGGGCGGCGCAACCACCCCGCCCGTTCGGCATCTCACCCCACTCGTACGTTCAGCGCCCAGCTGCAGGGAGATCCACATGGCCGATGTCACCGACGTGACCGATCAGAACTTCGAGCAGGAGGTCCTTCAGTCCGACACTCCTGCGATCATCGACTTTTGGGCCGAGTGGTGCGCCCCGTGTCGCGCAATCGCCCCGATCATCAAGGACCTCGCGGCCGAACACGGCGGCAAGATCAAGATCGTCAAGATGAACATCGACGAGAACCCGAACACGCCGGGTAAGTACGGCGTCCGTGCGATTCCGACCGTGCTCGGCTTCAAGGGCGGCAACGTCGTCGAGCAGATCACCGGCGCGAAGCCCCGCAAGGCCTTCGACGAGATGGTGGAAAAGCTCCTCGCGTAGATGCCACGGAAGTTTAGAAACTCACGGAATCATCGGGGACGGTCCTTAGAAATTTAGAAACTCACGAGTAGCGCCTTCGCACTTCGAAGCGTTGGCGAGTTTCTAAACTTCTTGGTCCATCGGGGACGGTCTTTAGAAATTTAGAAACTCACGAGTAGCGCCTTCGCACTTCGAGGCGCTGCTGAGTTTCTAAATTTCTAAAGACCGTCCCCCGGTACTGCAAAAAACCGGACGGGCCAGTGGCGCCGCGACGCGGCTCGATAGAGCCGTGGGTCCGGGTTCACGACAACCGGGTGACCCACCAGCTCGAGCAGCGGGAGATCGGTCACCGAATCGGTGTAGAACCAGCTCTTCGCGAGATCGATGCCCTGCTTCTCGACGAGCTGCTGGAGCCAGTAGACCTTCCCTTCTTCGAAGCAGACGGGATCGATCACCCGCCCCGTCAACTTTCCGCGCTCGACCTCGAGCCGCGTATAGAGGATGTGCTTGATCCCGCGGCGAGCGGCTTGACCACGAACTTCGTCGCACCCGAGACGATCGCGACCACGTGGCCCTGCTCCTGGTGCCATCGCACGAGTTCCTCGGCCTCGGGGTAGATCGTCGGCTCGACCCGTTCGGCGAACAGCTCTTTCGCACCCGGGCGTAACCCTTTTGGGGACTCCGTACACACACTCCGCAGCCCGAGAAGCCAAACGCTGGCGAGAACGTTCCCCCACACCGGGCTGTCCGAGTCGAGTCCGCCCCCAGGGCAGGCGACGAGCGGACTCCCGCCTCGCCCGGTTCTCGCACTGGACGAGGCGCCTCCGCTCCGCGCGGTCGCTAGAACATGTACCGCCGCATCGAGATGTTCAGCAGCAGGCCGAGCGCGACGAACGCGGCGAGTAGCGCGGAGCCGCCGTACGAGAGCAGCGGGAGCGGCACCCCGATCACCGGCGCGAGCCCGAGCACCATCGCCACGTTGATCGCCGCGGGCCAGAAGAGCAGCCCGACGATCCCGACCGCTAGCAGCGAGCCGAAGCCGTCCTTCGAGTTTCGGGCGATCCGCAGCCCCCAGAGCAGCAGCGCGAGATAGAGACCGAGGACGAGCGTGCTGCCCAGGAAACCCCACTCCTCCGCCAGCACCGAGAACACGAAGTCGGAGTGCTGCGTCGGCAGGAACCGCAACTGCGTCTGCGTCCCTTCGAGATAGCCCTTGCCGACGAACCCGCCCGACCCGATCGCGATCTTCGATTGCATCGCCTGATACCCCGAGGCCAGCGGGTCCCGGGAGGGGTCGACGAAATCGAGAATGCGCTTCTGCTGGTACTCCTGCAGGAAGAACGTCCACAGCAACCCGAATCCCGCGATCGCGAGACCCCCGATCCCGGCCCACGCACGCCACGGAATGCGAACCAGGAAGAGATAGGTCCCCGCGGTCAACAGCGTCAGCACCGCGACCCCGAGGTCGCGCTGCAAGACGATGATTCCGACGGGAATCGCGGCGATCAGAGCCGGCTGGAACAAATCGCGAATGCGTCGCAGATCCCCCGGCGGGTTTTGGGTGAACCAGCGCGCCAGCGCGACGATCAACGCCAGCTTGGCAATTTCCGCGGGCTGCAGACTCAGCGAGCCCCAGATCAGCCACGACCGATTGCCGCGCGTGACGGGAGCGAACACGAGCGTCGATGCGAGCAAGACCATCGCCGCGAGGAAGACCGGAACCGCGAGCCGCTCGAGCCTGCGATAGTCGATGACGAGAGCGGCGACCCCGACGGCAGCAGCCACACCCAGCGCGAGTAGCTGGCGCCGAAACTCGGGCGGCAACCCCGACTCGACGCCCGATGCGGTGGCGGAGTAGAGGTTCCCGATTCCGATCGAGACGATCGTGGCCACGAGCGCCAGTAGCATCCAATCGAAATGCTGAAGCGAGCGGCGGTCAATCGACGGCAAAGGGATCTCCGTCCGCGACGCGTTCCGGTGCGCCGGGAGTAGCGGACTCGGTCTCTGCGTCGACGGCAGGCGCCTCGAGGTCGATCCCAAGTCGCTTCGCGTTCCAAACCTCGAGGATGCGCTGAGCGACCGGCGCGGCCGCGCTGCCGCCGTGCTGGCCGTGCTCGACGAACACCGCGACCGCGATTTCCGGTGCCTCGACTGGCGCATAGGCGGCGAACCAAGCGTGATCCCGGTGGCGGATCGGGATCTCCCCGTCTGCGAGCCCCTCCGTTCTGTCGAGACGCACGACCTGCGACGTGCCGGTCTTGCCGGCCACCCGCAGCCCCTCGACCCGTGCACGAGATCCGGTGCCGCCCTGTTCGTTCACGACCGCATCGAGCCCACTGCGAACCGCGGCCCAATGAGCCTCCGACAACTCGACGCGCCCACGAACCTCGGGCGGGAACGTCTCCATCACCTCCCCGTTGCGCGCTTCGAGTCTCAGCACCGGTCGTGGCCGCAGGACTCGGCCCCCGTTCGCAATCGCCGCATACGTGACCGCCAGCTGGACCGGCGTCATCAGGTTGTAGCCCTGACCGATCGCCACCGAGACCGTCTCTCCGGGGTACCAAGGCTCGCTGAATCGCTTCTCCTTCCAGGCGCGGCTCGGCACCAGGCCCGTCGCTTCCTGGCCTAGTGAAATTCCGGTGACGCGGCCGAGGAGGAGTCGACTCGCAAAGCCCGCGATCCGGTCGATCCCCAGCTCGACGCCATGTTGATAGAAGAAGACATCGCACGACTGCTGGAGAGCCTTCTGCAGATTGACGGTCCCGTGACCCGCGCGCTTCCAGCAGCGGTAGTTCCGGCGGCCGAAGCGGTAGAAGCCCGGGCAGTAGGCTGTGCTCTGCGGAGTGATCACTCCCGCCTCGAGCATCGCCAACGCCATCACCGCCTTGTAGGTAGACGCCGGGGGATGGTGGTGTTGCAGCGCGCGATTCTGAAGCGGCTCCCATTCATCCGTCGTGAGCGATTTCCACGTTGCGGAGTCGATCCCACCCGCGAACGCGTTCGGGTCATAGGCGGGCCGCGACACCAGCGCGAGGACATCTCCGGTGCGCACGTCGAGCGCAATCGCGGCTCCCATCTTCTCCGGCTCGCCTTCGAGGTGTTCCCGGAACGCCTGCTCCCCCGCGCGCTGGAGGTCGATGTCGAGCGCGAGCACCACGCGGCCCCCCGGCAGCGGGCTCAATTCCTCGAGGACGTCGACTTCGCGTCCCGCGACATCGACGACCACGTTGCGGCCGCCGGCCCGACCGCGCAGATGCGGTTCGAAGCGAGACTCGATGCCCGTCTTGCCGACGACATCTCCTGATCTGTATCCGTCGAAAGGTTCGCTCTTCAGCTGCGACGAGCTGATTTCGCCGATGGTGCCGAGGAGATGCGCCGCGTAATCCATGGCCGGGTAATGGCGCCGCGGGCGAACGTCCGTGACCACGCCGGAGAGCGCGTGGCGGTGTGCCTCGACACGGGCAAGTCGATCGAACGTCATGTCGCCATCGAGTCGGACGGGCCGAAAGCGCGCCGAGCCGCGCGGCGTTCCCATCTTCTCGGCCAGCCGCACCGGGTCGTCCTCTAGCAGCTGCGCCAGCGCGCGCCAGGTGCGATCAGCGTCCCTCAGCTCGCTCGGAATGACCTGAAGCTCGAACGCAGGGCGGGTCGTCGCGACCACACGGCCGTCGCGATCGACGATGTCGCCCCGCGGAGCCTCCAGATGCACCGTGCGCACCGAGTTTCGTTCGGACCGCGCGGACAGCAGCGCACCCTGAATGATCTGCAACTGAAAGAGGCGCCCGATGAAGAGCAAGAAGACGAGACTGATCAGGAGCCCGGCGACCCGGAGTCGCCCGGGCGGAATCGGATCCGCCGAGTGTCCCAACATCCTTGCCATAACGCCCTCAGAACACCGGCCGGCGCGGCTCGAGCCTCACCTCGCGTCTCGTGTCCCCTTCTTCGAGCCGCTCCTGCAGCGTGCCGAAGAGGCGACTCGCTCCCGGCGCCAACAGAGCGGCCCAGAACGCGCGGGCCAAGATGATCAACACCCCTTCGAGCCCGAAGATCGAACCTTCCTGGAACACCCGCCCTAGCGCCCAGAGCCCGAACGCGTCGACGCACGACAACACCGCCACGAAGATCGCGAGCGGTATTCGCTGGCGGAGATCGAATTGCGCGCCGAGGAGCCGCGCCGCAGCGAATACGACGAGCCTCATGAGCGCGTGCTGGCCCAGCAAGGCGCCGGAAAGAATGTCGGCACCGAAGCCGATCCCGGCGGCGAAACACAGGCCCGCAAGAGGTCGGGCCGTCACCGCCACGGCCACCGTCGCCACCAGTGTCAGATCGGGCACCATCGCCCGCGGAAGCAGCGATGCGAGGGTGCCTTGCGCGATCCAGACGACGACCGCGCACGCGATCCACAGAAGGCCGCGCCGCATCATTCCGCGCTCTCGCCCGCCGCGGTGGGCGGCTCCGGGATGTCGCCGCTCCCTTCGTACAGGAGATCCATCGTCGGTCCGCGTTCGAGCATCACGAAGACTTGCTCCAGACGCCCAAAGTCGACGGCCGAGCGCAACGTCGCCGTATGCAGCACCCGGCTCTCCGCCGTCTGCACGGAGCGAACCGTCCCGATGCGGAGGCCCTTCGGATGCGCGCCGCCGACACCCGAGGTGACGATCACGTCCCCCGGCTCGACGTCGTCGCCGCGCACGACGAGGGTGAACTCGAGCCGCCCCCTCCCGACGCCGCGCACGATCCCGCGAGCGCGGCTCCGCTGCACGATCGCGTCCACCGCGCTCTGCCGGTCGAGCAGCAGCATGGTTCTGGATGCGTGCGAGGAGGTCGCGGTGATCAACCCAACGAGTCCGTCGTCCGTCACGACGGGCATCCCGGAGTGCACGCCTTGGGAACGTCCGCGGTCCAGCAACACCGACCGGAAGTACGGCGAAACGTCGTGGCCTACGACCTCGCTCGGGAGCAGCGGCACTGCGAAGCGCTCGCGCATCTGAGAGATTCGTTGGAGATGGCCGCTCGCAACGAGCGCCTCCGAATACTGGAGGTTCGCCTCTTCGAGTTCGGCCAGCCGAGCCCGCAACCGCTCGTTCTCCGCTTGGAGATCGACCAGCCCCACGTACTGGGTCCATCCCCTCCGAGCCAGGTCCACCGGGAAGAGGAGCGCCTTCTGGACCGGCGCGACCACTTCGAGGACGAACCCCAGCGGCCAACCCAGATCCCCGCCGCCCTCCGCAACCGATCGCCGATCCGCCAACATCGAAAGCAGAGTCAGCACGACGAGTGCAGCAAACAACAGGGGGAGGCGTAGTCGAAGCAGGAACTCGCGCATGGCCTCCGACGCGCCCGGGCGCCCGGTCGGGCACTCGCGGCTATGACTGGATCGTCACGTCCTTGAGCATTGGGCCGTCCAGGCAGCGCCCGGTACCGATGGCCACCGCCGTGAGCGGATCCTCCGCAAGCATCACGGGGAGGCCCGTGACCTCGCGGAGTAGGATGTCGAGGTTCTTGAGCAGCGCCCCGCCGCCCACCATGACGATGCCCTTGTCGACGATGTCCGCGGCCAGCTCGGGCGGCGTGCGCTCGAGCGCGACCTTGACGCTCTCGACGACGGCGTTGATCGGCTCCTGAAGAGCCTCCAGCACCTCGTCAGACTTGATCTCGAGGGTCTTCGGTACACCGCCCACGAGGTCGCGACCCTTCACTTCCATCGTCTCGAGTTCACTCGTCGGATAGGCGCTGCCGATCGTGATCTTGATGAGTTCGGCGGTGCGCTCGCCGATGAGCAAGTTGTACTTGCGCTTCACGTGGTTGATGATCGCGTCGTCCATCTTGTCGCCACCGACCCGCGTCGAGTTGGAATAGACGATTCCGGAAAGCGAGATGACGGCGACCTCGGTCGTTCCGCCACCGATGTCGACGATCATGTTGCCGGAAGGCTCGGTGACCGGCAGGCCGGCACCGATCGCTGCGGCCATCGGCTCCTCGATGAGAAACACTTCGCGAGCACCCGCGGAGAGCGCGCTCTCCTTCACGGCACGCTGCTCGACCGACGTGATGCCCGACGGAACGGCAATCACGATGCGCGGGCGCACCAGGCTCGCCGAGCGGTTGTGGACCCGCTCGATGAAGTAACGAAGCATCGCCTCGGTGACTTCGAAGTCGGCGATGACGCCGTCCTTCATCGGCCGGATGGCGACGATATTGCCGGGCGTCCGGCCCAGCATTTCCTTCGCGTCCTTGCCGACAGCCCGGACCTTGTCCGGCCCGCGCCCGTCCTTGACCACCGCCACCACGCTCGGCTCGGACACGACGATGCCCTTCCCCCGCGCGTACACGAGGGTGTTGGCCGTACCGAGATCGATCGCGAGATCGTTGGAGAACCAGCCCAGAATCCGCTTCAAGGGCACTCTGACATCCCCCGGGCGCCGTCTGCAGGCACCACCGCAAGTGCTCGTTTTTCGGGGGTTTTGCGAACCTACCCCCCGCCGATGGAGACTATCAGCCCCCCCGATGGGGAGCAAGCAGAACAGCGTCCCGAAGACCCGATCGAGGGCTCTGAGCCCCAACTCCCACCGACGCGTTTCACTCGGCTACTCTCCGCCGCCCTAGGGGGTCCCCATGCTTCAGATCATGCGGCGCGGTCAGCGCTGGATCATGTGGTTCGTCATCGTCGTCGTGGGCGGTGCATTCGTGTTCTTTCTCGGCGGCGGAGGCGGCGCCGGGTCCGGTGGCGCGCCCCAGTACGTCGCCGTCGAAGTCGATGGGCGGCGCTACGACATGCGGGACGTCGATCGCGTTCGCCAGCGCCAGGTCGCGGAATATCGCCGCACGCTCGGCGATGCATTCGATCCCGAGGCGGCCGCCGACTTCCTCGACGAGGCCGCAGCGCGCACGCTCGTTCGCCGCGCCATTCTGGCTCGCGAGGCCGAGCGAATGGGCCTCCTCGTGACTGAGGCCGAGGTACGCGAGTACCTGCGATCGATCCCCGGGGCCGCGGATGAATCCGGCCGGATCGACCAAGACGTGGTCACGACCTACGCCGAACGCGAATATGGCACGGTCTCCCGCTTCGAGGCCTCTCTGCGCGATGATCTCCTGTCCCAGAAGGCTTCGCGCATCGTCCGGGAGTCGGTCGCGGTCTCCGACGCAGAAGTTCGCCAGGTCCTCGAGTACCGCCAAGAGGAAGTGGAGATCGCCTACGTCACTTTCGATCCCGCGACCCTCAGCGCCGACCAGGAATTCGAGGATGCGGAGGTCGAGGCCTTCCTCGCCGAAAACGACGACCGGGTGCGCGCGCTGTACGATTCGCGAGAGAGTGAGTTCGATCAGCCCGAGCAGGTTCGAGCGCGCCACATCCTGATTCGCATCCCCTCGGGTGATGATGCCGAGGCGGCAGACGCCCTCGCCAAGACCCAGACCGAAGAGGCGCGAGCGCGCCTGACCGCAGGAGAGGATTTCGCCGTGGTGGCGGAAGAACTGAGCGCCGATCCGGGCTCCAAGACCCGCGGCGGCGATCTCGGCTTCTTCCCTCGCGGCCGGATGGTCAAACCCTTCGAGGACGCCGCATTCGCACTGGCGCCCGGCGAGCTGAGCGAGCCGGTGAAGACGATCCACGGCTGGCACCTGATCCAGACCGAGGAACTCCGACCCGCGAAGCTGATCCCCTACGCGGATGCCCGGGCCGGACTCGCACGGGAGACGCTGCAAGAGGAGACCGGGGAAGCCGGCGCCCGAGAGGCAGCCGAAAAGCTCGTTACGGCCATCCAAGATGGCAAGTCACTCGTCGACGCGGCCCGCGAGCGCGATCTCGTGATCGGCCGACCGGACCCGCTACGGCGCCGCGATGACGGAGTCATCCCGGGTCTCGGCGTCTCCCGAGAAGCCCTGACGGCAATCTTCGGCCTGACGGAAAATGCACCGACCTCGACCGAGATCTTCGACGTCAGCGGCAAGCTCGTACTGATCGAGCGCACCGGCGGCAGCCAGCTCGACGAAGCGGAGCTGGAGGCTCAGGTCCCGATCACGCGGCAGCAGCTTCTGGCGGACCGCCGCAACCGATACGAAGAAGCCTGGGTCAGCGCGCGTCAAGAAGAGCTCACCGAAGGCGGCGACCTGATCTGGAATCTCCAGGCAGCGCGCGGGAGCTGAGGCGACCCGAGGCAGAGCTTCGGGCGGGGGTCCGAATGAACCCCCGCCCAGCTCTCCAACTAAGCCTGGTTGTCGAAGACGAACGCTTCGAGGCGATCGCGGTTGTCGGAGTTGCGGAGCTTCGCCAGCGCCCGCGCCTCCAGCTGCCGCACCCGCTCGCGAGAGAGACCGAGCTTGCCGCCGATCTCCTCGAGGGTGTGCTCGCGCTCGCCCTTCAGCCCGAATCGCCAGCGCAGGATGCTGCGCTCGCGATCACACAGCTGCGAGATCGACGTATCGGCAGCGCGCTCGAGGCGTGCGTGGTCGAGCCCGTTGACCGGCGAGATCGGGTTCAGATCGGCGACGATGTCCTTCACCTTCTTGGAGTCCGTGCCGGGCACGTCCTTCTCGAGGCTCACCGGCTCGCGCACCATTCGCTGCAGCTGCTCGGCTCGTTCTTCCTCGATGTCCATCGTCTTCGCGATCTCGAGGGTGGTCGGATCCCGGCCGAGCTTCTTCTCGAGCGCGTTGTAGGCCCGGTAGTACTTGAGCAGCGTGTCGTGCACGTGGCTCGGAATCCGGATCGTCCGCGAGTGGTTCTGGATCGCCCGAATGAGCGCCTGACGGATCCACCAGACGGCGTACGTCGAGAACTTGTGTCCCCGCTCCCACTCGAACTTCTCAACCGCACGGATCAGGCCGATGTTCCCTTCCTGAATCAGGTCCTGGAAGGTGATCCCCATGTTCCGGAAGTCTTTCGCGATCGCGACCACCAGCTTCAGGTTGTGCTGCACGAAGACGTTCTTGACGTTGGAGAGCCGCTCGTGGGCGTCGGCGATCCGACGCACCTGCGTCTGGAAGTCACGGGCACTCATGCCCAGCTCGACTTCGAGCTCGGACCTGGTCACGCAGCGCTTCGCCAGATCGCTATCGCGCTTCTTGCGCCCAGCCTCGGTCCGGGGCGCGCGGCGCGGCGACTCGAGGGAGTCGATCTCGCGCAGAAGTCCGCGGACCCGGCGCGACAGAGCCAGGATCTCACGGCGCAGGCGTCCCATCAGCTGCATCGAGAGGTCGGCCTCTTTGATGAGCCGAGCGGCGCGAGCCTCGAGCTTGACCACCTGGTCGGCGTTGCCGGCCGCAACGGCCTTCTCGCGCTTCAGCAGCGCAGCCTGGGTCTTGCTCAGCAGCCCGTCGACCTTGGCGCCGAGGTCTTCCCCCTCAGGCGAACCACTGCCGAACGACTCGCACATCTTTCCGGTCGCGCGACCTTCCGACTGAAGCTTGGTCCAGATCCGAACCGCCTCCATCGCCGTCCACGGAACGGAGATCATCGCGTCGCGGAACTCACGGGTCGCGACCTCGATTTCCTTCGCGAGGATGACTTCCTGCTCCTTCACGAGCGTCGGAATCTCAGCGATGTCGCGGAAGTAGGAGACGAGGGTCCCCCGCTCGCTCGATCGCTCGCTTTCATTCTGCGTGTTCAGCCGCTCCGGCCGAACTTTGTTGCTGTCGAGACCACTCGGCCGGCGCACCGCCTGGGCGTCGGTATCCGCTCCGAGCTCTGCGGCCGGTCGGCTCGCGCTGCCCTTCGTGGAAAGTCCTTGCTGTTTCTTCACGTACTCCCCCTCGCCGTCTAGCGGCTTGAGATTGGCCCGTGTTGGACCCCGAACTCAATTCCGGGGCCGCCCATGGCTTTGGTGCTCGGCTTCGAGATCGCTCCCCGGCTTCTGACCTGTCCCGGACGGATCCGCTCGGCTTTCGCACGACGATCGTCCGGGTTGAGTCTTGAAACTCGAGGGCGCCCTTCGAACCTGCAACGCTTCCGTCGCCCTGGGCTTTCTGGTTCATCCCTGACTGAACACGTTCCCCGCCTCGCCGGGGCTATTGGGCTGGATGCCCACGAGGCGGATCCCGTCACGACGCGCTGCGGCAGCGGAGGAAACCGATTCAATGTCGAGACGTTATCTACGGTTCAGCCGGATTTCGGGAGGCGGCGGGCCGCCACTTCCCCAACCATCGAAAGCGAGGGTATTCCGCTTTAGGCAGCGAGTCAATGCTTCAATGCGTTGCTTGATGAATTTTTTTTATGAATAAAATCAATAAGTTAGGGCTTATCCGTTCTGTTTTCGGCGCACTGCGTCGACGCAGTGCGCCAAAGGTCGAAATTGACTCCTCCGACCAGACGGTCGGGAAGCACTGCGTCACGTGAAACGCCCGCAGGCGCGGCCAGCCGACTCCACCGGAACGCCATCGCGGACCCGAGGGCCGCGAGCCGCCAAGGACTACACTGTCCCAATGACAGACCGAGCTCACGCCGCCTCCGCCGGCCAGGCCTCCCTCGTGGCCGGGGACAGCCGCTATCTGAACCGGGAGCTGTCCTGGCTCGAGTTCAACCGGCGCGTGCTGGCCCTGGCCCTCGACGAACGACTTCCGCTTCTCGAGCGCGTCAAGTTTCTCGGGATCTTCGGTTCCAATCTCGACGAGTTCTTCCAGGTTCGCGTGGCAGGACTTCTGGACCAGGTGGACGCCGAGGTCGGACCGTCTGCCGACGGACGAACGCCGGCCCATCAGCTGACCGAAATCCGAGAAATCGTGCTCGACCTCCTCGAGCAGGCGCACGCCGCGTGGGAAAAACGGCTCGCACCCGAGCTGAAGGACGAGGGCATCCACTTACTGAGTTGGGACGAGATCTCCGCGGGCAGCCGGATCGCCATGACCGAACACTTTCGCAACCACATCTTCCCGGTCTTGACCCCCCTCGCAGTCGATCCTGCCCATCCCTTTCCATACGTGTCGAACCTCTCGGTCAACCTTGCCGTCCTCGTTCATGAGGCCGACGAAACCACCCCGAGGTTCGCGCGCGTAAAGGTGCCGCCGTTTCTCTGGGCGCTGGAAGAGCTACCGGACGGCGAGGGCTTCGTGCCGGTCGAGCAGGTCATCGCCGCGCATCTGGACGAGCTGTTCCCGGGAATGACGGTCCTCGCGCACCATCCTTTCCGGGTCACTCGGGACGCGGACCTCGGTCTGAAAGAAGGCGAGGCCGAAGACCTCCTCTCCGCCATCGAGACCGGGCTCCGTCGCCGCCGGCGTCACAGCGATGCGGTCCGACTCGAAGTCGAACCGGGCACCGCCTCGGCCATCCTCGAGCTGCTGATGGAAGAGCTCGAGCTCGGCACCGCCGACGTCTACCCGAGCCAGAGCGCTGCCTCCCCGAGCCGCCTCTCGGCGCTCTACGACATCGACAGACCCGATCTCAAGTTCGAATCCTGGACGCCTCAGAAACTGCAAGGACTCGGCGGCGAGGGCGACCTGTTCGCACGTATGCGCGCCGGCGACTTGCTCGTGCACCATCCCTACGACTCGTTCTCATCGTCCGTGCTCGCGTTCCTCGAGCAGGCCGCCAGCGACCCGAACGTCCTCGCGATCAAGCACACTCTCTACCGGACGACCGGCGACGAGAACTCGATCGTCGAAACGCTCACGCGGGCAGCAGAGGCCGGCAAGCAGGTCGTGACGCTGGTCGAGGTCACGGCGCGATTCGAGGAGCAGCGCAACATCGAGTGGGCGCGGAGGCTCGAGCAGGCGGGTGTCCACGTCGTGTACGGCCTCGTCGGCCTGAAGACCCATGCGAAGGCCGCGCTCGTCATCCGCCAGGAGGGCGACCAGATCCGACGCTACTGCCACATCGGCACCGGCAACTACAATCCCGTGACCGCGAGGCACTACGAAGACGTGGGCATCCTGTCGTCCTCGGAGGAGCTGGGGTCCGACCTGGCCGAGCTCTTCAACTACCTGACCGGCTTCAGCCGCCAGCCGGCCTACCGGCGCATCCTCGTGGCACCCGATTCCCTGCGACCGCGTTTCCTCGAGCTGATTCGTGCGGAGATGTCACACGAGGACGGCGAGATCGCGCTCAAGGTCAACAGCCTCTCCGATCCGGAGATCATCGACGCCCTTTACGAGGCTTCGTCGGCCGGCGTCAAGATCCACATCGTCGTCCGCGGAATCTGCTGCCTGCGGCCCGGCGTGCCCGGACTCTCGGAGAACATCCGCGTCCGCTCCATCCTTGGCCGATTCCTCGAACACTCGCGAGTCTTTCGCTTCGGCAGCGCCGCGCGCGGCCGAAGCCATTTCCTCGGGTCCGCCGACCTCATGCGCCGAAAGCTCGAACACCGGGTCGAACTCGTCGTCCCGCTCGAAGACGCAGCTGTGGTCGAGCGGCTGGAAGAGATGCTCGAGCTGAGCCTGCACCCGCGCGCGCACGTCTGGCGCCTCGCTCCTGACGGACGCTGGACCCCGCCAAACCGGGAGTGTGACCTCGACGTGCAGACCGAACTCCAACGGCGGGCACTGGAACGCGCAAAGCACTTCGTCGGCGACGCGGCAGCAGGTGTCGCGGACACACGGGTCCGGTAGCCTCGCAGCGATGTCCCGAACCCTTTCTCGCGCGCGAGCGCGGCACGTGAAGCTGCTGCTCGTGCGGCATGCCAAGGCCGAGAAGCGGCGCGAGTGGGACGGTCCCGACGCCCTTCGGCCGCTCACCGCGCGCGGTCTTCAGCAAGCCGAAGAACTTTTTTTGCGGCTCGGAGAGGAGCCGCCGGCCCGGCTCATCACCAGCCCGTATCTGCGCTGTCGCCAGACCGTCGCCCCCCTGGCCGAGGGGCTCGGCCTCCAGCCGGAGTTGCAGAGTTCCCTGGCGAAGGGCGAGAGACCGGACAAGGCGCTGGCGCAGCTCCTCGAATCAGAACCCGGGACGCTCCTCTGCTGTGGCCACGCGGAGCAGCTCGAGGAGATCCAGGAGCTGGCACGGGAGCGCGGCATTGCGGCCGAGCGCCTCGTCCTCGGTTCTCCGGAAGCACCGGCCGAACAAGCGGCGCGCCTCGCCGTGCTCGATCTCGGCAGCACGTCCTTCCGCCTGCTCGTCGCAGACGTCACCCGTGCCGGACGGCTGACGCCGCTTGCCCAAGAGGGGCGCATGCTGCGACTCGGCGCCGTCGTTGCAGGCGCTGGAAAGATCCCGGAAGAAATCTGCGAAGCGGGCGTCCAGGCCGCCCGGGAGCTCACGGACACCGCCGCGGCTGCCGGTGCCGCAAAGATCCTCCCCGTCGGTACGGCGGCTCTTCGAGACGCCCGGAACGGTGCCAGCCTCACCGAGCGGATCGGAGAAGCGGTCGGAGCCGGGGTACGGATCCTCACTGGCGAAGAAGAAGCGCGACTGATGTTCAGCGCATTCCGGCGGCGGGTTCTCCTCCCGGAGACCGGAGCGCTCGGCATCGATCTCGGCGGGGGCAGCCTCGAGCTCGCGATCGGAAACGAACACTCCATTTCCCGCGAAGCCACACTGCCTCTCGGAGCCGCGCGACTTCATCGCGAACTCGTCGCTCGAGATCCGATGCGGAAGCGCGAAGCCCGAGAGATTGTGGAGCGGGTCACCGGGCACATCGCGGCGCTGCCGCCGAAATGGGGAGAACTACACGCAGAACTCGCGATCGCAGCGGGGGGCACCGCCCGCGCGCTCGGCCAGCTCTCGGCCGGGATGCGCGGCATGCGACCCGCCGCCAGCGTGAACCAGCTTCGCCTCCCGCTCGACGAGTTGCGCGCTCTGACCGAGGTGCTCGTCCACGCCAGTCACGAGGAGCGACTCCAGCTGCCAGGGATCCAACGCAAGCGGGCCGACCTGCTCCCGACCGGCGCCCTCGTGCTCACGACGCTCGCCGAGACCCTCGGACTCGACGGCTACACCCTGTGCGACTGGGGCCTGCGGGAAGGCGTGCTACTCGAGGCCGCGGCCGGACACTCCTGAACGATCTTCGCCACGGCCGACGCGGCAGTCTTGGCTCACCCTCCTAGGCGAACGACTTCTTCGTGTGCCGGATCAGCTCCATGAACTCGGAGCGTGTCTTCGAGTCAGACTTGAACGCGCCGCGCATCGAACTGGTGATTGCGAAGGCGTTCTGCTGCTCTACGCCTCGCATCATCATGCAGAGATGGGTCGACTCGGCGACGACTGCGACGCCCTTCGGTTCGAGAATTTCCTCGATGGTCTCTGCGATCTGCATCGTAAACCGTTCCTGGACCTGAAGACGCCGGGCGAACATCTCGACGAGGCGCGGGATCTTCGAAAGCCCGACGACCTTCCCGTTCGGGATGTAGGCGACGTGGACCCGACCGAAGAACGGCACCATGTGGTGCTCGCACAGGCTGTAGAAATCGATGTCCTTCACGAGGACCATTTCGTCGTAGGTCACATCGAACAGCGCGTCGTTGAGGATCTTCTGCGGATCCTGGTCATAGCCCTGCGTAAAGAACCGCATCGCACTCGCAACTCGAGCAGGCGTTCGCTCGAGGCCATCCCGATCGGGGTCCTCGCCCAGCTCGACGAGCATCGAGTGAACCACCTCTTCGAGGCCATCGTGCTCTTCGGGTTCGTCGCTCATCGAAGGTCTCCATAGTCGAACGTGTTGTTCGCCGTCTCCCGGACGCGCACACGACGCACCTCGGTATCCGTGGCCTCGGACACCGGACCCTCGAGCAACCCATGGGCCGCTCGGGCGATGTTCTCGGCGGTCGGTACGAGCGCGCCGAACGTCGGAGCGTCGTTGAGCATGCGATCCGCGAAGACCTCGAGCACATGTTCGCCCACCAGCCTGTCGAGCACGACCGGATCGACGACCCGGCCGGAGCGGGGATCGACGGCACCCGAGACGGTCACCTCGAGGCCATAGTCGTGCCCATGGCCTGCTGGGTTCGCGCACTTGCCGTAGACCGCCTGATTGCGGTCCTCACTCCAGTCGTCCCGGCGCAGCGCATGAGCAGCCGAGAATCGATAGCGGCGAGTCACCGAAATCACGAGTCGGCGCCGCGCTCCACATCGACCCAGTGATCTGCGCCCGCGAACAGCCGCACTCGATCGAGGATTCCGGCCGGGAGAGCCGCATCGAGCAGGTCCCACAGGAGCGCGGCGACGTTCTCGGGTGTGGGCGGGCGCTTCTCGAAGAAGTCCGTGTCCTCGTTGAGATCACGATGATCGAATCGGTCCATGACTTCGCGCTCGAGCAGATCCTTCACGTCCTTCAGATCGACGACCATCCCGGTCTCCGGATCGGGCTCGCCGACGAGGCTCACCTCGAGCCGATAGTTGTGCCCATGCTTTCCGGCACGGCGGCCGAATAGCGCGCGATTCTCCTCCTCCGTCAGGTCCCGGCGCGCCAGGCGCAGAGAGGAAGAGAATTCGATGGCTCGGGTGATGCGAACGGAGTCAGCCAAAACGGGTTGCCCTGCGGGGCTCCGTAAAGGTAGCCGGCGGGCGCGACACGGCTAGAAGCGGTCTCATGAACCCCGGACCGAGGGGTTCGTGAGACCGCTTCTAGTAGCGGCGGAGCAGGCCCCGTACGACGCCCTGTATCTCGACCTCGGCAGCGCTCAGCTCGATGGGACGAAGCGCTTGGTTGGCCGGCTCGAGAATCACCTTCGGCCCGCGTCGATAAAAGCGCTTGAGCGTCGTCTCGGCCCCCCGGACCAGCGCCACGACCGTTTCTCCATTGCGGGCTTCGTGGCGCTTCTCGACGACGACCGTGTCGCCATCCTGAATATGGTCGTCGATCATCGAGTCGCCGCGGACTCGCAGAGCAAAGGTCTCGCCGCGGCGCCTCACCATCTCTCGCGGAACCGAAACCCGCTCCTCGACCACCGGATTCTCGATGGGTGCTCCCGCCGCCACCAGACCGAGAAGCGGAAGTTCGACGCTCTCCCCGTCGCCGTCGTCGAGCGGCTCGACGGAACGAGAGCGATTCCACGCCTTGCGCAGATATCCCTTTTCCACGAGGTGGGCGACGTGCTTGTGCACCGTGGCGACCGAGCTCAGGCCGAAGTGCGAACCGATCTCCTCGAGGCTCGGCGAGTAGCCATGCTCCGCGACGAAGCCGGTGATGAAATCGAGAACCTGGCGCTGGCGCCGGGTGAGAGGCTGACGACCCACCATGAGTTTCGCTCCTTGTTCGCCGAAGACTGCCGCACAGGAGACGAAAGTCAACCGAAAGCGGCTCAAGAACAGCACTGGATCGGCCGAAGGGCGTGGGTGAGGAGACTCGGCCGCTATGCCGGAAGGCGAAGAACGGCGCCACGACACACTCATTCGTCGCCTGCGGGGGATGGGACTCCAGGTCGACCCGCTCGCCGGCGGGCGCTGCGCAGAAGTGACCCTCCCGCTCGGTCGACCCTCGCTGCCGACCGCCGAGGGCGTCCGCCTGGTTCGCGAGATCCGCTTCGTGACCGTCGGCGCCACGCGCGTGAAGTGCGTCGAGCCCTCGTGGCTCTTCGTTCTCCCGCTGATCTCTGTCGCCGGTTGCGACGACCCGAGCGCAATCGAGCGTTGTGTTCGCGATGCGTGGAACGCCCGGCTTCGCGCGGTTGCGCGAACCGACGCGCAGCTCTCGCAGGGCGGTGTCGAAACCGAGCTGGAGGCTGCGGGTGGGGTTCTCGCCCTGCCCCTCGATCTCGTCGACGGGCGCACGCACGCGCGAATGGTCGAACCCGGCAGCGTGATCCTGCCGAGCCACGGGCCGCTGACGGGCCTGCCACTCGACCACCCGAGCGATCGAACCTTCACGGTGGAACCGACTACCGCTTCGGCGGTTGAACTCGAGATTGCGATCACCGGGCAGCTCGAACTCCTTGCGGCGAGCGAATCCCAAGGTGCGGAAGCCGAGCGAAAGCGACGGTTGCGCGACGAGCCGCTCGAAAGAACCGGGCCGTCGGCCGAGCCCGTGCGGCCTCGAGTCCTACTTGTTGGCACTCGTCTCAGCGCGGACGCGTCCCTGATCGAGGGGCTCCGCCTGAGGAACTACGACGTAGTGGGAGCGGCAACGAGTGCGGACGCGCTGCGCGCGTTCTCGTGCCACAGCTTCGGACTCGTGCTCGTCGACTCTCAGCTCGGCCGGGGCGAGGGCGTGGAGTTGATCCCAGCGGTCCGCGAGCTGGCCGGAGTCGAGCAGCTCCCGGTCGTCCTCGTAGACGACCGACCGCGAGACTCGCGACGTGCGACGGCGCGCAAGCTCGGCGCGGCCGGCTATCTGGGACACCCGGTGAACCTCTCCCAGGTGGAGAACGGCTTCGAGCGCCTGGTGCGGTCTCCCGCGCGCCGACGGTTCTCGCGCTTTCCGCGCCAGGTCGCCGTGCGCGGCTCGACATTCACCGGGCCGGGACACACCGCGTCTCTCGGACGACTCGGAATGTTCGTCTGCACCGAGCGCGAGGCGGCCCCTGGCGAGGTCGAACCGTTCGAGGTCGCACTCCCCGAACTCTCGACGTCCATTCAGGTCGAAGCCCAGACGCTCTACACCCAGCCGACGACGGCCACTTCGCTCGGCGGACGCGGGCTGCTCTTTCGCTCGTTCCCGGGTGGCGGCGAAGAGCAGTGGATCCGGTACCTGCAACTCCTGTCCGACTAACACAGCTACTTCTCAGCAACCGTACTCGCTGGAGGACTCAGGGGATTCAGAGTCGCCGTGCGCAGGGGTCTTGCGCGAAATGGCTCGCGCGCACTGGCGTGGCCCTTCGTTCGCGACGTGCTGGGGCGCGCTGCGCTGAGTTTCGCTCCAGACCCCTGCGCACGGCGACCTCACGCGCGTGGCGTGTCGCATGAAAGTCTCAGCGAACCGCGTCCCAGTACACGGGGGTGGGGGGAAAAATGGAGCGCGCTGCGCTGAGTTTCGCTCCAGACCCCTGCGCACGCCGACCTCACGCGCGCGGGAACTCGGAGTCCCAGTACACGGGAGTGGTGGAAAAATGGGGGGGCGAGGTGGGCGACCGCCCTCTGTGAGGGCGGTCGCTCTGGATCAGCCGATCTTGGAACTTGCGGATTCGATGTCTCCGTCCATGATCGTCTTGCGCTTGTCGGCGACGGCTGAGGCATGCGCCTCACGCGCGAGCCGAGCCACGTATGCCTCGGTCGCCTCGACGGCCTTGTCGAGCGCCGAGCCAGAGACCCGGAGCCCTTCACTGTGCTTGGCCAGCAAGCGTTTCACGACTGCGTTGGGAATTTCCGCCATGGTGGTCCTCTCTCCCCTTTCGGTACCCGCGGTCGCGGGTTCCGAGTGAACGGGATGCTGGAACACGCGGGGGGCTTTCGTCAAGCGCCGTGAGCGGAATCCCAATTGGGGCTAAATAGCCTCAGTCCGTTTCGGCGTGCAGCCGGAGTGCCTCTCGCTCCGCCGAGCGAGCGATCTCCGCGAGCGGCTGACCCGTTTTCTGGGCGGCCCGCTTGCAGTCGTCGTACTCCGCGGAAGCCCGAACCTGATCCTCGGGCCCCACCGCGACCTTGACACGCACGCGGCCGAAAGGCGTCGTCACCCGGTGGACCGAGCGGGGCAGCACGAGGCGGTCGGAATCGACGACACGAACCCCAAGCGTCGTCGTGTCGGAGAACAGCAGGCCGGCGAGCGCCGCTCGGTCCGAGGGGCGCGCCAGGACGCGCAGCAAGAAGCCAGGGCGATTCTTCTTGGTCTGCACATGCGAGAGCGACACATCGAGCGCTCCGGCAGCGAGGAGCCGCTCCATCACGTGATCGAAGTGCTCCGGCACGAGATCGTCGAGGTTGCACTCGAGGCCCACGACCCGATCCCAGCGCGCGGAGGACGCCCGGCCGAGAATCGCACGGAGGACGTTCGGCATCGCCCCCTCACGGTCGTCGCCGGCGCCGTGCCCGATCCGGTCGACGGTCAACGCCGGGAGGGGTCGAAACGTGTCGGTGATCGTACGCAGGATCGCGGCCCCAGTGGGCGTCACCGTCTCCCAGGCGACATCGGCGGGCACGGTCGGGATGCCGCGAAGCAATTCGAGCGTCGCGGGGGCGGGGAGCGGAAGCCGGCCGTGCTGGGTCTCGACGGTGCCGTGGCCGAGGGCGGGCGGAGTCGCCGTCACCGAGGTGACCCCGAGTCGGTCGAGCGCGATCGCTGCGCCGGTGATGTCGACGATGGCGTCGACGGCGCCGACCTCGTGGAAGTGAACACGCTCGATCGGAATCCCGTGGACGCGGGATTCGGCCTCGGCGAGGCAGGCGAACATTGCCTGTGCCCGATCGCGCACCGCCGGAACGAGCTTCGCGCGATCCAGCAGCTTGCGGATGTCCGAGTAGTGCCGGTGCACGCCGTGGCTGTGGCCATGCGCGTGACGGGCCTTTTTCGAGGCCCTCGGCACGCCGACGGTCACGTAGCGCGCCGCCAGGGCTCCGCGGCGCACCTTCGAGACGCGCAGCGTATGCGGCACCCCAAGGCCGGCGAGGTCTTCGGTGAGCGCACGGCGCGGCAGTCCTGCATCGAGCAAGGCCCCGAGGAACATATTCCCCGCGATTCCCGAGAACGTGTCGAGGTGGAGCTGCACCGCTAAAGCCGGTTGATCAAGGTCGCGACGTAGGCGGCCCCGAAGCCGTTGTCGATGTTGACGGTCGTGACATTCGAAGCGCAGCTGGTCAGCATGCCGAGGAGCGCGGCCACGCCCTGGAACGAGGCGCCGTATCCGATGCTCGTCGGAACCGCGATCACGGGGCGATCGACGAGCCCTCCGACGACCGACGGAAGCGCTCCCTCCATGCCCGCTACGACGATCAGCACTCGCGCCGCGCGCAGCGTGTCCTGCGCGGCGAGGAGTCGGTGAACCCCGGCCACCCCGGCGTCGAACACCGTCTCGACCTTGTTCCCGAAGCGGCGTGCGACCTCACTGGCTTCGCGAGCGACCGGCAGATCCGCCGTCCCGGCGGTGACGACCGCAATGGTCCCCTTCCCTTGATCGGGGACTTCGGCCGGCCCGAACCAGAGGAGCCGCGCGACGGAGTCGTGGTCGCCCTCGGGCAGCGCGCCGAGGATGGCCGGCACGTGATCGGGGTCGGTACGCGTGACGAGCACCGCCTGCCCTTCGCTCCGCAGAACCGAGACGATCTCCACGACCTGCTCCGGAGTCTTCCCCAGCCCGAACACCACCTCGGGCAGCCCGTGACGGAGCGCGCGGTGGGTATCCACCCGCGCCGAGGCCGTCTCGACGAACGGCAGCCTCGTGAGACGGGCGAGCGCGTCATCCGCACTCACAGCACCGTCCTTCACCCTTTCGAGCAACTCTCGCAGCGCATCGCGATCCACGGAGAGGGACGGTATCGGATTTGGCGGCGGCGGCTCAGTCGTGGCGCGAGGGCACGATGCGAACCGGCCCGCGCTTCTTCGGCGGGATCAGAGCCGCCCGGTCCGGCACGAAGACGAGGACCCCGCGATACCGGCCTTCCGGATCGGAGATCTCGGTCTCCACGCGAAGGACGGCCGCAGAATCGACGCGGTCGGCCACCATCGCAGCCAACTCCGAGAAGCCATCCTTCATTGCCAGCACCGGAACGGAAGGCAGGATGCGCGCGCCGAGGGTGTCGGCCATCGCGTTCACGACGTGCGAGATCAGGATGTTGCCGACCTCGCGCAACGCCGACTCGGCCAGCGCCTCGTCCACCGTATCCGCACTCTGCCCGGTGAGCGTCTCGAGGATCCGAGCGCGCGAATCTTCGGGGAAAAGCAACGCGAGGACGCCCCCGAGTCCCCCGTCCACCTCGAAAAAGATCCCTGCCATCCCGCGCTCTTCGTCGTCTCGGGTGGTCGCCGCGAAGGTGCTGCCGGAGGCCTCGGCCCGCAGAAAGCGGATCGTCGGCACACGCATCCGGAACGGCTGACCGACGAGAGTCGCGAACGCGTTCGCCGCGTGACCCGCCCCGATGTTGGTCAACTCGCGGACGCGGTCGAGCTGCGGCTCGTCCAGATCGAGGAGCGTCGACGTCATGCCAGCTGGTTCATGTCGAGCACGAACACGGGCGTGCCGTCCCCGAGGACCGTGAGGCCGGCCAGCGCGCGCGCACGCCGCAAGAGAACCGGCACAGGCTTCACGTAGATTTCTTCCTGGCCGGTGAGTCGTTCGATGCGAATCCCGACCCGCTCACCCCGCACGTCGGCAAGCACGAGCGGGATCTGCGGCCTCGCCGGAGGCTGGGGCAACCCGATCCGCTCGGCCAGATCGATCACCAGCAGAGGCTCGTCGTCCACGAGCGTGAAGGTCTCGTGTCCAGCGTGCTCGAGGGTCTCTGCATCGACCTCGAGGATGCGCTCCACCTTCGAGATCGGCACGGCGACGGTCTCGCCGCTCACGCCCAACAACAACACTCTCTGCACAGCCGCCGTGATCGGAACGACGAGCGTGGTGGTCGTCCCGAGGCCGGGCTCCGAACGAAGCTCGACATAACCGCCCAACCCTTCGATCGTCGCCTTGACCGCGTCCATGCCGACTCCGCGGCCAGACACCTCCGAAACGGCGTCGCGAGTCGAAAGACCGGGACGGAAGACCAGTGCAGCCACTTCCTGGGGCGGCAGGTCGTCGGCGAGGTCTGCGTGGAGCAGCCCCTGCGCGACCGCGCGCGCGCGCACGGCTTCGATGTCGATGCCCGCCCCATCGTCTCGTACCGAGATCCGGATCTCGTCCTTGTCGCGCACGGCTTCGACGACGAGCCGGCCGGCCGCAGGCTTGCCGACTTCCCTTCGCTCGGCCGGGGATTCGATCCCGTGGTCCACCGCGTTCCGGACGAGGTGCACGAGCGGATCGCCCAGCCGGTCGAGAATCGAGCGATCGAGCTCGAGCTCCGCGCCAGCCAGATCGACCTCGATCTCTTTGCCTGTCTGGCGCGCGACCTCGCGAGCAAGCCGCGGAAGGGTGTCGGCCACGCGGAGGATGGGTGCAGTCCGCAAGCCCATGGCGCGCCGTTGCAACTCGCCCACCACACGGTCCATGCGATCGAACCCGGTGGAGACAGCCGCCGTCTGCGATCCTCCCTCGTCCCCGGCCGCCGTGCGCAGCTGGGCCGACGTCAGGATCACCTCCCCCACGGAGTTCAGGAAGCGGTCGAGGGTTTCGGTACGAACCCGGACCGAGGGCGGGGGGGCGGGCGCTGCACGAGAGGCGGGCGCCGGCTCCGCCTTCAGACTTTTTTTGGCGGTGTCTCGTGCGCGGTGACCGATGGCGACAGAAGCGGTGCCGGCTCGGGCAGCGCCCCCTGCGCGGCGAGCTCCGCGAGAAGTCCCGGGTTGGACTCGGGCCCCTCTCCGGTCGTCCGCACCGTCTCGACCATCCGCTCGAGACCTTCGAGGCCTCGGAACAAGAGCCCGATGCCCGGCCCATCGACGCGTCCCGCCGTACGGCACTCATCCATGCGGTCCTCGAGGACGTGCGAGACTTCCGTCACTGCGTCGTAGCCGAGCGAACCCGCCATTCCCTTGATGGAATGAGCCATCCGAAAGACGAGGTCGATCGCCTCACCGTTGCCGGCGTCCTTCTCGAGGTCGAGAAGAGCCCGCGACATCTCGGCGAGATGATCCGTCGCCTCTTCGAGGAACAGAGTCCGATACTTGGCGAGGTCCAAGCTCAGCTCTCCTTCTCGAGCACCTTCCGCAACGTCGTGAGCACCGATTCGGGCTTGAAGGGCTTCACGATGAAGTCCTTGGCGCCGGCCTGGATCGCTTCCATGACCAACGTCTCCTGGCCCAGCGCACTGCACATCACGACCATGGCCTGCGGCGCGATCTCCATGATCGCCTTCACCGCATCGATGCCCGAACGCTTCGGCATCACGATGTCCATCATCACCAGATCCGGAGACAGCTCGGTGAACTTCTCCACGACGTCGACACCGTCGGCAGCTTCGCCCACGACCTCGAAACCCTCCTGGTCAATGATGTCCCGAATCATCTGACGCATGAACGATGCGTCGTCTGCCACGAGAACTCTCGTCATCTCTCGGCCCCCTCTCCTGCGTCGGCCCCAAGGACCGAACGCTCGATCATCATTGCGGCTCGCTCCAGCAAGCGAACCGTGTCCAACACAGTCACTACGCGCCCTTCGATCGGGCGACGCTCCACGACGGCGTCCGCGCCCAGCGCCGTGCCGCCGACGCCATCCACCAGACCGCACACGCGATCCACCGGCAAGCCGAGCTCCGGGCCCTCCTCGCCACCGGGCGAGAGCACGAGCACATGTTGCGGTTCCGCCAACGACTCGGCGTCTACGTCGAGCAGCACATCCCGGTGGACGATCGGAAGCGCGTCGCCGTGGTGATTCATGACACCGCCGATCGCGCGCGGAAGGGTGGGCACGGCCGCAAGTCGCCCGAGCTCGGCCACCTCGAAGACATGCGCGATGGGCAGCGCATAGCGATGGCCACCCACATCGAACGTCAGGAGGCGCTCCGCGGCGCCGATGCCGGTCATGCTCCGCTCTCCTCGCCGGCCGCGGGTTCACCCGTGCGGAATCGATGCGAGAGCGAGTGCAGTTCGTCTGATCCGTCGCGAAGGCCCCCGGCGGATTCGACCATCTCGCTCATCGCCTCGAGCTGGCGCTGCGCCGTCCCGGCCACACCGTCGATCGCGGCGCTGTTCGCTTCGGCCACGCTGCGGATCTCACGCATCGACTGGACCATGCGCTCGGCGTCTCGCGCCTGAGTGTCGGCTTCTTGAAAAATCTCTTCGGCGCGGCCCGCCGCTTCGCCGACCGCCGCCCGAATGTGCTCGAGCGAGGCCGCGATCGTATTCACGTCGTCGCGACCCTCGGTGATCACCTGGCCGGACTGTCGCATCTCGTCCGCAACGCTCTGGGTGTCGGCCTCGATCTCATGGATCAGCTTCGAGATCTCGTCGGTGCTGCGAGCCGCGCTCTCCGAGAGCTTGCGAATCTCGTCGGCGACCACCGCGAAACCGCGCCCGGCCTCGCCGGCGCGCGCAGCCTCGATCGACGCGTTGAGCGAGAGCAGATTGGTCCGCGAAGCGACGCTCGTGATGATCTCGGTGATCTGATGGACGTGCCGGGTCTTGGCCTCGAGCTCGAACACCATCTGGCCGGCCGTTTCGACCCGCTCGAAGACCAAGCGCATCTTCTCGATTGCAAGTCGAGAAACGTCGACGCCAGAGTGCGCCTTCTGGTTCGCCTCCGCAGCGAAGCCGAACGCCTCGCGCGCGCGTCCCGCGTTGACTTCGATCGTCGCAGCGATGTCGTCGATGAGCCCCGCAACGTCGTGAAGTAGTGCCTTCTGCTGGGCCGCGCCCTGGGCGACGTCGCCCACTGTGCGCGAGATTTCTTCGTGGCCGGAGCTGACGCCGGCGACACTGTGGCCGAGATTCTGCGCGTCTCGAGAGACGCGCTCGGAGGAAACCTGCACCTCCCCCACGAGCTCTCGGAGACCGCCTAGCATGCGGCCGATCCGCTGGGAAAGATCGTCGATCTCCCCGGTGGACAGCCCCCGCGAATCGACGACGGCTGGCGTGAGGTCGCCGTGCTCGATTCGAGCCGTCGCGTCGAGCAGCGGCTGGAGGTCGCGCGCGAGTTCGCGCGAGAGCCGGTAGCCGAGTAGCGCACCGGCCCCGAGGGCCACGAACGGCGTCACCCACCAGGACGCAGGGAAGCCCAGCCGTTCGAGCACGAACGGGAAGACGACGACCACGGCAGCCACCGCGAGCGAACCCGCGAAGAACTTGTGCGAGAGCGAAAGCCGCACCCCGTTCCTATCGGTCCAGAGGCGCCTCTGCTTGACGCAGGCAGCGCGCGAAACTCCGCGCTCGGACCCGGAGTTGGGTCGCTAGAAGTGGCGCCAACCGGAGCCCGCGAGATCCGGATCGACCCCCTCGGGGAGGTCTTGCCATCGAATCCGAGCAGGGCCAGTGGTGATCCGTCCCAGCTCGGCCACAGGAACACCCAGGCGCCCCGCCAACCGTCTCGCTGGGGGTGCCTGCGAGCGCACCGTAAAGAGCAGCTCGTAGTCCTCTCCCCCGGCGAGGAGCAGCCTCTCGGGACGAATTCGGAGTCCTCGACAGGTCGCGTAGAAGCCTCGCGGCCACGGAAGCGCCGCGAAATCCACGTCGGCACCGACCTTGGACGCGCTGAGCAGGTGCTGAAGATCCGCGACGAAGCCATCGGAGACATCGATGCACGCGCCATGGGCAGGCAGGGCCGCCAAGGCTCGACCGGCCTCGAGCCGAGCCTCGCTCCGATGCCGGAGACGGCCCGAGCTCCCAGCGCGGCGCCGCGCCAATGCGGCCGCGCCCAGCTGCCCGGTAATGAGCAGCCGATCCCCGGGTCGCGCTGCCGAACGCAGGAGCGCTCTCCCAGAGCGGACCGTTCCGAGCGCCGTGATGTGAAGCGAGGTTTCACGCGCGCGCGTCACGTTGCCGCCGAGGAGCGGCACGCCCGCACTGAGCATCCCGCGCACCACGTCGAGAACGACGCGAACCTCGAGGCCGGCCGGTGCCGCCAACGAGAGCGTGAAGCCGGCCGGGCGCGCGCCCATCGCGGCAAGATCCGAAAGGTTGGCGACCAACGCCTGCCGACCCACCCGGCGCGCCGATTGCTCGCGCCAGCGAAAGTGCACGTTCTCGACGTGAGCATCGCTCGTCACGACGAGCTCTTCGCCGGCCCGCACGCGCACCAGCGCCGCATCGTCCCCGATCCCGAGCTTCACGCGATCGCCGGTCACCCTCGCCGCGACTGCCTCGATCCGATCGATCAGCCCGAACTCTCCGACATCTCGAAGCCGCATCCACCCTGTTTAGCAACAGGGACGGTCTTTAGAAGTTTAGAAATTCCCCCGGTAGGGGGAATTTCTAAACTTCTAAAGACCGTCCCCGGGTTTAGTTGTCCCCGGGGTTGGTTCAGCGCTTCTTGGCGTTGGCGACCGGTGCGCGGGAGGCGGGGCGTTTCTGGGTCGTACGGCGCCGCCGGGGCCCCAGCGGGCGCAGGAGCACCGCGTCGAGGACGTCGTCCATATTCTCGACGGGCACGAACTCGATCCGCCGCGCGAGTTCGGCAGGAATTTCGCGAAGGTCGACCATGTTGGCGGCCGGCAGGACCACGGTCCGGATCCCGGCCCGCAGGGCCGCGAGAGACTTCTCGCGCACGCCACCCACGGGCAGAACCCGGCCCCGGAGGGTGATCTCGCCGGTCATCGCCACGTCGTGTCGCACCGGGATGCCCGTCGCGAGCGAGAGCAGGGCGACCGCCATCGTGACCCCCGCCGACGGGCCGTCCTTCGGGATCGCGCCGGCAGGCACATGCACGTGCAGCTGCCTGCGAAGCAACGCAGCGTGGGCAGAGCCGAACTCGGCGAGCTTCCAGCGCGCGAAAGTCAGCGCCGCATGGCCGGACTCCTTCATGACGTCCCCGAGCTGGCCGGTCAGAATCAGCCCGCGACCTGCCGTGTCGGCGACCTCCACGCGGAGCATCTCGCCACCCGCTTCGGTCCACGCGAGCCCGTTCGCCTGACCCACCTCGGGCTCGGCGAGCACCTCTTCGTGCAGGCGGCGCGGCGGCCCGAGCAAGTTCGTGAGCGTGTTGCGGTTGACCTTGAGCGGCTTTTCGCAGCCTTCGGCCGCGCGCCGCGCTGCCTTCCGGCAGACGGCAGCGATCTGACGATCGAGGTTCCGGACACCGGCTTCCGAGGTGTAGTCCGTCACGACATGCCGAATCGCAGGATCACTCCATCGCACTCGATCCTCCGGCAGACCCGCGGCGTCGATTTGCCGGGGGATGAGGAACGAGCGCGCGATCTCGACCTTCTCCTCCGGCGTGTAGCCCGCGAGGCGGATCACCTCCATGCGGTCACGCAGCGGGGCGGGAATCGCGTCCAGGTTGTTCGCCGTCGCGATAAAGAAGACCTCGGAGAGATCGAACGGCACGTTCAGGTAGTGATCCGAGTACTTCGCGTTCTGCTCCGGGTCGAGCACCTCGAGGAGCGCGGAGGACGGATCCCCGCGGAAGTCGGCCCCGAGCTTGTCGATCTCGTCGAGCATGAACACCGGATTCCGCGTGCCCGCTTGCTTGATCCCCTGGATCACGCGTCCGGGCAGCGCGCCGACGTAGGTCCGGCGATGACCGCGGATCTCGGCCTCGTCCCGCGTGCCGCCAATCGAGACGCGCACGAACTCCCGCCCCATCGCGCGCGCGATCGAGCGACCGAGCGAAGTCTTGCCGACTCCCGGAGGGCCGGCGAGACACAAAATTGGCCCGCGCGAATCGTGGCGCAGCTTGCGCACACCGAGGAACTCGAGAATACGATCCTTGATCCCAGAGAGATGGGCGTGGTCCTCGTCGAGGATCTCGCGGGCGCGCGGGAGGTCGAGCCGGTCGGGCGAGACTCTCGACCAGGGCAGCTCCGCCAGCCATTCCAGATAGCTCCGGACGACCTGGGCCTCGGGGCTCTCCGGGTGCATCCGTTCGAGGCGCCGCAGCTGACGCTGCGCCTCTTCGTAGGCTTCGCCGTCGAGCTGTGCGTCTTCGATCTTGTCGCGATACTCCGCGACTTCCTCGACGCGAGGGTCCGCATCTCCCAGCTCCGCCTGAATCGCGCGTAGCTGCTCGCGAAGAAAGTGCTCGCGCTGACTGCGCGACATCTCATCCTTCGCCTGCGACTGGATCTCCGCCTGCATCGTCGTCACGTCGAGTTCGCGCTTGAGCAGCGCCTCGATGCGCCGGAGCCGCACCAGCGGGTCCTGGACTTCGAGGATCTCCTGGGCTTCGGCCAGGCGCAGCTTCAAATTGGAGGCGACCAGATCCGCGAGTCGGCCGGGCTCGTGCACGTTCGCGGTGATCGAGAGGACTTCCGGCGGGAGGTTCTTGAGCGGAAGCAACTCTTCGACCCGCATGCGGACGTTGCGCATCGCCGCTTCGGCTTCGACGCACCAGTCCGGTTCTTCGTCCGGCGCGATCGGTTCGACACTCGCCCAACGCGTCGCCTCGTTCTCGACGAACGATTCGATCGACGCTTTCGAGAGGCCCTGGAGCAACACCTTCAGCCGACCGTCGGGCAACCGCATGCTGCGCATCACCATCGCGACCGTGCCGACCCGATGCAGATCGTCGGGCTCGGGCTCTTCGACCTCCGCATTCCGCTGGGCGACCAGCAGCACGAGACGGTCGGCAGCTAGCGCGTCTTCGACGGCCGCGATCGAACTCTCGCGGGCCACGAACAGCGGCAGCACCATATACGGAAAGACGACGAACTCGCGCAGCGGCAGCACCGGCAGCTCTTCGGGGATATCCAGCTCGGCGTGGGTCATCCCACGGAGATCGACGCCCCGGTGGGCCAGGTTGAGGCCTGCAGGGTCGAACCGGAGCGAAAGTTACCGTCGACGGATCGGAAGCTCGGGATTCAGAAAAATCGCTCCGAGTTGCGCGTCTATTGCGCGAAACCGAGGGCAGAATCCTCCGATTCGAGACTGTCCGGCAGTTCTTCCCCGGGTAGCAACGGCGGGCGCCCAAGACCGTCGACCGAGAGGATCTCGCCTTGCTCGACCCCGAGCAGATGCGGCCGGCGGCGGGCCCCTCCATCGGCGGAGATCGTGATCGCACCGGAGACACCCGCCAGCGGCTGAGCCGAGAGCAGCCCGCTGCGAACGGCAGACCGATCCGCGCGACCGGCGAGAAGCTCTCGGATCAACAGGAGGGTCGAATCGAACGCGGTGGCGGCCAACGCGTCCGGGGGCCGTCCGTACGCGTGCTCGAAACGCGTCGCGAAATGAGCCAAGACCGGCGACCGGCCGTCCCGCGCCACCGCTCCGGTGAAGACGGCGCCCTCGACGTGCGTCCCGCCGAGCGCGAGCAGCCCCGCGTCGTTCCAGCCGCTCGATCCGAGCAGGCGGACGCCTCGGACATCGTGGAACGCGAGCGCGGGCGCAATCAAGCCCACGTTCTCGTGCGAGTCGGGAATGAAGACCGCATCGAAATCACGGAACGGCGGAAGCGGAGTCCCGCCCGGTCCCGTCACGTTCGCAGCGGCCTCACGCAGCTCCCGCGCGGCCTTCGGCGGCCGACGCTTTGCGCGCTCGAGGAGGTTCTTGCGACGATTGAGCCCGGCCTTTTGTCCCTCGGAGAGCAGCTGGAAGCCAACCAGCTTGCGGATCGGATCGGAAAAGTCGGTCGCTTCGACGTCGTACGCGGCAATCCCTGCGACGTGCGCACCGCGCCGCTCGAGCGCATCCCAAAAGAGCGCGCGGAGCCGCTGCCCGTAGCGATCGCGCGGATAGAGGATGGCCGCGCTTCGGACGCCGAGCCCGCCCACCGCGTAATCGGCCAGCAACTCGACCTCGTCGCGCGGTGTGAGACCGAGCCGGAACGTCCACGGCCGATCGGTCGCCACGTCTTCGCGGCGTGTGAGCGCGAGCAGCGAGATTTCGCCCTGGTCGGCCTCGAGCGCCGCCGCTTCGGCCTCGCGCCCGGTCAGCGGGCCGATGATCGCCAACACCTCGGGGTCCGCGGCGAGTGCACGCACGGCCTCAGCGGCGACGCGAGGATCTCCGCGTGAGTCGCGCACGAGGAGGCGGAGCCCTCCGCTCCTCGTCTCGAACGGCTGCGCTCGGAAGATCCCGGAGGCAAGCACGATTCCGTCGAGTGCCCCCCTCCCGGGAACCGCCAGAGGACCCGAAAGCGGGAGCACGACTCCGATCGTCCCCTGCACCCGCGCTCCATCGGGCAAGTCGCCCGGCACGAATACCCCGGGAATGTCGGGCGCACCCGCAAGGCGCGCTTCGAGGAGCGCCAGGCGTTCGGCGTCTCCCTCGGACAGCGGGAGCCGTGCCGCGATCTCGAGGGCACGCTCTGCGCCCTCCGCATCGCCGCGTTCGAGCAGGCGCGCAGCCTGTCGGATCCGCACCCGGCCCGCGGGCACACGGCGCCCGAGCTGCTCCGCGACGCCTTGAAGCTCTTCCAGCGACATCTCCGCGAGCGTCCCGTCGATCTCGCGATCGACGGCAATGCGCCCCTCTCCTTCTGGCAGATCCGCGCGCACCTGTGCGAGCCAGCGCAACCTCGGGCCGAGGCGTCCGGCTTCGCCTGCCAGGTCTGCGAGCAAACGGTGCACCTCACGGCGCGACTCGCTCGGCAGCAGCGAAAGTCGGATCTCTCGAGCCGTCCGGTAGGCGGCGTCCGGCTGGCCTCGCTCCCGCTGCAGGATCGCCAGACGCCAGCGCAGCTCGTCGGTGCGATCTGCCTTGGGATGGTTGCGGATCGCCCACACGAGTTGTTCGAGCGCCTCGCCGGAGCTGCCCTGCTCGATCAGCGCATCCGCGAGTCGCAGGGCCGCATCGTCCGCGACGCTGCTGCGCGGATACCGCGAGATGAAGCTCCGCAGAGCGACGATCCCGGCATCCTGATCCCGCGCCATCGTCTCGAGCGCACGGGAATACTCGCGGCGGTCGCTTGCCAGTTGGATCGGGGTCTCGCACGCCAGCGCGAACCCGACCCACACGACGAGCACGATCGCGGCACCTCGCGAGCGTGTGCTCAATCGAACAGATCCCGGAGCTTCTCGAGGAAGCCGCGTGTGACCGGAGAGACCTCGGAGTCGGAGATGTCGGCGAACTGCTCGAGCAACTCCCGCTGTTCCTGCGTGAGCTTGCTCGGCACCTCGACGAAGATGCGAACGTATTGGTCACCGCGCCCGCCGCCCCGGAGTGAGGGGATGCCCTTTCCGCGCAGTCGCATCACCTTGCCATTCTGCGTGCCTTCGGGCACGCGCATCGACACCCGCCCCTCGAGCGTGGGCACGTCGATCTCCGCGCCGAGCGCCGCCTGAACGAACGAGATCGGAACCTCGCATTCGAGATCGGCGCCCTCGCGGTGGAACAAGGGGTGGGGATGCACGTGGATCACGACGAAGAGATCCCCCGTGGCACCTCCCGCAATCCCGGCCTCTCCCTCCCCGGCCACGCGCAGACGCATGCCGTCTTCGACGCCCGCCGGGATCCGCACGTTCAGCGTCCGCTGGCCCTCGAGCCTCCCGACACCGCGACAGGATTTGCACGGGTCGTTCACGACCCAGCCGGAACCCGAACACTGGTCACACGGCCGGCTGATGCGAAACAGCCCTTGCTGAAAGATCGCCTGGCCCGTTCCCTGGCACCGCGAGCAACGTTCCGGCTCGGTGCCTTCGCGGGCGCCCGAGCCCTCACACGGCTCGCAGGCCACCATCCGAGGCACCTGGATCTGGACTTCGCGACCGTCGAGGAGGTCGACGAGTTCGACCTCGAGGTTGTAGCGAAGGTCGGCGCCGCGCTGGCCTCGGGTCCGGCGGCCACTGCCACCCCCAAAGAGGTCGCCGAACAGGTCGCCAAAGACGTCCGAGAACCCCTGAAAGTCGCCGCCGGGGAATCCGCCCGGGCCTCCGGCGCCGACGCCCTCATGACCGAAACGGTCGTATCGATGGCGCTTTTCGGCGTCCGCGAGCACCGCATACGCCTCGGAAGCTTCCTTGAAGCGGTCTTCCGCCGCGGGATCGTCCGGATTGCGGTCTGGATGGAACTCGAGCGCAAGCCGCCGGTAGGCTGCTTTCAGCTCCGCCTCGCTCGCATCGCGAGAGACACTGAGCACCTCGTAGTAGTCGCGCTTGGCCAAAGGATCGGGATCCTAACAGGAGCCAGGCCGTTTCGGTGCTGGAGGGCTCCCATCGGGGAGCGCGTCTCGAAACGCGACGGGGGTCACTCCTCCGCGGAGTCGCCCCCGAGCTTGGCGTAGAGGTTCTCGGTCATTTGGTAGGAAAGCGCCGAGAGCTCGTCAACGGCGGCCGCGAGACCCGAAGCATCGTCGCCTTCGTCCGCGGCCCGGGTCTTCTCGATCGCAGTCGAGAGCGCCTGCTGGTCTTCTTCGGCGATGTGCTCGGCGTACTCCTCGAGCGTGCGCTCGGTGGAGTACACCAGGCCGTCTGCACGGTTTCTCAGATCGACCAGGCCGCGGCGCTGGCGATCCTCTTCGGCGTTCGCCTCCGCGTCGTCGATCAGGCCTTCGATCTCACCCTGGCTGAGACCGCCCGAGGCCGTGACGCGAATCTGCTGCGACTTGCTCGTCCCGAGATCCTTCGCCGAGACGGCGACGACCCCATCCGTATCGATCTCGAACGTAACCTCGATCTGCGGCACCCCGCGCGGCGCCGGAGGCACGCCCACGAGTTCGAACCGGCCGAGGCTCTTGTTGTCCGAAGCCATCTCGCGCTCGCCCTGCAGGACGTGAACGCGAACGACACTCTGGTTGTCTTCGGTCGTCGAGAACACCTGACTCTTCTTGGTCGGGATCGTGGTGTTCTTCTCGATGATCTTCGTCGAAACAGCGCCCTGGGTCTCGACACCCAGCGAGAGCGGCGTCACGTCGAGGAGCAGAACGTCTTCGACTTCGCCCTTCAGGACACCCGCCTGAATCGCGGCGCCGATCGCGACGACCTCATCGGGGTTGACGCCGGACTGCGGTTCGCGGCCGAAGATCTCGCTGACCTTCTCGCGAATCCGCGGCATGCGCGTCATCCCGCCGACGAGAATCACTTCGTTGATCTCTTCCTTGCCACACCCGGAGTCGGCCACGGCCGTCTCACAGGGCTCGACCAGACCGTCGATCAGATCGGCTACGAGCACTTCGAGCTTCTCGCGCGTGAGCGAGACGTTCAGGTGTTTGGGCCCCGAGTCGTCGGCACTGACGAACGGCAAATTGACGTCGGTCTCGTTCACCGACGACAGTTCGTGCTTGGCGCGCTCGGCGGCCTCCTTCAGGCGCTGGAGGGCCATGTTGTCGCCGCGCAGATCGATCCCGTTCTCTTTCTCGAACTCTTCGATCAGGTGCTCGACGATGCGTTGGTCGAAGTCTTCGCCGCCGAGGAACGTGTCGCCGTTCGTGCTCTTCACCTCGAAAACGCCATCGCCGAGCTCGAGGACCGAGATATCGAACGTGCCGCCGCCGAGGTCGAAGACGGCAATCGTCTTGTTCTCGTCATCGCCGAGGCCGTAAGCGAGGGCAGCCGCCGTGGGCTCGTTGATGATCCGCTGGACCGTCAGTCCCGCGATCTTGCCCGCGTCTTTGGTCGCCTGGCGCTGCGCGTCGTTGAAGTACGCCGGGACGGTGATCACCGCTTCGGTCGCCGGCTCGCCGAGAAACTCGGAGGCCGTCTCTTTCATCTTGCCGAGAATGATCGCGGACAGCTCCTGAGGCGAGCAGAGTTTGTCGCCCAGACGGATCCACGCGTCGCCACTGTCCGCCTCTTCGACGGTGAACGGAGCGACCTGCTGGAAGCGGCCGACCTCTTCGGAGTCGAAGCGACGCCCGAGGAGTCGCTTCGCGGCGAACACGGTGCGCTCCGGGTTGGTGACGGCCTGCCGCTTGGCAATCTGGCCGACCAGCTTCTCGCCCTGGTCGGTAAACCCAACCATCGAGGGCGTCGTCCGCGAGCCTTCGGCGTTGGGAACCACCTGCGGCTCTCCGCCCTCCATGACGGAGACGCAGGAGTTGGTCGTCCCCAGGTCGATCCCGATCACCTTCCCCATGTCGTCGCGCTCTCCCTAGCGTGACGGGGAAGGCCTGGGCTCAGGCCTCGGCGTCTCCCCCGCCGTCTTCCGATCCCTGCTTCTCGGCCGATTCGCTCGCCTTCGATACGACGACCCGAGCCGGTCTCAGCAAGCGATCCCGAAGCTTGTAGCCGACCTGATACACCTCCACGATGGTGTGGGCCGGAACCGATTCATCCTCTATTTGAGCCATCGCCTCGTGCTCGGTCGGATCGAACGGCTTCCCGTCTGCCTCGATTCGCTCCACCCCGTGCTTCGACAGGGATCCGATCAGCTCACGCTGCACGAGCTCAATGCCCTGCAACACGCTCTCGAAGTCCCCGCCCTCCACACTGGATTGCCCGTGCGCGATGGCGCGCTCCAAGTTATCGACCGACCCCAGAAGATCCTTGACGAGATTCTCGTGGCCGTACCGGAAGGCATCCTCACGGTCTTTCAGGCCCCGGCGGCGCAGGTTTTCGAGATCGGCCGTGAGTCGCGCCAATCGCTCCTGAAGCTGCTCGTTCTCGGTCCGAAGCTCCTCGTTCTCTTCGGACGGGAGCTTGACGTTCGGCGTGCGGGCTCCGCGCTCGGGCGGCCCCTTGGCGCCACCTTCCGCTTCTCCGTACTTCTCGACGACCTCACGGAGCGCCTCCTCCATCTCCGGACTGGGAGTGAGGGTTCCGATCGATTCTTCTTCGAGAGCCTCGCGGCCTTCGACGTCGTTCTTGGACTCTTCCGGACCCTTGCCGCTCACGCGTAGAGTTTCTCCGTCATCAAGTGAGAGAGCGTATCGACCAACGGGATCACTCTCCCGTAGTCCATTCTGCTCGGACCGATGACCCCGAGGACCCCGCCCTCCCCCCACGAAGCGGCAACCACGCCGCAATGTCGGAGCGTCGGTTCGCTGACCTCAGCGCCGAGCCGCACGCTCACGCCACTCGGACCGAGCATGTGGTCGAGCATCTGGACGAGTCGCTGGCGGTCCTCGACCGCACGATAGAGCTCCCGAAGTCGTTCGGGGTCACGAAATTCCGGCTGGTCGAGCAGCGCGAGCCGTGTCGCGATCACGAGATCGCCGGGGCCGTCTTCTGCCGCCAGATCAGCCGGTAGCGCGCTCAGGGCCAGCGAGACCGCGCGCCCGAGAACCACGTCAGCTCGGCTGCGCAGAGCCTCCGCTTCAGTGGCCAGCAGCCCGCGCACTTCCGCGAGCGTGCTCCCGACGAGCCGTTCGTTCAGCAGCACCGCCATCCGCTCGAGCTCAGGCTGTGCGGAGGGAGCCGGGTCATGAACGACACGCTGCATCGTGGCCCCGTCTGCCGTCACGAGGACGACGAGGACACGGTCGCGCGCAAGCCGCACGAGGCTGACGTGCCGCAGCGGCGCCCGGTCGAGCCGACGCACGAGCACGAAGCCCAGCTGGCCGGTCAGATCCGAGAGCTGGTACGACGCGGCTCGCACGATCGCGTCGAGATCGCTCCGTTCGAGCTGACCGGCGAGACGCCGGAGCTCGGGCTTGCCGAGAACCGGAGCGCGGAGCAGCTCGTCCACATAGAGACGAAAGCCCGATTCGGTGGGGATCCGGCCGCCCGAGGCGTGAGGTTTCGCCACGAATCCGAGCTCGGCGAGTTCGGCCAAGGTGTTGCGCACACTGGCCGACGAGAGAGGCTCCGGGAGGAGCTGCGCCAACATCCCGGACGGAACGGGGCTCGCATGCCCGACGTACGCGTGGACCAGAGCCCGGAGAACGGCGGCCTGGCGTTCCGTCAGGCGGGGAACGTCAGCGGGGATCGGCGCGTCTAGGGCTCGCGGGGCGCGCTCGCTCACGGGTGATCTCCGAAAAAACCCTTAAAAATCAAGGGTCTGCTCAACGTTAACTACCCGCGCGGGTCACAGCAACCGACCCAGGACCGAATCCCCAAGGAGCCTCCCCCGCCGCGTCAGCCGGAGATCTCCGTTCTCTGCCTCTCGCAGCATTTCTCCGGCGCAAAGTTCGTCCAGTGCGGACCCGTAGAGCTCGCGCGGGGAAACCCCGAACTCCGCCTCGAAGGGATGGGCGCGCAGCCCCTCCCGTGTGCGCAGTGCTAGAAAGGTCGCCTCGAAGCGCGCCGTCTTCTGGGTGAGCACTTCTCGCGGACCGGCGTCCGCCGGGCGCCGCTGTTCCACCGACTGTAGATAGGGAGCCAGCTCACGCACGTTGGCCCTCCGCGTGCCGAACGGAGCCTCCGCTGTCCCCGGCTCACTCGACCACGCACCCATGCCGAGCCCGAGCACTGGCAACCGCTTCCAGTAGCGCTGGTTGTGGACGGCCTCGCAGCCCGGCTGGGCAAAACTCGAGATCTCGTACTGCCGCAGCCCCGAACCCTCGAGTGCGTTCCAGACCTGCTCGGTCCATTCGGCTGCGATGTCGGGCTCCGGCAACGCGAGCTGCCCGCCGGCGACCCCGCGCGCGTAGGGCGTTCCGCTCTCGATCGTCAGTCCGTAGGCGGAGACATGCTGAGGCGCGAACTCCGAGATCTCGGCGAGATCGCGCGCGAGCGCAGCCTCGGTTTGGTCGGGCACTCCGAACAGCAGGTCGACCGAGAGCTGCTCGAAACCTGCCTCGCGCGCGGCCGCTAGCGTCTGGCGGCCCTCGCCCGCGCGATGGGCCCGGCCGAGGCGCTGGAGCACCGTGTCGTCGAAGGACTGGAGCCCGATCGAGAGCCGCGTCACGCCCGCCGCGCGAAAACCCGGCAGCCGCTCGCGCTCGGTCGTACTCGGATTGACCTCGAGTGTCACCTCGACTCGGGCCCCCGAGTCGAATGTGCCGCGCACCCCGGCCAGCAACCGCCCGATCGACTCGGCCGACAGGAGAGACGGGGTGCCCCCGCCGAAGTAGACGCTCGCGAGTTCGAGGCCCGCCCAGGTCGAGCACCGCTGTTCCAACTCGGAGAGCAGCGCATCCACGTATCGAGACTCGACCGCAGACGAGAGCGTCTTGCGCCCGCGTCCGGCGACCCCGACGACCGCAAAGTCGCAGTAGGGACACACCCGCTCGCAGAACGGAACATGGAGGTAGACACCCAGGCTCGACACCTGGCGAAAGGTATCATCCGGCGGGGGCCGGCCGCGTCGGGTACTCTGCGCCCGTTGTCGACCTCGACGTCCCACACCCGCACTTCGGTCCACGAAGAACGCCTTCCGAGCGGGCTGACTGTGCTCGCGCGCGAACTCCACGTCGCCCCGGTCGCCGAAGTTCAGGTCTGGGCGCGTGTCGGATCCGCGGACGAGCGCGCGGACGAGGCCGGCCTCGCCCACTTCCACGAGCACATGCTCTTCAAGGGCACCGAGCAGCGTGGAGTCGGAGAGGTCGCCGGCGAGATCGAAGGGGTCGGCGGTCGCATCAACGCGTACACGAGCTTTGACGTCACGGTCTATCACGCGACGCTTCCGGCCGCGGAACTCGGCACCGGAATCCGGGTCCTGGCCGATGCCGTCCAGAACTCGATCTTCGACCCGGAAGAAGTGGGCCGCGAGGTCGAGGTGGTCCTCGAAGAGATCCGCCGCTCCGAGGACTCTCCCCACCACGTCCTTTCAGACGCGCTGTTCGAAGCGGCCTACTCGGTTCACCCGTACCGGGCACCGATCCTCGGCCCGCCGGAGAGCGTCTCTGCGTTCACCAGCGAGAAGGTCTCCGCGTTCTTTCGGCGTTGGTACACGGCCGAGAACTTCGTCGTGGTCGTCACCGGTGACTTCGACGCACGGGAGGCGATCGACACCGTCGGCGAAGCCTTCCGCGACGTGCGAACCGGCGGCGCGACCCGTGCGCGACCGAGCGAAGAACCCCGGCTCGCCCCGACAGCCGCGCTACTGCGCCGTCCGTTCGAACGCTCCTGCCTCGAGGTTTGCTGGCCGAGCGTGCCATTCCGTCACCCGGACGCGCCGCTGCTCGACCTCCTCGCGTTCGTGCTCGGCGAGGGCGACAGCTCGCGGCTCTACCAGCGCGTGAAAGAGTCGGAACGCCTTTCGGACCGGATCGACGCCTCGGACTACACCCCGCTCGACGCCGGCCTGTTCGGCGTGAGCGCCGACCTCGACCCCGCCCAGATCCCGCCGGTGCTCGAGGCGATCGGCCGAGAAGTCGAGCTGCTGCGCCACGAGCCGGTCTCCGGTGCCGAGCTCGAGAAAGCGCGCGCGAACTTCCTCGCGGGCGAACACTGGGAGCGGGAGAGTGTCTCGGGGGTCGCTCGAAAGCTCGGCAGCTTCCAGGTCATCGCCGGAAACCACGCGCACGAGGAGCGCTACCTCGGGGCAATCCGCGAGGCGCGTCCCGAAGACCTATTGCGTGTCGCGCGCGAGTGGCTCGTACCCGAACGCAGCATCACCGCAGCAGTCGTCCCCGAAGACGGCCCGGCCGGGCTCGATGACTCGGTGATGCGCGACGCGCTCGAGAGTGGCGTCGCCACCGCCAAGCGGCGCTTCCGAACTCCGACCACACGGCCTGAGCACGAAGACGTTCATTCCTACGAGCTCGATAACGGCGTTGCCGTACACGTCGTCCCGCGCCGCGACGTGCCGATCGTTTCGATGCGGGCCGCGATGCTGGGCGGTCTGCTCGCCGAGACACCGGCGACCTCCGGACTCGGGTGTTTTCTCGCTTCGATGTGGCTGCGGGGAACACGCAACCGCTCCGCCGCCGACCTGGCACGCGAGATCGAGTCGCTCGCATCCGACCTCGACGGATTCTCTGGGCGCAGCAGCGTGGGGCTCACCGTCGACGCGACTTCCGACGCCTTTCCCGCCGCACTCGATCTGTTCGCCGACGTGATCCTCGAGCCCGCGTTCACGCCCGAGGAGATCGAAAAGGAGCGCGAGGACACGCTCGCATCACTCGAGCGGCGCGAGGACCAGCTCGGTGCCCGCTCGTTCGATCTGTTTCAATCGACGCACTTTGCGACGCACCCGTATGGAATGCCGATCCCAGGACGCGCGGAGGCCATTCGAGCGGTCACGCCCGAGGCGGTCGCCGCGCACCACGCATTGCTCATCGATCCCCGCCGCATGTCGATCGCGGTGGTCGGCGACGTCGACCCGGACCGCGCCGCGGCCGAACTCAGCCGGCGGATCGGCGACCTCTCACCCGGCAACGCGGAGCCGTTTCCGATTCCGCCCGACGAGCCTGCCCTGATCGAGCGGCGCGAGGCCAGCGTCGAAAAGGAACGCGCGCAGGCGCACCTCGTCATCGGCTTTCGCGGAGTGACGGTGCGCGACCCGGATCGCGACGTGCTCGACGTGATCTCGCAACTGCTCTCCGGCCAGGGCGGCCGACTCTTTCTCGAACTGCGCGACAAGCGCAGCCTCGCCTACACCGTGTCCGCGCTGAACGTCGAAGGGGTCGCGCCGGGCTTCTTCGCGGTCTACATCGCGACCGCACCTGAAAAACTCGACGCGGCGCGCACTGGGCTCTTCGAAGAGCTGGAAGCTCTTCTTCAGTCGGCACCGGATGCCGCAGGGCTCGACCGCGCGCAGCGCTATCTGCTCGGCAGCCACGCCATCGAACAGCAGCGCGCCTCGGCGCGCGCAACGCACGTCGCGCTCGACGCGCTCTACGGACTCGGCCCCGCCGACGACCGCACGTACCCGGACCGCATCCGCGCTGTCACGCCCGAGGACGTCCTGCGCGTCTCACAGCGCATCTTCACCCTCGACCGCCCCACCATCGCCGCCATAGTTTAGAAACGGGGACGGTCTTAAGAAATTAAGAAATTCGCGGGCGCGAATTTCTTAATTTCTTAAGACCGTCCCCGCTTGTTTACTTCCTGTCCCTAGAGAACCACCGGGAGTTCGAGGTGGTCGCGATAGATGCGGTCGCGGTGGGCGAGGAGCGCGTCGGTTCCGGGCGGGCGCAGCTCGGCGTCTCGCAGGCCATAGAACATGCGCATGGCCGGCGGCATCGGGCATTCTTCTTCGGAGAGCGGCTCGACGAGCGCGGCCATCGCGGCCCAGTAGAAGTCGAGCGCGGTGAGCGAGTCTCCGAACAAGAAATCGGAGCCGGACTTTTGCTGCTGCTCGAGCCGCCCCGCGAAGAGTTCGAGGATCTCGCGCGTCCGGCGCCGGTACAGCTCTCCCTCGTCCTCACGAAAGCCGTATTTGCGCCCGAACGTAAGCGCCCAGTCGGCCTGCCCGCCGCCCCCGGCCGTGACGACCGCGTGGATTCCTGCCGAGCGACGAGACCAACCGAGCCCTTGCTCTCCCATCAGCTCGTGCGCGAGCCCGAAAAAGTGCGCCCGGTCTGCGGGGGCCTCGGGAACGAGGCTCGGCTTCGGCGCGAGCCGCTCCGCGAGGAACAGGATCTCGACCCACCCCGTCCGCGGCTTCTCACTCTCCCACGCGAGCACCGGCGCACTGTTCTGCCCGGTCCACGCCACCAGCTCCGCGTTTTCCCCGCCCGGGTCCATCGCTCCGCGCGCATAGTCGAGCCCCTTCACGCGCAGGATCCCCTTCGCTGCTTCGCTCCACGGGCTCGGGATTCCGGGCACGGTGACGAGGCGCAAGCCTGCGGCCTCACGGGCCTGGGCGACGGTCAACACTTCGGTCACGGGAGATCCTCCTCTGCGTCGGAGCGCGCGGGCGCCGAAGGTAGCGCCGGTGTCGCCGCGGTGAACGCCAGCGGAATGGCGAAGACGATGGCCACGACCGCGAACCCCCAGCCGAGGTGTTCGAACGTCACCGCCACCCCGTTCGCGTCCATCGCAGCCCCGACGAGCGGACCCGACAACGCGAACCCGAGCCGCTGACCCAGTGAGACGACGGAGTTGGCCGTCGCGCGCATTTCACGCGGGACACGCACGTTCATCGCGTCGCGCAGCACCACGGCGCTCAGCCCGCGGGACACACTGAGCAGCAGACCGGCGGCGATGCCGAGCGCGATCCAGCCGGGCGCGGCAGCCGCGAACATCCCGAAGAACCCGACGACCACCGTCGCGGCCACCGCGACCGCCACACCGCGAAAGCCGATCACTCCCTCCACCCGGTGCGCGAGCCCCCCCGTGGCAGCGACCACCCCGTTCGAGAGCGCCCACAGCACCCCGAACACTCCGAGCGTGATGCCCAGCTCGCCCCAATACGGTTGATACGCCCAGACCGCGAGGAAAGTGCCCGTCCCGAACACCACCTGGTTCGCGACGAGCAACCAGACGAACGACCCGCTGCGGAAGAGACTGCGCCACAGAATCCGCAGGTTTTCGGCATGGCGCAGCGTCATCTTCTTGCCGGGCGGTTCGACCAGGGACACGGCGATCGGCAGCGGCGCCCACGCGACGATCGCGTTGGCCCACACCGGCAGCTGCAGCGAGACCAGGACCAGGGCGCCACCGAGGAGCGCCGCCACTGTCTCGCCGGTCTGGGAGTAGAGCAGCTTCCGACCCAGCGCGCGCGACGGCTCGCCGGGCTCGTGCGGCACCCGCTCGTAGGACTCGTAGATCAGCGCGATGTCGGAGCCCGAGAAGAGCGAGATCGAGATCGCCGCGATCAGGTTGAACACGACGAAGTCCGAGTACCCATCCGCGACCGCGAGCACAGAGAACGCCGTGCCCTTGGCGACGCACGCGAGCACCAACGCGCGCCGCCGGCCGATCAGGTCGGCGAAGTAGCCCGACGGCAATTCGAGCAGCAGGGTCGCCGCCGCGAAAATCGCCTGCAGCTCGTACACCTGCGAGAGCGTCAAGCCGTGGCTCCGAAAGAAAGGCACCACGACGGGCATGACGATGAGGAACATGTAGCTCGCGTTCAGCCACAGAATGCGGGGCACGTTGGCCCGAAGCTGTGCCTCCGTGGGAGCCGCAGGCATGTCGGGACTCAGCCTTTACGGACCGAGGGCAAGGCCGTCGCTGCGCGGATCGCTCCCGCCGTAGTGCCGACCCGACTCCGGGTCCACGACGATCGCCTGGGCGCTCGACCAGTTCCGCTCCGACACCTGGACCTCGTGCCCTCGCGCCTCGAGCGCCTCGACCACATCGCGTGAGAACGCCGGCTCCACGGCCACCCGATCGGGCACCCACTGGTGATGGAACCGCGGTGCCGACACGGCCTCCATCACGTCCATCTCCCAGTCGATCACGTTGAGGATCGAAAGCAGCGTCGTCGTGATGATGCGCGGGCCGCCGGGGCTGCCGGTCACCATGAACGGCTTGCCGTCTTTGACGATCACGGTGGGGGTCATGCTCGAGAGCGGGCGCTTGCCCGGCGCCACGGCATTGGCGCCGGTCGTGTCGACGAGCCCGAACGCGTTCGGCGTGTCGGGGGCGACAGAGAAGTCGTCCATCTCGTCGTTGAGGACGATGCCGGTGCCGGGCACAGTGATGCCCGAACCGAGAATGAGATTGATCGTCTGCGTGACCGCGACCGCGTTGCCCGCGGCGTCGGTGATCGAAAAGTGCGTCGTGCCGCCGCCGGACGCCGGCTCTCCCGGCCCCTCGACCCGGATCGCGACCTCGTCACGACCCCACGTCCAAGGCGCGCGCTGCCACCGCGGCGGATTGATCCGCGAGCGCAATTTCGACGCGTAGTCCTTGGCGATCAAGCCCGCGATCGGGACGTCGACAAAGTCGCTGTCTCCGAGATAGGCCGCGCGATCGGCGAACGCGAGCTTCATCGCCTCGGCCACGCGATGCACGCTGGCAGACGATCCCGCGCCGAGCGGCCCGAGCTCGTAGCCCTCGAGCACGTTCAGGATCTCGACCAGCGCAATCCCCCCGGACGACGGCGGCGGGAACGACAGCACGTCATACCCACGATAGGTGCCGCGGATCGGCTCGCGTACCCGAGGCTCGTAGTTCGCGAGGTCGGCCTCGGTGAGAATGCCGCCGCGCTCCTGAATCACGGCCGCGATCGCAGCGGCCACGTCGCCGCGGTAGAAGAGATCGGGTCCCTCTGCCGCGAGCCTCCGCAGCGTGGCGGCCTTGTCCTTCTGCACGAGCCGCCAGCCCTCGCTCGGCGCCTGGCCCGCGTCGAGTTGGATCGCCGCGGTCCCCGGGAATCGTTCGGCCCCGACGAATCGCTCCCAGAACCCGAGCGAGCGGGAGTGATTGCGACCGATCGCGAAGCCCTCGTCCGCGAGGTTCGCCGCGGGCTCGACCAACTCCGCCCACGGCCTCGTGCCCCAGCGCTCTCGGGCCAGCGCGAGCCCGGCGACGAGGCCGGGAGTCCCGACCGAGAGCGCGCCGATCCTCGACGCATGTTCGTGCACGCCCTCCTCGACGTACATGTCGCGGTGCGCAGCAGCCGGCGCCGTTTCGCGCGCGTCGACCGCGAACGCGCGGCCATCGGCCAGCCGGATCAGCAAGAACCCGCCGCCGCCGATCCCCGAGTGATGCCCATCGCTCACGCTCAGCGCAAGCGAGACGGCGATCGCGGCATCGATCGCGTTCCCGCCGGCTTCGAGCACCGACACCCCGATGCGAGTCGCGTCGGCCTGCGGCGAGGCGACCATCCCCCGATCGCTCCACACCGGCGCCGCGGCCGCGGCCCAGCCTACGCTCGGAACCGCTAAGAGCCCTCCGACCCAGGCGCTCAGAATTGCTACAGCCGCACCGCGAGCCGGACGAAAGGACATGGCAGCACGCTAACACATCCCCCTGTTCCGACTTGGGAATCACGCGAGCCGATGGAGCGCGGAGCCGTCTTGCAACGAATCACGATCACCCTGTTGTGTAGCCTCGTCCTGTTCGCGTTCGGTTGCGGCGAAGCACCGGAGCATGACCCGGCCGACGACGTCGCCGTGGGCGAGTTCATTCCCGACGACCGCGTCGTCGTGCCGCCGCCGCCTGCAGTCGCCCCGCGCGCCCACGCCGTTCTCGAAGTGGCGGGCCACGGCACCATCCGCATCGAACTGCTCGACGATGTCGCGCCTGCGACCGTCGCCCGCTTCACCGAACTCGCCGGTTCGGGGTTTTACGACGGCACGACATTCCATCGCATCATCCCCGGCTTCATGATCCAGGGTGGCGATCCGAACTCGCGCAATCGCGATCCGCGCGACGACGGCCACGGCGTCTCCGGTCTCGGCAACGTCGCGGACGAGTTCAGCGACATCTCCCACATGCGCGGGATCGTGTCGTTCGCGAACCGCTCGCGGGCCGGCAGCGCCGACTGTCAATTCTTCCTGATGGTCGGCGACAACAAGAACCTCGACGGCGGCTACAGCGTCTTCGGGAGGATCGTCGAAGGCCTCGACATCGCCGACGGCATCTCCCTCGTCGAGCGCGACCAGTTCGGCCGCTGGGGCCCCAAGGAGCGCCCGCGCGAGAACGTCGTGATCACCGCCGTCCGCATCGAGCCTGCGGCGGCCGCAGGAGCCTCCGAGAGCGACTCTGCGGCCGAACCCGAATCCTCCGTGGCAGCCCGGGAGAGCGACGGCTAGCCTCCCCGCTTCGTGGCCCGGTAGCTCAGTTGGTAGAGCATCGCACTGAAAATGCGGGTGTCGCCAGTTCGATTCTGGCCTGGGCCACCACCAACCCTTCGAGATCGCTCACCTTCTCGATCTCTGAATCGCACGCCTCTTCAAGGGTGGGGTCACTGTGGGGTCGCTCCTCGACGATGCGAGCGAGCAGATCCGCGGGGACCTCCCCCGGCGCAAGCTTCATCGGGTCGCGGTAGACGTTGCCACCGCACCAACGCGCGTAGTGCCTCGCAGTGACCGCAACGTCCGAGTGCCCGAGCTGCTGGCTCACATAGCCGAGCTGCACGCCGAGAGAGAGCAGCCAGCTCGCGTAGGTGTCGCGCAGATCCTTCGGTGAGCGGTGACCGATCTTCGCGCGATCGAGAATGAGCCTCCATGGACGACTCGCGAAGTTGTGCGGCTCGAACCCAGGGAGAACCGGCGCCTCAAGACCCGGGCGAAACTGAAGCCCCTGGAGGTGCTCCAGAGCGCGGCGCAGTCTTCTAGAGATCGCGACGACGCGAGTTCGCCCGCTCTTCGGCGGCCCCACCTCCCGTCCTCTAGGTCGGGAACGGTCGATCACGAGAGCCCGACCCGGATCGTCCTCCGATTCGCCCCAACGCACCTGGCCCCAGGTGAGCCCGGCGACCTCGCCGACGCGGAGGCCCGCATCGAGCATCGCGAGGACCGCAACCCGTGCGCGCACGCCCGCGGTCCGCTCTTCGAGGTCGCGAATCGCCAGACCGCCCTGCCCTGTCTCACGGGTCTCGCTTCCCCAGCGAACCAGCGCCTCCTGGTTGGCTGCCACGACGAACCGCCGAAGCTCCGCGGGGGTCTCGATCGGTCGCACCTCGCGCCCCGGCTGGGACTCGGCTCGCGCGCGCTGCGTCCGCGACCGCCGGCGGATTTGCTCACGGAAGGTTCCGACCGGGCTCGTTTCCATCAGGCCGAGATCCTGGGCGTATCCGAAGAGACCAGCGAGCGTGGCGAGATAGGAGCGCCCCGTCGCTACAGACAGTCCCTTGCCGGTAATCGTGAGGTTCCACCAGTCACGAAGTGCGGCCGGCGTGATCTCATCGAGCTTCCAGGATCCAAGGATCGGGAGGATCGGACCTCCCTCCGCCAAAAGCCGCTTCCGATCTGCCCGAGTGGCTGGAGCGAGATGCTCCGTGTCTTCATCCAGGTACCGATCGGCGAACCCAGCGAGAGTGGGGACATCGGGCGCAGACAGAAACGGGAACTTGCCGATGCCCTTCCGGGCCTCGAACTCATCGCGCATGGCGGCCGCGACTTCCCAGTCGTCAGTTTCGCAGCTGAAGCGGTAGCGTTGAACGCGCTCCGCGCCTTCAACGGTGAAAGTCACTCTGCGCTGGTAGTAGATGACTCGCCCACGCGCGGTGAGATTCCGAAACCTCGGCCCCTTAGGTTTTTTCTTCACACACGCCCCTACCTGTATCGCAGTTCGAGCGAAGACTCGTACTTGTCCTTCTTGGGCGGCTCGAACTGGTCAACAACGCCGAAGTACGAAATGAAGAGTATGCCCACGTGGACGTGCTCGACGAACACGAGTTTTACCGGAGCTGCGTCGATGAGCCTCCGAAGCGTCGAGTCCACCTTCCGATCCTCGAAGATTGGCGGGGAGTCCCGATAGTCCGTGACCTTGACGTAGGCCGCGCCATCGACGTCCACGAACTTGTGAGTGATCCCGCCGGCGGAGTACTGGAGCTCCACATCCTTTCAGGTCTCCCAGAACAGCTTCCGGTCTCGGAGCGAGATTCTGACTTCGCTCCGTTCGGATTCCGCCAACTGCCTGGACTCCGCTCCGTCGGGGCCGAAGCTCACGATCACCGAAGGTGTGGCCGTTAGGACGATCCTGTCCTTCACTCCGCTCGGAGCAGACGCGAGAAGGAGGATGGTCGGGACAACGATCGTCAAGATTCGGACGGCCCATCGCGGGGTCTTCGCCGTCATCGTCGATCGCAACTGGCGTCCTCGAGGCTGCGCCCGAACAACGCCCGGCTCACTACGTCCAGGATCTCTTCGGGCTCGGCACTCGACGGGTAGAGAACCGTGCGACCGTGTGGGCTCCAGTAGGCCTCGCAAGGGAGGTCAAGATCGGAAGGCCAGGCGTCGATTCGTCGAACCGTGAGCATTCGCTCCGTCACGTTGACTCCTTCCAACCAGAAACCTCCTAGCGTCGGCGCCGAACTAGATGGCGAACGATGAGACTTCGGACGTAAGAACCCAGCGGCTCGTCCTTGGCGGCGCGCTTGAGCTCCCGGAGTTCCTCGTCTGAGAGCTTTGCGGTCACAGAGTGTCGCTGCCTCTCGTTCACGGGCTTCGGGGGCCGTCCGGCACCGGGCCGAGCCCCTCCGCGCTTGTCTGTCGTCATAGGTTAGCTCTCATTTGATTTCTCGCACCTAGAATCATTTCTCAAGGTGGAATATTCGCATCTATGCGATTCGCATCTGATCGCGTAGGCGTAGCCGTCTCGGTGTCGAAGATGAGGCGAGTACCCGACCTTCCATTCCGTGCCACAATGGGGCCGGACGGTCGAGCGATCAGACGGTATCTCAGCGCGAACTACCCAAGGAGACGCTGCGCAAATGAAAGCCTGCCTGCGATTGGCGCTGCCCCGGAGTTGTCGGGGCGAATCCGATGTGACGCAATGATCCGACTTGCTGAAGCATTTGTGGCCGTGCTGGTGCTTGAGGCTCCCCCGCGTCGTGCTCATCGGTTGTCGCACGGCGGAAGGCGACTGAGGTTCGCACCCTGAGATCGGTGCCCACTGACCGAACGACCACGGGAGGCGAAACGTACTGACGGGGCGGTCGTGGAGTCCCGAAACTCTGGCCGGGATCCTCTGGAGGTACGATCAGGGGGTAGAGGCGGCTGCGCGCCGCCACGCACTCCAGCTGCCGAAAGGCCCGGCAGCGGCTCCTCAACGGTCAGGACCAGAGAGAGCGCTGGTCCGAGATCCGCCTCATCTCGATTCCCACCCTTTTCGCTCTCGCCTCCATGGTTCCCGACGTGATGGATATCGCGAGGATCGTGGAACGCGGCACGGCGTGCGTGGAACTGGCGACTCTGATCGCGATCAATGCGCCGCTGGTCATCGAGAACATCGCTCGCCGTTTCTTCACCACCCAAGTCAGAAGCTACGGGCGCCGGTCAGGAAGCCGTAAGGTGTAGCAGTGCCGATTTCAGGTTCGATGACGGTTTCAGGGGCCGAGAAGGCCTGCAAGAGCAGCGAGTCTGTTAACTGGCCAGGAGTCTGTGGGATTCGCTTGAAGGCGTGCCTGCGCAGGCAGTATCTTGAATTCGCTTCCCGGAAACTACCGGTGGCAGATTTGAAACGGCGATGTTCGCTCTCGAGGTCGCGGCTAAGCTCAACGTGAACGAGAAGACCGTCTACAGGCTGACTCAGGAGGTAGAGCTCCGGGATCTCGATGTGCCGCGTGCGTGGAGGTTCCCGCCGGGGGACATAGAGAAGTGGGTGGTCGCCCGGAAGCAGCTGGAGCGGGGACGGTCGTGAGGGGATGACGGAAACAGCCCAGGTCCCTCGCGTCGGAATGTTCGCAACCGTCCGAAACCGCCGTGGCGTGGTTTCGGCGGTCGAGCCCTTCGACGGCGACACGGGTCGGCTCCACCTTGTCCATCTGGAGTACAAGGACGACCAGCTTCCGGGGTCAGAGCAGCTTCTCTGGGAGCTCGAGCCGCGCGGGCGAATTCTCGAGCCTACCGCGCTTCCTAGTGCCGCAACCGCCGACCCGATGCCAGCCGATGACTTCGACGCGCTCTTGAGAGCAGCGCGCTGGACTGCAGCTTCCCCCTACCTCGACCCCGACGGCGAAGGTCCGGTCGATCGGCTCCCGATCTCGAGCCCCTTCCACGGCGCCGTGCAGGCCGAGGACTACCAGCTCGTTCCGCTTCTCAAGGCGCTGCGCATGCCGCGAGTCAACCTCCTCATCGCCGACGACGTCGGCCTGGGAAAGACGATCGAAGCCGGCCTCATCCTCAGCGAGCTTCTGCTGCGGCGGCGGATCCAGCGTGTTCTCATCCTGACCCCGGCCTCGCTCCGCCTGCAATGGCGCGACGAGATGTGGGACAAGTTCTCGCTCGGCTTCGACTTGGTCGATCGCAGCGAGACCCACCGCTTGCGAAAGCGCCTCGGGATGGACGCCAATCCCTGGCGGTCCTTTAGTCGCATCATCACGTCGTACCACTATCTGCGGCAGGAGGATGTCCTCGAGCAGTTCTTGGCCGCTTGTCGAACGCCCGAGGGCTCGCCCCACCTGCCGTGGGATCTGCTGATCGTCGACGAGTGCCACAACCTGATGCCGTCGGCCTTTGGAGACGACAGCGATCTCACTAAGATGCTGCGCCTTCTCGCGCCGCAGTTCGAGCACCGGCTCTTCCTGAGCGCGACCCCGCACAACGGCCACACCCGCTGCTTCACAGGGCTGCTCGAGATCCTAGACCCGGTCCGCTTCAGCCAGACCAATGAACTCAAGCCTGCCGAGAAGGAGCGAATTCAGCAGATCGTGATGCGGCGGCTCAAGCGCGAGATCAACGCTCGCACCAACCCGCCGAAGTTCTGCACGCGCAAGCCGCCGAAGGCCCTGCTTCTTCAGATGAGTCCGGCGGAAGCCGAGCTGGGCAAAGCCTTCGATGAGTTTCGCAAGGCAGTTAAGAAGCTGATCGCCACAGGTGAACGCAGGCGCCGACGCTCCGGGAGCTTCGCGGTCGAAATCCTGGGTAAGCGCTTGCTGAGCAGCCCCACGGCCTTCGCGGAATCGTGGCGGCGGAGCAAGGAGGGCCTTGCCGAAGCCGAGGCAGCGAGCGACGCCGATGTGGCTGCAGCCGAGCGCAGCGTCCGACAGGAGACCGGCGACGACCGTGAAGCCCAGAAGAGAGAAGACACGGCGGCGAACGTCGTGGGCGCGTGGCTACAAGCGGTGGCGGACGACCTGCGCGACGAGATTGCCGCCATCGACGCCGCGGTGGCTGGCCTCGGCCTGGACCTCGACGGCGAAGACCTGGTCGATCAGACCCCGGAAAGCGACGCGCGCTTCGAAGCGCTCAGGACCCTCATCGAGGAGCTTCTCCGCACCGGCAACTCGTGGAAGAACGACGAGCGGCTCATCGTCTTCACCGAGTACAAGACCACCCTCGACTATCTCATCCGCCGCCTGCGCGATCGCTACGAAGACGACCGCATCCTCACACTGTACGGCGGCATGGATGAGGTCGAGCGCGATGTGGTGAAGCGGGCATTCAACGACCCCGCTCACAGTGCCCGGCTCCTGCTCGCGACGGACGCCGCATCGGAGGGATTGAACCTCCAGCGAACCGCGCGGTACCTCCTCCACTACGACTGCCCGTGGAACCCCTCGAAGCTCGAGCAGCGAAACGGGCGACTCGACCGCCACGGACAGGCCCGCGACGTGACCGTCCACCACTTCGTGAGCGATCAGGACCACGATCTCAAGTTCCTGGCGCACGTGATCGGCAAGGCAGACGAGATCCGCGAGGACCTGGGCTCTGCGAACGAGCTCTTCGACGAGGCAGCCCACCGGCGCCTGGTGGAGGGCGAAGCACTCGATGACGTGCAGCGCGACCTCGACCGGCAGGTCGAGGCGGCACGCGGTCGCGCTGCCATCGAGGCCGACGACACGATCAGCACCGGGAACGAGGGCGACGGACCGGCCCACGATCTCGAAGCCATCGCCGCCGAACTGGACCTCGATGCGCCGGCCCTGCGCGACACCCTCGAGGCCGCGATGGCGATCCGAGTGGGGCGCCCTCAGCTCGATTGCTCCGGGGAGCAGAAGACCTGTCGCGTGCTCAACCCCGGCCTTCCCGGCTGGAGCGAAGTCATCGACGACTCCCTCCGCCTCCGCACGGGCAAGGACAGCCGAGGTCCCGTCGCTCGCGTGGCGTTCAGCTCCGAGCCCTTCCTTGAAGACGTAGGTGGACGCCAGATCTTCGGGCCGAGACCCGACGTGCTGCTGATGCACCTCTCGCACCCGATGCTTCAGAAGGCGCTCTCCTCGCTGACGCGCTGCCGCTTTCCGGGCACGGGCGACTCGGTGTCACGCTGGTCCGTTCGAGTCGGCGGCGTTCCGAAGGACGCCGAGGCCCTGGTCCTTCTGTCGGTCGAAGAGCTCGCCGTGAACGACCTGCGGGAGTCCTTTCACCACTGGGTACGGACGCTGGCCTTCCCCGTGCGCGGCGGAAGCCTGAGTGAGCCGCTGCCTCATCGGCCGGCTCTCGCGATGCGCGGTGCGCTGGCGACGCACGGGGATGAAGACCATGAGCGTGCCCGCGATCTGCTCGAGGACGTCGAGCCCGACTTGCGGCGCATCCTGGGCGACCACGGCGAGAAGCTCACCGCCGACCTTCGCGCCCAGCTGAAGCTGGATGGCGAGCAGGCCCGCAAGCAGGAGGACGAGCGTTACCGCAGCCGGCAGGGCGAGGTCTCGAGCCTCATCGCGGAGAACACCCTGGCCAAGCTGGAACGCGAGGTCGAGAAGCTCAAGACCGATCGCGCCCAGGGCCAGCTCTTCGGAGAGGCGGAGCGCCTGGAGAAGATCGATCGCTCCATCGAGGAGAAGCAGGAAGAGATCACCCGGCGCACACGCCACTACGAAGAGGTGCGTGAGCAGCTCGAGAAGGAGCGCGAACGCATCCTGCGTCACCTGCTCCCGAAGCGGCACACCATGTCGGGGGAGGCACAGGTCTTTCCGGTCTGCATCGAAGTGCGTTTCCCCGGCACGGCGGGAGGCAGGTCGTGAGCGACGGTGAACTGCAAGGCTGGGATCGTCTTCGTCACGGGGGCCTGCTCCTCGACGCGCAGCGCCTGCGCGCGGTGGCCGCCTTCGCACCCGACCCGCTCTTTTCGCTCTATGAACGCGAGCTACGCAAGCGCGCCGGAGCCATCCTCGATGACGCGGACGCCAAAACCGCGGACGTCTCGAGCTTCGTCTCCTTCGTGATGCAGCAGATCTGCGGCTTCACGGAATCCACCGGCAGCTGGCAGCGCGGCCCACAGGTTCCCGCCGAGTGGGGCCGGGTCGCCATCACGGGCGAGACGGTCAAGCCGCGACACCTCTGGGAGGGGCACCGGGGCGGCGTGCTTCCCGTCTTCATCGATCGCGAGAAGCGCGTCGGCATCGGGCGCGGTCGCAAGGTCACGAGCCAGGTCCTCCAGTGGCTCCGGGCCGGCAGCGAGCAGCTCGCCCTCATCACGAACGGGCGGCAGTGGCGGCTGGTCTTCGCGGGTCTCGACTTCGACGCCTGGTGCGAGTGGGATCTCGATCTCTGGCTCGAGGAAGGGGAGCTCTCGACCCAGGTAACGGCGTTGCGAACGCTCCTCCAGCCCGCCCTATGGATGCCCAAGGAGAAGGACGTCCCCGCACCGCTCCTGCAGGCCGTGCTCGACAGCCGAAAGGGCCAGGCCGAGCTGTCGCAGATCCTGGGCGAGCGGGTGCGAGAGGCTGTGGAGATCCTCGTCCAGGGCCACGGCGAAGGCCTAAAGCAGCAGTGCGGCGACGTCGACCCCGCCGAAATCTATCGCGCCGCCGTGCGAATGGTGATGCGCATGGTGGTGGTGCTCTTCGCCGAGTCGCGTGAGCTGCTGCCACGGGACAACGCCCTCTACCACGGCGCCTACGGGCTCGGGGGCCTACTCGAAGAGCTCGAGAAGGTGGCTGCGCGCGGCGGCAATCGGCTGGCCCGTTCGTGGGGTGCCTGGCCGCGAGTGCTGGCGCTCTTCCGCCTGGTACACGAGGGGTCGCACCATCCGAGCCTTCCGGTTCCCGCCTACGGCGGCGAGCTTTTCGCGCAGGGCGACGCCGGATCGTCCGAAGGCCTGCTGCGCGCGCTGGCGGTCTTCGAGAACGCCTGCTTCGAGCACGAGGTGCTGCCCGACCGGGACGTCCACCGCATTCTCGATCACATCACCCGAACCCGGGTTAAGCTGCGCCAGGGGCGAGCGAGCACCTGGGTGCCGACGCCGGTCGACTTCTCTGACCTGTCGAGCGAGTACATCGGCATCCTCTACGAGGGACTGCTCGACTTCGAGCTCAAGACGGCGCCGCCCGGCGACCCTGTGATCTTCCTCGCCGTGGGCAACCAGCCCGCGCTCCCGCTCTCTCGCCTCGAAGAGATGGACGACAAGGCCCTCAAGGACCTGCTCGCGCAAATGAAGGACACGAGCAGCAGCGACGGCGCGGACTCGGAGAGCGAGGAAGACGCGGAGGAAGAGGCGGGCGAAGCGGAAGACTCCGCCACCGATGAAGCCGACGAAGGCGAGATCTCCGAGGAAGGCGATATCGAAGCGGCGGAAGAAGACGACGACGACGAACGCCACACCACCCGCACGCGGGCGGAGGTGTGGGCACGCCGTGCCGCGGAGGTCGGGAAGCTCGTCCGCAAGCCTCGGGGCAAGCTCACGTCGGAGAAGCGACTCGTCTTCGAGGAGGCCCTCGGCCGCAAGGCCCGCCAGCTCGTTACGCGCGTGGTGCTTCCCGGCGAGTGGTACCTTCTGCGCTGGGGCGGCACTCGCAAGGGCACGGGCACCTTCTACACGCGCCCCGGCCTGGCGGTGCCCACGGTGCAGCGCACTCTGCGTCCGCTGGCCTGGAATGCGCCGGCGAGCACGGACGGAACGCCCGATCGCGACGCCCCGCCCACGCGCTGGGCGCCGAAGAAGCCTGAGGAGATCCTCGCTCTCAAGATCGTTGACCCCGCTTGCGGCTCGGGCACGTTTCCTGTCGCGGCCCTTCGCTTTCTGACAGACGCCCTCTACGCCTCGCTTCACCACCACAAGCGAATTCGGGAGCAGGGTGACCGAGCTGTCGTGGCGCTTCTCACGGGGCCGAGCGAGAGGGAGGGAATCGAGGAGCGGCTCTGCGAGGAGCTGCTTCCGTGCCGGCCCGACGACGAGCTCTTCGAGTCACGGCTCAAGGCCGTGTTGCGCCGACACGCGGTGGAGCGCTGCATCTACGGTGTGGATATCGACCCGCTGGCCGTCGAACTCTGCCGGCTGGCGCTCTGGGTCGAAACCATGGACCGCACGCTTCCCTTCTCCTTCCTCGACCACAAGGTGAAGTGCGGCGACGCCCTGGTGGGTGCCTGGTTCGATCAGTTCCAGCACTACCCGGCGATGGCCTGGAAGAACCGGGAGGGCGGGGACAAGAGCCACTCGAACGGCGTCCACTTCCAGAAGGACGCCCGCACCAAGGCGCTCAAGGCGTTCGAGAAGGCCACCCTGCAGCCGGACCTCGGGAATCACCTTCTGCATCATGCCTGGGTCGGCGTCCCGCCCTCGGATGTTCACGATGAGGCGCTCGCTGTGTTCGAGGAGTTGCACGCCATGCCAGTTGTGGATGCGGGCGAGCGCGCTCGGCTATACCGCGAGCGCCTCCTGGGCTCTGACTCGTGGCAGCAGCTCAAGTCTGCCTTCGACCGCTGGTGCGCTTGCTGGTTCTGGCCGGCGGGCCGGCTCGGCTGCGCGCCCCTGCCGTCGAGCTTCTCGGCGCCGTCACAAGAGACACACGAGTTGGCCGACGATCTGGCGCGCTCGCACCGGTTCTTCCATTGGGAGCTGGAGTTCCCAGACGTATTCTCATCTGAACGATCGGGCTTTCACGCTGTGATCGGGAACCCGCCTTGGGATACGGCGAAGGCGAACTCAAAGGAATTCTTCTCGAACCTCGATCCGCTCTATCGCGGGCTTGGCCAACCTGAAGCTCGTCAAACCCAGCTATTCGACGACCGAGTGGTAGAAGAGGCCTGGCTCGACTACAACGCTGCCTTTAAGTCGCTCTCCAACATCATTCGGTACGCTGCGACTCCATTCGGTGACGCTCCGGAGGGGAAAGAGGGTAGGTTTCTCTTTTCCCTCTCGCGCAGCCCAAGAGTCAACAAGCGGCTGCACGACACCTGGAGAACGTCCCGCGAGGAATCTCAGGGCTTCGCAGATCCTGATCACACGTATCGGCACCAAGGGGGTGCTGACCTCAACCTATACAAGTTGTTTACAGAACGAATGTACCGCTTGCTAAGACCAAGCGGCCGAATGGGCGTCATCCTTCCAGCGGGCATATACAGCGATCATGGCACCTCTCGACTCAGAGAGTTGCTCATCAACCAGTCTGATCTCGAATGGCTATTTGGCTTTGAGAACCGAACGAAGATATTTCCGATCGACACTAGGTTTCGATTTTGTTGCCTGGTCGCGCAGCGGGACAGCGACACGAAGTTGATTCGTGCGGCGTTTGGGGCGCGTGACACCCTTCCGTGGGAAAGTGCTGCTCCGCGTTGCCTCGCGATCAGCAGGGAGGATATCGACCTCTTTAGCCCGGTAAGTCGTTCGGTGCCCGAAATCGACACGACGAAAGCGCTTGAGATCATGCGTTCGATCTATTCTGACAGCGTGTTGATTGGAGAAGGAAAGGGTTGGCGGACCGAGTACGTGCGCGAATACGACATGACGTCGTCGCGCAAGAAGAATCTGATTCATCTGGCCGAGCGAATGCTGACTGATGGTCCCGTGTCTTCAAGCACGGGAATTGCCATCTCAGGCAGCACGCCGTATGTGCCGCTGTACACCGGCAAGATGATTGAGCAGTACGACTTCCTCTATCAAGCGTGGATCTCGGGGCATGGGAAGCAATCGAAGTGGGAGGTCCTTCCCTTCGACCACAAGCGGTGGCGCCCAGAATTCGTCGTAGCGCTGCGAGATGTCAAGCGACGATGGTCGGGTGGAACTAGGATGGTCTTTCGAGATATCACCATCTCCACGAATGAGCGCACCGCGATCGCGTCGATTGTTCCCGCATGGCCGTGTGGGAACAAGGTGCCTGTGTTGGCCGAGTCGGGGGTCGTCCCCGTCAGTCAGCAACTTGTCCTATGTGCGTTGATGAACTCCTTCGCATACGACTACATCGCTCGGACGCGCATCACCGGTATAAACCTGAACAAATTCATCCTTGACGAGACCCCAATCCCACGCGCAGAGACGATTCCTCAGGAGTTAGTCATTCTGAGCGCGCGCCTTTGCTTGTGCCACGAGATCTTCGCCTCGGCTTGGCTTGAGCTAGCAGATCAGTTCGACGAACTTGAGGAGACCCAGTGGGAAGACTGGTGGGCATCCGAAACTAGTGAGAGGGTGAGTGCTCGAGCCGCCATCGAAGCCATAGTCGCAGTGCTGTATGGGCTGAGTGAGGACCAGTTCAGGTGGGTCTTGCGGGACTGTGACATTCCGGCGAGCCAACTCTCAAGCCAACAGTTCCGCAGTCAGCTTCCGTCGAAGGGATTCTGGCGTACGGGCATCGGGCTCCCTCACCATGAGATGCGCCGCGCTTGGGACTGCGACGCGGAACTTCGGCTGCCGGTTCTCGCTCTAGTTGCGTATCGTCGGCTCTCGGAGGCAATCGCCGACTGCACAGGTGATATGGCCACTGCGGTCAAGCACTTCGCACCGCTCCCAAGTGGCGGATGGCGCGTCCCTGATGAGATCTGTCTTGCAGAGTTCGGTTTGGGTACGGACAAGCGTGCCACCGAGCGCCAGCCGGTGCTCCCTCGCCTCGCTGAGGAAACTTCCATTCCGAGTAGCGAAAACAGGAAGTCCTGGCGTGAGTGTAGGCAGCTAGCCTCGCAACACAGAGAGGCCTGGGCGGCATCGCTTCCGGATATCGTGCCACAGAGTCAGACAACGAGTAAGAAAACGACTGACTCGCCGCATGCGCCCGAACTCCCGTTGTTCAAGGAAGAACGGTGACTCGCTTAGCAACAATGGATCTATTCGCCGGATGTGGCGGCCTTTCGCTTGGCCTTGCACAGGCCGGACTCGATATCAGATGGGCCAACGAGCACGACAAACACGCGGCTGCAACTTATCGGCAGACTCACCCAAGCGCTCGATTGTTCGAGGAAGGCGTAGACACGTTCTTCGCTAGGTTGCGTGATGGCGGCGACAATCTCCCTCTTCCAGGAGATGTGGACCTAGTCGCAGGCGGCCCGCCATGCCAAGGCTTTAGTGGCTACAACCCCTTTAAGCATCCTGCGGACCCAAGAAACTCACTCGTAGAACGATTCCTGGATATCGTCGCTTACCTGCGTCCGCGATATGTGCTCATGGAGAACGTGACTGGTCTGTTGGCTATGGAGGGAGGCGCTGTGGTGCAAGCGCTGGTTGCAGGACTCGAAAAGCTCGGCTTCGGAACCCGCATGGGCATTGTGCAGTGCGGCAACTTTGGAGTCCCGCAGAGCCGTTGGAGGGTATTCATCTGGGCCGCAACAGCGGGCCTAGCCGTTCCGAAATTCTCTGTGCCTACCCACATGTTCCCCAGGAAGACCGTTTTCGGGGCGACTCGCTTTCGCGACAGAATGGTATCTCCGCCCAGCGCAGGTCCAGACCTTTTCTGGAATCCGATGCCCACGGTTACGGTTGGCGACGCGATATCGGACCTCCCGGCGATCGAGAATGGCGGCGGCCTAGATGATGCAGAGTATGAGTCGAAGCCGTTGTCTGAATTTCAGCGCGAAGCTCGACGCGGATCTCGGAGACTTTTTGATCATCGATGCTCCACGCTCCGCGATCTGATGTACGCCCGCTGTCAGGCGGTCCCGAAGAAGCCAGGCGCGGGTTGGCTCGACCTACCCGAAGAACTCAAACCTCTCAATTTGATACGGCATGGGGACGACAGGTATCCGAACCGCTTCGGAAGGCTCCACTGGGGGGGCACTTTCAATACCATCCTGACTCGCGCGTTCCCCTATTGGGGGGCAGTCTTTCACCCAGAGCAGGACCGGGTTCTCTCAGTCCGCGAATCTGCACGCGCCCAGGGGTTTCCTGACGTCGTCAACTTTTTGGGGCCACTTTCGCGGCGCTACGTCCAAGTTGGCAATGCGGTTCCGCCACCAGTGGCGCGCATGCTGGCGGAGGAGCTTTTGATTGCGACTTCGGAAGTCGTGGTTGGTACCTAGGATGGGGAAGCTCAATACAATCGACCAGCAAGAGAGGACGTTGACATGGGCCGAGCATTACAAGCCTTCCCCGTGTTTCGGCATCGAAGAACCCACGTTGAAAAACATTCGCGAGTTGTTCTACGACGATCTAGTCCGTTACTTCGCGCTCGCGGGTCTGAGTCGTAGCAAATCTGCGCCGGCTGGTATCGTGCTTGGCGCCTATCGTCAGGTCTTTCGGGTGCGCGTTGGTCTTGAGCGAAGCATTTCGGAAAGCGTTCGAACGCACTTCCAGCGGAAGGCGGGGCCGATGGCGGGGATCTTCCAAGGGTCTTTTTTCGGCGCGAGCAAGAAGCAAGGCGTTAGCGTTCGGTTCGCGCTCGCCGGCTGCATCCCGTCGCGACTGTGCGGTGCAGCATGCTATGCGCATGATGTTCTCGATGCATCGCCGAGAGCGGTCGTGAGAGGGGCCGTGAATGACGCCATCGCTCGTCTGTACGAGGAGAATGAGGCTGGTCGAAAAGCAATTCTTGACCACCTGATTCCTCACACGAAGAAGGCTGTTATTACTGCCATTCGAGAATGCCAGGAGTTGCAGGCCGGCTGGTCACGAGCGCCGCGCATTCGGTTTGCGCACGTTGGCGAGGCCGCGGCATACCCAGAGTTTGCGAACGCTCTGGCTCGGCAAGTCGCTGATCTCTCGAGCGGGCGCGTAGTGTGTGTGGCGTACACGAGGCACCCCAGAGCGATAGAGCTCGATCCTGAGTTGTTCGTTGTGAACTTCACTCTCGACGAAGCGAGTGAGGCCCGAAGGGGGTGGATACCGCCGGGAGCTCGTGCCGTTTACTCCGCGTTTGGTGGGCGGGTCTCCAGCACGGTGGAAGTGAACTTCCTTGAACATCATCGCTGGGTGCACATGAGCCCAGTAGGGAGCGGTCCGATCTGTCCATCCACTCTCCCCGAAGTGGATACACGTTCGTGTGACGGCGTTCAGTGCTCGCTGTGCTTCTCGCGGCCCAGTGGCGAACTGAACCCCGGTCGGGAATGAACAGATACATGCATACTGGTGGGAATGCTGGATACTTCCGATGGCGTCCTCGCCTAGAGGCCGTACAATTTCATTGAAGGCGACCTGATGGCGCTCAACCCCGTCGTCTACACCGAGAAGGTGGTCCGCAGTTTCCTGCGCTACCAGCTGACCGCCTATCCGTTCGCGGACGAGCGCCTGCACCAGCAGATGCGCGCTCTGCTTTCTCTGGACGAGACGCGAGATTCACCCCTGCTCAAGGGGCCGTACATCAGTCTCTCTCGCTCCTTCCGGCAGGGAGCGGCGGTCGATGAGCTGATCGCTGAGGGCGTGTTCCATCCTCACATGCGGCAGCGGATCCCGAGCGAGATCACGAACGTCTACGGCCACCAGGAAGACGCTCTTCGGGCAATCCGAGAGGGCCGCACGACCCTCGTCTCGACGGGCACGGGCTCCGGCAAAACGGAGTGCTTCCTCTACCCGATCGTGAGCCGCTGCCTCGAGCTCAAGGACGAGGACGCGCCGCCCGGGATCATCGCCGTTCTCGTCTATCCGATGAACTCCCTGGCGGAAGACCAGCTGGGTCGCCTCCGCGGTCTCTTAGCGGGCACCGGGATCTCGTTCGGGATGTATGTCGGGAAGACGCCCGAGAACGAGAGCGACGTGGCCGGTATTCGGCTTCCCGCCGGTGCTTCACGTGCGGACTATGAGGCCCGCCTGGCCGAGGTTCGCCACGAGAAGCGCAGCGAGACCGTCTACCCCGGCGAGGAGATCTGCTCCCGCGAGATGATGCGCACGCCCGGCCGCCAGCCCCGCATCCTGCTGACGAACGTGAAGCAGCTCGAGCTGCTGCTGACCCGCCAGCGGGACGTGCAGCTCTTCACCGGCGCCCAGCTCGACTTCCTGGTCTTCGACGAGGCACACACCTTTACTGGCGCACGGGGGGCGGAGACGGCCTGCCTCATTCGACGGCTGAGGAGCTTCTGCGGTCGCAGCGCCAAGGACACCGTGTGCGTCGCCACATCGGCCACGATCGTGGACGAGGGAAACCCCGACGCCGCCCGGGATTTCGCGTCGCGCTTCTTCGGCGTGGATCGAGGCGACGTGACGACCGTGGGGGAAGCCTACGAGCCCGAGGTCTGGGAGGGGGAGCGCTCGGTGCCTCCGGCACCGGCGAAGGATCCCGCGCTTCTTCTCGACGCATGCGTACGGGCCGTCGACGACGAGACCGACCCGGCAGCGGCGGTTCGGTCCGCATACGCGGAGCTTGCCGGCAAACCATTGCCGGAGGGAGACTATTCGCCTGCTCTCCACTCCGCGCTTTCGCAGAACGAGCTTGCCTTCCAGCTGAACGAAACGCTGGGTTCGCCGAAGCCTCTGCAGGAGCTCCCGGCTGAGCTCGAGGAGAAGATCGGCCGGCCGGTGACTGAGGCCGAGATCTTGGCGTGGCTGACCCTGGGTGCCGCGGCGCAGCAAGAGGGGCGGCCGCTCCTTCGCCCGGTCGTGCACGGCTTTGTGCGCGGCATCAGCGGGGCAGTGGTGAGTTTTCCGGAGAATGCAGACGGCCTGCGCCTGTGGCTGGCCGCTGAAGACGAGATCCAGGAGACGGGCGGCGAGACCCGCTACGCGCACTTCCCGGTCACCACGTGTACGACCTGCGGGCAGCACTACTTCATCGCGTTCCTGAAGGACTTCGAGTTCCACGGGAAGGTGCCGGGTGGGGGCGAGGCGGCGGGCGACGGGTCGTACTGGGAGCCGCTGGAGGAGGCACAGGGCGGCAAGCGGGTCGTGATGACCGACCGGATCGTGGGCGGTAGTGACGACGAGGACATCGAAGAGAACCAGAAGATCTCATCGCTCAACTTCTGCCGCCACTGCGGCGCAGCCCATCCGGTACCGGTTGAGCGGTGCCTTCAGTGCAGCGCACTGGGCGAAACGGTCACTCTTCACGCGGTCCGCCAGAAGAAAGACAACCCGGGGTTCCTTTCGAGCTGCTTGTCGTGCAAGGCGACCGGCCGTCGCATCGGAACCCGATACCGAGAGCCGGCCCGCCCGGTGCGCGCCACCAACGTGGCCGACGTGCACGTGCTCGCGCAGGACATGGTCCACCACTCCGAGCGCCCGCGGCTGCTCGTCTTCTGCGACAACCGCCAGGACGCAGCCTTCCAGGCCGGCTGGATGAAGGACCACGCCCGCCGCTTCCGGCTTCGAGCCCTGATGGCGGACGGCATGAAGAGCGGGCCGATGTCGATCGGCGATCTGACCCACCACCTCGACGAGATCCTGAACGGCGACGAGTCGCTCTCCCGCGCGCTCGTGCCGGAAGTCTGGCAGGTCGTTCGCAAGGAAGGCGGCGGGGGCCGTCACGAGCAGGAGCGTCGCAAGTTCCTGCGCATCCAGGTGCTCCGCGAGGTGACGTTGTCGGCGCGCCAGCCGATTGGTCTCGAGCCCTGGGGACGGATGCAAGTCGACTACGAGGGACTCGAGGCGTCGCTGCCGTGGATCCAGCAGAACGCAAACGCGCTGGGTCTGCCCCCGGAAGAACTCCGCGACGGAGTTGCAAGCCTGCTCGACTACCTGCGCCGCAAGCGGGTCCTTCACGACCCTGAACGCGAGATCTTCACGAAGTACTGGATGGACGGCGACCTGGAGGTCCAGCAGGGCTATCTGCCGCAGCTCGGAAATCCGGTCGGCACGAAGCTGCGGCGCACGCCGACGGAGAACGCCGACGAAAGGGCGAAGAGCCTGGTGGCGCAGTGGGTCAGCGAGCGCGGCGACACCACGATCCGCCAGATCGGTCGGAAGTGGGGCGTCGAGGCCGACGACGTCGAGGAGTTTCTCGAAGGGCTCTTCAAGTTCTTGAGCGACACGGGGTTCCTCAAGCCCGTGCGCCTCAAGGGCTCGAAGGGCAACCCGCTGCCTCACGTGACCTCGGTGTACCAGCTCGCCGCGGACCGCCTGCGGCTTCGCGAGAACCACGGCGTGTGGCGGTGTCGGAGCTGCCGCCGAAGGACCACGCGCAGAACGCCGCACCAGCGCTGCCCGGCATGGCGCTGCGACGGCGAGCTTGAGTTCGTCCGCGAGGACCCGGACAACTACGACCTGCAGCTGCTGGACCAGGGCTACTCGATGGTGCGCCCGGAAGAGCACACCGCCATGGTGCCCCACGACGAGCGCGAGCGTCTCGAGAACCTCTTCAAGGGCGAGTCCGAGGCCGTCAACTGCTTCGTCTGTACCCCGACGCTCGAGATGGGTGTCGATATCGGCAAGCTCGACGCGATCTTGATGCGCAACGTGCCTCCGTTGCCCGCGAACTACTGGCAGCGAGCAGGGCGCGCCGGCCGCCGGCATCGCATGGCGGTCGACCTGACCTACTGCCGGCCAGTGTCACACGACCGCGCCTACTTCTCCGAGCCGTTGAAGCTGCTGGCAGGGCGCATCGACCCGCCCGCCTTCAACCTGCGCAACGACTTGATGGTCGCAAAGCATGTCCACGCGACCGTCGTCACCCGGCTCCACCAGTACAGCCGAGACGAGAGTCGAAGCGAGGCCGAGCGTGAGGCCATTGACGACACACTTCGCGACTGCCTTCCGCCGCGAGTCTCGCACTACCTGTTCGAGGACGGATTGGTTCGCGACCAGCTGTTCGACCTGTCTCCGCTGGAGAGGCTGATCGACGTGAACCTCGACGACCTTGTTGTCTGCGTCGAGAGTGCCTTCCGCCAGGGCTGGCCCGAGGCGGACGCCGAGGTCACGAGCTCGGCGGCTCTTCGCAACCACGTGCTGGACACCGTGCCGGGGCTGACAGCGGTGATTGGTCGCCTCCGGCGGCGCCTGCGCTGGGCGATGAACCAGATCAAGCGCCTGAACGCGCTGCGCGAGCAGCAGGGCGACCTCGAGCCTTCGGACGACGCGCTCTTCCGGCGGTGCGACCGGCTCGTCAAGCGACTCAAGGGCACCGCTCGCCGCACCCGGCGTGAGGCGGAGGGCTACGACGACGTCAACACGTTCGGTGCGCTCGCGGCCGAGGGCTTCCTTCCGGGTTACGGCTTGGAGATCGGCTCGGTTCTCGGCACGGCGGAGGTTCCGTTCTGGCGCACGGGCGCCATGGAGTTCTCGCTCCCGCGGCCGCCGAGTGTGGCCTTGCGAGAGTACGTCCCGGGCAACCTCATCTACGCAAACGGAAACCGCTTCGTGGCGAGGCACTTCCACCGTGATGTGGACGAAGATCGGATCGAGATGCCGGTTTTCGAGGTCTCGACGGAGCGCCAGGCGGTCAAGGAAACCAACGCGGCTGGAGACCCATCCGGGTTGGGTGCGACCGTCCTTCCGACGATCTCGGTCTGCGACGTCGACTTGGTCCATCAATCGCACATATCGGACGAGGAGGAGCTCCGCTTCCAGATGGGAGTGGCAGTCTACGGACTCGAGCGGGACCAGCACAGCGGAGGCACGGCGTGGAAGTGGGGAGAGCAGTCGATTCACCTGCGGAAGGGCGTCAGCCTGCGCTTGGTCAACGTCGGGTCTTCTGCAGCCGTGCAGCGCGCCACGCCCATCTTCGGCTATCCGGTTTGCACCGTCTGTGGACAGAGCGTTTCTCCGCTCTCTTCGGAACGACAGCAAGAGCACTTCCGAGAGCAGCACGAGGAACGCTGCGGGCGCAAGGTCGAGCCGGTGGGCTTCTATGCCGATGTCGTCGCGGACACTCTCTCGCTACCGGGGTGCGAGAGTCAGAGCGTCGCCTACAGCATCCTGGAGGCGATCCGGCTCGCCGCGACGCGCGTTTTGGACATGCACCTCGACGATCTCCAGATCCTGGTCAGGGGCTTCGTCGACCGAGACGAAGTTGACGCGCTTCTCTGGGACCCAATGCCCGGCGGCTCGGGCCTCCTCGACCAGCTCTGTGAACGGTTCGACGAGATCGTCACCGTAGCGAGAGAGATCGTCGAGGACTGCCCGTCCGCTTGCGAGACCTCGTGCGTAGACTGCATGCAGACGTTCCGAAACACCTTCTACCACAAGCATCTCGATCGGAAGCTGGCGCTGAAGCGTCTCGAGGTGTGGGGACCGCGACTCGGATCGAGCCACGAAATTCCTCCGAAGCAACCCTCGCAGGAGCCCACCGAGGGATCGCACCCGGTCAATGAGGCCGAGCGGAGACTCCGGCACCTACTGCTGGGAGCCGGGTTCGAGGAAGGTTCGCGCGGAGAGCAGCTCCGGCTGGACCGTGCCATCGGGACGACTACGCCGGACGTCATCTACCGCGCAGATCACCACGACGACGACGAGGGGGTCTGCATCTACCTCGATGGCTTGAGCGGCCACCTCCACGGCAATTCAGCGACGGCGGAGCGAGACCGTGAAATTCGCAGCTGGCTGCGAAACAACGGATACGAAGTGATCGAGATCGCCGGGAGCGACCTCTACGACGAGGGCGCCATGGTGCGCCACTTTCGCAAGCTCGCTGGATACCTGCGCGAGGACGATCTCAGAAAGTCGATCCGGGCCGACACGGAGTGGTTCACGCTGCGAGATCAGAAGGAGGGTGAAGCGCGTGGCTTCGCTCTGACGATTGTTCGGCCGACCGAGGGGCAGCGATACACGTCTTGCGTACCGCTTGTACCCCTGAAGGCTGCGGCTGGTGCGTTCGGCGATCCGCAGAACGCCCAGGAAGACGATTGGGACTGGGTCGAGGTCAGTGCCTCGCGTTCGTTGCGGCCAGGGATGTTCGTAGCGCAGGTGGTGGGCAAGTCGATGGAACCCGCGGTGCCGGACGGTTCCTACTGCTTGTTCGCCGCCCCCGTGACAGGAACACGGCAGGGCAGGACTGTCCTCGTCGAGCTGCGCGACAACACCGACACCGAAACGGGAGAGCGGTACACGGTGAAGCGCTATCGGAGCGAAAAGGTCGAAGCCGACGATGGCAGCTGGAGGCACGTCAAAGTCACGCTGCTACCCAACAATCGGGACTTTGAGCCCATCGAGATCACGAGTGATGACGAGGCGGACGTCGCGGTTGTCGCGGAGTTAATCGAGGTCCTAGGCTAATGCGACAGCGATTTGAGGTTCTCGATGACGACTTCGAGCGCTACATCGGGGTCGACTACTCCGGAGCATAGACACCGACGTCCAGGCTGAAGGGACTTCGCGTCTACTGTGCTGAGAGCTATTTCGAGAGTTGAACCTCGACGACCGTACCTGAGACCGGGAGGTGGATGTAGACCTTGAGCACAGGCATTCTCGTCGCCGCTTCGAGCGCACCGGCATACGCCGCAAGCTGACCCGCATACTCCCCCGCTCGCTCTGCCGCCTGCTCACGATTTCCGGGAAAGCTCTTGTGGTCAATCAGAACAAGACCCTCTTGGGTCTCGAGCACTAGGTCGGCGATTCCTTGAAGAACCGTCCCCTCCGGAAGCCGCTGCGACACCGGCCACTCTTGCCGAAGGACTGCACCGGGCCACCGCGACTCGATCCACTGAAGGAGCTGGTCGGAGGCAATATGAAGCCTTGAAGCATCAACCGTGGCGGCGACCTCAAAACGTTCGAGCACGTCCCTCGCGAGAGCCTCTCTCTCGTCATCCGAATACGCCGCCCGGTCTGCAGCGAGGAAAGCGTGCACGGCGTCTCCGAAGCGTCGCATCTCGTCGTCATCCCGAATCGAAATCGGGATCCGTTCTCCGATCTCGACGGTCTCGCCCACCGAGGCCTTGCCCTCGAGCTGCGAGGGACTGACGGTGGCCGGCGGGTGCGGCTGGGGCCCGGTCGGCGCGTAGCCCAGGGCAGGCCTGCGTTCCCGGGTGTCATCCCGCACAGGAGGAAGGTTTCGAACGACCACTTCGAGCTCCTTCTCCGAGCCGGGGATGCCCCACTTCGCCCCGCCGTCGTCACTCGGCTCCGACACAAGCGGAGCGTTGCCAACGGATAGCACGCTGAGACCGCCGTTCTCAATGCGCTGCGGGCGCCCGGCGTAGACCAGACGGTCGCGCGCGCGCGTCCAGCCGACGTAGACGAGTCGCAGGGCTTCGCGGCGCGCTGCGGCCTTTGCGGCTTGGCTGGCTTCGTCCGCATCGAGCCGGTCGAGGAAGGGCACGTCCTTGCGCTTGCGTCCGTAGGGGCCGGGCCAGTAGCGGATCCACCGTCCCGCAAGTGGCGCTTCGAGGTCGATAACCTCGCTCTCCGAGACGAGCGAAACACCGAGCGCACTCACATCCGGCCGGTCGGTCAGGTCGGCCAGCACGGTCACCGGCCACTCGAGCCCCTTCGCGCCGTGAAGGGTGCACATGCGCACGGCATCCGGCCGCTCGGCGGCGGCCTGCGTGTCGAGAATCTCGCTTGCAAGCTCTTCGAGGTGCGTGAGCAAGCCCCGCAGCGAACACGGCGTACCGTCGCTCCGGCAGCGGTCGACATAGCCTGCAGCAATGGCACGCATCGCATCGAGGTTCGCGAGCCGGACGGTCGCATCTCCGAACGTCACGGCCCGCTCGCGCACGCCCACTGCAGCCAGGGCCGCGTCGAAGGAAGCAAGCACTCCGCTGAAGGCGCGCGTCTCGCGCGTCTCGCGCAGCGCCACCACAGATGCCAGCTCGGAGAAGACGTCGTCGCGTTCTCTCGCAGCGAGAACCGCCTCGAGCCAGGCCTCTCCGTCGTCGTCGTGTTCGAGCCAGCGCGCCAGCTGGGCGCGCGCGAGCGAGTCGGAAGGGTCGATCCAGAGCCGAAGCGCCGCGAGCGCGAGCCCCGCCTCGAGCGTCGCAATCAGCCCGGGGCGGCCTACCACCGCGCGCACGCCGCGGGCCTCGAGCTCGCGAGCAAGGCCCGTGCACTGGTCGTTTCGGAAGCACAGGACCGCAACGTCCCCGGGCTCGATATCTCGCGCCTCGCCGGTAGTACGGTCGCGGACTCGAGCCGCCGGGTCCCGCAGCAGCTCGCAGACACCGGCTGCCAGACTAACGAGGTCGAGCCCAGCGTTACGCTGGGGTCGACCTGTCCTCTCGTTCACGCCCGGCTCGAGAACCCACCGCTCGAGGATGGGGCCCAGTCCCTCGGGCTCCTCCGACAGACCGGCCTCCACGCGGACGAGCGCTTCGGGGATGCCCGTCTCGGCGAACGCGGGCGCGAAGAGCTCCGAGGTCAGAGCGACCAGCGCGGGACGGCTGCGATAGGAGCGGTCGAGCGTCTCCGGCGCAACGCCCCCGAGAAGCGCGGCGACGGCGGCGTCCATCAGCGACGGGTCGGCCCCTCGGAATCCGTAGATGGCCTGCTTGGGGTCGCCGACCCAGACGCTCCGTGGGGCAATGTGGGCGAGCTCGAGGAAGATGGCGAGCTGGATCGGGCTCGTGTCCTGAAACTCGTCGACGAGCACGAGGTCGATCTCCTCGCGCAGCTGTGCGCGAACAGCGTCGTCCTGTAGAAGGGCCAGTGCCTCGGTCTCTTGATCAACGAAGTCGATGACGCCGAGGCCTCGCTTGTGCTCCTGGTAGGCCTCGAGCACGTAGGCAGCGGCATCGAATACGGCGTTCACGGCACGGCGTAGGTTCTCGTGCAGACGCGGGTGCCGGTCGTGGGCGGCCGCAGCTTCGCGGACCGGATCGGCCTGGTGCCGTGATTTCTGTCCCGTGTCGAGCTGCGCAAGACTCGCCCACTCGCTCCAAGGCAGGTTCCGGACACCGCGCAGCGCAGAGCGCACGCGCTGGCACTCGTTCTTGGTCTTGTTCGTAGTGTCGACATCGAGGTCGACCTCGTCGAGAAAGCGCTGGAGCGCCTCTTGAAGCGCTCGGTCGAGTACCTCGCCGTCGTCGGCTGGCGCCTGAAGAAGCCCCACCAGCCCAGCCGTGCTGCGCTTGACGAACTCGGGAAAGCGCTCGACGCCGATGCCGTTCGACCGCGCGAGGTTCACGATGCGGACGACGTCCTGCTGCCAGTCCCACTCGCCGGGGGCGCTGATGCCGCCCGGGTGAGCCCCGATGAGTCCCATGCGAGAGTGCAGGTCTTCGAGCTCGTCCAACAGCTCGCGAGGGAGCGCCTCGGAGCCTGCGCGGAGGGGCTCGCCTGCGGCCTTTCGCTCGTCGAGAACCGAGACGCGTGGCGACAGCCCGTGAAGGAATGCGAAGTCGTGAACGAGGCGCCCGCAGACGCTGTTCACGGTGCCGACGCGAGCGGCGTGAAGGCGGTGTGCCGCTTGGGTCTCGCCAACCTGTAGGAGGGTCTCGCGAGCACGTTCAGCCAGCTCCGCCGCCGCGCGATTCGTGAACGTGGTGGCGAGAACGGCCTCCGGGCGCGCGCTCTTGTCGGCGACCGCCTCGTGGATGAGCCGAGCGAGTTTCGTCGTCTTCCCGGTGCCCGCACTCGCCGAGATGATCTCCACGCGACTCACGACGACGCTCCTGCAAGCGTGGCTCCGCAGAGCCCACCGTAGTGGCACCACTGGCACTTGGGTGCCAACACAACGGCACCAGTCGCAGCCACGCCGTCGTCTGCTGGCACCCCTTCGCCCTGCTCGTCAGGAATCGCAGTCGCGAGCACGACGCCACGCCCGAGCTCTTCGCGACGAGCGTCGAAGGCGCGCTCGAGCGCGAGCCAAGTTTCCGCGTGGGACGGGCCGTCGACGAACTCTGCACGTCCCCCGAGGTCCGGGTCGGTAGTCACGATGCGACCCCGGCTCAAGACGAAGAACGCCACCGAGGCCGACGTCTCGTCGAAGCCGGGCTGCTGGCGAAGCAGGTGAGCGTAGAACGCGAGCTGCGTCGCGGTTCCGCCCTCGAGGGCGCCGCGTCGGTAGCCGAACCCGCCCCACTTCGCGTCGACGACGAGGGGCTTCGGGCCGAGCACGAGGTCCGGAATCCCGAAGAGCGTGCGACCGAGGCCACTGCCCTCGATCCTCTCCTCGGCGAGCCGGAGATCGAGCCCCGTGTCTCGGACGAACTCGGTGAAGATGCCTGCCGCGTCGACCAGAACGCGCCTCACCCGGGCGGCCGCGGCCCCGCGCCCGGGCAGGAAGAGCGCTGCAACCAGTTCGGGAGCCTGCTCGTCGAACCAGCGCTCTGCATGCGCTCGGGCCGCGCCAGGGTCGCTCCCCGCAGCGGGCAGCACGTCTTCGAGAAGAGCGTGGGCGAGGCGTCCGAGCACCAGGTTCGAGATGCCGACCTCGATCTCGTCGGGACCTTCGAGCCGGGCGAGCCGACCGAGCGTCCACTTCATCGGACAACGCAGCAGGTCTTCGATGGCGGAGTTCGACGCGCGTATGGGCAGCTCGATCAGCGCCGCCGGGACGTTCCAGGTGCGAAGTGGTTGCGGCGGCGCTCGCAGCGGCTCTTCGACGAGCGACGCGCGGGGCTCGGCATAGAGAGCCCCGGTGAGAAACGCCCCTCGAGTCGGCACTCCGCGGTCGATGCGTGCCGCGATCTCGTCCCATAGAGGATGGGGATGACTCTCATCGCCGGCTTCGTTGGCGCGCGGTGAGACGAGCAGCAGGTTCTCGGTCGCCTGGTCGAGCGGCCGACGCCACCGCTCGGCGTTTCGCACCGCCTGGTCGGCCGGTGAGGGGAGAACGATTCCCGTGTCGGCGAGCTGCGCGCGCTCGGCCACCGTGAAGGGGATGCGCACGTAGCCCGGTGCGCTGGCGCGAGAGAAGTCCCACCAGACAACACAGCGGGCGGGACCGGCGACGGCTGCCGGCGAGGCCACTGCTGCGAGTCCGGCCTCGGCAGGGAGCACCCGCTCGGCGGCGAGGCTCGAACGGGCTTCGTCGAGAAAGCGCTGGAGGTCGGCTGCACTCCAGCGGTCGAGACCCGCGAGGTCGACGATGCGCTCGAACGCAAGACACTGCGTCAGCGCTTCGTCGAGTGCGCCCGCGAAGTCGAGCTCTTCACCCTTTCCAAGTGTCGCGCGCCGTCCGCGCAGCCAGCCGCGGACCAACGCGATGCGCTTGCGAATCTCCTCGACCGGGTACCCAGCCGCGGTGCGTTCGACCGGCGCCTCGAAGATGCCACGAAGCCGGTCGGCCACGCGTTCGCGACGCCCGCTCTCCTCGATCGCATCGAGTCCGGCTTGCAGAGCCTCCTGCCAGGCTCGGCTCCCAACGGCGGGCCACTCGGACAGCGCGCGCCGAAGGCGGTTCCGGATTCCGCGCGGCACGGGACCGTCCGGTAGACTCAAGAGCGCCACCGCATCCTCCGGCGCGGCGGGCTTCCAGCCCAGCGCCAGGACGAGCGGCAACACCTCGAGCACCGTCGAGCCGCCACCACTCTGGCGTGCACCGGTCACCGGCAGGCCGAAACGGCGGAGCTCGGTGTCGAAGAGCGGCGTCGGCGAAACGATCACGACTCCGTCGGACGACTCGCGCGACGACAACCAGGCAGCCACCTCGACGGCTGCCGCCCATGGTCCGTCCGAACGGAGGAATTGGAGCGAGCCGTCGAATGCGGGCCGGAGCCCGGGACCGCGGGCCGCAGCCAGGTCGCCCAACGCCGAGGCCGGCTCGAGATCGAGTTGGGCGACCGAGGTGCCCTGCTCGGCCAGCCGCTGAATGACGGCGTGCCAGGCACTGGGGAGAGCATCGAGCGGCTCGAGAAGCTCCAGACTGCTGACCTCGCCCGATCGAGCGGCCAGAGCCTGGTGGACGGCCCGGAGGCGGTCCGGCGGTCCCGGCAGGACGTCCGGGCTCAGCTTGGCGATGGAAGCCACGCGGTCGGGCATCCCAGCGGTGCGGCCATCCCACCCGGACATCACGAGATCATCCCGCCACCGCAAGAGCTCCCTGGCAGACCCGAGCGGGTCAACCTCAGCAGATCGGGCCCAAAAGCCCTCGTTTCGACGCAGCCCTGGCACTAGGCTCGCGGCCCGTTCGCCGGAAATCGGGACGGGCCCGGCCAGTCCCAACGCGGTTTCGAGACGGTCCAGTAGGCCGAGTTCGCCGAGCCAGGCCTCTCCGGCTACGGCGTCGCGCGCGTCGAGTGGACCCGGCCAGGCGCCACCGTCGAAGTCTGGGTCGAAGCGGATCTTCATGGCGGGTCGATGATCGCACGTTGGTGTGCCGAAACCGGTCTTTCGCCGTTCGTTTTCAGTTCGATGCTCACGCCCCGCGCGTGGCCAGCTGCTTCAGCCCACATCCTGTCCACATTTGACTAGACGGGTGCCGGAATCGGGCGCTTCACAAGTCACTGATGCGCCTTGCGTCTGCGTCCTCGAGTTCGTCTGGCTGACGTTCGTCGGCCTTAGCGATCAAGTAAGATCACTTCCAACCGGGAGCATACCGGCCCTCTTCACTGCCAATTCTCATTTGGGAGCTTCCCAGGGCATGAAAGACAAGAACTCGCCTCGCGCAGGCCTCCCCGATTCAGCTGTCGAATCCCTACGCAAGCGTCAGTGCATGCTTCTACTGGGGCAGCGGTATCTGGCCGATCCAGATGGTGACAACAGGTTTTTCCTCGATTTCGAAGCAGTCATGGGCCATGCGGACCCATACGATTGGTGGCTGAACGACGGGCGTGACCTAGCTGCGAGAAAGGAGTGCCTAAGTCCCATCGACAGGGCGGTGGGTGCGCCAGATATCATCTCTTCTTGTCTTCGCCTGCCATGGCGCGCGGTCTTTACGACCGCATTTGACGGCACTCTCCGCCGCCTGCTTGAGCTTCCAGGTTTGCGTAGCGTAAGTAGCGTACTGACTCCCCAATTCGGGGCGCTAGCCACGGGCGGCGAGATAACTCTCGGTCGGCTCTTCGGGTCAATCGAACGGCCCGATCCTGGCGAGGCCCCGCCCCAGGACCTCGGAGATCTCAGAAGGCGGCGGACTGATGCGACGGCGATTCTCCTGCGCATTCGAGAATTGCTTTCGCCTCGAGGCTCTCTGCTGATCGACGGCTGGGATCCAGCAGGCGATTGGCTAAGGCCGCGTGATCTTGCGCCTGCTCTTCAAGACTTCGTCAGGGGTCAAGTCATAGCCTTCGGTGTAGACGAAGAATCCGAAGACGTGCTGCGTAAGGACGTCGACTTTGCCGTACTTCTCGAGTCCGAGATCATCACGGTCCTCCGTCCCACGCTCTCTCAGGTGGTGCGCGAACTGTTCGAAGAAGGTTCGCTAACAGCAGATCTCTACGAGACCAGCGATGAGCCGGACATTCGGTATGACGTCATTCGTGCCCAACCAGATGCGAAGGCAGGAGAGCCTAGAGAAGAAGACATCGTCAACGTCAGATTCTCGCGTTCGGAGTGGCGGCGATTGCAGTCTGGTTTGGTTCCGCTAATTGAGCTGAATCCGGCGAAGCCCCTCCCGGAAGCGGAAGAGAGCCGATATCAGCTCTTCCGCTCATTCGCTGCAGCTGGCCCACAAGGTGCGAATCTACCTTGGCTCACCCAGCTCGCGTTCCGAAGACCAGTTCTGGGTCAAGTTGTCGAGAGTTGCAGGCGGCTTTTCGACCGGCCCGATCCCGAGTCCTCCCTGATAGCCCTCTACGGACAAAGTGGCGCAGGGAAGACCGTTCTCGTCTTCCAGATCGCCCTCGAACTGCGCCGGATTGGCCTCCCAGTTCTTCTATACAGCCAGTCGCTGGCTCCCATCAGCCGCGAGAACGTCGACATCTTCTGTGAAGCGATCTCGAAGGCTTCGAGCGCCCCTGTCTTTCTCCTCTACGACGGGACGAGCAAAGATATCGAGTACCTGAACCTCGCCTCGTATTTGGCAAGCCGAGGGCGGAAGTGCGTCGTGATCGGAACCTGTTACCCAGGCCAACACGAGGCTGGCGATTCCAAGAGTCGTGATAAACGGAGCAGGCCATCCGCCCAACTGCGCGATCGCGTTATCGACGTGCAAATTCCTGTCGAGTTGAACTCCGAAGAACATGCGGGCCTCCTTAAACACATCGGGTCCTTTGTGCCTGGCGCCGAAAAACAGTTCGCTCCGCTTCTTGGGCAGGACTTGTCCAACTTCTTCGCAGCGATATACCGGCTCCTCCCTGAGACGCGCCCTGGGCTGGAGGCAGGCATAATCGCTGAAATAACGCACGGTTCTGCCAGAATCCAGCAACGCCTCGAAGAACTGGCCCAGTCCAAGAACGCAGGCCCGCCGGGAATGACGGAGATGGAGCGCAAGCTTCGCGCAGCGCTCGGCAATCGCATAGACGATCTGGTCGGTGAGAAGCTGCTCGTTCAGGACAAGGAGGGAACCCAGTACCCCGTCCAGACTGCAATGAAGTTGATTCATGCGGTCATGCTTGGGTCGGCCGTGAATATTCAGGTTCCGCAAGGGCTCGCCCTTAGGTTGATCCGCCATAGCGTCCCCGTGTACAGAGCAGCAACCGATGGTGACATCATTAGAGAGGTTCCGATTGGCGACGATGAATGGGCGCTTAGTAGTCGTCACCCACTTGAGGCAGAAATCTGGCTCTCTCATCGGTTGCCGGTAGCCGCCGATCGTGTTCGGCTGATCCAAGAGATAGTGCTTTGCCTGTCGGGGAACGAAGCAAATGGCGCATGGACATCGGAGCTTGAGTTCACCGTAAAGCTGCTTCAGGCATACGGTCCGGCGGGGGATTTCCGCCATCGCCTGCCGGCGCACTACTTCGACCTCGCAGACATCGTGGGGCAACTTCGGGTGCGGTACCCATCCGTGCACCCACGCTTCCTCCTCGCCCAATCGCATCTGATCCGAGAAGGCGTCAGACGAGCTCAGGGCCACATGTCCTCGGACGCGGAAGATTCCGCGGCGATGCTCGAGGACTGGCTGAAACGCCTTGACGAAGCCGAGCAAGGACTCGATATCGCCATCGACGTCGTCAAGCGCGAGTCGGAGAGCCGCATGGGTTTTGCGGCACGGCGAATGCTAGCTGCTCTTGCTACCGAACGCGCTTGCGTTCTTGGCGTGAAGTTGGGAAGTCTGAATCGCCGCCTATCCGATGAGGAGTTGGCGCTTTCCGGCGCCCAAACTCGCGCGAACAGCTATTTCGACAACGCTCGTCATTCGTGGCGAGAAGCTCTTGTTTACGATGACGCCAACAAGCACGCGATCGATGCGGCATGTTGGATCTCCCAAGAGCGTTTTCGAGGGACGTTCGCATCCGCCGATACCGAGGCGGAGGTCCTGGCAGAGTGGAGCGAAGCCATCGATCGCTATCTGGAGATGGACCTCTCGCCACTCCAGATGGACCAGAGAGACGAGCGAGAGGCGCGCTTGTCTCAGGCGCTGGGGAACGTTGAGAGGTTCAACTCAGTTGTAGAGAGGATGTCCGAGCGGGGTAGCAGCGCGGTCTACTCGTTGCTCGCGCGTGACATTGCCTCCCGAGAGGGCGATCGCGCAGCTGTAGAGTACATGGATAGGAGTTGCTCCGACTTGCTCCTACGTGAACGACACCTGCTGGTGCTTTATATGCGATTGTGGTGGCGAGCCGAGACCGGATTCGATGGCTATTTCCCGCACGAGCGACTTTGCATCTCGTTCATGTCCGACCAGTGGTCGCGGCTTCGGGATCTTGCGGTTGCGAGGCTGGCTTGTTCAGGCGAAGAGATTCATCCTGCTACTCGCTTCTTTCAAGCATGTGCGATGCTCCATCTGGGCGATGCGCCGGGCGCAGCTCGACTCCTAGATGACCTTGACAGATCAGGTGTTGGTGGGTTCCGTCGATCTCGGTCGCTAGTGCTTGCAGCCGATGAGCATGGTGAGCCTTCCCGCTACTCAGCGGAGTACCAGGGTCGGAGGCGCGGGTCGAGATTCTTGGCCTGGTGCGATGAGTTGCGGACCAACGTCTTCTTCATCCCGAATGACTTCCGCCTTCCGGATCCGCGCCCCGGTACCAATCTAGGCGAGTTCCATTTGTCGATTCAATTCAGGGGACTGCTCGCGGAGCCGACGTTCCGATATCGGCGAGAGGATAAGGGCCGGCGAAAAAGTAATCAGTGATGGAACTCTTGCGAACGCCGATTGCAATCGTCGACCCGTCGTTCGTTGAAGATTCGCTCCTTCGCGATGTGAGAGTAGCCATCGAGGGAAGGCTATCCGCAGGAGGCATTCTTCTTGTTTCAGTAGACGCGCTACGAGAGGGTGACTACATCCTTGAGCGCATTCGTTCATGGGCAGTGCCGCGAGGCCTCGAATGCACGGGCGTGTTTGCAGCGGAAGAAGATCCGTATCTCGTCTGGTTGGACCTTGTCGGAGACGCCGACTCGCCGGGCACCCTTACCGCGGGCGCACGGTTGGGACTGGTGCTCGTTTCGAGTTCGTGTGTCATTCCGGCCAGCCTGCTTTCGCAGTGGTCAAGAGGACTTGAAAGCCACGCGAGTGCCTCAAGAAAAGTCATTGTTGCGCCCCTGATGCACTCCACGTGTCAGGAGCTTTCCGCAGTCGGCATAGAAGCTCACACAATTCAGGTGCCCGAGTTTCGGCAGGCGCCTCCAGCAAAGCGACATGCCTTATCCTTGGCGCTCTTGGAGCAGGAATTGGGACCGTGTCGCGAATCCGAGGAGGCCGCGACGCAGTTGATCGACAGGGATCCGTCGAGTCGGACGGAGCTCGAGAACTGGGTAGACGGTATCGTCGACCTAGTTCGAAAAGGCGACCCTGTCGATTTCGGTGCAGTCTGTCGACGCCGATTGTCGACTCGTGCGCCAGAGCCTAAAAGTCGGGACGCCCTCAGTAGCCTACTCCGAGCTGCAAATGCCAAGCTCGCAGAAGCTGATACGGCGTTTCAGGCGTGGCAGGGCCGGTCGCTAGTTCAGCCGGTCCGGCCACTCCATGATCCGTTCGAAGCTCGCGACGCTCTCCACTGGTTCGTGGGCGTGATTTCGCACGTCTCATCTCGCTTGGATTGCGTGGACGGCGCCTTCTGGAAACTGGTGAAGCTGCGCAAGGAGATCGTATCGACAGAGGTAGTATGGATTGCCGAGCCCCAGATCTTTCGTGAGCTGCGAAGCCTTCGCACGCTGTTTCAGCACGGTCTGGACGAAAGGGATCGAAAGGACAGAGCGACTGTCGAAACAGCGGAAACATGGCTCTCGAGAAGGTGCGGATCGGCGGAACCGGGCCGCCATCAATGGCGGTCGCTGACCTGGGCCATCTTGACGCAATGGGACGAGGTGGTGACTTCCTTGAGGGATCTGATGCGAGTGGTCGCGGATTGTTCTGCGCGAGAGGCGATCGAGCTAGAGATTCAGCAAGCGGCTAGGCGCCTCCTTAGACACCAATGGAGAGAGATCGCCCGAGGTGCGATTGGTGAGATCGACCCAGGCATTGATATAGACCAGTTCGTAGAGAAGCATCATGAACAGATGGCCTCTGACCTCAAAGCGACCTCCGCGAACGCAGCGGGTGTGATGGCCGCAGCAGAGGGCATCGCGAGCCGTGCTGTGGCCGCGGAGTCGGCGGCCTGCCCTCTCCAAGCGAAGGACCTCTTGGGTCTCGGAATCGAGCCTGGCCCGACGCTTGGCAAGGTTCTCAAAGAAGCCTACGCGCTCTGGGACAAGGATCCGCAACTGAGCAAGCAGAGAATGCTGACTGCCTTGGGGAGAAAATTTCCCGCACTCTTTGAGGGGTGAGGAGTGCTGCGGACTCGAATACGCCCCGGAGGCCTAGTAGGTGCCAAGCGCGAGCACCGGCGGCGATCTTCTCGCGCGCCTGCAGATCCGGGGACAGCCCAACATCTCGCGTTTCGTGTACGGGCCTTGAGCTCTCCCTCTCGCCCTCGCAGAGATTGATACGGAGCGAACCTCGACCCGGCGTGCGGGTTCTCTCGCAGAACGGGGGGAACCATGGTCGATACCGCCGAATACTCCGCGCGCTCTAGGGGCACGCTCATCACAGCTCTGCTCGCCGCCCTTCTCGTAGGGCCCACCCCGGCCCACGCCGAGAACCCGAGCGCAGACGACTCTCCGGTCAAGATCGACATCTCGTGGGAGCTGAACGGCGGGACTCCACTCGCGAGTTTGCTGAACGAAGAGTTCACGCTCCCCGAGGACTGCCCGCGCCTGGTTCGCTCCGCTGCAGTGAACGGCAATTGGCTCGACACCTCGTCACGCCGTGTGCTCGTGGGCAGCCTCGCGTTCTGTCGGCGGAGCCATCTCATGGAAAGGGGGTTCGAGTCGGCCCAGCTCGACTTCGTTTCCGAGGAGGACTTCTCTTCGCTCTCCCTCGGGCTGATTCCGCCCCTGGTGCTCTTGCGTGGTGGTCACTCGAAGTGGTCGCACGACTTGACGGAGCGGGCGATCGATCGGGCGCAGGTGGCTTGTGGGGGTCGTTCCCCGTGCCCGCACTACTCCTGGGCGGGAGTGGATGCGACTTGGGACCTGCCGAGTCGCCGCAGCAGCGAACCGGTCGAGGAGGTCGACGCCGAGAGCTGTCACCTGCACGGTGGGCGCTTTACGGGTGAGGTGGAGCTGAAAGACGGGACGATTCATTGTGTTTGGGATCCGACGGAGAACGGGGTCGCGCTCCGCGAAGTGAGCTTCCGGGACGTCAACCGAGACGGCACGATGGACGCGATCCTCTCCGTCATCGAAGTGCGCGATGGAGGCTCGAACCCATACCCGCAGGATGAGTTCGTCCTCACGCGCCGCACCGCAGACGGCCCGCTCGAACCCGTGGACGTGGGAGAGGACGAGCACCGCCCCTGGAGGTAACGGTGCGAGTTGACGGTGCGTACGTCGGCTCGTCGACGCTTTCTGCACCGCGTTTCGCAAGGCCCACGCGCGGTGCTAGTTGCCAACGCGGCGTTATGCCGTACATTCGGCCTCCTTCCCTCACCCACAAAGCCCCGTTCCTAGCGCGCCCTCGCTCCCGCCGTGGCTTCTCCGCCGCCGTCCCGGGTGCGCTCCTGCCTCGCTCTCTTTGCGCCGTGGTCTCGCGCGTCCGGAGGGCGATTCGCTGTCCGTGCGGCCTGCGCCAGGGTGCCGAGTTGGTGCCTCCGGCGTGCGCTGCGGCTTTGCGCGACCTGGAGGGATCCCGATGAACACCGTTCTGACGACCGCGAGCTATGTCGCCGACTTCCTGTCCACCGTACATCTGGGGCCCCGGCAGGCTGCGAAACAGTTGACGCTCTGGCCGCTCCTCCGCGAAGAGTCCGCGCCGGGCAGCGCGCCTTTCGTGCTCCTCCCCGAGGCGCTCGAAGCGGGCTGGCTGACGGTCGACGAGGTGAGCGACGACGGCTCGGTGCCGCACGTGCGGGTGGTGAACCGGGGGGCGCAGGCGGTGCTCGTGCTGTTCGGGGAAGAGCTCGTGGGCGCGAAGCAGAACCGCGTGTCCAACGCGAGCTTCCTGGTGCCCGCCGAGGACGAGCTGGTGATCGAGGTTTCCTGCGTCGAGCAGGGGCGTTGGCACCGGGGCCACAAGGCGTTCGCGAGCAGCGACCACGTGGCGTCGAGCTTCCTGCGCCGGAAGATGGCTTCGAAGGTGGCCGAGTCGCGCGGCCGCGGTGGCCGCTTCGACGCCGACCAGGCGGAGGTGTGGCGCGAGGTGCGAGGTCGCCTGATGGCCTCGGGCACGAGCTCCAGGAGCGAGGCGTACGCCGACTACCGGGAATCGCGCAGCACGGATCTCGAGGAGTTGCAGGCCGCGTTCCGGCCCGTGGCTTCTCAGGTGGGGTTCGTGGTCGCCCTCGGCGAGACGGTGGAGGGGATCGAGGTGCTCGCCGAGCCGCGCGCGTTCGAGGCGGCGTTCCCGCGGCTGCTCTCGAGCTACACGATCGACGCGGTCGACCAGGGCTGGCTGCGCGCACAGGAGAAGGAAGAGCCGGACGCCCAGGCGTTCGACACGCCCGAGGCCTTTCTCGAGGCGCTCGCCAAGGCGCCGGTGCGCGAAGGGCCCTCGCTGGGCGCCGGCAGCGATCTGCGGATCGAAGGGGAGCGCGTGGCCGGCTGTGCGCTGGCCGAGGGGGCGGTTGTCCATCTGATGGCCTTTCCGCAGCAGCGCCGGCGGCCCGGGAAGCCTCGGGGGCGAAGTCGCCGGAACCGGCGAGACGACCAGGAGTCCCTCGCTGAGGACCTCCTCCGGGATCTCGGCGGTGAGAGAGACCAGCAGGACCTGTTCGAGCCCGAGGGGGAGCGGCGAAAGAGGGCGTGACCGCGGCTGACACACGCGTCCGCCACTCTCCGTCTCGAATCGGAGGCCCCCCCATGCCTCAGTGTCCCTCCACGTCTGCTTCCTCCTCCAGCTCCCCGTCTCCGGCGGAGAAGGGGGGGAGTGCGCCTCGGACGCGCCTCAGCAAGTCGCGCTATGTGAGCGGCCTCCAGTGTGTGAAGCGCCTTTGGCTCGAGGTGCACCACCCCGAACGGGGCGTCATCGATGGGGGCCAGCGCGCGGCGCTCTCGGCAGGTACCGCCGTCGGCGAGCTCGCCCGGGGCCTCTACCCGGGTGGAGTGCTGGTGGACGAGGGGCCTGGGCACTTCGGCGCCGCTCTCGACCGCACGCGCGAGCTGCTCGCGGACGCTTCCATCCCCGCGATCTTCGAGGGCGCCTTCGTCTACGCCGGCGTGCGGGTGCGGGCCGACGTACTCGTGCGCGCCGCCGATGGACGCTGGCGGCTGGTGGAGGTGAAGGCCGGCACGCGCGTGAAGGACGTCTACGTAGACGACCTCACCATCCAGCGCTTCGTGCTCGAGGGCTGCGGCCTCGCGCTCGAGGCCTGCGAGCTCCTTCACGTGAACGCCGACTACGTGCGGGGCTGCGGCGGTATCCACTGGCCTTCCTACTTCCAGCGGACAGACCTGACGCTCGCCGCGGGGCTGCGCCTGCACCGCGTGCCCGAGCTGCTCTCTAAGTTCGACGGAGTCGTTCGCGCGGAGTTCGCGCCGGTGCGCGAGCCGGGCGCGCAGTGCTCGAAGCCGTACGGGTGCCCCTTCCGCGCCGACTGCACGGCGGCCAAGCCGGACGACTGGGTGGGGAACCTGCCGCGCATCAGCCGGCGTCACCGGACGCTGCTGAGCCAGCTCGGCGTTGAGCGCATCGGCGACATTCCGTGGAACTTTCCGCTCAGCCGGGCCCAGCGCCGCGTGTGCGAAGTGGTGCGCGGTGAGGCGCCCCGCTTCGCCGAGACGCTCCCTGAGGCGCTGCGCGCTGCGTGCCTGCCGGCGCTGTACCTCGACTTCGAGGCGATGAACCCTGCGGTGCCGCTCTACGCGGGAACGCGGCCGTACCAGCGCATCCCATTCCAGTGGTCGCTGCACCGCGTGGATGGAGCGGGGGTCGTGCGCCATGCCGGCTTCCTGGCGCGTCCGGAAGCGGGCGACCCGCGGCGTCAGCTCGCCGAGCGTCTCCTCGGAGCGGTGGGCGAGGTGTGCGACGAGCCCATCCTCGCCTACTCGGGTTACGAGGCGAGCGTCGTGGCCGATCTCGCGAAGGCGTTCCCCGACCTCGCCGCGGCGCTCGGCAAGTTGCAGGCGCGCCTGTTCGATCTGCTCGCCGTTGTTCGCGAGCACGTCTACCACCCTGAGTTCGCCGGCTCGTTCTCGCTCAAGACGGTGGCGCCGGTGCTGGTGTCCGATATCGGCTACGCCGACCTCGACGATGTGACCGGGGGCGGTGAGGCCGCGCTCGCGTTCGCGCGCATGGCGCGCGGCGAGGTGGTGGGCGACGAGGTGGCGGCGCTCCCCGAGGCGCTCGAGGCCTACTGCGCGTGCGATACCCTGGCGTTGGCGAAGCTCCACAACGTGCTTCTCACCGCAGACGAAGGAGGAGCGACATGATCCCGAGAGCCGAACGGAGGACAGCGCTTCGCTGTCTTGCAGTGCTGGTGCTCGCCTGCGGTGTTTCGTTCGCGACCGCGGCGAGCGCACAGAGTTGGAAGAATTACGGAGAACGCAGCGGGCTTTCCACGGGGCCCGGCGGCGGCCTCTCGACCGGGCCGGGCGGGGGACTCTCTACGGGCCCCGGCGGCGGGCGTTCGACCGGACCTGGCGGCGGCCTTTCTACGGGGCCCGGCGGCGGCCTTTCGACCGGCCCGGGTGGTGGACTTTCGACGGGCCCCGGTGGCGGTCTTTCCACGGGGCCCGGCGGCGGCCTTTCGACCGGCCCGGGTGGCGGCCTCTCGACGGGCCCCGGCGGTGGTCTCTCGACGGGACCGTGCGGCGGGCTTTCGACCGGACCCTGCTGAGCGCGGAAGAGGGATCACGGCTCATCTGCTAGTTTCTAGTCTGGCATCCGGAGTGGCCTTCGCTTCCCGAGAGGATCGGGTGAGCGTCGGCCCGGCAACCTGGGCGGACATCCCAAGGTGCCTTTCCCATGCCTCGCGGCCGTCGCGGGCAACGGGAGATGCGGTTCACCGGGAGATACCGGCGAGCAAACGACTGTCCACGTCGGCGCTGCGCCGTCGTCTCCGGGTGTCTTCTTCCCAAGAGAGAGGAGAAGACGCCATGGCGAAGCAGAGTTCTGGATCACGAGGGCGCCCGAAGCCGGTGGACGCCGCGGTGGTGGATGAGTACTGGTGCCCGGACGGGTTCCAGGAGGAGTACGATCTCACGGAGACCGACTTGGCCCTGTGCAACCGCAGGCTCCACGACCCGCTCGCGCTGGATCCGCGGCGGGTCCTGTCGTACTTCGGTGCCGACGTGCGCCCGGATTGGGAGGTCGACGAGGCCGAGCAGGAGAACGGGGACCTCCTCTACGGGCTGGACAAGTCCGGTCGGCTGCTCTTTCTCACGGTGCGCGACGCGTTCGACCTCACGCAGACACGCCTGGCGAGCTGGCAGTCCGATGCGTGGGGACGGTTCTGGGACTGGCTTCCGAATCGGCAGCGCAGCTTCCTGGAGCCACGGCTGAACGGGAAGCTCCTCGAGGGATCGCTGGCGTTCATGGCCAGGGAGCACGACCTCTACGGCTCGTTCGCGGCGCTCGTGTTCAGGGACGTTGAGTGGTCGGCTTTCGCTCGGGAGCGAATGGTCGAGCTGATCCCGGCAGACCTCCAGCGCCGCTACGGCGTGCTCCACGACTCGGGCTTCTACACGCGGTCCCTCGAGCTCGATCCCGATCTCATGGAGGAGCTGGTCGAAGACCTGCAGGCAAGCGGCTTCCGCTGCCACCGCAACGATCTTTTCGTCGCTCTCGCGTGTGGGTAGAGGGGGCAGCGAACAACTGCCGATCGTGTCGCCGCGGTATGACATGCGCGAGTCTGAAAGGTCTCGTCTCTTCGGGGACAGCAGCCGTCGCGGGCAGGCGCCGATTGCACGGGGCCGGCTCCCTCGGCGCCGCTCCGACCTCCGGTCTATCATTCTGCGTGCAGTTCACCGTTTCCGGAGTAGGCCATGGCCGTTGACGATCTCGATGCCCTTCGTGCAGAAGCCCCTGACCTCTTCGAAGACACGGATCTCCCCGCCGGCTGGGAAGAGGACTGGGCCTTCGTCCGAGTCGATAAGCCCGAAGCGGACCTCGCGGCAGAAACGCTTGATTTCGCCGACGACATGGACGTTCTTCAGTCTGATCGCCCACGGTCTAGTGGTGGCTGGGAGGTCGATGCGACAGCAGTGCCTGACTTCGGAGCAGCCTCCTTCCCGGGCGCTCCGGCTCGGCGAGATTCTGGTCTCTACGTTCCCCCGCCCGATTGTCTGGGCTTCTACCTGCCATTCCACTACTTCCATCCGGTTTGGTGGGGCATCTACCTAATCCCGGAAGGCGTTGAAGCTCTTGCGAACTTCGTGAGAGAGCAATCTGGGGGACTGCTGACTCAGCATGAAGCAGCCCACGCAGCGCAACTCTTCGTCTACGGGCACGAGGCTTTCCACCACATTGTGGAGTCTTTCGCCACCCGACTCGAGGTATCACAGCGCAGGCCTATCTATCGCAGAGGGTTCGATGAGCTTTTTCGAAAGTACAAGGGCACACCGGGCTGCATCGAGGAGGCGCTGGCTTCCGCCCACGGGTATCGCAAGGTCAAAGACAACAAGGCGTTCAAGCAGAAACACGAGAAGCGCGAGGCCGCGCTCGAAGGCTTGGCCGAGTACATCCGTCAGAGCCCTCCTGCGTACAATCGAGCTCTTGAGTTCGTTCAAGAAGCTGACTTCGTGTCAGAGCGAGCAGCCTTCGCGGAAGAAAATCACAACGCCGCACTGCCCGAGATCCCGAGACTTGGCTCTCGCGTCTGGCACTCGTTCCCCCATGCGTTCTCAGGGATCGGCCGTGTCAACAGCCGAGTGAACTACGTGATCCATCGCAGTTCACCCCTGATCGAACGCATCCGGACGCGCGGCCACCACCTCAGGTACCGAGACGTTGCCGAGCGGCTCCGGAGACTGGCGTCTTGCACGGAAGCGCGACAGAAGGGCTCCCATGTGACCTGGCGGAATCGCGAAGGACACACCTTCACGGTGCCGCGTCACCCTGGTGACCTCAAGAAAGGGACCCTGCGGAGCATAATTAGGGGGGCCGGGCTTCAGATGACGCTCTCAGAATTCGTTTCGAAGCGTCCTTAGGTGGAGCAAGAGCCTCATCTCGAGGAAGTCAATCTGAACTCGCGAGGCCGTGAGAGGCCACTCCGGCTAGAGCTTTCCCGGCCCGATGATTGTGCCGTCAGTTCCATCGCCGAATATGTGGAAGAGACCCAGCGAGTAGGCAACACATGTAAGGGCTGCGATCCCGGAGTCGATGGGATCGTCGAAACCCTTGCCTTTGTGGACGAGCCCAAGCTCACGCCCGGGCGAACAATCGACAGCGTTTTGGGCAATAGTCGTCATCCACTCTCGAACTAGGTCCGGCTCAAGGACTCCTTGCTGGCTCAATAGTTCGCAGAAACCAAGCAGAGGTCTTTGGGCGATCTGGAAGGCATCGTCACTCTTCATGACTTTGTCGGTCTTGGACTTATACGCCCTGACATCCTTGGATGTCGCTGCATAGTGGCCGAGGATGCCGAGCGCCCAAATTGCTTGAGAGGGGAAGATCTCGATTATTCCCTTGTCCGGATTCTGCGTTGAACTGCGGACGATCTCATAGCCATGTGCTTGGAGCAGCCTCAGGACAGAGGCAATCCGAGGAGCGATGGGGCTTCCGGATTGGATCTTGAGGTCCTTGCTCCAACCGCGGGCTGTGTCCTTGGGGAGACTCGCCGAATAGCGCGAGAGGGCGTCCTCACACTCCCTCCGGCGCGATCCCATTTTTTCGCCCTTTGCCACCGCCTTGACGCGTGGAGGCTGCCCCGGACGGCTCATCGCTTCGAGTGGGGCGTCGAGAGCGACGATGACGCGGTCCCCATCGCCGGCGACGCGACTGATGGCTTGCACGAGGCCATCAACTAGACGGCTTCCCTCTCGATCGAAGTTGGGCTCCCCTGGCTCGCTGGAGCGAGGATTGGGTACCGAACTCAGGTCGATCATCTCGACTGCGATGCTGGGGTGGCTGTCCAGCCGGATGGCGACAATGGTTTCACGCCGAGAGGCCCGGCTGCTCCCGCCGCCCCACCAAGTGATGTCGACTCCCACGCACGTGACCGGACGCATCAGCGACTCCTGAGACAAGGATGGATGGGCGATTGCTCGCATTGTCGGCATTCGCCAAATCCTTTCAATTGCGAGCGAGCCGCCTGAATGAAGCCGCAAGGCAGTTCCACAAGTTTCGACCGGTGCCCTAGCCCCCCTTCTCGAGTTCCAATCTGGAGATCATGCTATCGACGACCTTCCGGAGGAGTTGGCCGACCTGTCGCTTCGAAATCGGAATCCACATCGAACCGCAGGCACGAAAGCAGGAATCCGGAGCCGCCAGCGAGTTGTGAAGCGAGTTGGCTGCTCGCACGAGCGCCGTCACGTAAGCGTCCAGATCATCGTCATTCGCCATCTGCACAAGTCCGAAGTAGGCCGAGAACAGATCAGAGGACAACCTGGAATAGCATTCTCGGGCCTGGTACTCGGCCTCGATCATCTTCTGGGTGATGCCGGTGTCACGCAGCGGCTGGGGGTCGCCGTCACAGGCGCGAAGCCGCTCCCGGGCACCGTTCAAGAGGCTCCAATAGCCCTCCCGCAGAAGACTCAGCCCCTCTAGACGCTTCTCATAAAGGTCGCTGAGGCACGCGACGCGGCCCTCCGGCGGTTCGCACTTCCGGTCGCGCAACTCGAGCCAGTTCGATTGGGAATCTACCGCGGGGGCACGGGCACCGGAGTCGCGTACGGCGAGGTAGGCTTCCGCTAGCTGAGCATCCAGCTTCGCTAGTGAACCGTCAGCGCAGATCGTCTCCTCGACTGGAGTCAGCCCCTTACCGCAGTCGAAGCTCGGTGCCGCGTAACCCGCTTGCGCACCGAGATGCACGATAAGGGTCAGAAGCAGTAGCCCTCGCAGATCGATTGAAATGAGGAAAACCTCCCTTGAGAAAGCACTCGGAGCCTTTGAACGATCAGCCCAGGTCGGCCGATCGCCCATGGCGGAACCCCCACCTCTTCGACCCGCGTCTTAGTGGTCAGCTCGTGTACCCGCGATGATGGAAAACATTCTCTCACTACCCTCTGTATCGGGCAGAGGGAGATCAGCGCGAAGGCTAGCTCTTGCCGTCGGATTCATTCTCGTCGTGGCCTTCTCTTCGTCCGAGTCAACTGCTCGCGACGTTTGCAACTGCCAGGGGTATCGGGGTCCAGGTGGCGCCTGCTACGACGGTCCCGGCGGACCCGCCTACACCGGGCCCGGCGGGCCAGCGTATTCCGGACCTGGCGGTCCGTGCTATGCCGGCCCAGGGGGGCCTCGATATGACGGACCCGGTGGGCCGGAGTACGACGGCCCGGGTGGGCCTCGATACGATGGCCCTGGTGGGCCTGCCTACAATGGCCCTGGCGGGCCCGCCTATTCTGGCCCCGGAGGCCCCTGCTATTCCGGGGCAGGCGGCCCATGCTACTCGGGTCCGGGGGGCACTGGAGAGTCGTGTCCCGCGAGCTGCAGGTAGGCGCCGACACACGAGCGAAGAGGCCCGCCTGCCGGCTCATCTCTCCGTGCTGGTTTCTCGTCCCAATCCTATGGGCGAAATCGCTCCAATCCGTCCCACCACGACGCCGCCGGGTCTTGCACCCGCGGGTCAGTGACACCGACTTGTTCGAGCGTGAGCTCGGCTCGACCGTTGTTGCAGGGAGCGCAGGTCACAACCATGTTTGACCGCTCGTTCGTGCCACCCCGAGAGTGTGGAACTACATGGTCGTACTGCAGCCACATCGCTTGGAGACCAGCGTGTTGGTCGGCATTACGACTACCCCAGCGGGCCGCATCGGGATAGGACTTGTGGATGAGTTTTCGGGTTTCGGCCCTCACCAACGGAATGCCGCAGAATCGACAGGTGAACCCATCTCGCTCGAGGAGCGCCGCGAGATCTGTCTTGGGCGGCATTCTCTGTCTCACGCGATCGTCCTTCGAAACAAAGGGCAGTAGCTGCTCCACCGCAAGGGGTCGGCTCCAAGGGCCGCCCTTCCCCCAGAGCGACTCCGTCCAGTCCGTGATCTCGGGCATGTCCGCCATTCGAATCAGCTCGTCCGCTAAGGCGTGCTTGTTCGCCAGGTGGGCGGACACAGCTGCGTCGAGATACCGAGCTGCATCAAGGATCTCAGGAATCGGGTTGCGAAGACAAGTTCGGAGCTCGGACAAATCAGTCTTCCTCATCGAAGCTCGAGAATACTGCCGCGTCCAGAATGCAGGGGTAGACGCCTGCCCGCTTGCATAGAGCTTGGACCCCGTCGGAAACGAATTCGTAGTAGGACGGGTCGGATAGTGCATTGGCGCTCAGGTTCAGCGGGAATCCGAACACATTGAGCCACTTCGTCATGCGGCTATCGAGTGGAATCTCATGGCGAGTAAGGCCCATGAACTGCAAGACGTTGCGAGATTGCTTCGGGCCGAGGCCAACAAAGGCGCTGGCGAGATGGGCGGCAACGCGCCTTTCGGTCACAAGCTTGTGCTTGCCCTCTAGTCGCCTGAGCTGCGGAAGGGTCTCCTTCCACCCTCCCTCGTCGAGGTAGCAGAGGTTCTCGGTGGCTCTTTCGGCAATCGTGTCTGCCATGCGTATGCCACGGAAGTCTGTGAGCGTGGATCGAATCAGATCTTCCGGGCTGTCGGTCCGGGCGCACCGCCGATGGGTCAGCGCAAAGGGCTTCTGGCGGAGGAAGCGACGAACACTGGAGCCCGGACCGGATTTCTGCTGTGTCGTGAGCAGCCCTACCCACATTGCGTGCCAGAAGCGGTCGATGTTGACCGGAGGCCGCTCCTTCCGGATGTTTCGCTTGATCCGCAGCTGAACAAACGGATGACGACGCCGCTCGCGGACGAACGCTTCGATGCGCCGGGCGTCCCGGGCGCTGATCTTCCAGACGAGCTGCATGAGAACCCCCACCGGATCGTACCGTGGGTGAGACCCCGATAGTGCCATCGCCTCGAGGGCGCCCGTTGTGATGGGCCGCAGATTCTTGCCGTAGATCTTCGCCTAGGACACGAAGGCGGTAAGCGTCGTGAGTCGCGAGGGTCCAGCAGTGAGGATCTGGCGGTCACGGAAGGAACAATCGCCCGCGCCGCAGGCTGAGCGTCTCCTGACGGCTCATGCCTCGAATACGCTCGCTCGAGCTTGTCCCTCGCGGGAATCGCCTTTCGTAACTAGCTGAACTGCTAGTTCTTCTTCCCGTCCTTTCTGGTTCGGACCCAGGAGGCATCAATCGCCGAACTCGTTCTCCCAGCTGGTCTCCAGGCCGCGCAGGGTTAAGAAGGCGTGGCGCACCAAGGCATCCTCTTCGAACTCCGACCGTTCTCGCTCCAGCACCAACAAGCCGCGCATGAGCTGGGTCCGCTTGACCTTCGTCTCCGCGGACCGATCCGTCGGATCGAGAGATGCAAGCACGGCGTAACCCAGCGTGAGCAGCACATCTGGGCCGTACGATTGCAGGGCTGACTCCAGCTCAGGCGTGAGCTCCGAGGCGTCGGCGATCAGGAGCCGAGCGGCCTGTCTCGCCTTGCGAGGCTCTTGCTCCTCAGCTCGCAGGGCGGCCCAGAGCTGCTGGGTCTCGAAATGGTGAGGGCGCTTCGGTCTAGGCTTGCGACGAGCAGCCATTGGCCAACCAGGCTACCACCAACAAAGACGGGCCGTACAGTGCGTTCCAATGCCTTGCCCACGCGGAGCGACCCCGCATTGACCCCAGCTGCAGAGGCTCCGAATCAACCAGGCTGTCTGGCCGGGGGCTTACGAGCCCTAGGCACCAACTGACCCCCGCACTCCGACTGCGAGAAAGGCCCAATCAAGCCTCGGAGTCGTCCTCGGTTGCGCTGGCGGACGCCCGCTTCCAACCATGAACGATCGAAGCCAAGAGCTTCTCCAGCTGATCGGACAACACGGCCCAATCCGCTCGGGAGAAGCAAATCTCGATGGCGCTGTACCGATTCTTGTCACGGACCGCCGTGGCGACTGTGGAGCAGAACTGGTCTATCGCCTCGGCCGCCAGCGCGGCTGCTCGAGGAGGCATCATCAGGGTCAGTGATCCCGGTTCCTTGGGATTGAGATAGAGAGTCACGTAGGACCGAAACGTGGGGCGTCCTTCGCTCGTCTTCTCCTGCAGGCTGAACGAGTAAGCCGTCTTGCCGGGCCAGCAATAGGCCGGGATGCGATCGTTGATGAAGGCTGCGACTTCCTCCAACAGATCCTTGACTCCTAGGGCCTCGGCGGATTCGTGAAGGATCTTGCGATTTCCTTCCTTCGTTGGAGCCGCTATGCGATCCCGAGCAGCCGCAGGCGCGACGGTCTCTACCTGGCGTGCAAGGAAGAGATTCCCATCGCGGCGAAACGCGTGAAAGGTGAGCAGCTGAATGTCGATGCCTGCATCTGCGAGGAAATTGACGATACGGCGCGCTCGCTCGTCGACACCAAGGCCGACCAAGACCATCTTCGGCGGGCTTGCAAGGAAGCCAGCCTCGTTTGGGTGCTCCTGGCTATACCAGTCGGAGAAGTCCTCAATCGGGTCGATTCCTTTGCGCCCCGAGTTCTCCTCGATCAGACGTGCAAAGCGGTCGTCGTCTAGCGACGCCAGATCGGAGGCATAGTCAAGGACTTGGGCGACCGCGTCGCGTGTGAGGGTTCCTCGTTTGAGCTCGAACACGACAAGCTGGCCGTCGGAGTCGATCCCGATCAGATCGAGCGGACCACCACCAGTCGGGAGCTGTCGCCCAATCAATGTGAGGTTGGACATCAGGAGGTCGGGGGAAGCGACAAGGAGGTCTTCGAGGACCTCCTCGGTCTCAGTGTTGTTGACCGCTTCGACTTGTGACGCTTGAAGTGCGGATTGATCCGCATCGACGGCCCAGAGCTGGATTTTTCTCACGGTGCGAGCCTCCCGGGGGATTGCATTCATGGCATCGGTCGAGCACGGGTGCGGCGAAGAGCAGCCCGGTCTGAGTTTCGCACACTGCCCGCGATGCAGGCGCGCCTCCAGCTGGGGGGGCACCCCTTTCGGATCCTTGTATTGGCCTCCAGTGGGCGCGTAGTCGACAGTGCCCGAGACCGGGGCGGCGTCCCCGCTCGCCCGAGCCGCCTCGGACCCGGGAGCTCGCGGTTCGCCGGAGCCTGGATCGGATCGACGCATCCAACTGGATGGCGCTCGTCGACGTTTGAGGGAGTAGCGATCCTCCGCTGCCAAAAAAGAGAACAGCCTCGGGAGGCGACTCCCGGGGCCGTTCTGCATCTGTACATCGACGCTGGTGGCCTACGCAGCGCGCGCCCTGCGCCGTACCGCCAGCCCCGCGAGGCCGAGGCCGAGGAGCGCGGCGGTGGCGGGCTCGGGCACCACCGAGCCGTTGACGATCCACGTACCGCTGTTGTCGCCGAATCCTCCGGGTTCGTCGTTCATGGTCAGGTACAGGTGTCCTGACTCCAGCTCTAGACCGTTGTAGGAGGATCCCACTAGGAATGGTGTGCCCGTGAGGCCGATCCGGCCGATGAGTGCATACGCAACGAGGTCCGGTACGGCGCTTTGCGGACGGGGCGTTCCCGGCGCCCAACCGTCGGGCGGAACGGCACAGGGAGGTCCCGCTGGGGTGCAGACGTATGCCGTGCCGGATGCATTGAGCGAAAGGAACTCTCCGCCTTCGATCTGGATTCCCGTGTCGTTCCAAAGAACGCTGGTATTCACGCTGAAGTTGACAATCTCGATCGGAATCGCTCTTGCCGACGAGCCCCACAATGAGGCAGTGACGATGACGAGCATTACAGCGGGCAGACGCATCGGGATTCCCCTCTTCCAGCCTCTCAACCCCCAACAACAGTCTACGCCAGGTCGATTCCGCCGTGGGCTCCGGCCGTTCGCGATGGGATCCATCGTCGGAGAGGGCAAGAACCTGCAACCGACACCCCGATACGCTCGCTGAGATGGTGTCGCTTCTTCAGCTCGCGCTCCTCACCGCGGAACTGGGGTGGTGTCGGCGCCGGATGCAAGAGCGCCTCGGCGCCAAATTCGCAGAGGTGCTTGCAAGTCGTTGGTGGGGGAGCTGGGGTCACTTCGTCACGATCGCGCCCCGACCGGAACCGCCGAAACGACCGGAGAGAGCTAAGCGGCTGGATTCAGGACCGTCTATTGCGCTTCCGACCCGCTCCGACTGCGATCGTCAACCATCGGAGGTCGTGGCGACTGCCGCTAGTCTTCGACTGCCTATGGCCTACTCAGCACGTGAGACCGAGGCAAGGCTACTCAGTGGGCCACTCCACACCTGGGACCAGATCCGGAAGGACCGTTCCCTGCGGCCCGAGTTTCCGGGGATCTATGGTTGGTACTTCAACCGCAACCTACCCATCGTTCGACGACGAGGAAGCCACCAACGCGGACGATGGCGGCTTCTGTACGTCGGAATCTCTCCGAGTAGGGCATCGAGTCGGTCGACCGTCTACTCGCGCGTCCAGTACCACTTCCGAGGTAACTGCTCTGGCTCCACTCTTCGGACCACTCTCGCGTGTCTATTGGAAGGAAAGATCCACACGCGGCTCCGACGGTCCGGCAGCAGCCTCCGGCTGACTCACGAGGGAGAAGCGCGGCTTCGTGAGTGGATGAGAGTCCACGCCCGCGTGTCCTGGGTAGGACACCCGAGACCCTGGATCGTCGAGCCGGAACTGATCGATGCCTTGTCTCTTCCGCTGAACATCGAACACAACCGCCATCACCCGTTCAGAAATGACTTGGTGAAGATGCGCGCCGATGCAAAGGCGCGAGCCACGAAGCTCCCACCACTCTCGCGTTGAGGCTCGAAAGACATCCCGCCCCACGCGGCGAGCCGGTTCGCGTGAGCTACGCGCCCGCGCAACGGGCTGCTCTCCCCCGGGCCGAAAGCGGCTCCTCTCGCGAAACAAGGGCCCGAGCAGGCGCGGCGCAAACTCGGTGTCTGGAAAACCGAGTAGTCGTGCCTCATCCGGAGTCGCCAGGCATCGCTGAGCCAGAATCCCGCTCTTGATCAAGCACTATTAAGTGCTATATAGTTCTCTCATGGAACGACTCTCGATTCCCTTGCCGCAGCGACTCGTGGCCGAGCTCTACAACCGGCTCGGACCCGAAGCCGACATCGTCCCCTTCGTGGAACACGCGCTCGAGACGTTCCTCGAGCGCACTCGCCAAGACGGGGACCTCTGGCGGGACGAGTACCTCGAGGGGCTATCGGACGAGGAGAGTCGCGAGTCAGGCGATCCCACACGCGGATACCAATGGGGCCCGATCTTCTTGCCCAATGGCACACAGCTCCGCATGGAGTACGGAGGCGAGATGCACTACGCAGCCGTCGAGAACGACGCGGTGGTGTACGAAGGCGGCGTCTATTCCCCATCGCAGCTCGCGGGTCGAATCGCTTCCAACACCAGCCGAAATGCCTGGCGCGACCTTTGGGTCCGCTTGGAAGGACGCCGCCAGTGGGTTCCGGCGGACGAGTTGAGGAGACGCCCTTGAGCCGAGGCAGAACGGATCGCGACTTCATTCGAGCCCTGCCCTTCAGCCACAAGAACTGGGGACGGCAACTGCTGGAAGCGGCACGGACAGCAGAGGCCGAGCACCACTCATCGATCCAATGCCACATGGAATCAGGCGGCGAGTGGTGGGCGAACTCGCCAGGGGCCTGGAACTACTTCGCTGTCCGCATCTCTCCAAGCGGCCGCGTCCGGCTCTCCATCTACGAGGGGGCAGAGAAGCTCAGAGAGGAAGGCCCTCAATGCGGCTTCGCTCCGTCGCGACAATCCTGGTCGGACAGGCCAGTGATCCCTGGCCACATTCGATCGGATCAGGATGCCATCCGCGAGGCGCTCGCAGCGAAGTGGGCGAATCGTCACCGGGCGATGATTGTGGACGCTCTCGCCCACGAACTAGATCAGATCGGCGACGCAAGGGGGGGTTAGAAATCCATGCCGAAGATCCCAGGCGAACCTTCTCGAATCAACAAGACCTCACAGGACAAGCCAGTCGCCTATACGTCCGCGTCCAAAGTCGGCTCGGATACTTCTCCGGGGCCATCGGAACCCTCTTCATAGAAGAAGCCGGCGAACGAGGGATCCTGGCGCTCGAGCCTACTGGCCCAATTGCGCAGCAGCTCCCGGCTGACGAATGGGTTAGCGCTCAATCTGGACTCCACCTGCAAGTGGAAGACGATGCGCCACCCGATCATTTCCAGCGGGAGCGTGTCGCTCGACTCCTTTGCCTCCATCGCGAAGCGAACGAAAATCGGAAACCAGTCTTCTGTGTTTGTCTCTCGGGTCATGAGTTCCTCTCTCTCCTGGTCCCTGTTCGAGGGGCCGTATAGGGCCGTTGGGCCGTCTTCGGTGCCGCTGCGTGCCGCTAGTTCCTGGACTGTGGGTGAGATCTCCGGAGCGCCCTGAGCGCCATCCCCTCCTGGACCGTTCGCGGGATCCAGCTCTCGTCCTGCGGCCGCAACACTTCGATACCAAGCGTTCGGCGGTTTCGGCGCTTCACCTGTCGTTCCCGAGCTTGTCGAGGGCCCGCCGAACCCGTTCCTCCATCTTCTCTCGAGATGCGGCCTCGTCCAGGGAATCAGTACAACGGAGATGCGCGGCGACGCGGTCAACGATACGGCGATGACGTCCTTCTTCGACCCCCTCTTCCGCGAGGGCCCGCTCCAACTCCGCGATCGCGTTCCGAGCGCGTTCGTCCGGAATGGAGTTCGGCCCCATCCTCCGGAGCTTCCGCTCGATGAGAACTCCCGCGGTTGATACGAGCTGTCGGATTGCATCGAGCCAGGGCAGCTCCAGGTTCTCGTCTGGGGCGGCGACGGTGGAATCCAGGCGGCCGATGGCCTTCTCCTGCAACGCCCTTGCAATGGCGATCTGATGATCGAGACTCGCTAGGTCGGGATCCTTCCGGAGATCTGCGATCTGCTCGCCAAGAAGCGCCTCGGTGTATTTGCTCCGTAGGCCGTGCTTGATGGGGGTCGCGCCGCCGTGGTTGCGGCAAACGTCCTTTCCCTTGAGGGCGGCCTTCCGGCATCTCTCGCCGGATCGCTTGCTCTTTGCTCGACACCGCCTCGATTCATCCATGGGGTCTGCTGGACTTCGATTCATCCATGGGGTCCGGCCGAATGAGGCGGGCTCCGCCATCAGACCTTGCGACCGAGGAGGGTGAGTCAGGTTTCTTTTCAGACCCCAGAACGACCCCAGGCTCGTCGCAAATAGTGGAAATCGCTGTCGTGACTCGCGCACAGATGATGTGATTCCCTTGGACCAGGGCAGCGTCCGTGGGCTCCAAACTGACCGGAACCGCCTGATTCGTCACCGATTCGCATCGGCACGCCATGAGGTCAACGAGAAAAGGGCCGTGCGCGTGCGCGGCTACCTCTACTTGGTGGCAAGCATCTTGATCACCTTGAACGAACCAGAGAATGGACAGGTAGTTGGTAGTGGCCTTCAAGATGTTTACTCGTGAGTCCCTTGTTCCTGGTGATCACCTTGAAAGTCCAAGGGGGGCAGCTGAGCATCTTGATCGTCCGGGTAAGTGGTTGAGATGTCTTCCGAACCTTTAAGCTGATCAAGGTACTCACGTCTTGTGTCGGGAAGCGCCCAGAGCCATTCGCCGGAGCCCCGCCGTCCGCCACCGTGATGCTTCCGCTGCGATTGGACGCCGAGTTCTTCCTTGGCGCGGCGAAGCGTTGCTTCGGTGATCCCCTGCGCGAAGGCTCCCTCCTTCACCGCCTTCGACGGCCTAGGACCGGCGGCGAGTTCGGCTCGCAGGAACGCAGCAGCGTTGGACCGCGGGCGGCCCCTGTCGTCGGTCCGGCTCACGTCGAGGAGATGCTCGGGAGAGTGTTCGCTCGTGCCCATCCAGACGACGCCGCCGTCGATGATCTCGTAGGCGAGGGATGTCCCGCTCTCGGCGAGACTCGACTTCACATGCGCCATCACCCGCCGAGCGGGGTCGTCAGGATCGGGGGCAACCAGAAGGATCGAGCGAGCAGCCGCGGCGAAGTCGATCGAGCCGAGACCCCGATGAACGGCTCGATCGGATGAGCTCTTTCGGAGGTGCCCAACCAGGATGACCGCGAAACCGTGCTTCGCCGCCAAACGCGCGAGCCCGGAAAGGACCGGTCTGGTCTCGTTGGCGCGGTACATGTCGACCTTCGCGCCGAGGAACGCCTGGATGGGGTCCATGACGACAAGGGCGGGCCTGACCGACTCGACCGCCTCCTCGATGACGCTGAGGTCTTGCGCATCGACGACACCTTGGTCCTCATCTGATTCCCATCCGTCGAGCACGAAAACGCGCCCCAGATCGGCGCCCATCGCCGCTAGGCGAGGCCGGATCGTGTCGCCGAGGCCGTCCTCCCCGGTCAGGTAGAGAATCGACTGGGGGGGCTGGCGTTCAGTGAGCTGTCCGTCACGACCCGGGAGGGGGTTTCCGCGCGAAACCGAAGCGGCGACCGATAGCGCGGCGAAGGTCTTCCCAACACCAGGGTCACCCTGAAGAATCGTCAGCTTCTTTCGGGCCACGTAGGGCTGCCAGAGCCACTCGACCCGCTCCTCCACGACGTCCGACATGCGGACAACGACCGCGCGGCGATCCGAAAGCACTGCGAGGTCCGCCGTCACTGGCAACCTCCGCGACGAAGCCTCTCGATCGCCGGCCACCGCTCGCACATCGCCACGAGCAAGCGTGCGATCTCCGTGCAGGTGTCTGCGTTCTGATCAACGGCCGCCTCGAGTTCGGCGGTTCGTCGCGCATAGTCGCTGAAGATGCCGCGTAGCACCTCCAGCTCGGCCCCGACGGCACCCAGCTGGTGACCGACCTGTGCCTGGGTCGGCCGCTCGATGAAATCCTGCGTGCACCGTGCTAGGCGCATAGTTTCATCGGCGAACGGGTTGTGACTTCGCGCTTCTGCTCTACGTTTCATGTCGTTCTCGTTTCCGAGCCTGCTAGCGCCGTGGGGTATGCGCGTTTGGCGGGCTCATTTGTGTTTAGGGCCGCCTTCGCGCGCGAGAACCTCTCGCACGCGGCGCTCGACGTGAGCGCGAGACTCGACCGAAGCGGGAGCGACATGCTGGCGCTCGATCCACGCAAGCACGTCGCGGTATCGAACGCGGGGCCACGCGCCGACCTGGTAAAGCGGGATCTCGCCCGCTGCGGTGGCGGCTCGGATCTGGCGCTCGCCGATCCCCGCGCGTTTCGCCGCCGACCTCCGGGTGACGAACTCACCCAGGACCGGCCAGTCTGTTTCGTTCGGCTCCACTCGTCTCAGTGGATCAGATACGGCGGCCGGCAGTAATACCCGGCAGTTCGATGCCGAACTAGAAGGATCGGAAAGCCTACCTGGATCTCTTCCGGAAGTCCCTGAGACGAGCTCGGATCTGCTCTGGCGCGGAGTTGGCGACACCGAGGTGTTCTTCGGCGATCCGGCCGATCAGTGCCCGCCGCTCTGCTGCCGGGATCTCGGAGAGCATCACGTCGAGCGTATCCAGCACGGGCGTCGCTGGGTCGAGCTTGCGGCCGCCCCGTTTGTGTAGAGCCGCAGAGTCAGCGCCGCGCGCACGGTGCCCCTGCCGAAACACAGGGTTTTCCTCGAAGAGGTCGGCGTAGGACTCGGCAGCATCGGCGAGAAGAAGAGCCAGCTCACCTGGAAAGCTGAAGAGCTGCGCGGAGTCGGTAGCGAAGCGTCGCGCCCTGGCGGCGAAGCCCCGCAGCTCACGGGGAGGTGCGGTCGGACTCTTGAGATCGAACGGGATCCCCTCGATCGTCAGCTTGCGTCCAGGGCGCGCCTCGGCCTGCGGCTCGCCCTTCCTTCGCTTCGCCCGGAGAACCTGGATCGCCACAAGCCGAACCAACCCAGGGCCATTGTGGCCGAGGCGTGGCCCCCAAGAGAAGAGCTCGCGGATTGACTCACTTTCGTCGCCGAACTTCTCGACGCTCTCAATCAGCCGGTTGTGAGCTTGCTCGAGCCTCTCGTAGAGGGCGCCAGTCTCAGCGTCGTCCGCCATTCGCTGCTCCTCGCCCGGTGCTCCGCTGGGAGCGGGGCTGCCGCCGGAGCGGGCGGCTATTCGGCACAGGTGTACTGCCCGCGCCCAGCCCCGGTGGCGTCATCGTATCATTGGCGGTCTTGGGCGGACAGAAGGCTCCCCGGCGACTTGTCTATCACGTCCATGAGCGCACCCCCGCTTGAACTCCTGTGGCCCTCACCGCGGCGACTGATATACGCGTGTTGACCTCCGAAAGAGCCCCAACCGGGGAACTGAGTGGCCTTCCATTCCTTTCCAGCGGAGTCGTAGTGGAACCCCGTTGAGGTATCAACGATGCAAAGATTAGGAGGGCGCGGCATCGGCCGGTTGTCTCCCATTGCGAGCTGCGAAACTGCAGGGAGGGTTCTTCGCTCGAAGGCTGAGGACTCGCCGCGCCAATCCCAAGGACAAGTGCGCATAGGCTTAAGAGGCGAATCGACTCAACAGGTGCGCTTCGCGGTCACCTTCGTAACCCCCCGGAAAGAGCGAGGAGTAGATGTTGATGGAGACGACCCGGATCCACAGCGAAGCAAAGCCATCGATGAGTTTACGATCTCGCTGGGTGGGAGCCACGAGGGTAGAGCCCGCACAAGAGCGAGGCACCCGGGTGTGTCAAGTTCCGCGCTTCGAGACCTCAAGGGCTAGCTTCGAGAGCGTCTCCCAGCGCTTATCGTTGTCCTCGATCCGCGACGCGAGGAGATTGCCCATGAGCAGCTGGTGGGTCTCAACTAGGCGATCGTGGAATAGCGTCAGGTTCTCTGATGCGCCGGCGTGCATTCGCAGGAAGAGCGCCGCCACGTAGTGGACCATGATGGATCCGATCGCCCCCAGCGCCGCGACGAGGACATTACTCTCCCAATTCTCTCCGATCCGAACGAGATGCAGGGCCGCCGCGACGATCCCGACCCCGGCGAGGATGCAGCCTACGCCAAGAGCGAAGACCCAGAGGTTCTGGCTGAGGTTCGTCTCGTGATACCGACGCAACTGTCTGTTGTTGATCCGAATCAGCTTCTCAGCACGCCGTTCACGTGACAAAACCTCGAACTGCTGCAGCTCGATCTCGAAGTCGATTTCTTGTACATCTGCCTCGAATCCGGTCAGCTGAGACCGAAAGTACGCCGCCGTCCAGATTGCTGCAGCAGCGGCTGCGCCGATCGGTGGAAGCATCGTGGCCGCGCGGTAGTTTGGCAGGCCGACGGTGTAGGTGTAGTACGCGAGGGTTCCCACCCAACCCAACCCTACGGTGAGATAGAAGGCCCCGCGCGAGCGGCTCGCGCGCTTCCTGAGACGCTCCTGTCGCCCCCGCAGGTCGCGCAAGAGTTCCTTGAGCTTTCTCGCCTCCTCAAGCTTTTTCTCCTGCTCGGGAGTGCCTTCTCGCTCCGGACTAGCCTCACTCACGGGTCGATTATACGTTCAGCCGAGATCGCCCGCAAAGCTCAATGAGAGGAATAGCGTCTCCTTTTGGTGGGGATTCGCGGCCCTTGGTTACCCTGAACTTCTCGCTTCGGATCACCCCTACAGTCCATCCAAGAATCCAGCTGGATCGATGCCCTCGCGAACGAGACACACGGTTTCTCCGCCGGAGTGCAGCGGAACGCGGTTCGCGATCCACAGGTTCGGAGGGTCGGGGTGCATCCAGACATTGATCCTGGGAAGGAAAGGCCGAAACAGCGTCGAGAGAATCGGACCACCGATGTCGAATCGGAAGTCCATCCCAACTGCACCCTCGACCAGGGGACCCTCGCGCCGAACCCGGACACCAACAATGCGGCTCCAGCGTTCGCAGATCACCATCTGGAAGTCCACTGATTCAACCGTGCCGGCCGCAAGGGGGCGCAGGAGAAGCGTCATCGGAACGTTCGCGATTCGATCTTGCTGTGGTAGTGGAAGATACTCGGCCGACTTTCCGGCGCGCTCGCACTTGGCTTGGCGTCTCACATGGTTGATTCGCAGAGCGACGCGGTCGGGACCTCCGCCGATCGTGCGCTCGATTCGTTGCCACACGGGACGCAGTTCGGTTGTTCCGATGATGGGCTCGAGCTGAACCTCCATTACCTGCTCGAGACGCCCCTCGACCAGCGTCGTGGAGGTGAGGACGACGCCACCTCCGCTCTGCGGGACGCTCGACACTAGATTCTCACCGATCGCCTCGCCCTCGAGCGAGTAGATTGTCGCAGAAAACGTTCCGGGCTCGGGGCTGGGCACTCGAAGTGTGCTCTCGGAGCGCGCCACAGATGCGCCAAGCATCAGAACAAGGAGCCACGTGATCGCGACCATGCGGTTCATTGTGCGAACAGCCACAACCCGATTTAGGCGCTGGTTCGATGAAGCCCGCTGCAACGTCCTGCCCTCCTGACCTCCGGCACCCAGGTCTTCAGCTCTCTCCCTTCGCCACAGCGAACACCTTCTTGGCGTTCTTGGCCACCGCGCCCGGGTCCTTGGCGGCGATGGCGGCCGCGAGCCCTACCAACGCTGTGGCCACCGCGATCACCTTGCGCACATCGTCGAGAGCCTTGATGGCGCTATTGCCCTTGGCTGTGGCCTTGCGCACCTCCGTGAGGCTGGTGTCGGCCTCGTCCAGGGCCAGACCGACGGCGGCGGTGGTTACCTTCATGGCCTCCAGCATGAGGTCCCACTCCAGCCCCTCGATTTTCTCGCGCCGCTTCCTGGTCAGTTCAGTCCAGTTCTTGAAGCGATAGTCCCCGAGTTTCACGGAGGCGCCGCGGAGCCGCCGAGCCAGATCGAAAGCCTGCTCGGAAGTGATCGCCATGTCCTCTCTCCTTCCTAGAGGCCGCGAAGCGCGTCGATCGCCCGGCGCATGTCTTGGGCGTAGCGGGTCATCTGGCGACGGATCTCGGCGGCGTGAAGATGGTTGCGGTTGTCGTAGAGGGCTTGGTGGCCCTCGCTGATAGCTCGTAGCGCCTCGCCATAGCTCTCGGCGCTGCTGCGCAGGCGCACGATCTCCTGCTCGTCCCGATACTGCCAGCCCGCCAGGAGCGCGTTTGTGCCGGCCTCGCCGCTCTCGCGCATGGCGGTCTGGTAGTAATGCCGCGCCTTCACCTCCAGGTTCTCGGTTTCGCCCCCAACGGACGCGCCGATGGCCCGGAGCCTCCCGAGGATGACCTGGAGGGGCTCGTTGGTGTCTTCGATGACTTCGCGGAGCTTCTTCTGCCTGTATCCATCCGCCACGGCCCTTCCAAGAACTACGCCTACCTTCCCTACGGCATCGGCCTGGGCCTGATCGACGAAGTTCGCCTCTTGGGCGGCCTTCCCCAGGGCATCGTACTGAGCGTCGTAGTCCACAACCTCGTTGGAGGCTAGGCGCGCCAACGCGCGCATGTATTCCTCCACGGTCAAGTGGAGGGCCAGAAGGCGCCCGCGCTGAGCCTCGCGAAGTCTTGCCTCCTCCTCGAGCTCGGTCCGCCTATCCGCGGGTGCGTACCGGGTAACGTGGGCTGGGCTCGTGACGTACGCATCGACCAGCTGCGTGTACTCGGCGGAGCGCGCCGAGGTGGCCGCGAAGTCCTGCACTCCAGAGAGATTCACGCACGCCGTGGCGAGCAGGGCGGTCCCTGCAAACAGCGTCAGCGCCGATGCTCGCACGCGGATGCTCGTCATCTTTAGCCTCCGATTCGTCCCAGGGCACCCCACGGCCAGCCTTCTGGTCGCAGCCAAGGGAAGACGCCCGCCGCGGATCGTTGGTAGACCCGTTACCTCCCAACTTTCGCTGCGAGGGTGCCGTCGCCGAGCCCTGTGGGGATGTCCTTGATCGATCCTCGACCGTCTGTGTGTATGGTGCATGATAGTTTATGGTGATCCTATGGGCTGCTGCCCACGTCTTGGCGCCGGCTCTCGAACCACTCTCGGGAGACGGGGCACAGGTTCCCGCGTATGGTCGCCAGGCAGTAGGCCTGGCGGAGTCAGGGCCCCGTCGATCCGAATGTCGAGCTGCCGTTCTCAACGAGTCAAGGTGTGAACTCGCCTGACCTCACCTTCTTGGTCTTCTTGGTTCGGAAGATCTCGTACGAGATCGTCCCCTGGTCTACGCCTACGATCATCGCGTTCGAGTGGTCGTTGTAGAACTTCAAGATCTTGCTCGTGTACGCGTGGCCTCCGCCGGTGGTCTTCTGGACGTTCCGCGCGTATCTGCCGATTCCAGTCTTCTGGAGTTGATTGATCGGACTGGACATCAGCTCGTGTATGACGGTCGTGCTATCGACCGTCATCGTCGCATGATAGGAGTTGTGCATGTCGCCCGTCAGGAACGTCGGGCTGCTGGAGCTGGTCGATACGACATGATCGATGATCTCATTGCGCTGCGACTCGAACGCCGGAGCGCACCATTTGTCATTGTCATTGGAGATTTCACCGACGAAGGGAACGCTAGACACCACGAACTTGAGGGCATCCTTGTGCTTCGTGAGCCATCGCGTGAAGGCGCGCATCTGTTCATCGCTGATCATTCTGAAGTGGCCGGGGCTAAAGCCGTACCGCTCCGTCCGGCAGTCCATCACGAAGAACTGCGTGCTTCCATGCGCGAAGCTGTAGTAGAGCGCTTGCCGCCCGTAGACGTTGGGCTGACGGATATGAACGAACTCCCGGTAGACCTTCATGCTGATCTGCCGATAGCTTCTCGGGGGGCTGCCCATCTTTGGCTTCATATCGTTCGCGAAGTCGTCGGTGATCTCATGGTCGTCCATGATCATGTAGTGGGGAAGCTGGGTGAGCAGCTTCCGGGTCGGTCGGCTGTCGCCCCACGCATCCAGGTACTTGCCTCTGTATTCATCGACATCCGGTGCATTTGCCGGATTCGGGATGTCGTAGTAGATCTGGTCGCCACAGTGAATCATGAAGCGAGCGTCATGAGCGGACGCTTTCGACAGGAGTTCCTCATAGGCTGGGTCGGGAGATGCGACGACGCCCAGAGAATGCAGGTTGCAGCTCCCAAGAAGCATCTTGAAGGGGGTGTTGGTTCCCTCTGCTGGCGATGTGCGGAAGGTGCCGCGACAGTGCCCGAAATCGACGCGATGGGTTGGGGCAGTTCCTGATCGAGCACCGAACTCGACGAAGCACCGATATTCCGTGTCGGGCTTCAGGCCGGTGACCGTGAACGCGTGGGTGTAACCATGGCGCTCTTCGAGAACCTTCGAGGCGGTGGTGCCACCAGGCTCGACACCGAGGTACGCGACGGGATACTTCCTCTCACCTCGAACCCAGATCATGGCTGAGATCGGGGTGACGTGTCCGATAATGAGGCGGGCCATCATTGGTCTCCCTGTGCTCTGCGTTCCTTGGCCAAGCCCCATCTCAACACGGCAGGGAGGGGCAAGGCAACAACCTAAAATGGGGTGATGCGGCGGCGCCTCACGTGCCGGCCTAGCAGTCGATCCGTCATGTCACCGCGTTCTCGGCCAGGCCGCTACCCTGGAGTAATTTCGGCTCCCAAACGAGATCGTCCGCAAGGCGGCCGCGTATTTCCCCAGGCGGAGCTCGACCGCCGCTCGTACGTGGCCGCACGAAAAGCACGCCAAGCAGCTGAAGCGACCGGGGAAGACGTGCCTGGATCTCGGCGGCGAGCTGCTGGAGCAGCTGCGGCTCGCCTCCACGCGCAGCCGTCACCGGGTTCGATCGGCCCTTCACGAGGACATTGCGCTGAGGTGTGCCCTTCTGGCGCTCGCGGGGCGCGTACGGCCCTTCCAATCGCAGGGAGCCTGGTGGGCGTTCCTTGGCCGGGCGACTACCTCGGCACGGCTAGCCGCCAGCAAGGTCCGCTAACACCTTCACCGCAGCGGCACCGCCCCCAAAAAGGGTCCCTAGCTGACTCAAGACCGGCCTCTTGTCGATCGTCACAAGATAAATCGCGTGGCGAATTCTCGACTCCCACCAACGGGGAATGGCGCGGAGAAGAACGAGAGAGATGAGCACGAGCAGGTAGAGGAGGGTTGGCAGTGCAGCGCTCCCACCGACGAGCATGCCTACAACAATCAGCACGTCGACTGCGACTTCTGGGGCGAAGAAGGCTTGGAGGCTTCCTATTGCCCTTTGAACCTCATCCAAGTCCTGCTTGGCAAGGTATTCTTTCTGAGCCTCCGTCGCGAGTTCCTGCCATCCGGGCTCAACGGTCATCACTGCCAGAGTGAAGGCGACGCTGCACAAGATGATGAAGACATACGCAGCAACTACATCAATGACGACGTGTACAAGCGTCCTGGCCCACGAGAGCGAAGCACCGGCCCTCCGGATCAACGCAAGAGTGATTCGAAGTGAAGCCACGTCAACGATCATGGGGATCAGCAGAGTGACCAGCAGAAGAGCCATGAACTTGCACGGGGCTCGTGAGATCTGAAGCCCAAGGAGATGGAAGGCGAACGCTACACAGACGGAGTTGATGCCCACGATGAACAAGGCCATACCGACCAAGCCCCGTCGCATCCGGAGCAACCCTGACACCTTTCGCGCAATCCGCGCTAGCGCTCGATGGACCACATCGAATGGAGACATCCTATGCAGGCGATCCCAAACGTGGTCGAGCTTCGCTCGGTAGAGCCGGTCCCCGTTTTCCTGTGAGAACCACCCGAGAAAGCCGAAGAACAGCTTGGCTGCGGCGAAATACGTGGCGGCCCAAGTAAGGGTGGCGGTGATCTCGGGAGTCACGCTGACGCCTGCATCGTGTCGGCGATGGCGGAAGGAGACATCAAGATTAGTCCGGGGATCCAGGAGAGATGACGCATGAACGGTGACCCTGAGGCTGACCCCGGATGCTTCATCTCAACACCGACCGAGGACCGAGTCAAGCTGATCCGTCGAGGTGATGGTTCGAGGCTGAGCAGCAAAAGGATGTGCGGCTGCGGGAGGCCTGCCCCATTCACGAGACGGTCTAGCTCGGCCCTGCACTGAGGAAACGAAGCCGGTGGCGCGCTGCGGAAGATCCGGAACGGGCCGCCTTCCGGCACGTTCTCGCCAACTGGCTTGTTAGCGCAGCAATCACTTCGAACTTCTCTCTCCTCCCCCCACGTGCCCACAGCAGGCAATTGCTCTCGTAGAGGGGCCTACCCAGGCTACCCCTTGGCTTGGGTACCCTCTGAATCAGCGGGGGGGGGGGCAGAGAGCGGCACGAAACGGCAGTCTGAAGCTCACGTTGGCGAACGTCACGCTCATGGAGAACAACGCGAACGGATTGACATCCGTAAGCTCCGGCCTCACCAACCTCGCCGGCGGCGACGCGACGCTTCGAAACAGCTTGCTCGCGCACAACTGGGACGGCTTCGATGGAGACTGCCTCGGCGCCTTGGTTTCCGACGGCTTCAACATGATCGAGAACGACGCGTCCGGGGCTTGTGCCTTCACCGGGCCCACGCACCTCGACCACCGGAATTCCACGCTCCCGCCGACCAGATCAGCGTCCACGTGTTCCACACCAGCACGCGCCCCGTATTGGTGCCCGAACCCGGTTCCCTGACCTACGCGGGAGGACAGTCCGGCGTGCCCGGATCCTCGGTACAGGCCTGCGAGGTGAGGGATTTCCGCGGCGTCGATCGCACTGCAAGCGCTCGTTGCGATGTCGGCGCTGTGCAGGTGAGCCCCTAGCTGCGGCCGCCGATCGATGGCGCGCGCCTTCCCGATAGGGACGACCACATCGGCGATACTCATCACTTGAGTGGGGTCACTCTGGGGTCACTTCGTCACAATCGGCCTGAACCGGAACGGCTGAAACGGCCGGAAAGGCCTAACAGGCTGAATCTATGACCGTTTTCGACCCTTTCGACCCGCTGAAAATGCGGGTGTCGCCAGTTCGATTCTGGCCTGGGCCACCACCTCCACGACGCGCGAACTCAGCGGCATCACTGTCACTTTCGAGTTCAGCCTCATCGTCCGCATCTAACAACTCGGGCGTGTCTTCAGAGCGAGGGGCCGCATAGGGCCGTCCGGGGCCGTCGCTAAACCCGACTCGGACGCCGATCTCGCGAAGTCGGAGAACGAGAGGTCGGCCTCTTCAGCGGGCATCGCGTGCGCGTACACACAGAGCGTGAGCGCCGGGTCCGCGTGGCCCAGTACATCAGCCACCCACCGCACGTTTCTCCCGGCCTCCAGCGCGAAGGAGGCCCAGGTGTGACGAGTGCAGTGGAGCTTGAGCGCCCGGATGCCCTTCTTTGCCTGTGCGTACCGCCGCAGCCGCAACCAGGTGCGCTCGGTGTTACTCGGGTCCGGCCGACCGCCGACTTCCGAGGCAAACACCCACTCCGGCACGTCCGACCATCCTCGGGCGAGCGCCTCGCGTCGTCGAACCGCGAGGAGGTCGAACAATTCCTCTGCCAGCCCCGGGGTCAACGGAACGCGGCGCGGCTTCCCACTCTTGGGGGTTGTCACACCCTCCTTTACGATCGCACGCCGCACGGTGAGGACGCGCGAGTCGAAGTCCACTCGTCGGGGCTTGTGCGATCCGACCGAGCCTGGACAGTTCGGACGCCAAAGACACTATTTCCAGAAAGTTCCTCTATAGGGAGATACCTATAGAGAGAGTTCTTGGAAGTGGCGTCCAATGCGGCCGAAGTGTCCACGACGCCGCTAGGCGCGTTGCCGTCTGCGTGCGGCCAGTCCAGCAAGGCCGAGGCCGAGGAGCAGGGCGGTCGTGGGCTCCGGGACCAGCTCCAGGGTGTAGAACCCGTTCCCGACGGTAAGGTCGCCGAAGGAGGTGAGCCAAGTTAAACCGAATTCTGATACTTGGAGTTCCAAAATCGCCCCGCTGGCCGCGCCCGCCGAGTCCACTGATTCGATTACTACGGCACTCAGGGTGGGCCCGGCCCAGAGGGTGTTGGTGGGCATGGGTGAGCTATCGAGGTCCCCGGATCCGAGGTCCCAGTCGGCTCCAGCGATGTCCACGAAGGAGTAAGCGGACGGGAAGGGGTCGCCGATGGACGCATATGTGATCGACCCGGTGGGGATGGAACCGGAGCCCGTGAAAAGGACGTTGTAGGTGACGGCTTGAGACGGGCTCGCCGTGAAGGCGAACAGCACCATTAGGACATGTGAGACGGCAACCAAGGGAACCGCCGCTTGGAAATCGCCCCATCGGCCGCGAAGAGATTCAGATCCCATGCAAGACTCCTCCTTCGGTCCGAGTGGACCGCGACTGCCTCCACTGCAAAGGGGATCCCTCGGGCGACTTCCTTCCCGTGTCCGAAACGCACAAAGGGAAGGCAGATCGCCAAAGGCAATCCCCTTCCCTGACTCACGGTTGAACGCAAGATCCGGGCCAGAATCCTGGCCTAACGTTTACGGGTAGTTACAGGAACGCCCAGTTCCGATGCGGAACGGCTGTTCCCATCGCGAGGAAGAAGGCTTCCGCCCAATCGGGTGCTCTAGACGGGGTCGCTCAAGCGATCGCCCGGTGGACTGCGCTCTTGGAGGCGCCGAGGAGCCCGGCGAGCATCAGACCTCGCGAGTCTTCCCGCTCCCTCTTGAACCGCGTTCAGCAAGATTCATTCGCGGCTCGACCAGCGGCTCATTCAAGGCGCCCAAGGAAGCCGTGTAACGACTACCGGGCCGTGTCCACGTGGGTGAAAGCGCCCCCCGGCCTGAGCCCCATCAACGTGCGCCGATCGGAAGCAATCGACCGCACCGGACCAACACCCGCCTAGGACATCGGGTTCTGCGCCTTGGATCTTCGTCCTCCGGTGGATGCGGCGTAGAAGCGCCGCGTCCATACGGGGGCAGGGGTGGGGTGCCGATCCGACTCGAAACAGGAGGCCACAGCGGCGTCGTGGGCCGTGTCAGGTACGTCGCTGCGGAGGCGAGCGGCCACGGACACTCGTGCAGAAGGCGCGCTTGTTGAAACCACTCCCATCGGGGAAGTATGCGCGAGATTTTCTCGGCGATCGCGGGGTCAGAACGAGAACGCCGAACCGTGTGTGGGGGTCACCCCCGCCTCGTCTTCGGTAGCGAGGCCGGGGGCTCCGACACTGATCAGAGTAGGGGCCGTCCAGGGCCGTCGGGCCCTGCTCGGTGCACCCTGGTGCCGCTCTCTGCCGCTGCTCGCAAGCCCGGAGACGCAACTACCCGCCACCTAACGCTTCTTCCTGCGTCTGAAAATGCGGGTGTCCTGTTCGATTCTGGCCTGGGCCACCACCGCTCCGTAGAGCGAAGTCTGCGAGATCGCTGTCGGTTTCGACTTCGCCTTCCTCGTCCGCTTCTACCAACTCGGACGCGTTATCGGAGCGAGGGGCCGTATAGGGCCGTCTGGGGTCGTCGCTGAATCCCGATTCTGGCGCCGATAGCGCGAAGTCGGCGAACGAGAGGTCAGCCTCTTCGGCGGGCATCGCATGCGCGTACACACGAAGTGTGAGCGCCGGGTCGGCGGGGCCAAGCACGTCGGCCACCCACCGCACGTTTCGACCCGCCTCCAGCGCGAAGGAGGCCCACGTGTGGCGTGTGCAGTGGAGTTTGAGCGCCCGGATGCGAGTGAAGAACTTCACAGAAGGCGGCAGAATCCGCGGCGGCGATCCGCGGGGTGTGGCCCTCTTCACAGGAAGTGGGCTCGCCACCAGCCATTCTCCTGGTCCGAGGGGCCTTCTGGGCCTCCGAGAGGAGAAACCTGGATGAGTTCGACGGCGCGCGTGACCGGCCTTGCAGCCGCCCTCCTGCTGGTGGCCCCTGCTGCGGGGGCTCAGAACCACTTCGTACCCTCGCTATTCGTCACCACGGCCACGGAGGAGGTGGCCGCCGAGATAAACGACGACGGCATCGACGACGTCGGGCTCTATATTCCCAACCCCCACGTACACCTCACCGGCTTCGAGCAGGTCCGCTCGTCCGACTCGGCAGAGGAGACCGTCCCGGACTGGATCAGAACCAACGTCGAGTGGTGGTCGTCCTCCACCGGCGTCAGCGACGATGACCTCGGCGACGAAGCGGAACCCATTCCGCCCTGGGTCAGCACAAACTTCGTGTGGTACTCGGACCACCAGGTGGGCGAGGCCGCAGTCTCGCGCCGCCGGCGGCCGATGTCGGAGGCCGGCTACGGCGTGCTCTCGGGGCAGTGGATCCCGCGCGGCAGGAGCGGTCGCAGCTTCCTGCTGATTCCAGACGACGCGTCCCGGCAGACCCTGCTCGCGCGAATCGCCAACGGCGCGCCAGTCGAGGAACTCGATCTCCGGGGCACGCCGAAGATCCTCTTGAAGATCTCCCGCGACGGCGATGCGCTCCTGCACGTCCGCGCCCGCGCCTCGTTCTCGGAGGGTAAGGGGCGGATCCGCTACAAGGCTCGGCTGTCCGCCGCGGACGTGGAGCTCCCGTAGTAGTCCTTCGTAGAAGTATTCTGCGGCACTCTTCGGCCTCGCAAGCTGGTACGTCCGGAAGCTCGAGATCCACGAACGACAGAGGTGCTGGCAACAATGATGCGCCTCATCTTGCCCAGTCTTCCGCATGAAGTTCATCGACGGAAACGTGCTGCCGATCGACCTGCTAGCGCAGCCCTGCGACCGCGCGATCGATCTCGGCCTCGATCCCGGCTTCCGCCTGGTCGATGATCTGCTCCCCATCGGGCACCGCGTTGCCGGTGAGCTCCGGGAAGCCGCCCTCCGGAGCCGGCGGGTCTGGACGCGCGTCGCGCCGGCACTCCGTGCACGCGTCCGCGAGGAACCCGTCGCGGACGCGCGCCAGGTCCTCGGTGCCCTTCTCGGTGAGCTCGCTCGCCCGGTCGTGGAGATCGTGGAGGGCGAGGTACCACTGCTCCAGCTCCGTTAGCCGGCCTTCCACGCGGACGAGATCGCGGAGATCGGCCGCGTCGCTCTCGCCCGTCATGACGTTGATCCCGGTGACGATCGGTCCGCCGACGAGCTCGGCCGCGGCGCCCGCCGCCGCCGCTCCCGGGGACGATGGGCTCAGCTGACGGATCGCGCTCCGCAGCCTCGGGCTCAACCGCGTGATCGCTCGCCCGATCTTGTCGATCATGTGCGCGAGGTGATTCGTCAGGCGCTCCATCTGTCGCACCTCCCACTGCATGTTGTGTGTCACCGCACTGAAGTAGGGAGAATCGCAGTTCGTGATCCCGACTCTGGCCTCGCGACCCGACGAGGTCATCATCCAGGCATACGACTCGAGCATCCCCCGCACGCGGCGATCGTGGCGTCCGATCTGGTAGCCAGAAGGGAGCATCCAGCTCGCCGCGTTGTGGAGGGCGGTGAAGTCGGGGTCGGCCCTCTCCACCGGAACTTTGATCGGGGGCGTCCCCGAAGAGCCCGCCGCATGGGTGGACTGGGCGGACGCATTGCGTCCTGCTCCGGCGAACAGTGAGAGCAGGGCGAGAGTCGTGAACAGAGTCACTGCGCGTCTTGTGCGAGCCATGGGTCAGTCCTCTTCGGTCCGGTTCGGGGTGAGGTAGTCGATGGGCGGCGGGACCTCCGGGTTCCGGACGAACACGTCGCGACACGCGGCCACCGCCAGCGCCTCGAGGCCGCCGCCCGCCTCCGAGTAGACGGCCGTGGAAGCTCCCGGGGGCAGGCGGTCGTAGCCCGGCATCTTCGGCGGATCGGGCAGTACAGAGGGTACGGTCGCGGCCTCGTTGGGCGGAGGATCGGGGGTCACCGGCAGGGCCGGCGGCTCGTCCGCGGGATCCTCGCCCTCACAATCCTCTTCGCAGCGCTCCTCGCCTGCCTCCGCCTGGCAAGCGTCGCCGCGGCACGGCTGCGGCGCGTCGTCGGGCGCGGATGTGTCTCTCTCGGCGCCGGTCCGCTTCCCACGTCTCCCATTCCTGCCGCGCCCGCGCTTCTTCTTCTCGGAGCGGAACCGCTTCCAGGGTTGCTCGCCGACGAGCGCCTGGCCGCGGCGATCCGAGTCGATGGACTGGCGGAGCCGATCGATCTGGCCGTCGAGGCGCTCTTCGTGCCGGTGCAGGGTGCCGTAGCTCCCCCCGTGGCCACACGCGCAGTGCGGGTGGACGCAGTGGTAGGGCCGGGCGTCCTGCCGGAGCAGGCCCTCGGTGGTGCGGTCGGTGTCGCCGACGAACGCGTCGGCGCCGGGCCGCCACGGCCGGTAGGCGCCGGGGTGCGGGACCGGTGCAGGAGCCAGGGTCGGCCGGGGCGTGGTGTGGACGGTCGAAGTGCCGCGCGTCGGCGGGGCGCGATCCGGCTCCAGTTCATCCGGGGCATCGTTCGAGGGTTCGCGGGTGGGTCGGCTCTCGACGCTCGTGCAACGCGGCCCCGGGTCGCCCAGGGACGGGTCGCCGAGCTGGACGCAGCCTTCACTTCGGCGCGGGGCCGCGGGCTGGCGGCGCGCGTCTGCGATCGCTGCTAGGCCAAGCCAGGCGGCGACGATCGCCACGCCGAGCAGGAGGGACCGGGTTCCGTTCATGTCGATCTCCTTCAGGGGTGCGACGCGGTTGCGACGGAGCGCTGCTCGAAGCGCAGGGTGTCACCCACGCGGGGGGCCCAGGTGCCGTCGAACGTCGCCGTCGAGTAGCGGAGCGCGACGCGGTCGATGTGGACGCTGCCGATCCGCTCCTCCTCGAGCCCGATCACCTCCCGCGTGAAGGGGTCAAGGATGCTATCGGCGACCCGGTACACCGAGAGCCGATCGCCGACGTGCAGGTTCGCTCGCTGGCCGGCGTTCACGTACACCCGCTCGCCGCGCACCTGCGCAACGGTCGCCTGCCACGGCACCTGCTCGAGCGTGCGTTCCAGGTAGACGACGGCCTGCTGAATCGTGTCGCGCGCGGCGGAGCCGAGTGCCGTCTTCTTGAAGCCGTTGCCGCCGACGTGTGTGCCTCGGCGGCTGACGCGCGCGGAGACCGCCACGCGGGTGAGCTTCTTCGTGAAGCTCTCTGCGGCGACGATGCGACCCGTCGTTGTGTCGACGACACGGAGGTCGATCGCGACGTGCCCACGGCGGAGACCCGGTGAGATCGAGCCCCCGATTCCTCTCGTGAAGACGTGCCCGATCCCGATCCCGCCGCCGGAGGTCGAGTCGTCGAACTCGGTCACCGAGCCCCGAACCAGGAGCTGGGCTCCGAGGAGCTCGCCCGTCGGCGGCGCAGTCGGGCCGCTCGTCAGGTTCTCGGCGGCGAGCTCCTGCTCGCGGAGCACGAAGCCGAGATCGGGCCTCTCGATAGTGACGAAGCGCGGAGACTTCGAGAGCTCGGTCGCGAGCTGGGCAGAGAGCCCTCCGCCCACGTCCCAGCCGCCGTAGACGGCGCGGAAGCGACCGTTCGCGTCGAACTTCGCGACGGCGATCGTCTTCTTGGGACCGTGGTAGCCGCTGCGGATCGGCTCCGCAGGCGCCTGCTCTGCCAGCCCGGGCGCGCGCTCCGAGCGCGCCGGGGCCTCGGTCGGCGTACCGGCGCAGCCGACCGCAAAGGCGGCCGCGAGCACAAAGCGGGTGCGGCGTCCGCCGCCGGCGAGATTGCAATCGAACATCGTGGAGTCCTCCGATGGCGCCCTGTTTCGGGCGAGCGGCCATGTGTTGCGGCGGGGGCGCGGGCGGTTTGCAGTGGCACAAATGAAAACCGCCGCCCCAGGAGGCCGGGACGGCGGGAGCCACCTTCCGGTGGCGCCTGGATGGGGGGGCGAGCTAGCGAAGGCGAGTCACCGTGATCTCCTCGAACTCGGCGGGCGTATCCGAGCCGCCCCATCCCTTTGCGGCAATGCCCACACGCCCCGGTGCGAGGTAGAGATGACGTGCCAGCTCGTGCCAGCTCGCCCCTCCGTCGGAGCTTCCAGAGGCGACGAAGTTCGGGCCCCGCTTCTCCAAGCGCAGCTTCGTGACCTTCTCTCCCCGCAGACCGGACTGGTGGACCCTCTCGCCGGCCAGGGTCTTTCGGAACGACGCGCTGCGGTTCGACTCGAGCACCTCCAGGTTGTTCTGCTCGTCTGTCCAGTAGAAGATCCCGAAGCCGACGCGGGCTCCCTCTGCGATCGTGCCGTCGATCGTCACGCGGTAGTCCCCCCCGAAGGCCGGGAGGAGGTGCAGATTCACCGGCGTGCCCCCCCGTTCCACCGTCTTGGCGACCATGATCCGGCGGCCCTCGTACTGGGTGGCGTAGGCAGGATCGGCGTTCACGATCTCCCATGCGGGGTCGAGCACGCGGGAGTCGAAGGTGTCGTGGAAGAGCACCGAGCGGTCGCGGACGAGCGGTGCGGGCGGCTGGACCGCCACCTCGACCAGCCTCATCGCATCGGCCAGGTCGCCTGCGTTCGACGCCGAGAAGTAGCTCCCGTTGCCGGCCTCGGCGATGCAGCGGAGCTGGGCGGCCTCCTCTTCGTCGACGTCGAACCCGACCACGTGGACCCTGAGGTCGACTTCGGCTCCTGCGGCGGCCCGGGCCGCCGCGCACGGATCACCCTCGCAGGTCTCCTTGCCGTCGGAGACCACCACGATCGAGGCTGCGCCCTCGTGGCCCCGCAGCTCCGCGGCAGCTCGCTCGATTGCACCGGTCAGCGGCGTCATTCCTTTGGGCTGGATGGCGTCGATCGCCGCCCCGATGTCCGCGCGGGAGCTGCCAACGGCCGCGACGCTCTCGATGTCGCCGCAGTCGTCCTTGCTCCGATGCCCATAGGTCATCAGACCGAGATCGACCTCCGCGGGCATCGACCTGGTCACCTCCTTCAGGGTCTTTCGTGCGATCTCGATCTTGGGCTCGCCGTCGATGCGCCCCCACATGCTCCCCGAGGCGTCGAGGACGATGACCGCGCGCGAGTCGGCGGCGTGCGCAAGGCCCGGCACGGTCAAGGCCGCGCCGACGAGCAAGGCAAGAGTCCGGATTTTCATGGTGGGTCTCCTCCAAGGGTCCTGCCTGTAGGTTGCACGCCGTACCCGGGCGGTTCGCGGGCGCCCCTTCGACCGCGGCCTGCCCAGGTGGCCTGCGGCCCATCCGTCCGCGTGAGAGAGCGGCGCTTGTCGTTGGCCCGCGGCGCTGGCAGCCTAGGGGGATGAATTCTCCCCTCGAAGGAATCCGGGTCGTCGAGATCGCGAGCTTCGTCGCCGCGCCGGCATGTGGCGCGTTGCTGGCCGATCTCGGCGCCGAAGTAATCAAGGTCGAAGTGCCCTGGGGCGAAATCTATCGCCACAGCCAGCCGCGGTTCGCGGGCTACGCGAGCGATTTCGGCGGGGCGCCGCACTTCCACATGGACAACCGCGGCAAGCAGTCGCTCGCGGTCGACCTCGCGCTGCCGCAGGCCGTCGAGGCGCTCGGCAAGGTGGTCGCCAGCGCGGACGTGGTGCTCACGAACATGCTCCCCGAACGCCAGGAGAAGTACGGCCTCGATCCGGAGACGCTGCTCGAGAAGCACCCTGGGCTGATCATCGCGCGCCTCTCCGGCTACGGCCCTATTGGCCCGGAAGCCAACGCGCCGGCGTTCGACTACTCCGCCTACTGGGCGCGCACGGGGCTGATGGATCAGCTCCACGAGCCGGATGCACCGCCGGCCTTCCAGCGCCCCGGGATGGGCGACCACTCCGCGAGTCTCTCGCTCTCGGTCGGCGTCCTCGCCGCGCTGCGCACGCGAGATCAGGACGGCAAGGGCCAGGTGATCGACGTCGCGCTCCAGCACATCGGCTTCTACATCGAGGGCAACGACGCCGCAGTCACACTCGTCACCGGCGAGTCGCCGCCCCGCCACGATCGCCGCCAGGCGCGCAACCCGCTCTGGAACCACTACGTGTGCGGCGACGGGCGCTGGCTCTTCCTGGTGATGATCGAGTCGGATCGCTACTGGCCGCAGTTCGTCGAGGCGATCGGCGACACCGGCCTCGCCGAGGACGAACGTTTCACAGACGGGGTCGCCCGCTTCCACAACTCGAAGGAGCTGATCACAAGGCTCGACTCGATCTTCGCCCGCAAGGGTCTGGACGAGTGGGCGAAAGCGTTCGAGGGGCGTCGACTGATCTGGGCGCCGGTGCGTACCGTGGCCGAGGCGGTTGCCGACCCCCAGGCCGAAGCCTTCGGGAGCTTCCCGACCGTCTCCCATCCCGAATGGGGGGAGTTCAAGACCATCGCGCCGCCGCTGCAAATGTCGGGACACGAGATGCCGGGCACCGCGCTTGCTCCCGCGCTGGGGGCCGACACGTTGGCGGTCCTGTCCGAAGCAGGCGTAGATGACGAGACGATCGCGTTGATCCTCGCTTCCGCGAGCTGAGCTCCCGCGATCCGCTGGGGTCACCTGCCACCTCACTCCACAGGTGCCTGCCCGACCTTCATGAGATGGTGGTCGCCGCTCGAAGCAACCCGTTCGCCGCGGCCTCCGGCCCCGGGTGGAATTGAAACAGCTGAAGGTGCTCCAACGCGCATCGTAGTCTTAGCGAGATCGCGACTACGCGCGTGCGGCCGCTCTTCGGCAGCCCGATCTCCCTACCTCTCGGCCGTGAACGGTCGATCATGAGAGCTCGGCCCGGGTCGTTCTCCGACTCGCCCCAACGCCTCCCGGTGCGGCTCGAACCGCGCCGGTCAGCAGCGCAACCCACGGACGTCGAGCGGCCTGACGTCGCCGAGCGCCCGCCGCGCGGGCTCGAAAGGAACCTCCGATGCGCAGCCACGAACTCCGAAGTCATCTCGTCTCCTTCCTCCTGGTGGCCCTGGCACTGATCTCGGTGCCCACCCCGGGCCAGGCGGTGAACGCGGGCGACGTCCTCGCCGAGGTCGAGACCTTGGCGCGAGACAGCGACGACCTCCCTGGGAAGATCGGCCGCAAGCTCGGGGCGCGGGCGGTCCGCGCGTTCCGCCAGCTGAGCCTCGCCGGTGATGGCGGACCCAAGAGCGAACGGCGCGTCCGCAAGGCCAGAAAGGGTCTCGCGGCGTTTCGCCGCAAGGTCGCGAAGTCTGCCAAGCGTGAACCTCAGCTCGCGTTCGAGCTCGCCGATCTCGACGCCCGTGCGCTCGAAGCCATCATCGACCTGAACGCGCTGCTGGCCGGCCAACTCCCGCCCGGCAGTGCGCTCGTCAGCACGGACGGCGGGCGGGTCTCGTCGTCCGACGGTCTCGTCGAGCTCGTCGCACCGGCGCGCAGCGTCCGCGGCGAGCAGATCCTGACGATCGAGCCGATCGATCCGGTCGTGCTTCCGTCGATCCCGGGCGCCGGCGGCGTGCTCGCCGCCTATGGACTCGGCCCGGACGGCGCGAGCTTCCGAAATCCGCTCCGCGTAACTCTGACCACCGGCCCGCTCTCGGAGGACGCCGAAGGTGGCCTCTCGGCCGAGGTCGGCCAGCTGCACACGATCTCGGCGGGCAACATCGAGGCGGTCGCAGCCCAGCGAACGGTGCTCGACCTCACCACACGGGAGCGCCGCCTCGTGGGCGAGCTGACTCACTTCTCCGAGCTGGTCGCGACGAGCTCGGTTGGGCAGGAGACCCTGCGCATCGCAAACCTGCCCGAAGAGGTCACGGTCCAGACGCGGTTCCCGGTGGACGTCGAGTACTCGGACACCGCGAACTCGCAGGTTCGCGGAGATGTCTACTTCCGCAGCAACCTCTACGAGCCGCTGGTGTGGCTCCCGGACCAGACCGCACTACTCGGCCGGAGCGAGCCGCAGCGTCCGGACCAGTTCTCGCAGCGCTACCGCTACCACTGCACACGGCCGACTCCGGACGCACTGTTCCTCGCAAGGGCGGCCTTCAGCCCGTTCCTCGGGGATCGCGAGGCGATCGTCGACTTGCAGGGCCACATTGCCTGCCGCCATCTCGTCGCAGAGCCTTCGTTCGTCCTCGACTTGACGAGCCACAGTCTCTCGTTCGAGTCGGGCCCGGCGATCGCATTCGTCGGCCTGCCGTACGAGCTCCCGGTCACGATCGAGGCAAGGAACCGCGACGGCCGACGCATCTCGGGCCGCATCCAGGCTCGTGTACCGGAAGCCAGCCAGGATCGCCTCGAAGCGGACGGCGAGCTCGAGCTGTTCTCGTTCCAGCCGGACTCCCGCTCCGAGACGTTCAGGAAGTCGGTGACGGTCACCTGTCTCCAGGAGGGCACCGGGAACATCGACGTCTTCGCCGAGCTGGACGGCGAGAACATGACGGGTCAGCTCACGGTCAGTGTCGAGTGTCGTCTCCTGCGGAACGTGGATGCGACCGCCGGACCGAACGGACTCTGGCGGTTCGCGATCAACGCTCCGCCGACGCCCCCGGAGTTCCTGGGCGTGACGCCGACCTGCAACATCGCCACCGGAACCCCGCTTCCGATCGGCGTCCACCTGGTCGAGTGCACCTGGCGTCGCGGACCCGAATCCACCACGGGGCGCTTCACTGTGACCGTGCTGCCGAACGGCAGCAACCCCGACACCACCCCTCCCGAGGTCTCTCAGGCCGACCTCACGGTGCCGGCAGAGGGTGCGGACGGAGCCGTCGTCTCCTTCACCCCCGCGGTGAGCGACGACCGCGACCGCGACCCTTCGCTCGTGTGTGTGCCGACCTCCGGCACCCGCTTCGCCGTCGGGACCACGCCCGTCACCTGCGAGGCGGCCGACGCCTCCGGCAACACCCGGAGCGTGACCTTCACGGTGACCGTCCTGCCGCCGGATCCGGAGGGCGTGGGCTTCTTTGGCGACTACCCCGGGGCGGAAGCCATCGGCCATGTCCGGGGCGGTGCCTTCGGCCTCGGCGACACCGGCATGACCGTGGCCTACGGCGAGGGCTTCGCCGTGATCGACGTCGCCACCGGCGAGGTGGCCACCACGCCCGCAGGCGAGCCCATCTCGTTCTTCAACGCCTTCGGCGGAGGCTTCGTCGACGCCGAAGCAGTCGCCCACCCCATGGACGGGGGCGACGCGATCATCGGCTTCGGCCCCCAGACCACCGCCGAGAACTCGGTCAACCCCGACACCGGCCAGCTCGGCCTCTGGTTCCTCAGCCAGGGAGGCATCACCGACGTCTCGTCCTTCGGCGACTCCCCTTCGACGAAGCTCGTCGTCGAGTTCGCCACCTCCTCGCTCTGGCGCTACGGCTACCAACCCGATCTCGGCTACATCGGCTGGGGCGAGCGCGCCGCCGGACCCGGTGCCTTCACCGATGCCTCGGGACCGCCCGTCTCCGCGGTCGCCCAGACCAGCGTGGGGCCGATCCTCGCCGTCACCGACGGCACCCCGGGCGAGGCCTGGCTGGTCGATCCGGCCACCCCTGACGCCCCGGGGACCTTCGTCGGAAACGTCGGGAACGACCCTCGCCGTGTGCGCTGCGGCCAGGATCTGTGCCACGTCACGAACTCCGGCTCAGGCACGGTGACGACCATCGCGTGGGACGGCAGCTTCGAGGCGGAGGTGGTCGGCACCGCGGTGGTTGGCGCCGGCGTCCTCGGCATCGACCTCGAGATGGACGACGGCTGGACGACGATGCTGACCACGTCGCCGGTGGAGGACACCTGGTCCATCACCCGCTTCGACCCGGCGGGCACCGTCGTCTCGACCGAGACGCAGCCCGCTCCCGAAGGCTGCGACGGGCCCGGCTTCGGTCTCCTCTACGAGCCCTACGTCGTGCTCTCCTGCCACGACTCTGGCGTCCTGGTCCGGATCGACCGGAACTAGCGGAGGCCCTGCGCGCGGGGCGCCCGTCTCTGCAAAGAGGAGACCGGGCGCCCCGCAGCTCTGAGTGCTCGCGAAGGGGGGAACCGCTGGCGTAGCATCGGTGTGTGCCCAGCGAGCCCGGCGAGCATCGTCTGGCCGCGATCCTCCACGCGGACGCGGTCGGCTACACACGCCATCTGGCCGAGGACGAGGCCGCCACCGTGAAGACCCTGCAGGGTCACATGGAGGCGATGGTCGACTCGGTCGCCGGGCAGCGCGGCCGCGTCGTCAACAAACCCGGCGATGCGCTGCTCGCCGAGTTTCCGAGCGCGGTTGCAGCGATACGCTGCGCGATCGCGATCCAGCAGGCGCTCGCGCCGCGCAACGCGGCGCTCCCGGAGAAGCGCCGGATGCCGTTCCGCGTGGGTCTCCACCTCGGCGACGTCTGGGTGGAAGACGGCGCCCACTACGGCGACGGTATCAACATCGCCGCGCGCATCGAGCCGCTCGCTCCACCGGGCGGCATCACCGTCACCGGTGACTTCTGGCGCCAGGTGCGCAGCAAGGTCGAGCTCCCGGTCGAAGATCTCGGCGACCGCGAGCTCAAGAACGTGCCCGACCCGATCCGCATCTATGCGATCGCAGCACACACGATTCCGGCACCGAACGCTCCTGCCGCCGCCGACTTCGTCGGCCGTGCCGGAGAGCTCGCCGAAGGCCGCACGGCTCTAGACTCCGCACTGCTGGGGCGCGGACAGCTCCTCGTCATCTCCGGCGAGCCCGGGATCGGAAAGACGCGTCTCGCCGAAGAGCTCGCACGCGAGGCCGCGGGACGCTCCGCGCAGGTGCTCTACGGACGCTGCCAGGAAGGCGAAGCGCAACCCGCTTACTGGCTCTGGATCCAGATGATCCGCGAGCTCGTGGCGGGGCGTGACCCCGAGAGTCTGCGCGAGGGGGCCGGGCGGGGGGCCGCCGATCTCGCGACGATCGTGCCCGAGATCGCCGACCGTCTGGGCGACACCGGAACCCCGGAGCCCACCGCGCCAGAGGCGGCTCGCTTTCGCCTGTTCGACGCGATCACCCGACTCCTGATCGCGCTGAGCGGCCGGCGTCCGCTGGTCCTCGTGATCGAGGACCTGCACTGGGCGGACCTCGTCTCGCTTCAGTTGCTCGAGCAGGTCGCCCGCGAGATCGCACACGCGCACATCCTGATCGTGGGCACGTACCGGAGCGTGGACATCGGGGCGAACGAGCAGCTCCGGCACACCCTCGGAGAGCTCGCCGGCGTCCCGCACGCGAAGCGTACGCTCGCGCTCCAGGGCCTGGAGCGCGCCGAGGTCGCCGAACTGATCGAGCGCGCCGGAGAGCTCGACCTGCCCGCCGACGTTCTCGAGAGCGTCTTCCAGCGTGCGGGAGGCCACCCCCTCTACACACGCGAGCTCCTCGATTGGCTCCGAGGGAGCGGGGAGGAGAGCGAGGGAGCGCTCCCCGAGAGTCTCCGTCTCGTGATCTCACGCAGACTCGCACGGCTCTCGAAACCCTGCCGAGAGCTGCTCGCCGCGTCGTCCGTGATTGGCTCCGAGTTCGAGCTCCCGGTGATCCAGCGCATCGCTGGCCTCGACGAGGCGACCCTGCTCGACGCACTCGACGAGGCGGAAGCCGCGCGCGTCGTGGCGGAGGTGCGGGGAGACCGCGACCGGTTCCGGTTCTCTCATGCGCTCGTACGAGACGCGCTCCAGGAAGATCTGGGGCGCCGCCGCCGGATCCAGCTCCACGGCGTCGTCGGCGAGGCTCTCGAGGCACTTCACCCGGACCCCGACCGCGCTCCGGTCGAACGCCTCGCGCACCACTTCGCGGAGTCCTCCGGGAACTCGTGGAAGGAGATGCACTACGAGACCCTCGCGGCCGAGCGGGACATCGCGCGATTCGCATACGAGTCCGGTGTCGGCCACTACCGCCGGGCTCTGGCGGCACTCGAGCGCAGCGACCGTGATCTCGAGCGCCAGTACAACCTGGAGCACGGCCTCGCGATCGCGTCGGCGCTGACGGGAGATCGCGACGAGACCGGGCGCGCGATCTGGAGCGCGATCTGCGCGGCACGCGAGCTAGAAGACCCGGACCGGCTGGCGAACGCAGTCTCGTCGCTCTGCGACTTCCAGACCAACGTCAACCTCCCGGAGCAGGCCGGGAACAAACTGACGCTCACACAAGAGAGTCTGCGGGATGTCGGACACGGCGACACCCTGGCGCGTGTGCGGCTGCTCGGCGTGTACGCGCAGGAGCTGAGCTGGGCCGGAGGGTGGGACGCCTGCGATGGCGCGAGCCTCGAGGGCGTCGAGGTCGCCCGGCGGATCGGCAACCTCGACATCCTGTGGGATGCACTGCGGCACCGTCACGAAGTCCTGATCATGGCGGCGGACCTCACGGAGCAGGGCGAGATCGGCGAGGAGATGCTCCAGATCGCCAACCTACAGGGCAAGCGGTATCAGGTTCTCTTCTCTCAGTACTCCCGGTTCGACCACTGCGTCGCCCGCTGCGACCGCGCGGGTGCGGACGAGGCCCTCGCTGCCTATGGGAGCATCGCGAAGGCAATGGATGAAGGAGCGCCGCTCGCGATGTACGACGCCTGCGTCGCATCGCGGAGCCTCTGGCGCGGGGAGCTCACCAGGGCCGACGAGCAGATCCAGGGACTGTTCGCGGCTCTCGATCGGAGCCTCGGCCCGCACGCGCTGGAGAGGGCGGGCGTTCTGCTCTTCGTCCTGCGTTACCTCCAGGGGCGCCTCGCCGAGATGGAGCCGATGACCCGGCAGATCGCAGAGGCCACTACGGAGATCAACAGCTTCCTCATTCCCCATGCACGGGTGCTCGCGGAGCTCGGACGGCCCGTTGCGGACGAGGTGGCAACCCTCACGTCCTCGCTTCTGCGAAACGTTCTCTTTTGCTGCAACGTGGCACTCCTCGCGGAAGCAGATGCGCTCGCGCAGGCGGGCCAGGCCGAACGGCTCTACGAGCTGCTCTCGCCCTTCGCGGGGCGCTCCGCGACAACGGGTCCGATCTACGTGCTCGGCTCCGTCTCGCGCTACCTCGGTCAGCTGGCGACCGGACTCGAGCGTTTCGACGAAGCTGAACGTCACCTCGAGGACGCCCTCGTCCTCGAGCGCCGCCTCGGCGCCAGGGCGTGGGAAGGCCTCGCGCTCCGCGACCTCGCCAAGATGCGACTCCGCCGCGACGGCCCGGGAGACCGCGATGCCTCCCGGACGGAGATCGACGCAGCTCTCGAAATCGCGCGCGACACAGGCATGGCTGGCCTCGAACGCGATCTCAGCAGGCTCGACTGAGGGCGCTAGCGCGCGCGCCGGGCTGGAGTAGCGCGGAGCCCCTGTGAGCTGCTTCACAGGGGCTGTCACCCCGCCCGGGGACCGTCCCGGATTCGGCAGCTTCTGCGGTCGGTTGGACTCCGGTGCCCGACTGGCGGAGGTGGCGGAAAACGCCAAGCACCGTGTGCCAGCTCATAACGATCGGGCCCTCTTCCAATCCATTCTCGTCCTCGTCGCACCGGAAGCGCGGCGAGGAGGAAGAACATGAGGGACGGGAGTCGGGTCGAGATCGAGAAGGATTGGATCGAGCGCACCGCGAAGGGCGACCGCATCGCATTCGAGTCGCTCTACGAGGTCTATGCGCCGGCCATCTTTCGCTTCGTCGTGCGAATGACGCGGTGTGAAGAGCTGGCGGAGGATCTCGTGAACGATGTGATGGTGCAGGTCTGGAAGTCCGCGGCGCGCTACGAGGGGCGCTCGAAGCCCTCCACGTGGGTCTTCGGAATCGCCCGCCTCAGGACCTTGATGGCGCTCCGGCGCAAGCGTCCGGAGGCCTGCGAACTCCACGAGACCCATATCAGCAACGCGAACGGAGAAGGGTGTCCCGCCTGCACCCAGGTGTCGGACGAGCGGAAGACGCAGGCGCGGCGCGCACTGGATGACCTCGGCCCGCTCCACCGCGAGGTCGTGGAGCTCGCCTTCTTTGCAGGACTCTCCTATCCGGAAATCGCTGCCGCTCTCGCCGTTCCGGTGAACACGATCAAGTCTCGCATGTTCCAGGTGAAGAAGCGCCTCTCACAGACCCTTGCACACCTGGTCGAAGATCCGCGTTGCGGCGCGTGTGGTGGATTCGAGATCGCATGCTAGGCGCGGCGGGGGCGCGCCGTGGTCAGACCATCATCAAGCCTGCGATGGCCTCGAGCTCGCGCGGTCGAAGGACCCGGATGCGACCCTCCGCCATCGCAAGGACGCCGTCCTTCTCCCAGGCTCGTATCTGCTTGTTCACGGTCTCCCGTGTCGTCCCCACCATGTTCGCGAGCTCCTGTTGCGAGAGCTTGAGGTCGATCGCGATTCCCGATCCTGCCGGCTTTCCGTGCTCCTGGCCGAGCTGCACGATGCGCTTGGCGAGCCGGGCCGGAACGCTCAGGAACACCGTGTCGGTCATGTGCTGATCGAGGCGGCGCAGCCGACTCGCAACGGCTTCGAGCAGCTTCACCGCCACCTTCGGGTGCGCCTCCAGGAACGGGATCAGGTCGAGTCGGTCGATCGCGAGGAGCTCGCAGTCTGCAGCCGCGATGACGGTCGCGGTGCGTTCACGACCATCCAGAAGCGCGACCTCTCCGATCACCTCTTCGGGCCCGAGGATTGCGAGGACCATGTCCCGCCCGTCCCCCGACGCGGTCACCACGCGCAGCTGGCCGCGAATGACCACGTAGACCTGCTGACCCGGATCACCCTCGTGGAAGACCTCCTGCTTGGGCCGCACGAAGCGGACGCGCGCAATCTTCACCAGATCGTCCAGCTCGCCCGCGCCGAGCTTCGCGAAGAGCGGGATCCGTTCGAGGAGCTTGCGAAGCTGGGGCGAGGAGCGAGCCTGCATGGCGTCTCCGCGGGTAGGGGCGCCCCATCCTATCACGTGAGGGGCGCCGTGAGCGGCGTCCCAGATCGGTACCCGACGCCGCGAGGGCCACGCCCAGGGCCGCGGCGAGCCCGGTACTCGCGAGATAGACCAGGGTCGGCAGCGCCACGGGCCTGGCCGACGCAATGAAGAAGGTCGAGGTGGCCGTCAGTGCAGCACCGGCGCCCCACGCTCTCGACCTACCAGATGTTCGATGCGGGTGAGTCACCCGGATAGAATCAATGCCGATGAGCGCTGTTCTTCATTTGATTTGCGGTCAGGCTGGAGCTGGCAAGACAACCTATGCCAAGAACCTTGAAGTTCAACGGAGTGCTATCAGATTCAGCAAGGATCAATGGGTTGTCGCTCTGTATGGCAGAAGTCTCTCCATGGAAGAGTGGAGCGCAGCACAGGAAAAGTGCTTCCGCCTAATTGCTGAACTCACAACCAAGCTCCTGGCACAGGGACTTGACGTTATTCTGGATTACGGTTTTTGGTATGGAGAGGAGCGGCTTGCAGCAAAGGATCTGGCTGCTTCTGTCGGAGCCACTGCCATGACACACTATCTGGACACCCCTGACGCGATTCGAAAAGAGCGTGTCCTAAGTCGCAATCATGAGCTGGGAGACGATTCGGTTGAGATTCTCGCGGAGGAGTTCGAGAAACAGCTCGATTGGTTCGAGAAACCCTCAGACGCGGAAGGGATGACGATCAAGACTGTCTACGGTTCGTAATCGTGGCGAATCACGCACACGCCCACGACCTACAAGATGTTGTATGCGGGTGAGTCAACCGGATAGGCAGAACGTGTCTTTTGCCTCCACCCCCAAGTTCCCAACGCCAGGATCTTCGCAAAGCCCCGCGAACCTTCCTGAGCCCTCCTGGATATGTCGTCACTCCTATTCGCTCACCCCCGTATCACCGGTACGGGAAGGTCTCAGCACGCGAGGTCGAATGGGGACGGTGGGGGTGGCAGCCTTGGCTGTCACCGTGGGACTAGCGTGTGCTCAGCTACGAGCGGGGTCCGTCGAAGAGATGGTGCAATCGGCCGTTTCCGCCGAGGATCACCGGCGAATCGTCGCGTACTACCGCGAACACCTCACTGTGCCCCAGGAGACGGTCTCTCATTGGAGGATGTCAGGACTCATCATTCGCCGAGATGTGTGGGGCCACAGTGGGGTCACTTCGTCACGATCGGCCCCAACCGGACCGCCTGAAACAACCGGAGAGGACCAAGCCACCGGATTCAGGACCGTTTTCGGCGCTTCCGACCCGCTGAAAATGCGGGTGTCCTGTTCGATTCTGGCCTGGGCCACCACTTCCACGACGCGCGAACTCAGCGAGAACGTTGTCGCTTTCGAGATCGCCGTCGACCTCCGCGGGCATCGCGTCCCAGCGGCCCGCGTGCGGGTTTCTTCTCGGCGAATGCCGCTGAAGTGAAAGGGTTCACTGCCGCGGGCCGGGCTTCGAGGGAGACTACGTGCCAACTGGAGGCCCCATGCGAACCATCCGCCTGGCTACGCACTCGCACATTCTTCTCCTCGCTCTCCTCGCCGTGCTGCTCAGCGCGTGCGTCGAACATCGCTTCGTCGTCGACCACGCCGGCGACCAATCGGACCACAATCCCGGGGACGGGGTCTGTGCCGCGCTCGTGGGCTACGAGAGCTCGACCTTCCCTCCCTCGCCAGTCTACGCCTGCACGCTTCGGGCCGCGATCGAGGAGGCGAACGCACTCGGCTCTTATGTCGAGATCCGGGTGCCGCCCCACCCGATCTCCACGTACGAGTTCGACCCGATTCATGTGACCGGCAACGTGACCCTCGTCGCCACCGGCGAGGTGAATCTGGCCGGCCCCCTCCACTTCCAAGGAGGTGCGCGAGCGATACTCTTGGGCTTCAACCACTACGACTCGCCCGGCCCCGATAGCTGCGTCGAAGTCCTCGACGCCCAGGTGTTCATCTTTCACACGACCTTCTCTGGCTGCCAGGGCGAGCGTGGCGGGGCGCTTTTCGTGGGACCGGAAGGCACAGTCTTCGTCGAGACTTCCAGATTCCGCTTCTCCGAGGCCAACATAAGGGGCGGTGGAGCCATCTTCAACGACGGCTTCGTCTCGGTCCGACGCTCCACCTTCTTCCGCAACGAGTCTTGGGGAGGCATCGGTGGAGCCATCCACAACGCCGAGAGCGGAGAGCTCTTCCTGGCGAACACGGCCCTGCACGAGAACCACGGTGGAGCGATCGTGAACCGCGGCGTCGCGACCCTCGCGAACGTCTCGATCACGCACAACGAACACTCCTTCACCGGTGGGCTGAGCGGAGGGCTCACGAATTTCGAGCCCGGCAGCGTCGTAATCCGCAACACCCTGCTCGCAAACAACTTCCCCGGTGACTGCATGGGCACGCTCTCCTCTGAGGGGTTCAACGTGATCGAGGACGACTCCGCGGGAGCCTGTGTGAGGACCGACGACGCTCACCTGGATGAGGTGGGAGTCCCGACCGACATCTCGCAGCGATGGGTAGAGGTCTACCCCCTCGCCGAAGAGTTGGTCGGCGTTCCGGTTCCGGGGGACCCGGGCTATGGGGAAGGCAACCCCCTCACGCCCGGGAGCCTTCCGGAGGCCTGTGAGACCTACGATCTCCTGGGCAACGACCGCCGTACTGCCCTCCGTTGCGACGTCGGTGCGGTGCAGGTGAGCCCGTAGACAGGCCCCTCGCACTGAAGACTCGCCCGACGGGGCCGTCGCTGAAGCCTCCTGCGGGTGCAGACCGCCCGAAACCAACATGAAGGCAGATCGACTTCTCAGACCGAGGTGGACCTCCATGCCGCGCTTCCAGGCCTAGGTGAAGTGGTGCGCCGCGCCTCCCGCGCCGAGCGACCAGAGCTCCGGGCAGCCGGTCGCAGGCTTGAGCCGCACGACGTATCGGCCGCAGTCCGACCGCGCCCACGCGGCGCTCGCCATCTTGGCTCTGCTGCTTGATTCAGGAGCTCGGGCACTCCTTCCCGTCCTGGCATCCCGCAACCCGCCGCCTAGCAAAGCGTTGCGGCAGACCGTCACCGACTGGGTTCAATTGACCGTGGTTGCCACCTGGCGGCATACTGGAGTGGTGGAGTCGGGTCCGGCCAGCGCTGTCGCTGGCCGCTGAACGCCGATCCGTTGGGCGGCGACACGCACCGCCGAGGAGACCTCGATGAGCTTTGACCCCGCAAAGCACGTGTTCAAACCAGGCGACGGCGAACATCTACATTGGGGTGGTCCTGCAGCGGGCAAGGTCACGATCATGATCGATCCGGTGAACTCGGGTCCTACTGGCTTCTGCGTGCTCACCCAATCACTCGACCCCGGCTCCGTGGTGCCGGTCCACCACCACGAGAAGGCGGAGCAAGTGCTCTTCATCATTTCCGGCCGCGGACAGGTCTCGCTTGAAGATCACCAGGTCGAAGCAGGGCCAGGTGTCACCGTTCATGTTCCAAAGGGAGTCGCTCACGGCATCGCGAACACGGGAGACGAGCCGCTGTACATTCTCGAGATCACGTCGCCACCTGGTTTCCAGGAGATCTTTCGAAAGATGCATGAGCTCTCTGAGCCTGACGCGGAAGACATCGCTCGGATCGGTGCGGAATACGACATCGCCGTCCATCCAGGCGAGGGTTCCTAGTCTGTCGACAATCAGGCCTGGCGGCGCCGCGCGCGGAACTCCGCCAGCGGTACCGCCGCCCAGCGACGAAAGGCGCGGTTGAAGTTGCTCAGGTTGCTGTAGCCAGGGCGCCGGGCGATCTCGGTCAGAGCCTCTATCGGCGCCAAGATATCGCTCGCGCCGCCCGCAGCTCTCCTGCGGCAGCGCCAGCATGGAGGCGCGGAGCGGGAAGCCGGTCCTGCCCTGACGGAAGCGGGGCATCGGGGTGAGCGGCTGCATGGCGCGGACTCGACGTGGTCCGTCTGCGGACGAACTTCCGCGGCGACGAGGGCTACCTCTACCGCACCCACTGGTCGCCCGAAGATGCACGCACGCTCCTGGTCGACTACCTAGAGGCGGTGAACCAGCTCGCCGCCGCGCCCCGCTCGTACCACGCCTTCGACCACAAGTGCACGATGACGATCCGCCAGCACATCCAGCACATCGGGTTCGAGCGTGCGTGGAACTGGCGGACCCCGGTGAACGGCAAGGGCCCGGAGCTGCTCTACATGCGCGGCGTCTTGAACACGTCCTTGCCCTTCGAGGGCGACAAGCTCGCACTGAGCGTCCAGCGCTTGACCGTCTACACGTCTCCCGAGGATCGGGCCATCGGTGTCGCCAGCAGGCTCTTTGCGAGCCCGCGCGGTCGCCTGGGCACCTTCGGCGTGGACGACTTGGCTGGCGTGGCTCAGGCGCAGGTGGAGTTCAGCACGGCGAACGTCGCCTTCGTCAACTTCACCGAGGCCGTCGACGCGATGTTCGGAGGAGAGGGCTTCGGCCACAGCTACTTCCGCGACGCTCCCACGGTGGCCTCGGACGTCGTGCTGACCCTACGCGACGACCTCGACCCCGGCACGCCCGGGCGGCCGCTGGAGCCGCTCGGCAACCGCTTCTGGCGCGTGCCGCCGGGCTATCCGCAGCTCCCGGCCGAGTGGCCCGCGACAGTGCGAAGGTCTGTTGTGCGGTCGCCGCGGTCCGTACGATGGGGATGGGGGAAGTAGGAAGCCGGCCGTGAATCGACGCCGCCACGACGCTGGCGGGAGAGTTCGTTCGTCGTTGCTGACCCTCGTGCTCGGCCTGCTGGCGTCGCTGGTGTAGGCGGAGCACGCCCTCGCAGAGGGCCGTGTCCTGCGGGTCGGGGACGGGCGATCAAGGAGTTCTTCGAAGGTGGCTGCGGCGGACCTCTAGAACTGGTTCACGACCTTCTTGGCGATCATCGGGCAGAACACATCTGCCCGACGGCCGGCCGTGATGCGAAATAGGGCCAGCCCACTTCAGAGGCTCTCAAGACCCTTGGCGCATTCGTCGAACGTCATGAGGACACCCGTTTCGTCGCTCACCGTCACGGTGCCGGCCCAGGCAGTCGCTGCCGGCCATCACGCCGAGCCAGAAGACTCACTCCGCGATCCCAGTCACCGTGACCGAGGTCGGAAACGGAAAAAACAATGGCAGTACGAGAACCGCATAACCGTAATTGCGGCGACACGCCGGCTCGAGGCGATGCTTCCAGCGTCCGCGAAACTGAAGCTCACTGACCCGGGTTGCTCCCCTTGCCTTCGCACGCTTCACCAGATTGGTGATCGCTTGATCTGTAGCTGCGTCGCAGCTCCCGAAAAGCCAGGTGCGAGCGTTCGCTCCGACTCGCCCGAGATCCTTGGGCGTGGGCTCGTCCGTCGAGATCGTGACGCCAAGGCGGCCCTCGTCCCGGAGTTCGGCGAGGTTCACGTTCGGGGATGAGTAGACCGCGCAGCCGGACCCGAGAGAGAGGGTGATCACGGCCAGAGCGGCGAAGAGACGACGAGCTAAGGATTCGACCGGGTCGCCGAGAGGACCGGAACCGTCCATTCCGCGAGGGTAGTACCGTTGCTGGCCTCGCCGGCGGACGGCGCTCTCGTCTTGCCCAATGTGAACTCCTCTTCCCCAGGTGGTGAGGCAGCGGGGCGGCTGGAAGCGAGCGCTCAGGATCACGGGTCGGCCCCGATGTAGCGCACGACTCGCCGCTTCCAATCCCCCGCGTCGACGATCTTCAGAATGACCCGGTTCAATGGTTCGCGGAGCGAGCTTCCCGTGGGCAATCCGATTTTCACCTGATAGGGGTCGAAAGTACTGGGCAGAACCCGCACGCGACCCGAAAACTCATGCCTCGCGAGGTAGCGGAGAATCATCACGTTGTGGACGAATGCATCGATCTCGCCAGCGGCGACCGCCAGCAACGCTTCCCTCTCCTTCTCGAACTCCTTCGTTGCAATCCCGAGCTCACCAAGAAATCGCCCCGCTTCCGAACCGGCCACCGCGCCGACCCTGACCTCATGCAGATCCTCCAGCCCGCGGACCTTGCCCCTCAACTGATCGATCGTGAGGGATGTCGTGATGGTGGCCGTGAAGCTGGCGATCAAGACGATCGAGGCCAGCATCCAGACGACCGCAATCGCTCGCCCGCCCAGCGTCTTGGGCGCATGGTCTCCATAGCCGACCGTGGTCATCGTGACGGCGGCCCACCAGATTCCGTCGCCGATTCCTGTCAGCCCTGCGCCGAACATCTCGTGGTTCCGGCCCCGTTCGAACAGCCACACGACCGTCCCGGCGGCCATCCACAGCGCGAGCAGCAAGCCGACGAGACCGACGAAGCCTCGCGACGCCAACTTCCCGGGAAGCGCCGGCCACCCGGAGGTGCCGCGTGGCTGAGCGGCGACCGCGATACCCGATCCGGACTGGTAGTAGGAGTGGCTCAAGTCCATGGACACTTCGAACCGTTCGAGCCCGGCGATCCCGGGCAGCACATCAGCGTCTCCCGATTCGACGGCCTCCATCATCTGCTCGAAGCTTCCGTACTCCCGCAACTCGTATTCCAGCTCGAGCTCTTTGGCGATCTCCTCCCAGAGCTCGATGCTCATTCCCTTCCAGCTCCCGTCCGGCCTCTTGATGAGAAACGGGGGGGCGTCCCATACGGCGAGGAGCAGCGGCTCGGACTCGCCACCTCCCTGAGCATGGGAATGGACGGGCGAGAGCACTGCGATGCAGACGGCTGCAAGTAGGGTGGCGATCGCGATCTGCAGGGCTCGGTGCACTATCCGCACTCCCACGGGACTCAGCGGGGCCGCCACCGTCGGTGAAGGGGACTGGGCGAGGCCGTCGTCCCTCGAATGATCGACTCGCGCCCGTGGGATGCGGCATCTATCAGATCGTCGCCCCGCGCCGCAGGGCTCGACCGTGCGCACCTGTCCACGACCGGAAGACGGCGCCCCGGGGGCGAGATCCCGCATCGACGATCCGGTAGTCTGAGCCGCCCGACGACGCACGCACGGCCGGCCTTCGGTCCGAGGATGAGCTTGGCACGCAGGGCCAGAAACTTCGCGAACGCACTCCGCCTGCTCTTCCGGTTGGCCCCGAGCCTGCTGCTGCTCGTCGCTTCGGGAGCGAACCCGGAAGACGCGACGGACATCGGCCGCTCTTCGGTCGCATGCGCGAACGTGGACTACGGGCGCACCCGCCTTGGCGTCGGCGGGGACCCCGAGACGACGCCGAATCCGCGCGGCCCCACCCTCGTCTCCATCGGCGTCTTCGTCAGGCAGCTGAGCGCGCTGGACGTGGTTCAAGGCCAGTACATGTTTCGCGGCCATGTGCGCTCCACCTGGTGCGACCCGCGGCTGGCCTTCGACGCAACAGAAGCAGGCACGGACGAGAAGGTCTACGTGGCCACCGCGGCGGAGCGGGAGCTGGCAGGCATCTGGTACCCGGCGGGCTTTCCGGTGAACCGCGCGGGAGGGCTCGAGCTCACCGAGCGCATCCTGCAAGTCGCCGCGGACGGCACCGTGCACAGCGACCTCAACATCGGCGTCCCTCTGCACGCCTCATTCGATCTGCGTCGCTTCCCGTTCGATCGCCAGAAGCTGGCGCTGGAAGTCGAGTCGGTCCGCTGGCAGATCGACGAGATGGTCCTCGTCGAAGACGAGATGGTCACCGGATTCTCGGCCGACCTCAGCATGCCCGAGTGGGAGATCATGAGCGTCGGCGAGCGGATCGAGCAGGCAGACGGGGTCCGCGACACCCGCCCGTTCTCCCGGCTCTTGTTCGAGATCGAGCTGCGCCGGCGCCCGGGCTTCTATCTGTGGAAGGTGTTGCTTCCCATCTTCATCATCGTCGCGATCTCGTGGTCCGTCTTCTGGATGACGGACGAGAACGTCGCGAGCCGCACTCGCATCACCGCCACCGGCGTCCTCACAGTCGTCGCGTATCAGTTCGTGGTCGCGGAGGACCTGCCTCGCATCGCGTACCTGACGGTGCTCGACAAGCTGATGCTGCTCTCGTTCGGTCTGCTCGCCGTGACCGTCGTGCAAAGCCTGTGGGTCGGGCGACTGCAGGCGTCCGACTTCGCGAAGGCGAAGCGTCTCGACCGGATGTCGCGCTGGATCTTCCCGCTGGGGTACGCCGTGTTGGTGGCGACGCTGATCGTCACCGCGTAGTCGACGTCGCCCCCTCGAAGCCACGGTCTCGCCCCGGCGGTGCGCTCCGCTGGCGCCCGATCATCGGCTACTTCACACGCTTCCAGTCCTGCCCGATGCAGACGATCGAAATGCAGCCACTCACGTCCAGATCATCGCCCTTGAGTTTCATCTTCGATTTGAAGGTCTTGTCATGGACCGGGTCCCAGATCGTGCCGCCGGAGTAGTTCTCGGCGTCACTGGACTCCATGGCCTCGACCATCAGCTTGCCGAGGTTCGCGTACTTCGGATCGGCTCCCTGCTTGGTGAAGGCATTGGAGATCTTGCCGCAGATCTTGGTGGAGTCCGAGTCGCAGGGAGCGATCGTCACTTCCAGATAGGACCCCTTGTCGTCCGCTTCCGTCTTCCAGACGCCTTCCGCCCCGCCGGCAAGCGCCGCGGTGGAGGCGGTGAGCATCGCGATTCCAACCATCAAACTACGCATCTTCAAATCTCCTCGTAACGCAAATGAGCAGCGCCGATCACCTGGACCGAAGCTGCATGAAGTCGAGCACCTGGGATTCCAGATACTCGTAGAACGGATTCCAATGCATCCGCAACAGGTTCCCACCGGAGATGTGCAGAACCCCACGCTCTCCGTGGAGGGCGGTGCTGCCGAGCTGGACGCCGGGGCTCTTCCCCGCATCTGGGCCGCCGTAGACCGGGTCGTCTGGCCGGAACGGCAGCGCGATGTGCGCGAGCGAGTAGACCTCGCGCGGCCAGCGCTCGTCGAGTGCGACCACGCTCGCCTCGCCGCTTGCACCCGCGGCGCGCTTCGCGACCACCTCGACGCTCTCGGGGCTGGCGTTGGTGATGAGTGTGAGCTCGAACCCGCGGTCGCGATCTTCGACCATCGGCCGCCAGAACGTGGCCGGATCCCGCTTCAAGAGCGGCTCGATGCCCGCCCTGCGATTGAGGTCGAACAGCACCAGCTCGTTCTCCGGTGACGGCAGACGCTCGAAGAGATGCTTCGCGAGCGTCGTCGCCGAGACCGTGGCGTCGACGGCAGACTGAAACGCCAGGACAGGAGGCATGCCCCCGAGCTGCCCGGCGCTCGAGAGCGCGTCCAGCTGGCTCTGGATCCGGCTCGTGATCCGATAGGCCACGTCCCCGGCGTTGACCGCGAACGAATTGTACTTGAAGGGGTCGTACTCCGGTCCGATCGAGTTCCACTCGAGCTTCTCGAGACCCGGCACGCGACCCAGCCTCCGCTGCCAGCTCGCCAGGAACGCGAGGCCCGTCACTCCGATCTCGGGAGAGAGGAGCACGAGCCCAGCCGGAGTCGGCAGCGAGGGGTCCTCCAGCGTGGAGAGCGCGTACTCGACCGCGAGCGCGCCGCCGTTCGAGTACCCGACGACGTAGAATGGCTTTTCTCCGATGGATGCATCGAGATGCCGGGCGGCGAGCGCGACAGCCGCGGCCATGTCTTCCCAATGCACCGTCGTCAGCCCCGATGGAGCGGTCCCGTGGCCCGGGACCCTGAGGGCGAGAACCCAGGCCCCGGTGTCCGAAAGGCGCTCGCCTAGCGCGCGAAGGCTGTACGGCGAGTCGGAGAGCCCGTGCAGCAGGAGCACTCCGGCCACCGGGTCCGAGTTCGGGCGCTCATGGGTCCGGTTCCAGTCCCTGGGCCAGCGACCAGGGTCGGAGAGACTGCCTCGGCTATAGCGGTTGAGGATCTGGTCCTGGCCCACCGGAACCTGTGAGTAGACCTGCTCTTCGAGCTGCGCGAACAAGCGCTCTTCCAGCGCGAGGTATCCGGCGAAGTCCTCGACATCAGACCGGGTGGTGAACTCCTCATCGAGGTGGACGTGGTGCCACAGCGAGAGGCCGGACTGGTTTCGCACGACGTAGGTCAGCACCAGCGCCGCGACCGCCAAGCCGCCGAGGAGCATCCAGCCGCCGGCGCGGGCTACGTGACGCAAGGCACTTCTGATGGGCGGAGCCATGAAGCCTCAGTCTTCGAGTGGGTAACCCGGCGGCACCCGCGAAAACTCGAGACCCAGAGTCGCGTGGGTGGACTGCCAGGCCGGGGAGCTACTCGTCCCGCGCGTCGTCTTCCCGCTCCTGTTCCGTCTCTTTCATCTTCGCGGGGTCCATCGGGACAGCGACCTCGTCCGGCGGGGTCAGCCCCCGCTCGACGCGATCGTCGCCACAAGCAACCAGGCCGGGCCCGAAGGCCAGCAAGAGGAGGATCGCGGGCGTTCGCATGGTCAGATCTCCTGGATCGTCTGGGGGTCGTCCCGTTGCGCAGCTTACAAGGGAACCGGTGCTCGTGCTCGCCGGGGGCGCGTCGCGGGTCTCGGCTCAGCCGGTGGTGAAACGCCGACGCCGACCCACCCGGCACCCAGCCGACGCGCCTTCACGCGACATCGAACATGCGGACGCCCCACTCAATCGCGTACCGTCGGGCACCGGACACGCGCCCGGCATCACAGAAACGACGCAACCCGTTGGAGGGTCCAGAAGGCCGCCAGGCTGCCGATCGCATAGGGCGCGACCCGCCACGCGCCCGCTGGCGTCGCCAGCGGCAAGCGCCTGAATAGCGCCATCACGGTCACGACAACGCCGATGAACAAGAGCTGCCCCACCTCCACGCCGACGTTGAACATCAACAGAGCGATCGGCACTTCGGCCTGGGGAACCCCGATCTCGCTGAGCGCGCCCGCAAAGCCGAGGCCATGAAAGAGTCCGAACAGGAACGCGATCAACCAGGGCCAGCGCTCGGTCAAGCCGATTCTTCCGTCGTGCTTGTGGACGATCTCGGCCGCCAGGAAGAGGATGCTGAGCGCGATGATCGCTTCGGTGGGCGCCGGTGGGACATGAATCACCCCGAGCGTCGCCAGCGCAAGCGTAATGCTATGCGCAGCGGTGAACGCGGTGACCGCCTTGAAGAGCGGCCCCAGGCCGCTGACGATCAGGAGTAGCGCCAGTACGAAGAGCAGATGATCGACGCCTTCGAGGATGTGGATCGTCCCCATGCGACCGTAATCGGCCGCGATCTTCCACCTCGAGGCCTCGAGCGGAATCGTGAACTCGGGCGATCCCGGCCGCAGGATCGCGGAATGTTGCTGGCCGTCGCGCAGCTGGACGAGCAGCAATGCGTCCGTTTGCACGGCTCCGAGGCCCTCTATCGCGATCGTCTGTCCAGTCAGCGTGCCGTCGTTGTCCTTGTAGGTCGCAGTCTCGATGCGAGCACCGGGCACGTCCCGCACCGAGGCCGAGCCCACCAGCTCCAGGCTCTCCGGCAGCCGTGCTCCCAACGGCAAGATCCGATCTCCTCGCGTCGGGACCTTCCAGGTGACCGAAATGAGACCGGTCTTCTGCTCCTTGATGTCCAGGAGCGCCGGGCGGATCTCGTCCGCGCGCACCCCGACTGCCGGGAGCAAACCGATCAGCAGGAGTGCCGACCCCAGAACCCTGCCGAGCCGCATCAACGGGGCGGCTCGGCCACCACGGCGAGGTCGTCGTCGACAACGGGCGCTTCGATGACGACGGTGTAGCTCTCGCGCAGACTGGCGTAGAACTGCTCGTTGAGCTCTTCGCTCCTTTCGCTCGTCCATTCCTCGACCACTCGATCACGCACATTCGCAAAGGTGGGAGGCGGCGGTTCGCTGACGCTGCTCAGGTAGACGAGATGCGTGCCGTAGCCCGACAGCACCGGACCGTGCCATTCTCCGGGCGACAGATCCACCAGCGACTTCGCGAAGCCACTGCCAAAGAACTTCTGGATCTCGAGCGGATCCTTTTCCGGATAATAATTCTGCAACATGAAGTCATCACCCAGCGCCCCGGCATCCTCGATGTCGTCGCCGCGCGCGACTAACGTCGCCTTGATCGCCTGGGCGTCAGTCAGGGTCGCATCGCCGCGCTTGTCGGGATCGATGAAGACCTGGGTAAAGGTATAGAGCGCGGGCGCCTGGTAGCGATCCTTGTGCGCCTCGAAATACGCCACCAGTTCCTCTTCGCTCGGAGGCGTGAGCGCCACCAGGTCCTTGGCGAGGAATTCGAGCTTCTGCGCCAGTCGGCGTCGGATGACCTGGTCGTGTTGGTTCAGCCCCATGGTCAGCGCTTCGCGGTAGAGAACGGTCTCGCGGATGTACTGCTGGATGAGCCCGTCGAACTCTTGGGGCGTAGGCGGCCGGTTCCAGCGCTTCTGCCAGCTGGTTCGCATCCATTCGATCTCGCCGGCGCTCACGACAATGGACTTGTCGTCCTCTTCCAGGACGGGCTCGGCGACCACGCCGTACAAGACGTAGATCGCTGCACCGATGAGCAGGAAGTGCAGCAGCGGTTCACGTAACCACCTCACTTCTGATCCATTCCTCTCGCTCGGCGCCGGAGCCGCCGTAGGGCCGAATTCACTAGACCATTCAGAAACGGCCAGACAAATTCGGCCCCTGGGCCAGACCCTGCGGTCCGGAGTCTCTCTGAAACCAGGATTGGGTCGAGCCTGGCGGGCACACCCCGATCACGACCTCTTGTCAGGGAAGCCACGGCTTGAGACCGGGATAGAAGCCCTGCTTCTTCACCAGACTAGCCTGCGGCGTGTACCAGATTGGCGAAGACCAGGCACGCTCCTGGATGGTCGCTGGGACATCCGACGGCGGCTCGACCCCCAGGGCCTTCGCATCAAATGTCGTCCAGCGCGGCGTCGGGATCTCGATCACGCGTGCGTAGTACACGGCATGCTGCGAAGGATCGAAGTCCGGGTCCGTCCAGACCGCCGCCAGCTGCGTATCGCCAATATCGTTCGTGTAGCTCGCATTCTTGATGTCGACCGTATTGCCTACGGCCGCCAACTTGCCCGTGTCGGCATCGACTTTGCGACCGTCCGACCAGACGACGTCGTAGACCTTCTCCCACGGGTGGCCGTCTTTGTACCAGCCCTTGATGATCTGGACACGATCGAGGTTGCCGCTGTCGGGGTCTTTGAGCGCCCAGACGGCGAACGTCGGCGCCTTGCCGGACTTCTTCGGAAGATCCTGCCCCATGGGCACACCCTTCTTGTAGGCCGTCTTCACGAAGTCCTTGTCGCTGACCAGGGAATCTGAGAAGTCCCAGCCACCGAAAAAGCGCACCCGAATCAGCGGGCCTGACGTGCCGAAGGTCTCCTTCTTCTTGATCGCGTCGAAGATCGCAGTCCGCGTGTTCTCCGGAGCCCAGACGCCGGTCGCACCCGGTGTACCAAAATGCTTCGGCGGTTCGCCGGCAACCGTCGTGCCCGAATCCAGTCGGATCTTCGGCGTCATGTCTGTGTTTCCATGCACGCCGGCGTAGTTGTTTTCCTCATTGTCGGAAAACGCGTTGTGCGAATCGGCACCAGAAACGATCCCGTACTTGAAGGGGTTCGCGCCGATCATCTCCTGGAAACCCACGCCATCCGTCAGCGCACGGCGCACGTAGCTGTTGTTTATCCGACCCACTACCCCGCCCGAGCCCAACAGGTGCTTGTAGCTGGTTTCGAAACCGGCGAACTCGTCGTTCGGCGACAGCGCCGGATGAGTCTCCGAGGCACCCTTGGTCTGGATGATCTCGGTGGCCACGGTATTGCGGTTCGAACGCTCAGCCCATTGCTTGTCGATGAATCGGCCAAGCGGAGACGAGGAGTACATCAGGCCGTTGCTCACATTGCCGTTATGCGGGATCGAGAAATTTTCGTGCCCCTCCTTACGCTGAACCTCCTGATAGGTCCAAAGGTCCGCCCGCTCAATGGAGTCCATGGACGAAAATGTCACATCGGGACCCTCGTCATCCCGGAAAAATACGTTGTGGTGCATATTGATGTACATCGCCTGCGAGGTCCATTCGAACGCGATCAGCGTCGTGAACTTGCCTGGATCGTTGTGCTTGTTGGCGACCGCCTTTTGTTTCTCCCATGCAGTGGCCAGGAGTTTCGGATCGTTCATGTACGGAATAGGGTCCATTCCAGCAACCGAGTCCATGATCTGCTGAAAGGCTTCCGCACCCTGCTTCGGTTCGCCCGAGAGAATCAACTTGCCCATCGGTGTCTTCGACATCGGGCTGGTCTTGTCGATGATCAAGGGCATGATGCCGAGGTACTCGGCATGGTCGGTCACCGCACACCAGTCATAGGGCGTCCGCTTCTGCACCGTCGTGCCACTGACGATCTTCTTGATCGCCTCACCCTTGCAGAAGCGATAGGCATCGTCCGGCGTGTTGCGCGTGCCCATCGCGAAGGCGTCCGGCGAATTCGCCGTATGCAGATGCTGCTCACCGAAGTAGACGTTGTTGAGCGGGTTCTTCTCGCCGGAGCTGCGGCCGGGCTCGCCCGCAGGGTCGGCTGCGAAGGCGCCGACGACGAATAGCAACGAGCACAACACCGATAGCGCCAAGGCGCCAGTCTTGATCCTCATGGTTTGATCCTCATGGTTTGATCTTCATGGTCTTGTGGCTCGAGCGGGCGCCCGAGACACTGAACGGAGGCATCTACTTCTTGGCCGTCTTCATTGCCTCTGGCGTGTACCAGATGGGCGACGACCAGGCGCGTTCCTGAATCGTGGCCGGCACCAGATCGGACAGCGGCAGGTTGTTCCGCGCCGAGTCATAGGTGCTCCAGCGCGGCGTCGGAATCTCCAGCACGCGGACGTAGTACAACGCCTTCTGCTCGGCCTCGAAGTCCGGATCGGTCCAGACCGCACTCAGCTGGGTGTCGCCGATGGCGTTGGTGTAGGTGGCCTTCTTGACATCGACCGTGTTGCCCACCGGGGGCAGCTTGCCGGTCTTCGGATCAGGCTTTCGATCGTCCGACACTGCTACGTCGTAGATCTTCTCATCAGTCCGTCCCCACTTGTTGATGAAGCCCTTGACGATCTGGATGCGATCGAGGTTGCCACTCTGCGGATCTTTCATGGCCCAGACGGCAAAGGTCGGTGCCTTGGATGCCTTCTTCGGCAGGTCCTGACCCATGGGCACCCCGCCCTTGTAGGCCTTCTCGACGAACTTCTCGTCGTCGACCAGACCCTTCGGGTAGCCCCAGCCGCCGAAGAAACGCAGCCGGATCAGCGTGCCCGAAGTGCCGTAGGTCTCCTTGGCCTTCATCGCATCGAAGATCGCGCCGCGGGTGTTCTCCTCTGCCCAGACCCCGGTTGCGCCTGCTGAACCGAGGCGCGTGGGAGAGTCGCCGGCCGCATCAGGCTTCGGGTTGAGACGCTTCTGTGGGGTGTCTTCGAGCGCACCGTGGGAGCCGTGGAAGTTGAACTCCTCGTTGTTGGAATAGCCCGAGTGGCTGTCGGCGCCGGATACGATGCCCATTTTATACGGGTTGGCGCCGAGCGTGTTCTCGAGGATCATCCCCTCGACCAACCCCTGGCGGACGTATCCGTACTTGATCTGGCTGGGCTGCCCCACGTTGATCAGGTTCGGGAACATCTCGAAGCTCGCGAACTCGTCATTGGGCGACATCGCCGGGTGGGTATCCGAGCTGCCCTTGGTCTGAATGATCTCGGTCAGCGGCTCGTTGGCCGCCTGCCTCGCTGCGTAGCGAGCATCCATGGGCCCGCCGAGGAATTTGTTCGGTGAGAACATCCAGCCATCGGAGACGTTGCCGTTGTGAGGAATCGCGAAGGTCTCAGTCCCAGCGTTGCGCTGCACCTCCATGTAGGTCCACAGGTCTTCCGGCTGAATGGAATCGAACGACGAGTAGGGCGCCCGGGGGCCGGTGTCGTTTCGGAAGAACACGTTGCGGTGCATGTTGCGGCCATTCGGGATCGAGGTCCACTCGAAGGCAATCAGCGTCGTGAACGTGCCCGGATCGTTGTACTTGTTCGCGACCTTGACGTACTTCTCCCAGTTTCCCTCGAGCAACTCGGGCGCGATCAGCTCCGGCCTCCCAGTGCTCGTGAGAATGTCGTGGAGAATGTCCTGCACCGCGCTCGGGTCTTGTTTCTGCAGCCTCTTTGCCAGGGCCGACTTGGAGAGCGGATTCTTTGGATCGACCATCCCAGGCATGACGCCGAAGTACTCGGCATGGTCCGTGATGGCCATGAAGTCATAGGGGGTTCCGCGCTTGATCTTGTTCTTCGTCGCGATGGTATTCAGCGTCACTTCTTCGCCGCGGCCATAGCGGAAGGCCTCGTCCCACGTCTGACGGGCACCGGTCGCGAACGCATCCGGCGAGTTCGACGTGTGCAGATGCTGCTCGCCGAAGTAGACGTTCTTCAGCGGGTTGGGCTCACTCCCGGAATTCCCGGGCTCACCGATGGGCTGGGCGCTCGCGAGCGAGGGAAGCAAGAGAAGCAACGCGATGAGGAAGGTGGAACGAGGCATGATCTTCTCCTGTGTCCTCTCAGCTGACCGCCTGGTGGAGGACGATTGGGAAAGCGAGCGAGGGCTTGTTCAGCGGACTCGCATGGGCTCGTCACCGAGCGACTGCGCGTGCTGGACCGAACGGATCGCGGGGCCAGCAGATTAGCCGTGTCGGACGGCGCGTCGCCAGATGGCCCAAGGCAAAAAGTGGCTCTACGGAATGCGATTGTTCAGGCTGCGACGCTCACAGCGGCGCGTACGGAAGATCGACGAGCCGTATGCGAACGCGCTGTGCGCGCTCGCTCCCGCCAGGACGAACAGGTGTGGCGCGATATGACCGGGGGATGCAGCGACCGACGGCGAGCTTTCGGGATGGGCCCGGGCACCCACCGTGGCGGGAGTCCGTCGCGGATCGTGTCGGCTGCCTGCTATTGATCGCGAAGGGCCGAGTAGTCGGCCCGCGCCCGGTTGGCTGCCTCGATCGCATCGTTGCGCTCGGCGATGATCGCTGCACGACGATCGCCGCGCGGGTAATTCGTGTCCAGCATGTTCTGGTAGGTGTCGTTCATCGAGTCCAGATAGCTCGTCGACGACTCCACCGTGTGCCACGCAGTCTGCACCCTCACACCGTCGCCCGGTGCGGGGGGCTCGGGGAGCGGCGCGATCTCGACCTCTGCCGCCTGCTGCGAGCGATCGGTCTTCAGATCCGAGAGGTCGTGCGTGCGACCTTCCATCTCGTCGGGGTCCTCGGCCTCAGCCCGCATGTCGTCGGGATCTTCCGAATGGCCCGTCAGGTCGTCCGGATCCTCGGCCTCGGCTGTGAACCGGTCCGGATCGGAGGAGCGGCCCTCCATCTCATCCGGGTCTTCGGTGTCCGCCAGCATGTCATCGGGATCCCCGCTCTCGGCCATCGCCGGCGCGCCGGAGCGATCGTTGGCCGCCGCATGGGATGCGAGCAGCAACGAGATCGCCAGAGCCAGAAAACACCGAAGCCATCGATTGGTCATGGTCACCCTCCACCCTCCGTATCGTCCGACCGGGCGCGGACGTGAAGGGATCTGATCAGGGACCGTCCGGGGCCGAAACCGCGCCTCCGAAGCTTGCCAGGAAGGCCTGGTACTCGGACGACTCCCGCAGCAGCCGGCCCCCGACCTCGATCAGGCGGTCGATTGTCTCGTCCGGCAGCGTGAAGCTCGTCGCGACGTCGTTCAAGAATGCGCGCTCCTCCGGGTCGGCGACGTGGTCAAAGGCCACCTCCGCCACGCGCGCCTCCATCGGGACGCCGTGGTCACTCGCCTCGCGCGACCAACTGGCGGCGGACTCCCGGAGCAGCTCGACAGTATCGAAGTTGTAGCGGTAGATGCCGACGCTGGAGACCGCGCTGAGCACTTCGATGGCCGAGGGAACCGAGGCACCCTTCACCCACTCGTGTTGCGCCTCCGCCTGGGAATTCACGACGATATAGAGCAGCTGTTCCGGTAGCTCCAAGGCCTGCTCCTCCACCAGCGCCATCACTCCACCCGCCTGGTAGATCTCGGCAAGCATCCTGCGCGCACCGATGTTGTCGGAGACGCCGCCATCGACCAGGAAGATGTTCGGCCGCTCCTCGGTGTCCAGGTAGGTCGCGGCGTTCCGAGCGTCGTGGTAGCGCCGCCTCGCCTTCGCAGGGTCTGCCATCGCTTCGGAGATCCACTCGGGCTCGAGAAGGTCACAGCTTCCAGCGTGGTTCTGAAGCCGCAGCGGCGAGAAGACCCCGGGGACCGCGGAAGATGCGGTCACGGCCTGGGAGACCCGAAGCTTCGAGAGATCCGAGCAGATCAGGTCGAAGTGAGGCTGCACGAAGGTGAACACGGTGCCGACGTCGATGTCCGTGGCGTTGATGTTCAGAAGAGGGCCATCGGCCTTCTCGAGGTCCGCGAAGGTCGCCCCGCCGAACACCTCCTCGTCGTAGAGGTCCATCGCCATGTCGCTGCGGGTGTACGGCGTGAACGTGAGCCGAAACAGGTCGACGGGGCTGAGGAGGTCCACCGCGAGCTTGTGGTCGATGTCCTTGCGCAGGAAGCGCTCCTCGAAGTCCTCGAAGATGCGATCGCCGTAGAGGCCGTAGTAGGCGGAAGCGAAGCTGCCTCCCGAGACCGAGCTGATATACGTGACGAGGTCGAGCAGGCGTACGCGCTCGCCGTCGACCTCGACTTCCGTATTCCGCAGCTCCTTCAGCACCCCATACGAAAGGGCCGCGGCGCGGGTCCCTCCCCCCGAGAAGGCGAGAGCGACGCGAAACTTCGAATGACCCGGCTCGAGGGTCGCCCCGTAGCCCGTTCCGGCGACGGCGTGCTCGAGCGGAACGTTCTCGACGCGAGCGATGTTCGCGCAACCGGACAGGAAGGCACAGAGCAAGACCAGCGAGCCAAAGCCTCCGGGACTGAGCGCCGTGCGCGGGTTCGGGCTGGGCACCTTCATGTCGATCTCCAGTTTCCTTGCTTCAGGCTGCGACGAGGAGCGAGTGTCCGCTCGCTCGCTCATGGAGCCTACAACAGTGGCGACGAAGCTCGCGGGGAAGGCGACGAGCAGGATACGCTCGCCCAGGTGCGAACGTCTGCGAGCAGCGCGCGGCTCAGAAGTCCACCTGGAAGCGCGCCTGGAGGATGAACGCATCGTCGGCGCTTCGCACGTGCGCAAAGATGGCGTTGAGGGTCATGCGCATGTTGGCGAGGAGGTACCAGTTGAGGCCGACCGTCGCGTTCAGCTCGCGCCCGCCGCGCACGTCGTGGTCGTCGAGGTCGAGATACGAGAGCCTGGCCGCCACCTCGAATGCGCCCCAGGTGCCCCCGCCCCAGCGAAACGGCTCGCTGGGGACCACGCGCGTGAAGAGGCCCACCTTTTTTCCATAGATTCGATGCTCGCCGGTCAGGAAGTGGCTCGCCTGGAGATACCCCCCCCAGAACGTGAGGTCGGAGCCCGAGCCACGATCGATCTGCAGGGCGACCGCCTCCGCCTGGATCGAGAACGGGCCGCGCACCCAGGCGGCCTCGAGACCGACCCGGTCCTGCCCGTCGACCTGATCGATCGGCGGCGTCTCGAGCAGCGCCTTGGCGAGGAACGACTCGGGCCGTGTCTCGTACGTGACGTTCTCGGCGTCGGCAAAGGTGTGCGAGTAGGAGAGCCCGGCGGTGAGCAGGTGCCGACCGTCATCCTCTTCCAGGAGCACACCCGTGAACCGACCCGTGATCTCCCAGTCGTCCTCGAATCCCTCGGCCGGGTCCTTCCGCTCCTGGAACGAGTCCACGATGACGAAGGCTCCGAGCGCCCAACGCAGGCGGTCGCCAAAGAGCGTATTGGTGAGCAGCAGCCCGGAGTTTCGATGCGGCACGAGCGCGTTCATCAGGCTCCGCTCCATGAACGTGATGTGGAGCGTGCTCATGCGCTGCTCGAGCGAGAACGGCTCCCCCATGTACCCGACCTGGAGGGTGCCCAGAGGGCCGAGTTTGCGCAGCCCCACGTAGACGTCCTTGAACTCGGTGTCTGCCACCTCGTACTCGACCTTGAAGAGCAGGCGGCGGAACACGGACCCCTGGACGAACAGGCGCGCCTGCCGCACCTCCCCCTCCGCGTCCCAGCCTGAGTCGGCCCGCGGAGCGAGATCGTCGCCGTAGTGGATCAGTCCGCCATCGAGAAGGAGCCTGCCGCCCAGGTGGAGCCGACGGCTACCGTCGGCCGAGCGCACCCGGAAGCCCGTGCCGTCACCCCACGACCACTCGAGGCTGCGGGTCTCTTCCACTTCCTCGTGCTCCCATTCCAGGAGCTCGCCGGACAGCGACTCGGAGCGCCTCTCTTGTGCGTCGTCCGCCCTGGCCGCCGTCACCCCAAGCAGGAGCGCACCGAGCCCGACGAGGGCGAGCCACATCGCGCGCCCTCTCACTCCTCGAGGGTGAAGATGATCCCGTCGGCGCCGAGGTTGAGGATCACGCCCTCCGTCTTCGCGTCGACCTTGATGCTCACACCCTTGTCGTTCTCGATCCAGAGCGTGCCGCCGGTCTTGACGTCCGTGACGGTCAGGCCGGCTCGAAGCTGCACGTAGGTTCCCTCGAAGTCGTCGATGGTCTTCATGCCGTAGACCGTCCCGACCGCGTCGATGCTCTCGACACCGACTCCGCCGATGCCGAGCCCGCCGACACTGAAGCCGCGAACCGCGCCCTTGTATTCGATCGTGCCCTTCCCGGTCAAGCCGCTCGCCAGATAGGAAGCCCGGTACGCGTCGACCTTGATCGTCGCGGAGGGCTGCTTCTCCTCTTCCGCGGAGGCGGCGCTCCCGAGCGTGAGCGCGAGCAGAACCGCGAGGACCAGAGAGGCGTGTCGAAGTAGAACTCGCATGGCAGTCTCCTTGGAGGTGTAATCGAGGAACGGATGAATCACTTGGGGAACATCAAGGTCACGCTGAGCTGGAGGTCCCAGCGCGGCGCGTTGTCGGGGCGGTGCACGTTGTAGTACCCGGCCAGTTTGAAGTTCATGGGGGGAAGCCCCTTGCCGAAGCGCATGACCTTCCCGATACCGCCGCCCAGCGGCACAGTCCAGGTCTCGCCGCCGCCGGCCTCCCAGTTCGCCGTGATGACCGGGGCCGTCGAGACGTACCAGCCCTTGCCAAAGTTGTAGTTCACGAAAGGCTGGAGCAGGAACGAGCTGACGTCCGCGGCGTCGCCGTGCTTGGCGAAACTCCAGACCTGCTGCACCAGCCCACCAATGACCCAGTGGCCCGGCATCGTCAACGCCACAGCCGCAAGGCCGCCATTCCAGGTGTCGGCGCCGAAGCGATCGTCGGTGTTCGTCGGGAACTGGAAGGCGGGGCCCACGCCCCAGATGATCTTGCCCGAGTTCTTGGGCGAGAGGAAGCCCTGGTACGTGGTGTTGCCGAGCCCCCACTTGCTGCTGGTGCCGGGAAACGTCTCGAGATGGCCCAGATCCGCGTTTCCTCGCCCCTTGGTGATCGAGTCCTGACCGTCCATCCAGATCACCGGCAGGATGACCCGGTTGATCAGGTTCCAGTTGCTGCTGATCGACACCGGGACCACCGGCTTGATGTTGAGCACGTTCGCGTGCTTGTCGCTGGGGCCGACGTCCGAGTAGAAGTTGTTCTCGAAGGGAATGCTGATCATCGCGGCGACCGGGTTCTGGGACGCCTTGGCCAGTGCCTCGTGATCGGTGGCCGCCGCCGCCGGCTTCGCGTCCGGAGCCGCATCCGAGGCCGGTGCTGCGGCATCCGCCGCCGGGGGCGTGGGCGTGGGCGTGGGCGCCGGATCCTCAGCGAGGCAAGGACTCGAAGCAAAGAGGCCGAGCATCAGGGCGCAGACCGCCGATGCCGTCGCAGATCGAAAATCGTTCATCGTTCAGCTGCCTTTCGTCGGGGGGGCGGATTCCGTACCCCGCGAGCACCAGACTCGACAGTGATTTACCCCTAGGGAACCGGTGCTCCACACCGCGGTGGGGGGGGGGCAAGATGAGCAATCCCCGGAAGCCTCGCAAGAAACCCCCAGTCATTTCACGCCAGTCCGGGGCTCCGGCCGTCAGGGTGCGCTGCCCGTCGCGCCTCCGACTCGCTCGAGGAACGCCTGGAAGGCCGGCGCCTCGCCCAAGATCTTCCGTGCGGCCGAGAGGAGGAGATCCACGTCCTCGTCCGGCAGGTGAAAATTGGTTCCGATATCGTTCAGCTTCGCTCTCTCGTCTTCATCGGCCATCGCCTCGAAGTTGACGTCGACGAAGTCGAAGCTGATCGGGCGTTCCGCCGTAGACGCCTCCTTCGTCCACTTCTCGAAGGAGTCGCGCACGAGCTGAACGGTGTCGACGTCGTAGCGGGCAAGCTCGATACCGCTCACTCTTCCCAGCGTCTCCTTCAGACCCGGCACTCGACCCTGATGTGCAAACTCCGGCGTCTTCAACGTGATCGAGTTCACGAGGATCAGCAGGACATGATGCGGCCCCGAGTGCTCGAGTTCCTTGATCGCTTCGTCGATGCCGCCGTAAAGACTGACGCCCGAGTAGTATGCGCGCAGGCCGAGGTTGTCAGCGATGCCCCCGTCGACCAGATGGAGCCAGGTCCGCTTCTCGCTACTGGCGAGCTTCAGCAGGCTGTGGGCCTCGAGGCCCTCTATACTCTTGCGTCCCTTCTCGTTCGCCAGCTCGACCAGGTGCGGAGAGGGCTGATAGCCACAAGTGCCCGCGTGGCTCTCGAGCGTGAGCGGGGAGAGCAGCCCGGGCACCGCCGAAGAGGCGGCCACCGCCCTCGCCACCGGATACTTGTCGAGGTCGATGCAGAGCATGTCGAAGTGGCCGCGGAAGAACGGAAACCGGAGCCCCGACCCGATCTCGGTGGTGTTGATGAGGATCAACGGTGCACCCGGCCGGTTGAGGTCGGCGAAGCTGGCGTCATCGAAGATTTGGCGCCCATAGTACTCGGCGGCGAGATCGCTCCGGGCGTAGTTCTTGTGGAGCAGCTTCAGCCAGTTCGTGGGGATGAACAGCTGCCGGATCATCGCGCCTTCGATGTTCTTGCGGAGGAAGCGCTCTTCGAAATCGTCCAGGATTCCCTTGCCCTTCAGGCCGAAGTAGGCCGAAGCGAAGCTCCCACCGGACACCGAGGAGACCGCATCCACCTCGTCCAGCAGGGAGCGGGTTCCCTTCGACGTGGCGACCTCCGTGGCAGCCAGCTCCTGGAGCACGCCGTACGAGAACGAGGCCGCGCGTGTCCCGCCGCCGGAGAAGGCGAGCAGGACGGTCAGCTCCGGCGAGCGGTCGCCCGCGAGGCGCGCCTCGATCTGCTCGTGGCTCGCCGGGCTCCAACGCTCGAGCGGCACCTCCTTCGAAACCCCACTCAGGCAGCCCAAGCTGAGCAACGGTGCGAGTGCCCACACCCCCTGCCACGGTCGTTTCGGCTTCCTCATGGATCCTCCTGGTCGGCCCGAGAGTTTGGGCCCAATTGCCAACCTTGCCCCGGGATCGGTCTCTGATCAACGAAAAGGCAGCTTGCGGACGGTTATAGGGCGTTTAAGCTGCGCTCTGGATCAACGTCCCGTGCGGGTGGATGATGGGGGAGACACGATGAGGACCTTCGAGACGTTCCTGGCTTCCGGTTCGAGTGCGATCCGGGCCGCAGTGGCCTTCGCGATCGCGGGCCTGCTCGCCGCGGGCCCGGCTGCGGCGCTGCCGCCTCCGGAAGACAAGGGGAACTGGGACTTCGATCTCGCCCTCTACGGGTGGGTGCCCGACATCACCGGAACCGTCGGCGTGGGTGGCGTGACGGGCGACTTCGAGCCCTACCTCTGGGAAGACATCATCAAGGGGCTGAAGGGGGCGCTCTTTACCGCCGGCGAGGTGCGGTACCAGAATCGCTGGATCCTGAACGTCGATCTCGCCTTCGCGCAGGTGGAGTTCGACCGCGAGAAAGGTCCCTTCCCGGTGAGCTTCGGTGGCAAGTCGCTCTCGCGCGACCTCGGGGCGAAGAATGGGTCGATCCCCGTGAACACGCCCATCGGAGATCTCGAGGTCCCCGCCCGCTTCGACCCCGGTACGTTGAGCGTCGACATCCCGCAAGTGAACACCGCGATCGGGGCCTTCGATATCGACCTGAAGTTGACGGAGGTGATCACGCGGGGCTTCATCGGCTATCGCGCCCTCGACCGCCCGCTCTTCGAGGAGACGGATCCGCGCCGCGTCCGCTTCGATCTGCTTGCCGGCCTCCGGTACTACTGGATCAAGATGGAGGTCGACATCGAGGCTCCCCCGGTCGAGATCCCCGCGTTCACCGTGAACTCGTCGCTCTCAGGAGGAAGCGTTCGCGTGGGTGGCGATCGCCTACCCGGTAGGAGTGAGTCTCTCGGGACGGTGAACCTGCCGGGCATCGAATTCTCCGGCGCGACTCTTGGCGGAACCGACATCAGCGTCGAGGCCACCGATTGGTGGATCGACCCGATCGTGGGTGCTCGCGTCGGCGTGGACGTCTCCGAGAAGCTGAGCCTGACCCTCATGGGGAATATCGGCGGCTTCGGCATCGGGTCCGCCTCCGAGTTCTCCTGGGAGACGACCGTCTTCGGCACGTACAGCCTCGGAGAACACTGGCACTTCGCAGCCGGCTACCGCGCCCTCGGGTTCGACTATAAGGGAGGCGACGTCGACCTCGACCTCATTGAGCACGGCCCCGTGCTCGGGTTCATCTATCGCTTCTAGCCGTTTCCCGGACCGGTCGGTAATCCACGCTCAGTGATCCACGGACGGGGAGGCAACCAGCCCATGAGAGCGCCATGCGAACGATCCCTCTGACGCGAGCCGCGACGCTCCTGCCGCACGCTCGTTTCCTGGAGTCGATCGGCGCTCCGATCGAGCGCGGGCTCGAGCGGGAGCACATTCCGCCCGGAGCGCTCGACGACCCCGACTGCCTGATTCCGACGCGCAGCAATTGGGCCTTCATCGGCCACATGGCGCGCGACCAAGCGGTCGAGGATCTGGGAGTACGCGTGGCGATGGAGCACGCCGCCGAGGTCATGAGCGGCCCGCTCGCCGCACGACTCCACCAGGCGCCCACGCTGCGTCGCGCGATCAACGTATTCAACGATCTCTGCCACCGGGAGAGCTCGGGGATGCGCACCTGGCTCGTGCCCGCGGGCTCCACGGCCACCTACCGCCTGCACAAGACCTTCGGGCCCGAGACCCCTGGCTTCGCAGAGACCGAGTGGCTCGGCCTCGCAGCCATGATTCACGTGGTCCAGATCTTCTTGGGGCCAGAATGGCAGCCGAAACGCATCGCACTGCGCGCCGCGAACGCTCTGCCGACGATCGCGCGCGAGATCTTCCCGCAGACGACGATCTCTACGGGCGCAGAGTTCTCGGGCTTCGACCTCCCGGCGGCCGAGCTCGCGCGCGGTCTCCCGCTGTCGCAACGAGAGGCAAGCAGCGCCCCTCCCCTTGGCCAGGAGCCCGCCCGAACACTGGCTGGCACGCTCCGTCAGTTGCTTCCGACCTATCTCCAGGATGGCTACCTCCACGTCGATCTCGCGGCGGAGCTCGTCGGGACGAGCAGCCGTTCCCTCCAGCGAGCCCTCCGCGCGTCCGGCACCAGCTACTCGGCGCTCATCGAGGAGGTGCGAGGGAGCGAGGCAATCAAGCTGCTTGCGGAGTCCGATCTGACCAGCATCGAGATCGCCCGCACTCTCGGCTACCGGGACGCGTCGAACTTCGCGCGGGCCTTTCGCAGGGTGGCGGGTGTCAGTCCCGAAAATTTCCGGGACGGCGCGCGCTACACGGAGGCCTCCTAGGCGTCAGACCTCTGCAGGAGGAGCTGCGCTCTCCGCAGCCCCGACCACGAAGTCGCGGTAGATGTTCACGAAGGCGATCCCCAGCAGCCCGACGTCCGGCACGTCGACGGTCATTTCGCGCCAGCTGCAGCAACTCGACACGTTGACAGCGGCGTACTCTGATCCGATGATCCCGCCCTCTCACGCACGGAGGGAATCATCGATGGCTCGATCGACTATCGCAGCAGTGCTTCTGGCCCTGCTGCTGACCGCGAATCCCGCCGCCGCAGCGGACTCGTTCGACGGCAGCGCGAACTTGATCTGCTCGGTGACGAAAGTAGTGGGGTGCGTCGATGGCTCGCAGTGTCTGCAGGGCACGGCGAGGACGTTCGACCTGCCGACCCTGATGGCCATAGCGTTCGACGAGAAGGTCGTTCGCCAGGCGCGGGAGAGTGGTGACGACTCCGTGTCTCCCATCAAGAACATCGAGGTCACCGGGACGCAGCTGGTCCTGCAGGGCGTCGAGAACGGACATGGCTGGGTCATGGCGATTCACCGCGAGAACGGGCAAATGAGCGTAGGCGCCATCGGAGAAGACCTGAGCTTCTCGATGTTCGGCTTCTGCACGGCGCCCTGAGGAGATCGAGAGATGTCGAAGATCATGAGGTCGATCGTCCTGGTAGCCAGCACGGCGATGCTATCGAGCATCGCTGCCCCCGCGCTCGCGAGCGATGCCGGTGCGTTCATCGGTGGGGTGGCCGCCGCAAGGGTGGCCCAGAACATGCGAGCACGGACGCAGGCAGAGCAGCAGCAGGCCTACTACGCGCAGCAGCAAGCGCAGTCGGCCCCCGTGCAGCAGGCGGCGCCGGTGCAGCAGGCGGCGCCGGCGTCCCAGTCGCCGCAAGCACGCATCAGTCAGCTGGACAAGCTCGCGGCGGGCGGATACATCACGCCCGCCGAGTACAAGCAGAAGAAGCAGGCGATTCTCGACGGCGTGTAGCCAGCGCGCGCTCGGTCGTAGGAAGCCGATCGCAGTGCTCACGCTTTCAGGGGATGCGACTCGGGCGGGCGCGACCTCAGGTCCGCGCTGTCGGCTAGCGTCATGGCGTGTCACTCGCCGCTGGGTTCGCTCTCGAGTTCGCCAAGTTCGGTGTCATCGCTCTCGCCTACAGCGTCGGGCTGGCGGTGCTCTTCCCGGGCGGCGGGACCCTCGTGGCTGCGCTGCTTTGCGCGATGTTTGCGACATTCCTGATCAACGTTCTCCAAGACAGCCTGATCCCGAGCGCAGATCAGCGTGCGATTTCGCGGGCCCTCCAGAAGATCCCTCCGGCAGAGGGCAAGCGCACAGCGATCTCGGGGCCCCTCGTCCCCATCGAGTCAGCGCTGACCTCTCCGCTCGGTGGCGCTCCTTGCGTCGCCTACCGGTACGCCATCGCGACGCGCGTCTCGTCCAGCGAGGCCGGGTCCAGCCTCTCGAAGTACTTTCGGGGATTCGCCAACACGCCCTGCGCGGTCCAGACCGAACGCGGACCGATCCGCCTCCGTGGTCTTTCCTCCACCGACCTCGACCTCTTCGACGAGCACCCACTCGGCCGGGACAAAGCGCTGACACGGGCCCGGGCCTACGTCTCCAAGACGCACTTCGAGCCCGACCCCGGTCTCAGCCTGGCCACCGCCCTGCCCGCGATCAAGCAGCGCTTCGCGGATCTGGCCAACCCGCAGCTCGCCTCACGACACGACTATGGCGACCCGGAGATGGAGGTCGCACCCAGTCACGAGTTCATCGAAACGGTGATTCCCGCAGGACAGATCGTCACCGCCATCGGCGACTTCTCAGCGAACGGCCCCGAGCTGAAGCCGCGCGGAGTCCGCCTGCTGACGCTGCTGCCCGGAGACCTCGAAGCCTCCAGCGGGGACACGAGTCCGGGGCTCTACGTCGTCGGAGTGACCTTCGCGATGTTCCTCATGGCGCACTTGTTCCTCGCGACGGCCATCCATGGCGGCGCGTTCGACTAACAGGTGCTGAAGACCCCCCCCTCGCCGCGGGCTCCCAGACGTCGGTCTGCTCAGCGCGGTGTGGCGAAGGCCAGCACAAGGCACCGGCCGATCGTGAAGGCGCGTCTGCCCGAGGGGCGGTACACCAGGGAGGAGGCGCCCGATTCGGCGATCGGCCGACACACGTCGTCATTCGCGACCATCGCAACGAGGTCGTGGGTACCGGCAAAGCCGGCCCGCGTCGCCAACTCGAAGCGACCGCGCAGCAGGAAAACCTCGTCGTCCCGGTGCACCACCTCCCAGCGCGCCGCACTGGACGGGGCCACCTCACCCGGCACGCGCGACCGGCGTCGACGGTCGAGATTGCCGACGCCAGCGGGCTCACACTCCGTGTCGTCCGGGCCGTGAAAGCTCCCCCAGAGCCCACCCGGCACATAGGTGACCGGAGAGTCCGGCGTGATCAGAGCGGTGCACTCTGCGTTCGCCGGAAACAGGAAACGCCACTCGCCAGAACGGGTGGCGAAGCTCGCGTCGATGTAGGCACCCCGCATCGCAGCGTGCGAGACGTGACTGCTCCGAGTGGTTGCGCATCCGCCGATCAGCACGAGAACGGAGCAAAGCGCCAGAGTTCGAAGCATGGATCTCCTCCTCATTTCGTCTGCAGAACGCAACCGCAGGATCGTTCCCGAGTCAAATACGGCATAAGCTTCGCCCAGCTCCAGCGGCACTAGGCGCTCAGCTTCTTCTCCGCAGCCAGCCGCAGGTCTGCGACGGCCTGCGTGAACGCGTCCGCGATCGCGAAGGGCTCGGGGATGCGCTCGCGGCAAGCCATGACACCGAGGTCGAGTCGGCCCATGTTGCTCAGCACCGTGAGGTTGAGCCCGAGGCCCTCCCCCACCGGCCCCATCGGGTACACCGCCGTGACCCTGGCGCCGCCGAAATAGAGCGGCACCGGAGGTCCCATCATGTTCGACGCCACGAGGTTGGCGACGGGCGGTGCATAGTCGGCAAGACCGAGCTCCGAGTAGAGGCGCGCACCGACCGCCGAGAGGACCGGCGGAGCCAGTTCGAGCCACGGGGCCACGATGTCGTCAGTGACGGCCTCGAAGACACGCTTGGCGCGGGCGGTCTCTCGGTGAACGACCTCGATGACCTCCGCCGGATCGCCCAGCTGGGTCGGCAGGTCTACTGTCATCATGGACACCTTGTTCGAGAACTCCGTCTTCTCCTGGTCGGACTTGAGCGAGACGGGAACGAGACACTGGAACGGTCGCTCCGGGTACTCGCCGCGCTCCCCCAGATAGCCGCGGACGGCCAGGCTGCAGGCGGCGAGTACAGCGTCGTTCACGGTGACACCGAACGCATCCTTCACGAACTTCACATCGTCGAGTGGTGCGCTGCCGTAGGCGACCGCACGGTTGGGGGTGAGCGCGCCGCTCCACGGCGTCTTCGGCGCGGACTCGAAGGGTCCCGGCGCTTCTCCGCCGTCGGTTTCGCTCGCGTGCGCGAACTCGAGCTCCGCTCGGCGGCGAGCGAGCAGACCCCGCCCCGTCTGGAAGGCCAGGCGCCCGAGCTGGATGGGGCTCACGAGGCGGCTGCCCACGGATCGACGCGCGAGGCCGAGCGCCGAGGGCAACGGGGGCGGGCTGAAGCGCGGCGCCGGTGCGCGCGGCGCGGGGCAGGGCTCGAGGTCCATCAGCTGCGCCATCTGGCTCGAGCCCGATGCCCCGTCGATCATGCAGTGATGCATCTTGGAGACGAGAGCAATCTCTCCCGTTTCGAGCCCCTCCACCACCCACATCTCCCAGAGCGGTTTCGTCCTGTCGAGAGGCGTCGCCGAGAGCTCTCCCACGAGCTCGGCGAGCTCCTGCATCGTGCCGGGCTCGGGCAGCTGACGCCGGTGCAGGTGGTGCTCGACCCGGAAGTCCGGATCCTCGACGAGAAACGGATGACCGAGCCCGAGCGACACCTCGAGCAGCCGCTGGCGGAACGGAGGCATCAGGTGGACGCGCGAGGCAATCGTTTCGACGATCTCCGCGTAGCCGAAGCGGCCCTCGACGCCGGAAGGATCGAGGAGGGTCGTGCCCATCGTGTGCATGGGCATGCTAGGCGTCTCGGCGTAGACGAAGATCGCGTCCTGGCCCGAAAGGCGTCGTAAAGTGGCGTTCATGGAAGACCTCCACCGGTCCGAGAACTCAGCTCGCCGGCGATGTTGCGAAAGCGCGGCCCCTGCGGGAGCGTGCGCCCGCCCGCAAGGCACGGGGTGAGGGAGCGCGTCCCACGCGCGCGGCGCACTCGAAGAGCGGCGCCCGTGGCCCTCTCTTCCAGTGCGTGCTCCACGGCGAGCCCCATCGCGTGCTCGAGACACCGGTAGTGCGTGCCGTTCACGAAGTGGCCCGAGCATGAAACCTCGAGGTGGCGCACGCCCCGGAGCGTCTTCGCGACTTCGCGCGCGTGCGCATCGGGGATCAACCGATCCCGGCCCGCCCAGAGAAACACGGCCGGCACCTCCAGCTCCGGAAGACGCGTCCACAAACCCTTCGGCCCGAAGGCCGGCTCGAGGGCCATCTCCCGGGCCGCCGAGAGGAAGCTCTCGCGCGTCGCGGTGCACGAGCTGTAGTAGACGACGCGCACCGCGGCGCGGGCGAGCCAATCGTGCTCGAGACTGGGGACCGCTTCGAGCGTCTCGGCGATGCGCTTGAGCGCGGGCCAGGCCTTCTCCAGCGGGAGCTTCGCCGCCCAGGCGGGATCGAGAAGGCGCACGAAAGGCAGAGCCCAGCGCCCCCGCCGCCGCGGAAGATATGGCGCGACGGGAACGACGGCGCGGAAGGCATCCGGCGCCGCGAGGGCCGCCTCGAGAGCAACGCGCCCCCCAAGCGACATGCCGAGCAGGAGCGGCGGTGTCTCGAGCGAGCGCGCGAGCTCGACGACCGGGGCCGCCAGACGAGCGGCCGTGAGAGGGCCCTTCGGCGCGGGCGTGCGGCCGAAGCCCGGGAGGTCGACGGCCAGCGTGCGCAGGCCGCGCGCGGCGAGGAGACGCCCGACGCCTGCAAAGGCGGTGGACTCGAGCGCCAGCGGATGGAGGGCGATCACGGGCTCTCCCTCGCCCCACTGCTGCAAGTGCATCTTCTGGATAGGCCGACTCCGCCAGGGGAACGCTCCTTGCATTTCATTGCATCGGATGTGCCCAGAGAGGGCTGCCGCACGCGCTCTACGCGGACCCGAGTGAGGCACTAAGACGCACCGTGGGGAACTGTGCGACAGCACGGCGCGAGGAGAGCCGAAGAGGAGCCATGATCGAAGCGAGAGGCACGGACGCCTTCTTCCTCTGGCAGGAATCGCGCCGCCGGCACATGCACACGCTCAAGATCGTCATCGTCGATCCGAGCACCGCGCATCGCGAGTTGACGTTCGAAGGCGTCTGCGAGAGCGCTGTGATCGCGATGCCCCACGCGCTGGCGTTCCGGCTCCGGCCCGTGCGAGTCCCGCTCAGTGCAGGACACCCCGCTTGGCTCGATGCCCCGCAGCTCGACCGCAGCTACCACTTCCGCCACGCCGTCCTGCCGCAGGATGCCGGCGAGGCGGAGCTCGAGGCACTGGCGAACGAGGTGGCCAGCGAGCCGCTCGACCCGCACAAGCCGCTCTGGCAGCTCGTCTTCGTGGAAGGCCTGCCGGGTGGGCGCGTCGCGTTCCTGCTGAAGCTCCATCACGCCGTGGCCGACGGCCCCGCCAGCGCGCGGCTCGCGACACAGGCATTCGCGGCTACGCCGGAACCCACTCGGCTCCCTCCGCCCGTCACGACACCGAACGAGGCCGCGCCGTCCCTGGCGCGCCTCGTCGCTTTCACACTCGGCAAAGATCTCGCGCGGCAGCACGAGCTCCCCGGTCTGGTGCGACGTTCGCTTGCCGGCATCCGCGTCGGCCGACGGTTCCGGCGCGAGGGCAAGCCGCTGCAGGCCCGTCCCTTCTCGGGCCCGATGACGCGCTTCAATCGGCCGCTCACGGCCCAGCGCGGTTACACCAACCTGACGCTCTCACTCGGCGTACTCCAGGAGGTCAAGGAGGCTCTGGGCTGCACGGTCAACGACGTCTACCTGACGCTCGTCGGCGGTGCGCTGCGCCACTACCTGACGAAGCACGGCGAGCTGCCGCCGCAAGCCCTGACGGCCGCGATTCCCGTCTCCGTACGCAACGACACCGACGCCCCGGCCTTCGGCAACGCCACCAACTCCTGGTTCACCTCGACGGGAAGTGACGTGGCCGACCCGGTGGAGCGTCTGGCGGTGGTGGCTGCGGGCACGCGTGCAGCTCGCGAGCTCTTCGCGGCGCGCGAGCCGAGACTCGCGGTCGACTGGTTGGAGCACTGGCCCTGGAGGCGGCTCTACATGGCCACCTTCCAGGCGCTGGCCGCCGCGTTCGCCCGGCGCCCGAGCTTCAACGTGATCGTCTCCAACGTGCACGGCCCACGCATGCCGCTCTACGCCGACGGTGGGAAGGTGATTGCGCTGCGCTCGATGGGGCCGCTGGCACCCCAACAGGGCCTCAACTTCACGGCGTGGAGCTACGTGGACGACTTCGCCATCGGCATCCACGCGTGCCGCGAGCACGTACCCGACATCCATGTGCTGACCGAGTCGTTCGGACCGGAGCTCGAGTCGCTCAAACGGGCCGCGGCGGAGGCGCGGAAGACGCAGGGCTCTCAGCGGGCGGGCGCGGCGTAGCCGTCCGCCCGAGGAACGCGCGTACGACACCGGGCCACTCGAGCAACGCGTCGTCGGAGTGCGCCACGTGGAGCTCTACGTCGGGCAAGAGCTCGCCCAGACGCTCGGCCGAGGACACCGGGTGCACCGGGTCGCCGGCCCAGGCCAGGACGAGCGCTGGCATGGCAAGCCGGCGCAACGCCGCAGGGTCCGGCAGATCCGACTCGGCCGCGCCGCGCAGGGCGGCGATCGTGGCGCGCGGGTCCGCGTGCTCGAGCTGGTCGAGGGTCGCGCGCTGCATAGCCGCCAGCCTGCCGCCGCGAACAGCCAGGAGCGGGAGCGAGCCCAGCAGACGGAAAGGCCGAAGGCCGAAGCGCTCGATCAACCCGGACGAAAAGCGGTAGACCCGCGCCTGCCGCGGCCGGGTGTGCCAAGCGGTCGGCGGCGCCACGAGCACGAGGCCTGTCGCGCGCGCAGGTTCCTGCACCGCAGCGTGGAGAGCGGTGGCGCAACCCATCGACACTCCGCCGAGCACGGCACGCTCGAGCTGGATTGCGTCGAGCAGAGCCAGCAGATCACCCGCAAGCTCGGGCCAGCGGTAGGCAGCCGGGGTGAGTGTCGCCTCGGAGCTGCCGTGGCCGCGCGCGTCGTAGCGGATGAGGCGCAAGCTGGAGCCGAAGCTCGGCCAGGCGAGCGCCCCGGCCTCGTCCTCCTGCTCCATGCTGCCGAGGAGGCCGTGGCCCCAGACGAGCGGCTCGCCTTCCCCGCTGTCGCGGACACCGAGATCGATCCCACGTACGTGCATGTGCGACAGCATGACCGATCGGCCGTCGGGCGCGAGCCGGTCTGATCGCGTGGGCAGGATCTGGGGGCGAGATCACGATCCGTGCGCGTACAGACGGGCCTTCAGCTCCCGCACCTCGTCGAGCTGGCCGGCGATGTAGGCGCGATAGCGCTCCAGGTCTTCCCGGTACGCGGCGGAACGTGGCCACCAACCGGTGCCGAGCTGGTCGAGGATCTGCTGGTAGCGCGCCTCGTAGTAGTGAAGGTTCGAACCGAGGTCGGTGTAGCGACCGTCGCCGATCATGTCCGTCACCGCCCGGGCCTCTCTTCCGGCGGGCCCCTCCACCACGAACATCTGGAGGCTGGTGTCGTAGATCTGGTTCGGGCGATGGACGGGCACGGACTTCAGCAGCGCTCCGGGTCGGGTCGGCAGCTGGCCGTACGTCTTCAGGCTCTCGAGCATCGTGGCGTCCGCGCGCACCGCACCGAAATCCTCGAGGGGAAAGAGGTTGCTGCGCCGGGCGAGGCGGATGACCTCGTTCGCCGGAATACCCATCGAGATGATGCCGCGCAGGAGGCCCCCGGGCGGCTCCTTGTGCTCCCACACCCCCGCGGCGGCGAGGGAGTTGTGGAGCGTGTCGACGCAGTTGTCGAAGAACAGGTTGTAACTGAACGAGCGCCGCTGGTTCAGCTCGTTCAGGTACGCGACCACATCCTCCAGCTGTGCCCGCTCCAGCGGCATCGTCGTGCACCAGACGCTCCGCGCGAAGCGGATCGCGACATCCGTTCCAAGCAACGACTCCGCCAGCCGCTCCTCGGCGGTGAGACCGGGGAGCACGCCCGTGAGCTTCTCCTCGTGCACATCGACGCCGCGCAGGAGCCCCTGCTCGGCGATGGTGTGGATCGTGGCCTCGAAGTGGGCGGCGTCGAGCGTCTGGCCGCGCTCGAGGTTCCCATCGTAGAAGAGGCCGCGCCCCGGGTAGGCGACCCAGTTCACGTTCGCGAACGCGGCATTCACGCTGATGCCCGTACCGTGGCGCGGATCCCTCGGGTCGTCGACGCGCTCGGGACAGAGCTCGACGGTCGGGTACGGCGCGTCCGCATCCCGGCAGACGCCCTTCAGGTACAGCACGGAATGGCCGGCGCTCCCCCCACGCTCGACTCCGATGCGCTCGAAGCGGCTCACCGCGCAGAGCTCCGCGTAGTACGGAAAGAGCTCTTCGTAGGCCGGCTCCGGGAGGCGCACCGGGAGGACGCGATCGCCCTCCGCACCGAACGAAAAGTAGTCCGGAACCGCGCAGGCCGTCACCCCGAGCAGCCCGAGGATCTGGCCGGCGACGAGCCCCGATCGACCTATCCGACTCCACATAGATCGCAACGCTGCACCCCTTCTCTCCGAGTCAGATTCGAACGTAGAACATCTCGCTTCGAGCCGGCGACGAAACCAGCGCTTGCCCTCGCTTCACGGCACTCTGTGTGGAGCCGCCGACAAGATCCACGCGATCAAAACCCGCTGGACGTTTCTCCAGGGCCTCGCTCGAGAAGGAGACGCTGCGCGGCGACGAGCTCCCCACACTCGACGTCGAGTGATGCCCTCGAACGAGGGAGCGGGACGGCGCCATGCGCCAGCCGGAGAGGGAATCCGCAAGGGCCGTTCAGGTTTGTCACGCGGCCCGGCGTGCATGGATTCCAGCGGTCAGCCCAACTAGGCTGGGAGGCCATGTCCGGCGCCCGAAGCTTCGAATGCCAACGCGACGAGATGGTGGCGCGCCAGATCGAGTCGCGCGGCGTGCGCTCCAAGCGGGTCCTCGCGGCGATGCGGGCGGTGCGGCGCGAGGGCTTCGTGCCCTCCTCTCTCGGAGAGCTCGCGTACGACGATGCGCCTCTTCCGATCGGAGAGGAGCAGACGATCTCCCAGCCCTACATCGTGGCCTTCATGGTCGAAGCGCTCGACCTCGACGGGCACGAGCGCGTCCTGGAGATCGGCACCGGCAGCGGGTACGCGGCGGCGGTTCTCGCGGAGGTCGCCCGCGAGGTCTACACAATCGAGCGTCACGAGAAGCTGGCCACCAGCGCAGAGGCTCGGCTCGCGCAGGAAGGCTACGGGCGGGTCCACGTGCGCTGCGCTGATGGCACGCTCGGCTGGCCAGAGGAGGCGCCATTCGACGCGATCGTCGTCACGGCCGGCGGACCCTCCGTCCCCGAATCTCTTCGCGAGCAGCTCGCGATCGGCGGGCGCCTGGTCATCCCGGTCGGCGAGCAGATGGGCCTGCAGACGCTGCGGCGCGTCACGCGTGTGGCCGTCGCCGAGTACCGCGAAGAGGATCTCGGAGGCGTGCGTTTCGTTCCGCTCATCGGCGAGCAAGGGTGGCACGGGAATTCCTGAGAGAGAGGAAGGGGGATGAGCAACCGCAGGCTCGACAACCGGCCGTCGCAGGCCAGCTGCTCGATGATCGGGGGGCGCGGGGTTCAGACCCGGAGCAGATCGCGCCTGGGACACATCGCCACGCCTCGATCTGAAGCCGTGTCCGTCTGACCCAGGCGGAACCCAGACCGTGCTGCCTCGAGGCTCATGAACGCGCCGGGCGGCCGCTTGTCGGGTGGCGCGGCGCTTGCTTCCCCATCCGGTATGGGAAGCCTCGACGGCGGAGCACTCCTCGGACAGGCCCTCGCGAGCGAGGGCGTCGAGTGCGCATTCGTCCTCTGCGGCGGGCACATCATGCCGGCGCTGTACGGCATGCGAAACGCCGGAATCGAGACCATCGACGTCCGCCACGAGAGTTCCGCGCTGTACGCCGCCATCGCCTACACGCGTGCGTCGGGGAAGATCGCGGCGGTCATGACCACCGCCGGGCCCGGTGTCGGGAATACGGCGGCTGGGATGATGGAAGCCGCATCCATGAGCATCCCCGTCGTGCACATCGGCGGCGCGGTCGCGATGGCGATGCGCGACGCAGGCGACCTGCAGGACATGTCGACGCTGAACCTGATGGAGCCCGTTTCGAAGTGGGCCAGGAAGGTCACGATCACCAGCCGCATTCCCGAGTACGTGGCCATGGCCTTCCGTCATGCCACCGATGCAAGCCCCGGCCCGGTCTATCTGGAGATCCCGACGGATCTCCTGTTCGGGAAAGTGGACGAGGGAGGCGCCCCGATGCCCCGGCCGGGCACGAGTCGCGCGATTCCGGCGGGCGACCCCGCGCTGGTCGAAGCGGCCGCCGATCTTCTCCTCGGCGCCGAACGGCCGGCCATGCTGTTCGACGACGGTGCGCGCGCGACCCTCGGGCATGACGCCGCCTCCGTGGCCGAGCTGTCGGACTATCTGAAGATGCCCGTGGGCGTCGCGGGCTACGGATGCCGCGGCCAGTTCGGAGACGAATCCGAGAACCGGCTGCTGAAGACCAACGCAATCTGGGGCGCCGACGTCGTGCTGGCGATGGGCTGCCGTTTCGACTTCCGGCTCGGCTCCGGCAAGTTCATCCCGAAGGACGCCCAGGTGATCCAGGTCCACACGGACACGCCGCAGATCGGTTTCAACCTTCCGGCGGACCTCGCCATCGCAGGCGGCGCAGGCCCCGTCACCCGTCAGCTCCTGGGCGCAATCAAGTCGAGATGCGCTCCACGCACGGGCGACTCGTGGGCCGGTCCCGCAGGCAAGTCCACGACCGCGGATCTCCCGCCGACCTATCGGGACCCCAAGACACCGATTCATCCCGCGCGCTGTGCGGGGGAAGTGGCGCGATTCCTCGAGAGTGACGGCCGGGACTGGTCGCTCGTGATCGACGGCGGTGAAGCCTCGGTGTGGATGGGCGGCGCGGCGACCGCCTATCGCGCCGGCCAGCTCCACGGGACCGGGCCGAACGGCACCATCGGAACGGGGCCGGGCCTGGCCGTCGGAGCGTGGGCCGCCGACCGCAAGCCCGTTCTGCTCTACACGGGCGATGGCAGCTTCGGGTTCTATGCGATGGAGCTGGAAACCATGGCCAGGCTCGGCATCCCCGCGGTCTGCGTGATCTCGAACGACTCGAGCTGGGGCATGATCAGTCTGGTCGAGAAGGCCATCCGGCCCGAGGAGATCGCCGAGCGCGGTCCATGCAACACGGAGCTTCACCCCATGCGAGCCTACGAGAAGATGGTCACCATGTGGGACGGCCACGGGGAGCAGGTGACGGACCCCGACGAGATCCTGCCCGCCATCCAGCGGGCGGCCGCCAACGGGAAACCGTCGATCGTCAACGTCCGGGTCGACAACGAGAGCCTGTCACCGTTCATCGCGCCCTATGCGGAAATGGTGAAGGGTGAGAAGGAGGCGGGCGCGTGAAACAGAAAGCCGCATTCATCACCGGTGCCGCGAGCGGCATCGGTCGCGCCACCGCCGAGCGCTTCGCGGTAGAGGGTTGGTGGATCGGTGCCGCGGACCGGAACGCCGCCGGCCTCGCAGACCTGCAGGACGATCTCGGGAAGGATCGCTGCCGCGCGTGGCAGCTCGACGTCACCGACAAGGCTGCCTACGACGAGGTGATCGCAGAGCTCGCCGAGGAGACGGGCGGACAGCTGGACCTGCTCTTCAACAACGCCGGGGTCGGCGCGGCTGGCTTCTTCGAGGAGATCCCGCTCGAAGAAAGCCTGAAGATCATCGACATCAACCTCGTCGGGGTGATCCACGGCATCTACGCCGCGGTGCCGCTGCTGAAGGCCACGCCGAACAGCCTCTGCTTCACCACGTCGTCCTCCGCGGCGACCTACGGCGCGCCCCATCTCGCGGTCTACGCAGCCACCAAGTTCGCGGTGAAGGGGCTGACCGAGGCGCTGGCGGTCGAGCTGTCGCGCTGCGACGTGCGAGTCGCCGACGTCCTGCCGGGCATCATCGACACGGCCATCTTCGGCCACTCGCCCTTCTACGTGGATGGACAGAAGCAAGAGACGCTGGGCCGCAAGATCGCCGACGAGGCCGCCACGGAAGGGCCCTTCCGGCTGGTTCCGCCGAGCCTCGTCGCCGACGCGGTGTGGCGCTGCTACGAGGGCGACCCGCGCATGCATTGGTACGTGCCGGAAGAAATCGAAGCCATCGACAAGGCGAAAGCGGACTCCCCTGAAGCCATGCGCGACGCCCGCATCACTGGCATGAAGACCCAGAGCTGACCCAAAGGAGCCCACCCATGGCGACAGCAGCGCTGAACCTGAGCCCCGCCGAGCAACTCACCGAGCACTTCGACGTGCTGATCGTCGGAGCCGGGATCTCCGGGGTCGGCGCCGCCTACCATCTCACGCACCAGTGCCCCGGCAAGAGCTTCGTCGTGCTCGAGGGCCTCGAGGACTTCGGCGGCACCTGGCGGATGCACAAGTACCCGGGCATCCGGTCCGACAGCGACCTCTACACGTTCGGCTATCGCTTCAAGCCGTGGACCGGCCCGCCGATCGCAACCGGTGAAGAGATCCTCACGTACATGGGCGAGGTCATCGACGAGAACGACCTCGGCCCGCACATCCGGTACGGCCACAAGATCACGTCAGCAAGCTGGTCGAGTGAAGACAACCTCTGGACCCTCGAAGGCGTTCAGACGGACACCGGGGAAACGGTGCGCTTCTCCGCGAACTTCCTGTGGATGTGTCAGGGCTACTACCGCCACTCGGAGGGCTACACGCCCGACTGGGAGGGCATGGACGACTTCGCTGGCGAGATCGTGCACCCGCAGACCTGGCCGGAAGATCTCGAGTATCAGGGCAAGAACGTCCTGGTGATCGGTTCCGGAGCCACGGCGGCCACGCTCGTTCCGGCGATCGCCGGCGACTGCGAGCACGTCACCCTGCTGCAGCGTTCGCCGACCTACTTCATCCCGGGCCGGAACGTAAACGAGCTGGCCGACCAGCTCCGCGTGCTCGACGTCGACGAGACGTGGATCCACGAGATCACGCGTCGCAAGATTCTTCACGACCAGGCTGCAATCACCCAGCTCTCATTCGAGCAGCCAGAACTGCTGAAGAAGGAGTTGATCGAAGCGGTCCGCGGATACCTGGGGCCGGACTACGACATCGAGAAGCACTTTACGCCGACGTATCGGCCGTGGCGACAGCGCATCGCCTTCGTGCCGGACGGTGACATCTTCAAGGGGATCGCTTCCGGAAAGGCGTCGGTCGTCACCGACGAGATCGACCGGTTCAGCAAAAAAGGCGTCCTGCTGAAGTCGGGAGAAGAACTCGAAGCCGACATCATCGTCACCGCGACCGGGTTCAACCTGAGCGCGCTCGGCGACATCGAGTTCAGCATCGACGAGAAGCCGCTCGACTTCTCGGAGACGCTCACCTACCGCGGCATGATGTTCACCGGCGTGCCCAACATGCTCTGGATCTTCGGCTACTTCCGGGCGAGCTGGACGCTCCGGGTCGACCTGCTCGGCGACTTCGTGTGTCGGCTGCTCCAGCACATGGAGGCGACGGGAGCGAAGCGTGTCGTCCCCGTCCCTCGGCCCGAAGACGAGGACATGCCGCGGCAGTCATGGATCGATCCGGACAACTTCAACCCCGGCTACCTGATGCGGAACATGCACCTGCTGCCGAAGCGTGGCGACAAACCCGAATGGCAGCACACGCAAGACTACTGGCGGGAGCGGCACGATATCCCGAGCATCGACCTCGAGGGTGCCGAGTTCGACTACGAGTGACGCACTTCTCGTGGATCGCTACTGGACCCTCTCCGTCAGGCGGCTGACTCCGCCAGCGGCGCGGCTTCTGCCGCCTTCGCGAGCCGCTCGAAGGAACGACTCACGGCCTGCTTGAACTGCCCGAGGTCAGGAAGCTTGTCGTAGTCGGCGTTGAATCCCCAGCCGACCTTGCCGTCGTAGCTGAGGACGCTCACCGCGAGCCCGATGTTCTCGATCAGCGGTGCCTGAGCGAACAGCGAGACCATCCGCGCCCCGAGCAGGTAGAGCGGAAACGGCGGCCCCGGCACGTTGGTGACCAACATGTTCTGTGTGCCTTTCGAGGCGGCCTGCATGTCGAAGGGGATCCACTCGTGGAGGGCCGTCGCCCACTCGACGACCGACGCGGAACCGGACTCCTTGAGCGCGCGCGTGTCCTCGCGAATCGTCCGAAGCTGCTCGAGGGGGTCTTTCTCGCCCAGCGGCAGGCGCACGATCCAGGAGGAGACGTGGTTTCCCGTCTTCTCACGGTCGCCATCGCTGCGCACGTTCACCGGCGCGCTCACGCGGAAGTCGAGGTCCTCCGGCCGCAGCTGCCGCCGCGCCATCAGCTCGCGGACGGCCCCGCAGACGGTCGCCAGCACGACGTCGTTGATCGAGCAATCGCGCGCACGGCGCACGGCTTTGAAGTCCTCGAGCGGGAACTCGAGCCAATCGAAGATTCGATGGGGCCCCACCGGTCCGTTGATGGGAGTGTCGGAGGCTGGGAAGATCTTCCACTTGGCCATGTCGCCGATCATGCGGGAGGTGGCCCCGAGGTCCGCCCCCAGCGCGCTCGATCCCGAAACCAGGCCGCGCACGTGCTGCAGCGCGCGTCCCGGGAGCCCCAACCGGCGGCCCCAAGATTCGCGCCAGAGCTCCGCCCCAGAAGGCATCGGGCGCGGCACGAAGCGCGGCGCCTCGCGAATCTCGTACTCGGGCGTCATCGAGTAGAGGCGCCCCATGATGCCCATGCCCGAAGCGCCATCGATCATGCAGTGGTGGTTCTTGCTGATCAACGCGAACCGCCCGGCGCATAGCCCCTCGACTACCCACGTCTCCCACAGAGGTCGGCCACGATCGAGCGGGCGCTCCATGATGTCGGCCGCGAGCCGCCTGAGCTGCGCGTCGCTACCCGGGCGCGGAAGCGCGATGTGCCGGATGTGATAGTCGATGTTGAACTGAGCATCGTCCACCCAGAACGCTCGCTCGTCATGCGGCGTCCACGAGAGCTTCTGGCGATAGCGCGGCACGTGGTGAAGTACCGAGGCGAACGCTTGCTTGATCGCACTGAAGTCGATGCCGCCCTCCGGCATCGTGAGCGGTGCAGCGTCGAAGACCATGATGCCCGATCCGTGCATCGGGAGCGCCGGCGACTCCCACTGGAGGAAGTCGTTGTCTTGAGCGGAGAGACGTTCGTAGTGGTAGTGCTCCATCGCCTCAGGCCGCCGCCGGGGCTGCCGCCGCGCACAGCTCTCGGAACGAGTCCTCCGTGAACTGCACCAGATCGTGCAGATCGGGCAGCAAGTCCCAATCGGAGCTGAAGCCCCAATGGAGACGGCCGCGGTACGAGTAGGCGGCGAGGCGCAGGGCCTGGTCGGGCACCAGCGGGAGGAGCGGGAACGCCTCGAGCAGGCGAGCACCCAGCAGGTAGCGCTCGGAATCAGGCCCACCGAGCAGCGCGAACGTCAGGTTCGACGCACGCGCGGCGAGCTGCCTGCGGGCGAGCGCGGCGTAGAGCCCGGGCCAGAGCCACTCACTGGCGGTGCGGAACGTCTCATAGCCGACGTGGGCCCCGCCCTCGAGCGTTTCCGAAACTTCCCGCAGGCGCACCAGCGGGTCGGGTTCTGCGATCGGAAGCCCGGCCACCAGCCAGGCCAGCGCGTCGCCCGACTTCTCCTCGTCGCAGAGGCCACCGGGCCGCTCGGGCAGCGCCGCGCGGAACGTGAAGTCGTGCTGGTCGGGGATCGGGATGCCGCGCTGCTGAAAGAAACGACCCACGGCTCCCGCGATCGCGGAGAGCATGACCGCCTCGAGACCCGTTCCATTCGCGCGCGCGAGAAGGCTCGCTTCGCCCGCGTCCGTCACCAGCCAGTCGATGCGACGGTGGGGACCGACGGCACGGTTGAACGGCGTCTCCGAGGTGGGAGTCGCCTCGCGGAAGCCCACGAGCCCCGCCCTTGCACTCGACCACGCGCGCTCTGGATCCCGAGCGGCGCCGAGGAGCGCGCGCCCGAGATGAAGGGGGGCCTCGAGGCGCCGGAGCGCGACGGTCTCCAGCAGCTCCCGCCGGGCGGGGACCGGCCTCGGGAGCCAGATCGGAGCGGGCTCGAAATCGTCCTCCGGTGCGTCGCTGAGCAGCGCCTCGAGAAGCCCGATCTCCCAGAGACCGTTCGTGATGCACTGATGCACCTTGATGACCAGCGCGAAGCGACCGTCCTCGAGCCCCTCCACCACGTAGAGCTCCCAGAGCGGCTTCTCGCGATCGAGACGCTGGGAGGCGAGTCGCCCACAGAGCCGCTTCATCTGGCGCTCGTCTCCCGGGTGCGGGAGGTGAGTGTGGCGCACGTGGTACTGGAGATTGAAGCTCGCATCGTCGACCCATGACAGCTCGCCAGCGATCGGCGTGGCGACGAGGCGCTGGCGGAAGCGAGGGACTCGGTAGAGACGCGCCTCGACGAAGTCGCGAATGCGATCGATGTCGATGCCGCCCTTGTCGTCCCCGTCACCGGTGGCGAGCGGCCCCGGCTCGAACAGGAACGCACCTCCCACGTGCATGTGCACGTGGGAGTCGTCCAAGTCGAGATGGAGCCGCTCTCGGGCGCCTACCGGCTCACTGAAGGTCATCCCTTGCAGCGTGCCGCGCTAAGGGCGAATCGGCGTCTGGTAGTCGATGCCGATGCGCCCGAGGCGATTCTTGAACTCGCCGAGGACGGTGCCTGTCAGCACGTTCTCGAGTTCCTCGGGCGAGGCGTCGGCGAGGTTCACTCCGTGCCACTCCGGAGCCGTCTCCTCTTCGGCCCGGACGCCCGCCATCTTCTCCTTGACCCGCTCGCGCTCCTCGACGGTCGCCGGATCGCGGAAACGGTCGGCGAAGGTCGCCAGCATGTAGTAGGTCATCTCCGCCTGGAGCTTCTCGACTTCCTGCTTCTTCTCCGGTTGCTCCCGAATCAGCGAACCGATCCGGTTCTCTCCGAAGCCGACGTGGCGGCGCTCGTCGGCGATCGTGCCCGCGAGGGTCTGGGCGAACTTCGGGTTGACCCCGTCCATGCCCGCTTTCAGCATCTCGAAAACGCTGAACGCCATGCCCTCCAGCACGATGTTCTGCCCGACGACTCCCGCCACGAAGTCCTTCTTGTCGACCTTCTCGAGCAGCAGCTCCGCGAACTTGACGAGGTTCGGGTTGGCGTACCGAGCCACCACGTCTTCGAGTTCGGCCTTCTTCACGCCCAGGTCGTAGAGGCGCTGCGAGAAGACCTCGACATGGCGGGCCTCGTCGAGGGTCTGCGTGGCGAGGAAGCGCTTGCTGGCCTCGTCGGGCGCGCAGTTGATCAGGCCCGAGGAGGCCGCCAGAGCACAGCGCTCACCGGCCACCAGCTGGACGGTCAGGGAGATCGCCTGCTCTCGGATGAGCGGGTCCTCGAGGACGAGCCCGGGCTCGGACACCCCGGCGTCGTGCCCGTACTGCGTGTCCGCGAGGTATCCCTGCGGAGCAGACTCGAGCCAGTTTTGAATCGAATAGCCATTCAAGAAATCAGTCACGGGTGTCACCTTTCACATGGGATCCGGGGGCGCGCATCCCATGCAGAATCAGCTTGCAAGCAAAGTGCCACGACCGATCGGTCGGGAAAACGCTCTAGCGGCCACAGAAGCGCGCTCTGGAGTCACCCCGCGGAGTCGCTGCGCCAAACCGCCCCACCCTCTCCTGTCGCACTGGGTCAGCGTGGACCAGTCGCAACGTCCGCTTCTACCAGGGTCTTGCGAGAGCCTGTGGACGCGGAATCAAGACCCGCGCGCGTAGAACTGTGCCAGCAACTCTCGGACGTGGGCGAGCCGACCGGTGAGATACGCGCGATAGCGTTCCAGATCTTCCTCGTACGCATCCGACCGCGGCCAGAGGCCCGGCCCGAGCTGTTCGAGGATCTTCTCATACCGGGCCTCGTAGTAGACGAGGTTCGAGCCGAGGTCGGTGTAGCGACCGTCGCCCATCATCTCCCGCACGTCCTGGCTCGCACGCCGGCCGGGCCCCTCCACGACGTACATCTGGAGGCTCGTGTCGTAGAGTTCATTCGGGCGATGGACGGGAACCGACTTCAGCAGCGCTCCGGGTTGGGTCGGGAGCCAACCGTGCGTGGTCAGACTGTCGAGCAGCGTTTCGTTGCTGCGCACGGCATCGAAATCCTCGAGCGGAAAAAGGTTGGCGCGCTCGGCGAGATGGATGACCTCATTCGCCGGAACGCCCATCGAAACGAGGCCGCGCAAAAAACCCTTGGGCGGCTCCTTCGGCTCCCAGATCCCTGCGGCGGCGAGCGTGTTGTGCAGCGTGTCGACACAGTTGTCGAAGAACAAGCTGTAGCGGAACGAGCGCCGCGCGTTGAGCGCGTTCAATTCCGCGATGACACTCTCGACCTGAGGCTTTTCGAGCGGCACGCTCGCGCACCAGATGCTGCGGCCGAAGCGAATCGCGACGTCCGTCCCGAGCAGCGACTCCGCCAACTGTTCCTCAGGGGTGAGACCGGGGAGCACGCCTCTGAGATTTTCGTCCCTCGCCGTGACCCCGCGCAGCAACTCCTGCTCGACGATCGTGTCGATGGTGGCCCTGAAATGGGCGGCGTCGAGCGTCTGGCCGCGCTTCAAGTTGCCGCTGAAGAAAAGGGAGCGGCCCGGGTACCCGACCCAGTTCACGTTCGCGAACGCCGAGTTCACGCTGATGCCCGTGCCGTGACGGGGATCGTCCACGTCATCGACACGCTCCGGGCAGAGTTCGACGGTCGGGTACGGCGCATCCTCGTCTCGACAGACGCCCTTCAAGTACATCACCGCGTGGCCGGCGGCTCCCCCGCGCTCGACCCCGATGCGCTCGAAACGGCTGACCGCGCACATCTCGGCGTAGTACGGAAAGAGCCCTTCGTAGGCCGGCTCCGGGATGCGTACCGGGAGGACTCGATCGCCCGCGGCACCGAACGAAAAGTCCGGGGGCGCACAGGCCGCGATCCCGAGCAGCCCGAGAATTTGGCCCGCTACGATCCCCAAGCGCGCTGTCCGACTCCACATGGATCGCAACGCTGCACCCCCTCTTGCGTCGAGACCCGGAGGACCTTTCTCCAGGGCCTCATCGCCGCGTTCGCCGGATACTACGTCAACATCTACTCTCCCTGGAACGGCGCGGTGTACTGCACGGAGCTTCCTGCCTCGAAGTAGTTCGCAGCGGAGAGTTCGACAGCCCAGCCCATGGATCCCCTCGAGAGCGAAATCAAGCAGCTGATCGTCGAAGCGCTGGCCCTCGAAGAGATCTCGCCGGAAGACATCGACACCGACGCACCGCTGTTCGTGAAGGGTCTCGGACTCGACTCGATCGATGCACTGGAGCTGGCGATCGCGATCGACGAGCAGTTCGGCGTAGAGATCACCGCAGAGGATGCGGATAGCGGAGAGATCTTCACTTCGGTCCGATCCCTCGCGCGACACATTGCAGAAAACCGAAAACCGCTCTCCAGCGAGCCACCGGAAGCCTGAGCATCCCCCGACGCGATGGCTGACGCCCAGAATCTCCCGCCCCTCTGGAAGAGGCTCGGTGCACCTGTGCTCGTCCTCTCGTATCCCTTGGTGGTCTACTACGGCCTGCGCACACTGGGCCCGCATCTCCTGATCGCGCTGCTCGCTGCCCCCCTGGCGGTGTGGTTCGTCGCCCAGGTTCGAAGTGAGTCGCCCGAGCCTTGGAGATCGGCGGTCGCACCCCTCGCGATTCTGGTCCTGCTGGCGATTCCGGCGCTGCTTCTCGAAGAGCAGCGATTCATCCTCCTGTATCCCGTCGTCTTCAATGCAATCTTGCTCGGGGTCTTCTCGCGATCGCTGAGAAGCGACATGCCCATCGTCGAACGCCTGGCTCGCCTCCAGGACCCGGACCTGAACGCCGCGGAGGTCCGCCACTGCCGCCAGGTCACCTGGGTCTGGTGTCTGTTCTTTTTCTTGAACGGCAGCGGCGCTGCGTACCTGGCGGTCCGAGGCAGCTTGGAAGCATGGACGATCTACGTCGGGCTCCTCTCGTATTTCGCGATCGGGGCCCTGTTCGTCGTCGAGTTCATCGTCCGCAAGATTCGCTTTCGACGCTTCGGGGACGGCCTGCCCGATCGCGTCGCTCACGCGGCGCTCGCGCGTGAGGACGCCGAGCTCGACGCCGCGAGCGAATGGACGCAGATCGTCGAAAGCGGCTCGGTCCTCGGAGTGCGATTCATCGTCTCCCTCGGCACCCTCCTCGGCCGGCCGGCCGTACGCGGGTTGATGCGTCTCGTGGCCCTCTATTATGTCGCGTCCGACTCCACGACTCGCGAGGCATCGCGCGCCTTTCATCGACGCCTCGGCATTCCGTCCGGGTTCACCGCCATCTACCGCAACGTGCTCCGATTTGCCTACAACGCGTCGGATCGGATCTTCCTGCTCAAGCGCCAGCGCCACCTGTTTCGCTTCGAGCGCCACGGCGACGAACTCGTTCGGGCCCTGCAGGACCAGGGGCGTGGCGCCATCTTGATCGGAGCTCACTTCGGCTCGTTCGAAGCCCTGCGGGCCGCCGCGGATGACGACACGTTTCCGCTCTCGATCGTCGGCTTCTTCGACAACGCGAAGAAGGTCAACTCGGTCCTCCAGGCGCTCGACCCCGAGTTGGCGAGCCGGGTCATCCACGTCACCCCCGACTCGTTGGGGTACATGTTCGAGATCCGAAATCGCATCAAGAGAGGCGAGTTCGTCGCGCTCCTCGGAGATCGCATGACGCCCGGTGCGTCGAGCCTCGAGGTGGAGTTTCTGGGGTCTCCTGCGGCCTTTCCCACCGGACCGTTCTCCGTAGCGGCAGCGCTCCGTTGCCCCGTCCTGCTGAGCTTTTGTATCGGCCGCGATCCAAACGTCTACGAGGTCCACTGCGAGCACTTCGCCGACCCGCTCGAGTTGCCCCGGCGCCCCGGAGAAGAGGAACTGCGGGGAGTCGTCCAGCGCTACGCGCGTCGCCTCGAACACTACGCTCGGCTCGCCCCGGACAATTGGTTCAACTTCTACGACCTCTGGTCGGACGCGCCCTGAAAGCCGTCCAGAACCCGCCCCACCTGTGGAGCACTTCACAGCCCGGGTCTCGGCACGCGTCGATACTCCTCCTGACCCCAACGGAGGACTCAAATGCCGCCCCGAACGTTCCGCGATCAGCTCTGGATTTCACTCCTCGCACTGTGTGCACTGCTGATCGCTGGCCCGGCCGGCGCGGCGATCGATCTCGGAAACCTCGGAATCCCTGGACTCGGCGGCGGCCCGGTGGTGATGGACCCGGGCGGCTTCTTCGACCCCACGCCTGAGATTCCGCCGATTCCGCCCCTTCCGGAACCGCTCCTCATCGGCAGTGTCGGGAATGACTTCTTGCGCGTGGTGACGAACACCGGCGGCGGCACCCACTCCTTGTACCGACAGGTGGACGGCGGCGGGTTCCAATTCCTGCAGCAGGTCCCCGCCGATACGCGTACCGAGATCCTCCAAGACGGGCTCCGCGTCGGCGCACAGTACTGCTACCGGCTCGATTCGACGCTTCCGGGAAGCGTGACCCGCGAACGCTTCCGCTGCGCCACCACCGACTGGCGCGTTGGGTTCTCGGGGTATTCGATCACCGAGGCCGATACGGCGCGCGTCCTTTCCTTGTTCGATTGGCGCGATACCGAGCCGCTGCCGGTGGGCGAAGAGCTTCCGGCGCTCTACTACATGAACGCCTTCATCGACGACGTGGAGCTGCCGCAGGGGCTTCGCGATCTCGGAATCCACATCGAACCGATGCCCGTGTTCGGCGAAGAGCTCGCGGGCTGGGCGGCTTCGAGCACGCTGGCGCGGGAGAACGGCGCCATCGTCGGGCGCTGGGTCTACGCGATCGTCCCCGGCCACTTCTACAACCAGATCCGCGAGCGGGTCCTCGACCAGCTCGCCGCCGGCACCGAGCCCGGAATCCGCGCGCTCGTCTTCCGACAGCTTCCCCACTACGAAGCGCGCGAGTATTTCGGAGATGCCCACCGGGCCTCCTATCAGTATCTCGGCGAGCGCGGTTTCGAGTTCAACGGCGTCATCAACACCGGCTGCGTCTACAACGCCGATCTCGACCTCCAACTCTGCCCGCGCCTCCTCGGCTGGATCGCCAACAAGCTTGGCGGTTGGCTGTGGGAAGGCGCCGAGTCCCTGGTCGAAGGGATCCGCTGGGGCATCGGACAGTTCCAACTCCTATACACCGAAGACGCCGACATCGACGTGACCTTCCGGCTGATGAACACCGACACACGCTTCGGCACGGGCCAGGTGATGCGGAGTGGCTGGAGCGGCCGCGAGCTCCGACCCGCCGGAATGCGAGTGCACGTGCGTCAAGGACTCGCGGCGTTTTACGACCACACCGACGCCGGCGGCCGCTTCCGGGAGCGGGTGCTCCAGGGAGTCAACACCCAGTTCTGTATCGAGGCCGAGAACCACGTCGTCGAACTCACCGAGTTCTTGACCGAAGAGACCGTGTGCTTCGCGTCGATCGGCGAGCTGAACGGCGATCTGACGGGCGACATCAACGTCAGCCATCCCTACCTGAACGTCGTGGCCGCGATGACCGACGCCCACGACTACCTGCGCGAAGTGGCCGGCCACAACATGCCGAAGATCACGGTTCTCGCAGGACCTCTGGCGAACCGCGTCGCGCTCGCTGGGCGCTCCTTCGCCCCGTGCATGGGCCGCATGCCGGGCGCACTCGGAGCTCTTGCCGACGTCGTGAGTGGTCCCCTCTTGCCCCTCGCGGCGGCCGCCGAGTTCGTGACCGCGGTCGACATCGTGCTCCGGACCGACTCGGACGATTCGCGAGGCGTCGCGGTACACGAGTACGGCCACGCCGTGATGTGCGACTTGCTCGCCTCTCAGGGCGTGGCGGAATTCCAGATCGCGTGGAACGACGTGATCCTGGCCAGCGCGGACCAGAGCCCGGGCAATGACACGTCGTACATCAACGAGGCGTTCGCCGACTTCCTCACCTCGCAGGTAGTGGGCGGCACGAACTACTTCGCCCCGAGCAACGACTTCGTCACCGCAGACCTCATCAACTATTGCGAATCGGGCTCGAGGTGCGTCGAGGAGAACTTTCGCTCGGAGACCAGCTTCGAGAACCAGGTCGCGCGAATCACTTCGCTCCTCCACGATGCGTTCGACGGCGGCGACTCCCGCGACGGCTCCTACTGGCAGGACTCCGGGCTGCTCCTCACACGGGATGCGGTGCTCGATTCCGACGAGCGCGACGAGACCGTCGAGTTGGCGCGAAGCGACCTGCGGGCGCTCTTCGCCCATTGGGATGCGCGCGGTTCATTCCTCAGCGAATCGACGTTCCTCGGCGGGCTCGCCGACCTGGCTGCGGCGCGCGGCTACTCGGAGGGCGAGATCTGCCAGCTCTTCGCGATCCACGACGACGCGAGCATGTGCCCGAGCTACGTGACCGAGCGGCCGTGGATTGCCTGGCTCGCGGCGCCGACCTCGCCGTTCGCCGATCTCTCCCTCTTCTCCGATGTGGCGCTCCCTCCGGCCACGGGCGGCGGACTCGCCATCCCGAGCGCGTGGCTGGCGTTTGCGTCGACCGCGACGGCGGCCTCGAACGCGCCGCTGGAAGCCATCACCGTGGTCGACGCCGCCGGGGTCGTGCTCTCCTTGAGCGACCTCCCGCTCGACACCGTTCCCGATGGGCTGCTCGAATCGGATCCCGTCGAGCCCGCGTACCCCATCGCGATCGTCTCGGGCAAGCAGAAGGTGAAGCTCGCCGGGTTCGGCAAGGACGAACGCGAGAGCGCCTTCGCATTCCGGATCGGCGAAGGCTGGTGGGAGGCGATCGACCCGCTCGGCCAGCGGCTCGGCGGCGGCTGGACCCAGCGCGGCAAGAAGGGCGTCGCACTCCGGATGCATCTCGCTCCCGAGTTCGAAGCCCCGGTCGCCGACCTCCTCGCGGAGAGCCTCGACGGCCAGGTCGACGCCGAAGCCATCACTCTCAAGGCACCGCCGAAGATCCAACTCAAAATCCGAAACGACGGGAGCGTGGCCGCCAAGGTGACGTTCGCATTCGAGACGACGATCGACGGGAAGTCCCGCAAGGGCAAGTTCGTCGCCAAGCTGAAGGGCGAGGCCCGCTAGCGGACTTCTCCAAACCCCGGCTCACCATCTCCTCGATCACTGGGGGATCTACAGCATGAACAACGGGAGCATCTGCACGATCGAGGCAGGCTGAGCGGGCGGGCTCAGCGTCAGACAGCAAGCCGGGGCAGAACCAGAGTGCCTGCACGACCGGAATCGAGCATGGCCAAAGGGAAGCGTTTCTTTGACCCATCCTGGCCATTCGAACACACGGTCGACACCCCGAGGCCCCGACGGCTCGATCGGCACCGCATGTCCTAGGCTCCGGGCCGCGATGGCTGCCCCGACGCTTCGACCGACCCCGTTCCGCGGCGATCCTGACGTCGAGGCACTGCACGCGTTCTTCCAGCCGGAGCGGCAGTTCGCTGGGGATACGCGTTGGAGTTTTGGGACGTCGCTCAAATCAGCGTACGTGAACTCGTTCGAGTTCCTGAACCAGGCGCCGGTGGTGCAGCTCTGGCGGGATGATTCGGGTGAGGTTCAGGCGGTCTCCCGACTGATGCTGGGCGACGGCAAGTGGTTCTACCTCGCGGCGCCGGGCTTTCGGCGACCCGACGTCACCCTCGCGATCCTCGAGCAGGCCGAGGCAGCGCTTCGACTCCTGACGCGTACGCCGAGTTGGGCGACCGTCGCACACGAGAGTGATGACGAGGCGAAGTCACTCCTCAGCAGTGCCGGCTACGAACGGGAAGGCAACGCCGAGGTCTACATGACGCGCTCTCTGGCCGGCGCGATCGTCTCCGTGCCCGACCCCGAGGGCTGCACGGTGCGCGACCTTGCAGAGGATGACCCCTCGGAGGTCTTCGAACGAAGCGACGCACAGACCGACGCGTTCCTCGAAGATCAACCCCGATCCGAAGTCGAGGCGTGGATGACGCGCACCCTGCCCCATCAACTGGGCTACGGCCGGCCGCGGAAACAGCCACACGTCATCGCGATCGAGCCGAGCGGTCGAGTCCTCGCGTTCGCCGATGTCTTCCTCGATCTCGCCAACCACATCGGCGAGTTCGAACCGGTCGGGACCCGCCAGGCTCTCCAGCGTCGAGGCCTCGCCAAGGCCGTGCTCCACCGAGGGCTCGAACGCATGCGCGAGGCTGGAATGCAGCAAGCGGTCGTCCGCACGGGCTTCGACAACGCCGCCGCGATCGCCGCGTACAGATCTGCCGGATTCGAGGTCACGGACCACCTCGTGACGTGCCGAAAGGTGCGCCCGCGCTAGCTCCCGGACTCGTCGCTCCCGGAGGACGACCGAGCGACGACGCTCGTGACGAGCAGACGGACGAGGTCCGCCTGGCGGTGAACACCCGTCTTCTGAAAGACGGCCTTCACGCGCGTACGTACCGTCTCGATCGAGAAGCGATGCGCCTCTGCATACTCGATCACGCTCGAACCGTGCGCGAGATCGCGAGCCAGGTGGGCCTCCGCGGGACTCAGATCGAAAACACGCATCAGCGCGTCGATCGGGAGTTCGGGCCGGAACTCAGGATCGGACAACACCAGCAGGACAGACGGCCCCCCCGCCATCTCCGCGAGCGGGGGAATGGCGCTGTGGCCCGGAGCCGGCACCGCGAGTGCACCGAGCGCGACCCTCCCGAGGCGTCCCACCGCCAGCATCCCGCTTCCCGCGGTCCCCACCCCGCGAGCGGTCTCGGCGGCCTCCGCGACGACGCGCTGGAGCCTGCGATCGGCTTCCGGCTCCCGGGCGTGCACGCGCCCTCTGCACGAATACAGACCGTCGGCCTCCGCCAACAAGCGCTCGCACTCGACGTTCATCGCCTCGATACGCCCCGCCGCGTCGCAGATCAGCGCGGGCGCCGCGACACTTTCGAGCGACGCATGCGCCACTGCGCGTCGCGTGACCTTCGCCTGCAACGACACCGCTCGTCTCAGCTGGACGGCGAGCCGTTCGAACTGTTCGAGTTCGCCCCGATCGAACAGCTCGCTCCCATACAGCGAGACGAAGCCCATCCGGTGGCCGTCGAGCGCGAGCGCCGTCGCCAGGCAGTCCTCGTGACCCGACGGCCCGCTCACCTCGTGATAGATCTTCGAGCGCCGGTACTCGTCGATCGGCACGAGCTGCGCTCCGGTCGCGGCGATACCGCCGTTCTGAAGAGCGAGCAGCCCCGCCTCGGCCCAGAGATCGCGGCCCCCTTCACCGGCCGCCCACAACTCGGCGAGCTCCGGGTCGATCTCGTGCGCAGCGAGCATCTCGGCCTTTCCGGTCGAGAGATCGAGCAGGGCCGCCTTCGCAGAGGGAGCCCCGAACAGCCCGGCGAGGTTGGCGACCGGTCCGGCCCAGGTCCCGGGCTCGAGCGCGGCTTCCCAGATCCCCTGGAGCAGGTCGATCGCGTCCTGCTCCCGGATCACCCTGCCCACGAAACCGCCCGGATTCCCACGAGCGTTAGTTTCACATGTAGAAACTTCCGCTGCAGAACGGCGTTCAGTCGACCGATTCCGGCCCGAGCCGGATCCGGTCGGGGTATTGCGCGGCGAGGCGCAGCGGCTCTCCGCCGTCCCGGAATCGGAAATCGCAATGCGTGGCGCCGAGCGCGATCGTGCCGGTGCGGCGCAGCCCTTGCTTGCCCGCGTCGCTCACGACGTCGTCGAACGAGCACATGTACGGCACCAGCTCCATCGCGTCGTACCGGCCGAAGAGATGGCAGATCGCGCACGACCTGATGTTCATGCCACGAACGCCGTCGGCGTCTGGATCAAACACCTCGAAGACGAACTCGTTCGGGGCCGCACCCTGCTGCGACGCCTCGGCATCGCGGCGGCTGCGCTGCTGGCCCGCTTCATCGGACGGCTCGACGCCGGGAGGAAGTGTGTGACAGGCGCGGCCCCACGCGTGCGCGTCGACGCCCTGCTCCCGGACGACTCGAAAGACCGTGAGCATCGCAGCGCACGCGAACATCGAACCGAACATCACATGGCCGGGACGATCGGCATACGGCAGTTCGTCGAGCATCTCTTCGAAGAAGAGACTGGCCTGTTCGAGTACCACGTCGACTTCGTTCGGCGGCACGACGGCCGCGACCGCGGGCGTCAGCCAGCGCGAGATCGCGCGATGGAACTGGAGGACGCGCGCGCGTTGTTCCGCAGTGGCCGGCATCGGGGATCTCCGGCACGACTCGCCGTGCGCTCGGAGGGTACCGCGGAGGTAGGGAAGGCCGCCCGGCCGATTTCCGCGAACGGAACCCTTGGCTCAGCCGGGCGGACCACGCTGTTGAATATCCCCAGTCCTGATCTTATGCGCCTGCCCGAGTCGCGCCTACCCCCATATGGGGGGGCAAAGAACAGTAACTGTGCGCACAACGGCACATCTGACGCACTGTCCACCGTTCAGGTCTACGCGCGGGCCTCGCCGAGAGAGGCCGACCCGTCCCGTAGACGGAACGGGATCAGGCGCGGCCACGCCAAGCTCGCACCAGCTCGAGCGGGTCCGTCGGATTGCCCTCGTAGCGCAGGACGCCGGCCGGGATTTCGACCCACGACTGCGCGCTCTTCGTCCAGATGTGCGCGATCGGCTGGAGCCAGCCGTGGTCGTCGAGCGTTCCGGGGCGCACCGTGAGCAGGTCCGCGAGCCCCTGCGGCTCGCTCCAGACGCGCGACGCGCAGCCGGTGCAGCGGAGATCGACGCGGCGGATTCCCTCGGGCGTCTCGAACTCGCTGCGGACGGGCTCTCCCCGCATGAGTTCGACCGCAGCGCGCCGGGTCACCAGCGACATCACGAACGCGCTGCCGCTCACCCGCTGGCAGTCGGTGCAGTGGCAGACGTGGAGTTCGAGCGGGTCGTCGAGCAGCTGATAGCGAACCGCGCCGCACGCGCAGCCACCCGGACACGGGAAGTCGGGTCGGGACATCGCTCAAAGGTACCGAACGGAGTCGGAGCCTGCGGGCGCGCGAGTCGCTACCGTCCGGACCCGAATGGCCGTGCGCTTTCACATACTCTGACCCCCCCGAAACCCGACGGTCTGTCGGGTGACGAGCCGCCGCTAGCGCGCGAAGAGCACTCTCCTTCGACGCGCCCGCCGCGCGCAAAGGAGATCCAGCTTGATTCGTATCCTGTCGCTTGGAGTCGCCTGGCTCCTCGTTTCGGCCACCGCGACGGCGCAAGGCGATCCCCGCTCCTTCACGTTCGACTACCGGACGACGATCGGGCCGATCGAAGCCGATGCAGGGCCCCTGCACGTCTGGATTCCGCTCGCCGCGAGCAGCGATGCCCAGCGAGTCGGCGGCGAGTCGATCGACGCGTCGATCCCGGGCGGGATCGAAACGGAGGACATCTACGGGAATCGCTTCTGGCACGGCACACTCGCGGAACCGGCCGGGCAGACGGTGACCGTGGCCGTCACCACCACGGTCGAGCGGAGCGTCGCACGACACCGGCCGACCTCGCAGAGCGCAGGGCTCCTCGAAACGAAGCGTGCCTCGTTCGAACCGTTCCTCGGCTCGAACGCTCGCGTCGTCGTGAATCACCCGATCCTCACGCCGATTCGAGAGGAGGTGATCCGGGCCGCGGCCAGCGATGACAAGGCGACCCTCGCCCGGGCGATCTACGACTGGGTCGTCGATCACGTCGAGTACAAGAAGGTCGGCACGGGCTGGGGCAACGGGGACACCTTCTGGGCGTGCAACGAGCGCTACGGAAACTGCACCGACTTCCACGCGCTCTTCATCTCGCTCGCCCGCAGCGAGGGGATCCCCGCGCGTTTCGAGATCGGCTTTCCGGTCCCCGAAGATCGGCCGGCGGGTGAGATCGGTGGCTACCACTGCTGGGTCGAGTTCTACCTCCCGGAAACCGGGTGGTTCCCGGTCGACGCTTCCGAAGCCTCGAAGCACCCGGAGAAGCGAGAGCTCTTCTACGGCTCGCAGCCGGCCGACCGCATCCACTTCACCACGGGGCGCGACCTCCAGCTCGGTCCCGATCACCAGAGCGGCCCGCTCAACTACTTCGTCTATCCGCACGTCGAGGTGGGTGGCATTGCGTGGCAGGGCCCGGTCGAGCGGGAGTTCTCCTACCGCGATCAGTGAGGCCGGCCGCCCCCGGGCGTGCTCTCCTGCGCCGCGAGCGCTTCTTTCACGCTGCGATCCATGCCGCGCAGCGACGGACTCGCCAGGTAGAAGAGCACCGCGACGATCATCGCCAGCGCCGCCGCGAGCGCGACGGCAAACGGTGCGCCGCGCGCCTCCGCCACGGCGGCCATCGGAAGCGTCCCGAGCAACGGCAGGGAGAACGACATCATCAGGAAGCTCGAGATGCGTCCGCGAACGTGATCGGGGATCAACAGCTGGATCGCCGTGTTGTTGAGCGTGCCGAAGACGCTGGCGAAGATGTTCGCCACCAGCACCAACGGGAGCGCGAGCAGAAACCACGGGCTCACCGAGAACGCCAGCAAGAGCGACCCGAACGCGAACATGCTCACCATCATCGTTACCAGGCGCCGCGACGCGCTCGCCTGCCCTGCGACCCAGACCGAACCGATCACACCGCCCATGCCGGCAGCGGCGCTCAAGAGGCCGAGCCCGCGCGAGCCCTCGTCCCAGATCTCCTCGGCGAACACGACCAGAAGGTTCTGGAACGGCATCGCGAGGAACATCGGCAGCAGCCCGAACAGCAGGAGCACGAGCACGACCCGGTGTTCGCGCGCGTAGGCCATGCCCTCGGCCATGCTCCCCAGCACGGAGAGCGGGCGATCGCGGGGCTCCGGCCGCGAAGGGTGGACGGCGAACATGCAGAGCAGGCCGATCACGTAGAGCGCGACTCCGAACGAGTAGGCGATTTTCACACCGACCAGGTGGATCAGAAAGCCCGCTACCGCGGGCCCGAGCACGCGCGTCGTGTTCATGCCCGCCATGTTGATCGCCATCGCGCTCGGCAGTCCCCCCATCCCGACGATGTTGACGACGATCGCTTGCCGGGCGGGCATGATGAACGGAAACACGCAGCCCATCACTGCCGCGGCCGTCAGGAGGTGCCAAAACTCGAGGCGATCGGTCGCGATCAGCGAGAAGAGAACCAACTCGCTCACGACGACCACCGCCTGGCCGGCCGCAATGAGATTGCGGCGCTCGAACCGGTCGGCCACCACCCCGCCGATCGGCGCGATGAAGAGCATTGGAACAGCCACGGCGAACATCACGAGACCGAGCGCGAACTCGCTCTGCGTCAGCTTGAAGGCGAGCCACGCGCGCACCACGCCCTGACTGCCCATCGCCAGGAAGAACGCGACGTTGCTCGCAAAGAGCCAACGGAACTGCGGCAGTTGCAGGGAGGAGAGCGCACGGCCCCAGCGACCGGGCGCCGGTTCCGTTCGAGGAGGAGGTACGGCCATCAGAGTTCGGAGAGCTTCCTCTCGAACTCTAGCAGCGCCTGATCCTCTCCCGGGGCGACGCGAGCCTCCGGACCGCTACTCGACGATGACCACGGGGCCGTCGTGCTTGAGCTTGAGACGCCCCTTGCGGTTCCCCTCGCTGGGAGAGGTCATCAACAGCTTGAGATTGCCCTTCACTGTCAGGCGCTCGCCGTCGCGCTTGAGCTTGGCTTTCAGCTCGCTGGTGTCCACCTGGATCGAGCCATCCGCCGGAGCCCGTTCGAAGAGCGCCAACTCGTCGCTGAGAACCGCCGCAAGATTGGTTCGAGAGATCGAGTCGAGCGTCAGCGTGAGCTTCTGGCCCTTCTTGCCGCCCGTCACGAAGGTTCCCGAATAGGTCTGACCCGCGGCATCCTGCACTGCGAACGAGTTGGAGTCGCCCGTTCCGAACGCGAACACCCAATCCGTCGGCAGCTTGGCCTTGCCGACCTTCTTGACGCTGAACGTCTCGGTGCCGGCGACGACGCTTCCCCAGGATCCTTCGGCGATCAGCGCGGGATTGCCATCCTCGTCGCGCGACCGCTCATTCGAAAACTGGCTCGTCCCGGCGGTCTGGCCGACCGCGGTGACCGCAAAGAACACGATCGCATCGTCGGGGGTCACGGTCAGGGTCTGAGTGAAGACGCCGTCGATCAGTTGCGGGATTCCCACGTCGACGGTGCTCGAGTACAGCCGCGATGCGATGCCCCAATGCACCTCGAACCGATCGACCGTCTCAGATTCCGGATGAGTCCAGCGCAGCGTCTCTTGTCTCGCGCTGGCTTGACTGGCGCACACGAGGAACGCCAGGAGAAATCCCGCCGCCGCCATTCGTGAAGTCGTGCACCCTTGCATGGTCAAATCGAAGCCTCCAGTTCCCCTACCCGTCACGGTGTTCCCGGGAACCCATGACCTCTGACTCTTCGACTTTCCTGGCGAATGCTCCGTGACCATGGTCACCGGGTTTCAAACGGAGTGTGAATTGAACACTTGCGACACAAAACTGCACTTTCGTTGTTGAAAGTTGCACGTTCGTGACACCGGACACGGACACGCGGGTCCTGTGCACAGGAGCGGCGAGAACGGGCTCAGCGTCGGTGGGAGAACGCCCCCGCTCCCCCCAGTGAGGCATTCGCCTACACTCGTCGTCGGTGGGGATGGGAATAACTCGACTCTCGCTTCTTGCGACCGCGTGGCTCAGCGCATGCCTTGCGCACCCGGTCACCGCGCAGAAGCCGCCCGACGGCGTGGCACTCGTCGACTCTTGCGGCACGTACGTGCGCATGCGCGAGGGAGCCGAGAGCTATCAGGCATCACAGCTCGAGCGGACGCGGCTCTGTTCCGACCTTCTCTGGGCAGCAGCCGAAGCACTCAAGGCTCGAACGCTAGGGGCCGGCGATCAAATCCCGACCGCACGCCGAGAATTTGTCCGTTGCGCGACCGACCCTCGAGCGATGGGACCCAACCAGTCGGTACGCGTCGCCTACCGCTATCTCACCGAGCACCCGGAACGGCTGCACTTCCCAGCGGAACAGCTGGCCAAGGAAGCACTCGAGAGTGCATTCGGGTGTGAGCCGGCCACCGACGGCTGACGGTCCCTACGCCGCAACGCGGCGGAGCGGCTACCGCCAGCTCACCCGACCGTAGTGCTCCGAGTCGTCGCAGGCGTGGTCGGGCTCGGCCAGCAACCCCGCGGCGCGCACGCTCTCCCGGGTCTCGACTGCATGGGTCTGCACTTCGGTGAGAACCCGGCGGCCTTCGGCACCTGCGTCCGGAGACTCGGTGCGCGATGCGTGGCAGAGCAGCGCCGCGCCCAATTCGACGCGATACGCCGGCGCGTCGGGCGAGATCTCTGTCGCGCGGCGAGCGAGATCGACGGCTCGCTCCGGGTTGCCGCGCATGCCGAGCACCCAGCGGGCCCAGGCACCTTCCGGAAGCATCCGGAAGAACGCAGCGGCGCCGTAGTAGAGCTGCCCACTCTCGGCGCCCCAGCGCGGTTCGGACCAGGTCGGCGGAATCTCGAGGCAGCGCTCGAGCAGTGCACCCGAATTTCGCACGTGTCCCACCGAACTCGTGAGGCCCCCCTCGGTGGCCAGTTGAGCGGTGGCCGCGAACTCATACAGGCAGCACTCCCCGCAGTGCGCATCGAGTTCGAGGCCCTCGCGTGCCCAGCTGCGAGCCGCCTCGAACGACTGCAGGCGAGCCTCGCGATCCGAAGCGGGCCTGCTCCTCGCGGCGTGCAACAAGTCGCGCGCGATTCGCCACCGCACGTGGGTGTCTTCAGGGCGCAACTCGGCGACGCGAACACGCATCTCTGCGGCACCGACGAAGTCGTCTGCATCCTCCAGCCGCTGGCTGTCGTCCCACAGCGCTCGAGCCCGTTCGGCGGGGGTCGGAGCCAACGGGGGCAGCTGGATGGGCCCGAGTGCCGCGACCGCGGGGAGCCCGTCGAGCGAGGCGGGATCGGCTGACGCCGAAGTCGCCACGAGGAAGAGACTGAGACAAAGCAGCTGAGTACAGCGCAACATGATCTTGAACCTCCGCCCGCGGGCGCCCTCCTGCGACCGGTCCTTGAACGGTGAGTATCCCATAGGGCACGAAAGGTGGCGCCCCCACGGGGGCCCTACTCGGACGCCAGCGCTCGGACCTTTGAGATCAGTTCAGCCTGGTTGCCGACCCCCACCTTGCGGAACAGCGATTTCAGGTGATTGCGCACCGTGTGCGGGCTGATGAAGAGCTGAGGAGCAATCGTCGCCACGCGCTCTCCACCGAGGAGCAGCCCGAGCACCTCGCGCTCGCGAGCCGAGAGCTCGCCCAGATCGGGATGGGACAGCGAGCTCGGGGCCGTCGACGGCTGGTCCTGCGCGAGGCCGATCGCCTGCAGCTCGAGGGCGATCCGGTCGAGCCGCGCCCGGACGCCCTGATCCGTCTGGAGCCCGACTTGTTTCGCGGTCTGGACGGTCCCGAGATCGACGATCACCGCCACCGTGCCCTCGAGTTGGCCGTCCGCGTCGCGCAGCGCGCTCGGCAGCACCATCACCGGGAACGTCGTCCCGTCCTTGCGCTGAAAGACGACCACGCGCGCTCGGCCATCGCCCTCCTCCGTCGCGTCCATCTCGCCCCGAATGAGTGGCCGCACCTCGGGGGGCCCCACGAACTCGGCTGGCCGGCCAATCAACTCGTCCGGCGAGTAGCCGAGCCAGCTCGCCATGCGGTCGTTCACATAGACGAGAAGCCCGGCCCGGTCTCGGCGCACCACGCCGCAGTTCATGTCGGCGAGCACTCGGGCAATTTCCACGGCATCCATCAAGAACACCCTAGCCCGCTTTGGGTCAGCAGAACGACCGACCTGGGGGATCCCCTCCAGGGCTCTGAGGACCATCCTTCAAGAGAAGGAGACGGGAAATGATTCATGCGATGAACGTGCTCTTGGTCGCCGCATTGGCCGCACTGCCGTGGTTCGCCCAATGAGCTGGACCGACGTGCTGCTCTTCTCGGTCGGCCTCGGTTGCCTGCTCGGCGTGCTGGCGCTCTGCGCCGTGACCGGGCGGCCCGCTTAGCGAGCCACCGCGTCAGCGATACCCGAGTCGGTGCAACAACGGGCCCGCCTCGGCCTCGATCTCCCGACACTCGGCGTCCCCGAGCCGGTCGCGCCAGCCTCCGATCGATGCCGTCCGCGAGTCACCGACCGCACTCTGTAGCGCCGCTCGCGCCTCCGCCCCGGGGATCGCCAGGAAGTCGAGCAGGGATTCGGCCTCCCCCTTGCCCTCGAGAACCCAGTCCTCGTAGCGCAGCGTGTGCACGCGCGTGGGCGGCAGCGCCTCGAACGCGTCGGCGACCGCCTCGGTATAGCGGCGCCAGCACCAGATGCAGCGCGTCAGATCGGTCGCGCGTTCGAATTCGTCGCGGCGCTCGGGTTCGACCCAGAAGCGCGCGTGAGGCCCGAAGCCTCCCCCGTCCGCGCCCGCGCCGCCGCCGTCCGCGCGGAACCACGGAAGCTGCAGCAGCGAGAGCGCGACGTCGCGCCCGTCCCGAACGATGTGCACGAACGACGCGTCCGGAAAGAGCTCGGCGAGCTGCGGCACCCGAAACGAATTGCGCGGGGTCTTTTCCGCGAATCGGAGATCGCCCTCGCCATGAACGCGCATGAGCCAGCGGTACGTCCCGTGGTAGAGCGCGCGCTCCGCTCGCGCAGACCAACCCAGGCGGCCCTGCTCTCGCGCGAACCATTGCGTCAGGAGCGGCTCGTAGTGGTACGAAACCTGGGGGACGGCCTCGAGGCACTCGCCTAGAAACGTCGTCCCGGAGCGCGGCGAGCCGACCACGAAGATCGGCCGCTCGAGCGATGGACGCAGCTGAGCCCAGGCTCGCGAGGGCGTCCACGCGCGGTCGTGGCGAGTGTGACGGCGCCGATCTTCCCGAACGGTCCGAAGCGCGAGACTTGCGAACTCCGCCGCGGAAGGCAGCGTCAGGGCGCCTGACGCTCCGCAGCGTCGTCGGCCCCTTCAGCCTCGGTCTCGGGCGCGGCCTCGGACTCGGGGGACACCGCGACCGGCGCCTCGGCGGACGAGTCGACTTCGAGCGCCTCGCCCGCGTTCAGCACCGGCACGCCGAACTCCCCGTCCAGCTGACCGATCTCATCGGGGCAGAGCTCACGCGCGCCGTCGGCCAGGTGATCGAACACCGAGCGGTACTGCAGAGTCAGCGAGCGCAGCTGCTCGGACGTGCCGTAGAAGTGCTGGACGACCTTCTGCTTGTAGGCGTCCGACTCCGTGCTGGCAGCCGCCAGACGCTGCTCGAGTTCCTCTCGGGCCGAGCGACCCTCTTCTTCGAGCCCTCGCATGACCGAAAGCTCGCCTTCGAGCTCGCGGCGACGGTCGGCTCCCTGGCCACGACGGCCGAAAAGGAACCCCACGACGAGCGCGACACCACTGACCAACCAGGGTGCGTACGACAAGAACTGCTGAGTATCCACGACAGCTATCTCCTCTAGAGCAAGCGCTTGAGCAACGCAGTCTTCATCCGCCCAAACGGCGGATAGGCGAACTTCTGATCGAACCGCGTGGTCTTGGTGACCACCGGCTTGCGGTGACTGAAGGTCTCGAACGAGTGGCGTCCGTGGTAGGCGCCAGTTCCGCTCGGGCCCACACCCCCGAACGGCAGGTTCGGGTTCGCGATCTGCCAGATCACGTGGTTGACGCAGACGCTGCCCGAGCTCGTCTCCTGCGTGACGCGCTCGGCGACCGCAGCGTCTTCGCTGAAGACATAGAGCGCGAGCGGCTTCTCGCGGGCCGAAGCGAATGCGATCGCCTCATCGACGTCGGCCACCGGCAGCACAGGAAGGATGGGGCCGAAGATCTCGTCGGTCATGACGTCCGAATCGAGCGCGACCTGGCGAAGCACGGTCGGCGCGATGTAGCGCTGCTCCGCGTCGGTCTCCCCGCCGATCACGGGCTCGCCGTCTTTCAGCAGCTGCGACAAGCGCTCGTGATGAGACGCGTTGACGATGCGCGCAAAGTCCGTGCTCGCCTTCGGCTGCTCCCCGTAGAACTCCCGGATAGCGGCCCCGAGCTCTTCGATGAGCTCGGACTCGCGGCTCTCGTGTACGAGCACGTAGTCGGGCGCGACACAGGTCTGACCGGCATTCAGGAACTTGCCCCACGCGATACGACGCGCCGCCACCGAAACGTTCGCCGTCTCGTCGACGATGCACGGGCTCTTGCCACCGAGCTCGAGCGTCACCGGCGTCAGGTGACGCGCGGCAGCTTCCATCACCACCCGGCCGACGCGACCGCCCCCCGTGTAGAAGATGTGGTCGAAGCGTTCGGCGAGCAGCGCCTCGGTCTCGGGGACCGCGCCCTCGACGAGCGCGACCGCGTCCGGGTCGAGGTAGCGCGGCACGAGATCTGCCAGAACCGCCGAGGTGTGCGGGGTGAGTTCGGACGGCTTCAGCACCGCACAATTGCCAGCCGCGAGCGCCCCGACCAGCGGACAGAGCAGCAGCTGCACCGGGTAGTTCCACGGCGCGATGATCAGCACGACGCCCAGCGGCTCGCGGACGATTCGCGCCCGGCCCGGCTTCTGCGATGCGGGCGTGGGGACACGCTCCGGCTTCATCCACTTCTTGAGCTGCTTGCTGGCCTCGTTGGCATCGGCGGCGACGCTCGCAACGTCCGCAAGCATTGCCTCCACGGTCGGCTTGCCGAAGTCCTGCCGGAGCGCCTCGACGAGGCGATCGCGGTTCTCCTTGGCGAGCGCGGCCAGCCGCTGCAGCTGGGTGCGGCGCCACTCGAGCGGGCGAGTCACGCCGGAGCCGAACGTCCGGCGCAGCCGCTGGACGGCGGCCGGGATCTGATCGAGCTCTGTGGACGGAGTGGGGGACGAGACGGGGGGCTGACTCATACGAGTTCCTCGGGCGCACGACGGTCCGCGGGATGCCCTGATCTTAGCCGTCCGCCGCCACCCTGCCCTGCCTCTGCGCACAGCCGCGTGCTATCCAGAGTCCAACGTGGTGAAGCTGTCGATCGACTACGAATTCGCGTCCAAGGTCTGGTGGGAGAGCGGAGGCCAGGATCTCTGGGAGGCCATCGCCGAGGGCGCCGGCAACGTCGTGCTCGATCCCGGCGTCGCAGATTCGTGGCTCGCGGAAGCGGCGCGGCTTCCGGGCTGGAGTGAGGGGCACGAGTATGCACCTCACCCGATCAACTCGTCGGAACCCGACGAGTTCGATTGAACCCGACTCGCGGGTAGCCCCGAGTCCCAAGACGCGGCGGCCGCCCGAGCTCCCAAAGTCGGCTGCGCTAGCGCGCGGCGGGCTCGCGTCCCCAGAGCAGGATCGCTGCGTACGCCCGCCAGGGGCGCCATGCCTCACTTTCTTTGCGGAGTTCGGCAGAGGAAACGGGCTTGCCCACGGTACCGAGCGATTTTCGCAGGCCGAGGTCGCCGTCTGGAAACGCATCGGGCTCGCCGAGCCCGCGCATGACGACGTAGCGCGCCGTCCACGGGCCAATCCCCGGAAGCGCCTCGAGCGCGGCCCGCGTGGTCGCCGGCTTCACCGAGCCGTCGAGCACCACCCCTCCCGAGGACACCGCGTCCGCGACGGTTGCGAGGGTCCGCTCGCGCGCACCCGTCAGTCCGAGCCCGTCGAGCGGCGCCCCCGCGAGAGCCTCCGGCCCCGGAAAGGCGTGGCTCAGCCCGTCCGGAACCCCGGGCAGGGCCGGCAGGCGTCGGCCGACGCGCGCGACGATCCGTCCGGCGAGCGTGCAGGCGCCCCGCACCGTGATCTGCTGTCCGAGTACGGCGCGCACGACGATCTCGAAAGGGTCCCACGCGCCCGGCACACGCACCCCCGGTCGCGCTCTCAGCAGCGGTCGCAGCGTGCGGTCGCGCCCCAGCTCGCGGCCGATGGCCTCGGGGTCCGCCTCGAGATCGAACAACCGGCGCACCCGCTCTCCGAGCCGGATGAGAGACACCGGCTCACTCGCGAACACGCGCACTTCCAGTTCGTGCCGGTCCGAGTCGTGCGACACGGAAACGACGCCGAGCACCCCGCCCTCGTCGAACGTGCGCCAGTACACGCCTCCCTCCACGCGCTCGACGCCCGCAACGGCCCGTAGCTCGAGAAAGGCGAGCAGCCCCTCCCAATCGAGCGGTGGCCGGTAGGCGAACCGGAGTTCGAGCCCACGATCGGTCTCTGAAGCGGTGCGCGGCCGCCGCAGCTCGCGGGGCGAACAGCCAAATGCGTCCCGCACGGCTGCGTGAAAACGCCGATGACTGCGAAAGCCCGATGCCAACGCCAGCTGCGTGATCGGCAGCTCCGTCTCGCGCAGCAGGCGCTTCGCGAACAACAGCCGCCGTGTTTGCGCGACGGCCTGGGGCGACGCGCCGAGATGGTCGTGGAACAGGCGCCGCAGGTGGCGCTCCCCCACCCCGAGCCGGTCGGCTAGCTCCGGCAAGCTGCCGTCGTCGAGCGCTCCGTTCGAGATCAGGCGCAGCGCGCGCGCGACGAGAGCCGACGGGCCCTGCCACGCGGGAGTCCCGGGCGCCGTCTCCGGCCGACAGCGCAGGCACGGGCGAAAGCCGGCCTCTTGAGCCCCGGCGGCGCAGACGTGGAACGTGCAGTTCTTGCGGTGCGGTGTGCGGGCCGGGCAGACCGGCCGGCAGTAGATGCCGGTGGAGCTGACTCCCACGAAGAAGCGGCCGTCGAAGCGCCGATCGCGCGTCTGGAGCGCCCGGTAGCAGATGTCGTCGTCGAAGGATTCAGTCGCTTCCACCCCCTGTGAATAGCGTGGGTCGAACCTTCGGACCCGCCGGATTCGGACGTCAGCGCCCCGCTCGCCGAGGCGCGCCGAACGACCTAGGGATCGCTGCGAGGACGGCCGTAGAAGCCGAGAGCGAGGAGCGCGCCGACCCCGAGAATCAGGCTCGGCAGCCCCGAACCGGGAAGGATCGAATCCGCCCCCGCCGTGACCAGCGGTTCGAGCGCACTCGCTCCTTCGGCCAGAAAGAGCGGCCCTACGGTGAGAAGCAAGGCGATCGCCACGGCGACCAGCCCAGTACGGATAGATGTGAGGCGCATCACGAAAGGGGAAAAAGCAAGTCCCGTGCCACTCCGACCGGGAGGTGCCGTACGTGCGCAACACACCGGCACGTCTGGAAGCAACTCACCGATTCGATGCCGCACCGGCCGCCCCACACTCGCGACCACGCCCCAGGCCATTTCTGACGCCATGTGACGGGATGCGGCACTCGAGTGCCGCGTTCTGCACGGGAGATGCTAGGCCGATGCGCTCGGTCGAGCCGACACGGCTTCGTGCCACCGCGCCAGATTCTTCTGGTCACCCGCGACCTTGATGCCCGTGGCCACGACATCGACGTCAGTGCCGGCTGAAGCGCGCCCCCCATCGAATTCTTCGCCAGGTAGGGCGGCTCGCCGTTTTCGGCCCGCTAGGGAGCGGCTTCTGCCGCAGCGGTGGCCGTCTTGTTCTCCCATTCTGTCGCGTACTTCTCGTCGTACCACTCGCGCGTGCGGATCAGCTTGAAGTCGTTCTCGGTGCCGGTTCGCTCCATGCCGAGGCTGAAGACCCCGAGCTTCCCCCAGAAGATCCCCTCGTCCTCTTCCTCGAAGAGCTCGAGCTGGGCCAGGACCTCGAGCCGGTCTCCGGTGAGTGAGAGGTCGCGCACGGTGACGCGAGAGCCATCGACCGCCAGAGCCGCGCTTCCGGCCACATCCTTCACGGTGAGGAAGCCGTCGAAGTGCCGGATCCATCGCTTCACCTCGGCAAAGGCCGCGAGGATCGCGCGCGTGTCGCGCATCGAGAGCTCGAGGTCCGCGTTGACCTTCACGGGCTCGGCGAGGTGCGAGGCGCCCTCGGGAACGGCGATCGTCATCCACCAGCCGTCTTCGACGTCGGTCTCCGCGCCGTCGAAGACGCCGTTGAACAAGCGCACTTCGGTCCCGGCCAACCCGACCTCGAACGCGTCGAGGTCTCTCCCTGAGATCTGCGTCACGAACGCGAGATCCATCGCGAACGTCATGTCTCGGAAGGTGCCCTCCAGGTCGTCCCCGTCGATCCGGAACTCTCCCTTCGCCTGCGCATCGTGTACTTCGAGGTGCCCTGACAGCTTCGCCCGGCCCCCGAGCACTTCGATTCCGAGCCCGGGCGGAAGCTGGGAGGCGAGGAAGCCAACGTCGGGTGCCTCGGCGTCGGGGATGTCGAGGACGATGTCGATGTCCTCCGCGGCGACTTCGGAGCCGCGAGCCGTCATGCCCGCCGTGAGCTTCAGGCCGGACCCTCGTCCGAGCGGCGCCTGCTGGCCCTGCCGCGAAAAGGCGAACTCGTCGAAAACGACCTCCACATCTCCTCGAGATTCGCCGTCGCTCTCGGACACATCGGCGGTCACGCGCCCTGTTCCCTCTGCAGCGAAACCGAGGAACCAGAGCTCGAGGCCCGTGGCCGCGACGTCGACATCGGTGCCCGGCTGAAGCGCGCCCTCCTCGAAGATCGCGTGGATCGCGACGTCACCGGCGCCGCCGAGGCGCTCGATCCACGCGACGTCCGGCAGAAGCAGACGAAGCGGCCGCAGGTCGCTCGAATGGCCTTCGATGTCGATCGCTCCGGAGATCTTCTGCAGTAGCTTACGGCCCTTGTCGTGCTTGGGGTGGAAGGGTGCGACGTCCCCTTCGAAGCCGAGCGAGATCGACTCGGCGATCGTCTCGTCGCCCGCGGTGACCCGCGCGCCCGTCCAGTCGAGGTCGGCGTCACTGAGGTCCAGCGGCCCGCGGATCTGGAGGGCGAAGCTGCCGCCGAGCGCGGGCTCGCCGCCCGTGACCACGATATCTTCGAACGAGAAGCGCTCGATTCCGTGTACCTCGACGTCGGTGAGCGCCAGCTGGAGCCCCGGCTCGCGCTTCGGGGGCTCCGGACCCAGCGGCTCGTGGCGATCGATCGAGACCGCGAGGTCGTGTGCATCCACGTCGTCGAGGACGACTCGCTTGGCGAGCAGCGGCAGGACCCGGAAGCTGGCGGTGGCCTCCGATGCGCGCACCTCGATGCCCATCGTTCGCGTCTGCTGCTCGTACACCAGGCCGCGAACTTTTACCCGCGCGGGATACCAGGTGCGCGCACTTTCCCAATGGACGGCGACCTTCTCCGGCTTGCGATTGATCTGCCGATCGATGAACTCACTGTTCAGCAGCAGGTTGGCACCGACGACCCAGACGACCTCCAGGAGCACGAGGAATCCGAGGAGCCGGAAGCCCCATCTCTTGCGCCGATCCATCCCCACCTCTCACGCTTCCCGCGGCGGCCCGTCGCGGGCGTGCCGCTTTCGATAGCAGATCGGGCAGCTTCAACCGGAGGTCGGCGGGTGGGCTCGCGGCTAGCGGAGATCCCCCGCGTTCCGGAGATGCACGTCTCGGCGCGGGGCCCCGATCACGGCCGTGCCATCAACGCCAGCGCCGCCAGGGCGGCGACCGCCGGAAACACGAGGCGGGACCCCCGGTCGATGCGCAGACCTAGATCCTCCCTGTCGATGGAGACGACGTAGCTGGTCGCGAGCGACTCGACGAGGGCGAGGAATACCAGGACGGTGGACCCCACGACGAAGAGATCGAGGGTGGTGAAGTAGCCCAGCTTCGGCACCATGTTCGTGGTCGCGAACATGAACGCGATCAGCGTCAGCATGGAGGTGGCGGAGAGTCCGATCTGCGGGCCGAACCGCGCGGGGTTGATCCAGAAGACCGCCCAGGGCATGACGACGATCAGGCAGAGCGGCAGCATCACCTTCCAGAGGTAGTAGGTGGCGATCCGTTGGGTCGAGATCACGAGAGCGAACCGCGAGAAGACGCCGCCGTGTCCATCCACCACGGATGCCCCGAGAAACGACGACACGCCGGGCCGGAAGCCTCAGTTTCCGTCGAGGGGGCTGCTGCCGAATGGCGCCTGTTCCGACAGGCACCGCTCGTCGCCGTCATCGGCCGGGCACGGGTAGCTGCCGCCGAGTTCCCGCAGCAGGTCCTGGTACTGGGGCGATGTTCGCATCAGTTCGCGGGCGGCCGCGATCAGTCGATCGACCTGATCGTCGTCGAGATCGAAGTTCGTCGGCAGCGCGTTGAAGTAGGCGCGGTCCGCCGGGTCCTCCAGCAGGTCGAAGGCCAGCTCCACCAGGTGGCCCTGCGGCGGCTCGCCGTCGGCCCCGACGGGTAGCTCCCGTACCCAGCGCTGGATCCTTTCGTCCATCAGCGCGAGGGTCTCGAAGGTGAAGCGGTTGATCTGGCTCCCGCTGATCGCGGAGACCACCTCGGTGAGCGACGGCGGGCTGGATTGCAGGCTGAACAGAGGCCGGGGGGACACCTCAGAGTCCACGACCACCACCACGATGTGATCGGGCGCCTCGACACCCAACTCCCGGAAGCGGCGCGCCCCACCCATCAGCTCGACTGTCACCATCGGAGCCCGCAGGCCCAGGTTGTCCGCCACGCCGCCATCGACCATGTGGATGTAGGGGCGCTCTTCGACATCGAGGTAGCTCGCCTCGACCTTCGCTTCCGCGTGGAGGCGGCGCGACGCACGCGGGTTGGCGAGGGCGTCCGTCAGCCAGTCCGGCGTCTCGTAGCCACAGCTGCCCGCGTAGTTGCGCAGCATGATCGGCTCGAACACCACAGGTACGGCGGACGAGGCGGCCACCGCACGTGCGACTCGCTCCCGGGAGAGATCGGAGCAGATCAGGTCGAACTGTGGCTGGAAGAAGGTGAAGCGCGATCCTGAGGCGATGTCTGTTGCGTTGATCATGATGAAGGGTCCGCCGGCCCGATCCAGGTCGGAGAAGGTCGCGCCCTCGAAGATCCCCTCATCATAGAGCCGGATGGCGAGATCCGTGCGCGTCACGGAGGGGCTCAGCATGCGGAACCAGTTGATCGGATTCAGCAGTGCGCGGGTCAGCTCCCCCGTGACGTTGCGCCGCAGGAACCGGGACTCGAAGTCCTCGAAGATACGATCGCCGTAGAGGCCGTAGTAGCCCGATGTGAAGCTCCCGCCGGAGACCGAGCTGATCAGATCGACCTCGTCGAGCAGGCGCTTGCGCTCACCGCGCACGACGACCTGGGTGTCGCGAAGCTCCCGGAGCACGCCGTACGAGAGCGCTGCGGCCCGCGTGCCGCCCCCCGAGAATGCGAGCACCATCATCACCGAGCCGAGCGGGCGGGTCTTTTGGAGGTCAGTCGCCCGGTAGCCGTAGTCCGGGTCCCAAGCCGAGAGAGGAACGTTCCGGACCCCGAAATTGGCACAGCCCACCAGGATCGCGAGCGCGGCAGCGACGAGGCTTCGCAGAGCGGGTTGCCGCCGCAAGCGAAGGCGGATCGTAGGGCCTCCATCGATGAGGCTTGCGGCGGGCGCTGTTCCGCGTGCCATCCGAGTCATGCTGATCTCGACCCTCCGGTGTCCGGCGAGGGCGTCGCCTGACGCTTATCGTATCGCGGCCCTTCGAGCGAACCACCGGCGGCGCCGGTCCGGATCCGGTGTCAACGTCGCCGCGCTATTGGAGACCATTCTCCTTCTTGAATTCCTCGACCATCGGGGCCTGCGCTTGTTCGGCCGGTTGCCAGCGGCCGGCCTTGATGAAGTCGGAGATCGGATCGGGCACGCTGCCGGGGGCCGGCGGCTTCGGCGGCTTGTTGGGTCCGTTGACCGCCCACGCCTGATCTGGCGACACGATCATCCGCTCGGTGATCTTCTCCTTGGTGATGTTCCAGACCATGTCGTCGACCGCTAGAGAAAGCGGCCCCGTATAGGTCTCCAGCACGCCCCGGAGAATGTTGTCGTGCGTGGCCTGCTCATTGAAGAAGTGATAACCGACTGCGTGGCGTGGCTTGATCGTGCTCATGACCTTACCGAAGGCCTGCGGTGAGGTGTGAACCTGCGTGCCCACGCCGATCGCCGTCTCGGGCGCCTGGCCGTAGAGCCGCACGAGGTCCGCCGGGGTCAGAAAGGTCTCGTGGATGGCGAGGTCGGCACCCGCCGCGTGCTCGATGAACCACTTGTTGGGAAAGGTGTCGCCGCCGATCACCACCTTCAGACCGGCGTACTCGAGAATGAAGCTCACCGGACCGTCACCCGCGTGAATTGCCGGCACGGATCGAATGGTCACGCCGTTCTCCTGATAGACGACGGCGTTCACGGCCTTGTAGTCGAACTCGGTCACGCTGACCTTGCCCGGCTCGGGGCTGAGGAGGAAATTCCGCGTCTTCGCGTCCCAGTTGTAGGCCCGGAGGAAGTTCTCGACCGCGTAGGCGGTGCCCATGTCGGGCGTTGCCCCCCTGGGCCCCCATACCCGGAGCGGCTTCGTTCTCCCTGCCGTCCAGCCACCGGCCCAGAGCGTCGCCAGGTCACCCCAGTGATCGGTATGCAGGTGGGTCAGGAACACCTTGTCGAGAAAGTCGTAGGGGATCATCAGGGCCGCGACATTGGCCATCGATCCCGTACCGACATCGAAGAGGAACTTGTCGCCGTTGCCGAGCTCTGCGAGGAAGCAGGTGGCGGCCTGGTCACGCCGCGCCGAAGGCAGTCCCGTTCCGCAGGCGATCAGTCGAATCTCATCCTTGTCGAGTTCCTCGGTGCCCGGGTAGTAGGCGTAGCGGTCGGGCGCAGTGCCTGTAGGCGACTTCACGGTGCCACCGGCTCCGATGAGAAACATGACTCCAAGAGTGAGAACCACACCCGCAAGAAATGCCGTGATCACGCGTCGTCTCATGGGGCGATCTCCTCGATTGAGTTCGTTCAGAGGCCACCCTAGCCCGGAACGCCCGGGCTTCGCAGGCTATCGTGTGCTTCGAGGTCTCCGGGCGGCTTCGACCGGAGCGGCTAGCGGAGATCTCCCGCGATCAGACGAAGGTATGGGTCAGCACTCTGTGCTCGATCGTCGTCGATGACGAGTCGGCCGAGCCAACCGTATTTCGCAGTGAAGGCTTCGTCGATCTTCGCGCGCAGCAACTGGGAATCGACCTCTTCGATCACGACCGGATAAGCGCGACCGGCAGAGAGGATCCGGGTCGGCGAGCCCCGCTCGATGTTCTCCCACCATCGGCTCTGACCGGTCCGGATGTACGGAGTCCGGTCGACGGCGGCGATCCAGACACGGGTCTTGCGGAGATCGCCGTCGGCATCCCAGGTCAAAACGTGAACCGACCAGCTCTCGAAGTCGGCTTCACTGAGGGTCTCGCCGGGCTCGGGCGAGCTCGCACAGCCCGCTGCACAAATTCCCGCAGTCACGCAGACGAAGATCGCCGTTGCGGCGCGCGTCCAACTCCCCTTCATAGCCCTGCTTCCATCTCAGTCCTTGAAGTCGGGCGGGCGGTCTTCTTTCCGAGCCTTCACCGCCTCTTCGAAGTTCTTCGTCGTCATTCGCACGAAGAGCTGAGTGTGACTCTCCAGCTCGATCGCCGCGCGGAGACTCGAGGTTTCGAGCCCGGCCCACATCATCCGCTTCGTGAGCGCGACGCCCTGCGCGCTCCAGCCGTTGATCTGGTCCGCGAGCGCGAGCGCCTCGGGCATGAGGTCGGCGTCGGGAACGACCTTCGAGACAAGCCCGATCTCGGCGGCTTCACTCGCACTGACGTCGCGTCCCGAGAGCATGATCTCGAACGCACGCGAGGAGCCGATGGCTCGCGGCAGTAGGAAGCTCAGTCCGAGTTCCGTCGCCGTGAGCCCGTTGTTGATCCCCGCCGCTCGGAAGTAGGCCGATTCACCCGCGATTCGGATGTCCGCCCCGAGCGTGAGGCAGAACCCGCCTCCGATCGCCGCGCCGTTGATGGCGCAGATGACGGGTTGCGGCATCCGCTGCATCGCCGGAACCAGATCTGCGAGGATCGACATCGCTCGCGTCGCGATGCGCGTGAGTGTGAGGCCAGCGATGTTCGGCGGCGGTTCCGAGTCCTGGGTGTCCGCGCCGGCACAGAAGCCACGTCCCGTGCCGGTCAAGATGACACAGGTCGTCTCGTTGTCGGCCGCGACTTCGTCGAATGCCTCGTGCAGCGGAACCATGAGCTCGAAAGCCATCGAGTTCATCCGCTTGGGACGGTCGAGGATGATGACACTGGTGCCGGGGTTGGGCTTCTCGATTCGAACGAGAGACATCGGGGATTCACTCACTTCCACAGAAGACCTCGTAGGAAACGCCGCGTTCCCAGATGGATTGATCGATCAGGTCCACGCTCGAATGGCCCATCGGGTCTTGCTCCCCTCCGGAGTACGTCTCGCGGATCGCCCCACGCGAGCTGAGAGGTCGCTCGAATCGGCCAGGTGCGACTCTATGAGAACCTCGGATCTCAATCAAGCGCTTGGTTCTTCTTCGAGTCCCGCGAAAGAACCGCGACCGGAAGCGCTACTTCCTCGTCGTGTTAGGCCACTACGCGGCGACTTCGAGCGATGGGCCTGCGCTACGCTCATCAACAGCTTCACACGCGTCACGGAAGCGGACTGAGTCCGGCCCCGCGACAGGCTCGACCGAACCGCGTGGATCGAGGAGAGCCATGGGGTCGTCGATGGTGACACGAACTCGGGATCTCAGGCTCATGAAATGGCTACGGGGAATTGGTATTGGCCTCGGTGTATTGCTCACGACGATCGCATTGGGGCTCGGGATGTGTGCCCTGCGCCCGGCGAGTACCGCCACGATCGAAGGACCCAATCCGATCTCAGCGATTGAGCGTGTGCTCATCGGCGGGGTCGAGCAAACCATGCTCTTGCGCGGTCAGGACCGGGACAATCCGGTCTTGTTCTTCGTGCATGGCGGTCCAGGCATGGCCCACATGCCCGGAGCGCCCGTCTATTCCGGCGAGCTGGAAGAACACTTCGTCGTCGTGCACCTGGACCAGCGCGGGGCCGGTTCCTCATGCGATGGCATCGTGCATTCCGACCTCACGATTGACCGCATGGTGGAGGACACCATTGAAGCTTCTGAAATGCTCGCGAAGCGCTTCGGCGGCAACGGACGAATATTCCTGCTTGGGCACTCCTGGGGCACGGTTTTGGCGACCCTCGCCGCCCAACGCCGTCCCGAGTTGTTCCACGCGTACATCGGTGTGAGCCAAGTCGTCACCGGCTCCCTCAATGAACAACTTTCCTACGACTATGTCGTCAGGGAAGCGAAACGACTCCACGACGAAGAAGCGCTCGAGGCGTTGGCTAGATTTCACCCGCCCTACAGCGATCTAGATGACTTGGGCACCCAACGCCGCCTGCTCAGCAAATTTGGTGGCACGGTTCACAACACCGAGCAGATCAAGACCGCCATTCTTCCGCTGTTATTCGGCCCGGAGTGGACGTTGGGCACCCGTCTCGACTTCGTCGATTGCTTTGTGGCCAGCGCGAGCAGCATGTGGCCGTCGGTGATGGAGGACATCGATTTCGCATCGAGTGTGCCCCGCCTCGAAATGCCGGTCTACTTGTTCGCCGGCCGCCATGATTGGCAGACGCCGCACCCTCTGGTTGAACAATGGTCCAAAGTCCTGGAGGCACCCCAGGTGAAGCTGGTGTGGTTTGAGGACGCGGCGCACACGGTCCCGTTCGAGTCTCCCGTCCAGTTTCAACGCGAGCTCATCGAGTCGGTGCGTCCTCTGGCCGAAACACCCATTCCAGCCCCGGGGCCTTCGTCCTGAACCTGGACCGATACTCCACCCCTCCTCTTGTTGCGATTATTCATCGCGTTCTTCGAACATGGCTGCGACCGCCATGTGGGTCAGGAGATCAGTGAGCTGTTCCGTGTCTAGTTCTGGGTCTTCCAAGCAGCCGTGGGCGGTCATCATGATTGCGACGCGCGCCATGGTGCGGGCGCGGGTCTCCGAGAGCCCCGAGCGGCCGAGCCGCAGCTGGTGCGTCCAAAGATCCCGGTACGCGTGATCGGACCGCTGCATCTCGGCGAAGACCTCGGGTTGCAGGTGCCGAGCCTCATAGAGATAGGCGGCCAGGAAGTCTCGTTCTTCGAGTGCCACGCGAGCGAACGCGTGTACGAGGTCGCGAAGCGACTCGCGCGGCGATCGAACAGCCCCCTCCAGCGCCTCTTGCGAGGCCGCAGCCACGTGCCGCGCGAAATCCCAGACCGCGATCTCCAGGACCTGGTCCTTGTTCGCGAAGTGGCGGTACAGGGCGGCGCTGCTGACTCCCGCGGCTGCGCCGATGTCGCGGATGCTGGTCCCGTGGTAGCCCCGCTCCCGGAACAGCCGCGCCGCGGCCCTCAGAATGGCCTGCTTGCGAGGAGAGTGGACCGCCCGTCCCCGGCGAGAGCCTCGCCGCTCGGGCTCCCGAATTGCCGTAGATTCCGACACTTAGGATCGAGTGATAATGAATTTATATCTATTGAGCCACATTATTGATTTAAGAGTAATCAATCGATAACTTTTCCGCGTGGCTCATCCTTCTCCGCTGCTGCGAGAGACCCGAGGCTCTACCGCCTGGCTCGTGCTGAACCGGCCTGAGGCGATGAATGCCCTCTCGCCCGACCTCCTCGACGCGCTCGAGGTGGCCCTCGTCGAACTCACCGCGGACAAAGCCGTCCGAGCGCTGGTGATCACCGGGGCGGGCCGTGCATTCTGCGCGGGCGCCGACCTCGCCTTCGCGCTCGACTCACTCTCATACGGCAGTAGCGGGGACGCCCTCTTCTCGTTCGTAGAGCGCGCCGGCGCGGTGCTGGACCGCGTGGCGTCGTTTCCGAAGCCGGTGATCGCGGCCGTGAACGGGCTCGCGCTGGCGGGCGGTCTGGAGCTGGTGCTGTGCTGCGACCTGGTGGTGGCCACCGAGAGCGCGCGACTGGGCGACGCCCACGCGAACTACGGGCTCCTGCCCGGGGCGGGGGGTGCCGTACGCCTCGCCCGACGGATCGGCGCGAACCGGGCGAAGCAGCTGCTCTTCACGGGAGAGCTGGTGACGGCGGGTTCACTCGTCGAGGCCGGGCTCGTGAACGCGGTCGTTCCGGACGGCGAGCTGGAGGCGGCGGCGGACGCCCTAGCGAACAAGATCGCGGAGAAGAGCCCCCTTTCGCATGCCTCGATGAAGCGGCTGGTGGATGAGGGACTCGAGCAGCCGCTGGAGGCCGCGTTGCGTCTGGAGGTCGAGGCCCTCAAAACGCATCTCGACAGCCACGATGTGCGCGAGGGTTTGGCCGCGTTCCGCGAGAAGCGAAAGCCGCGCTTCGAAGGCCGCTGAGGAGGCCGCCTATGGGACGGATCTACATCGTGGGTGTCGGCATGACGCCGCTGGGCAAGCACCTCGACCGCTCGCTGAAGGATCTCACGTGCGACGCCGTGCGAGCCGCGCTCGCCGACGCTGGCTGCGAGGGAGATGCACTCCAGGCCGCCTTCTTCTCAAACGTGATGCAAGGGCACATGGAGGATCAGCACTGCATCCGCGGGCAGATCGCCCTGCGCTCCATGGGGATCGAGGGCATTCCCGTGGTGAACGTCGAGAATGCCTGCGCCAGCGGCAGCAGCGCCCTCGTGCTCGCCACCCACCTCCTCCAGGCGGGCGCCGCCGACGTCGCGCTCGCGGTGGGTGCGGAGAAGCTCTTCTCGCAGGACAGGGCGAAGATGTTCGCGTCCTTCGACTCGGGTTGGGACGTTTCGACGGCGGCGGAGAACGAAGCGCGTCTCCTCGCGCTCGGAGCGGGAGTCGAGGTGCCCGAGGGCACCACGTCGGCGGCTCCCTACAGCCGCTTCATGGACGTCTACGCTGCCTTCGGCCGGCAACACATGCGCGCGTTCGGAACTACCCAGGAGCAGATCGCGGCCGTGGCGGCCAAGAACCACCAGCACTCCGTCCACAATCCCTTGAGCCAGTATCGCAAGCCCATGAGCATCCAGGAGGTGATGGCGGCGCCCCCGATCACCTGGCCCCTCACGCTTCCCATGTGTGCTCCGATCAGCGACGGAGGGGCGGCTGCGATCTTGTGCAGCGAGGCCGCGCTGAAGCGCTTCGGGCGCGATCGCGCCGTCGAGGTCCGCGCCGCCGTACTACGGAGCGGAGCCGAGCGCGAGCCCGAGCACGTCGAAGAACACATCTCGCACCGCACGGCGCTCGCGGCCTACGAGATGTCGGGGATCGGCCCCTCGGACGTCGACGTCGCCGAGGTGCACGACGCGACCGCCGTCGGTGAGATCCTGCAGATCGAGAACCTCGGCTTTGTTCCCTTTGGTGAGGGCGGACCGGCGTCGCTCCGCGGAGAGACTCAGCTGGGCGGTCGCCTCCCGGTGAATCCATCCGGCGGCCTCGAATCGAAGGGGCATCCGCTGGGCGCCACCGGGCTCGCGCAGATCCACGAGCTCGTGACGCAGCTTCGCGGAGAGGCGGCGCCTCGCCAGGTCGAAGGTGCGCGGATAGCCGTCGCCGAGAACGGTGGCGGGCTCGTCGGGATCGAGGAAGCGGCCTGCTGCGTAACAGTGCTAGGTCGCCAAGGAGATCGGTCGTGAGGGAAGCCGCCATTCTCGCGGGTCTTGGCGACGACGAGAGAGTTCTCGTCGAGAGCTTCGCCCGCTTCGCAAACGACGAACTCCTCCCTCTCGCCGATCGACATGCCGAGGGCCCCGTCCTTCCCGATGGCGAGATCATGGAACTCCTCCGCCGGATTGACGAGTTCGGGCTCGTGACCGGTCTCGTCTCCTCCGGGGACGACGGCGAACTCGACCTGCAGGTCTACGCGCATCTCTTCGAACAGCTCGCTGGTACATGGGCCGACCTGGCTCTGGCCACGCTGATCCAGTCACTGATCGCGTCGCTTCTTCACCAGATCGGCAGCGCTGACCAGAAGCAGCGCTACCTGGCCCCGTTGCTGCGCGGCGAGCGGATCGGCTGCGTGTGCATCTCGGAGCCCGGGGTTGGCTCGAACGTGGCCGATGTCCAGACCCAGGCCATCGCAGACGGCGACGAGCTCGTGATTCGCGGACAGAAGCTCTGGATCTCGAATGGAGGCTGGGCGGATTTTGCCATCGTCGTGTGTCGCGACGGTGACGCACTCAGCATGGTCATCGCCGACCGGAAGGCCGGCTGGACCTCCCGCGAGATCCAGAAGATGGGCATACATGCCGCTTCCACCGCGGAGCTCTTCTTCGACGACGTACGAGTGCCGCGCGAGAACCTGCTCGGAAAACCGGGCGAGGGTCTGCGTCAGACCCTCAAGCTATTCGAGCGAGCACGAATCTTCGTGGGCCTCACCTCGGTGGGCATCGCTCGCGCCGCACTGGAGGAGGCCGTGAAGTATGCGCAGGAGCGCGAGCAGCACGGCAAGCCCATCGGTGGACACCAGATCATTCAGGCCTACATCGCCGAGATGGCGACCGAGGTCGACGCAGGCCGCCTCCTTTGCAGCCGCGCACTCGAGCTGCTGGCGCGCGGGCAGCGCTGTGACACCGAATCGTCCATGGCCAAGTGGTACGCGACGGAGATGGCGGTCGGCGTAGCCTCGAAGGCCGTGCAGATCCACGGCGGCTTTGGCATCACGCGCGACTACCGCGTGGAGCGCCACTTTCGGAACGCGCGCATCATGCCCATCCCCGATGGAACCACCGAAATCCAGAAGCTCGTCATCGGTCGCAACCTGCTCGGGATCTCGGCTTTCACCTAGGAGTCAGAGATGGAAATCCAGGGCAAGGTCGCAATCGTGACAGGCGGCGCATCGGGGATCGGTCGTGCGACGAGCGAGGCGTTTGCCCGCCGCGGGGGGCGTGTGGTGATCTTCGACGCGCGAGCGGAGATTGGTGCGACCGCGGCTCGAGAGATCGGGGAGGAGCACGCCCATTTCATTGAAGTAGACGTCTCGGACGAAGACCAGGTCGAGCGCGGTGTGCGGACGGCGGTAGAACGATTCGGCGGCGTTCACGTCGTGGTGAACGCCGCAGGCATCCCCGATGCAGCACACACGGTATCGCGAGACGGGACTCCCTTCCCTATCGAGACCTGGAACAAGGTCATCGGCGTCAACCTGACCGGCAGCTTCAACGTCGCCCGCTTCGCGGCGAGCGCCATGCTGCAGAACGAGCCGGAGGGCGAGAGCGGCGAGCGCGGCGTCATTCTGAATGTCTCGTCCGGCGCGGCGACCCAGGGTCAGAAGGGCCAGGTCGCGTACGCGGCCTCGAAGGCCGGCGTGATCGGCATGGTCCTGCCCATGGCCCGGGATCTGGCGCCCCACGGCATCCGGGTCGTGGCCGTGGCGCCCGGTCTCTTCGACACGGCGATGGTCGCGGGCCTTCCAGAGAAGATCCTCGAGGGTCTGCGGCGGATCCCGCTGTTTCCGCAGCGCATGGGCTCGCCCGAGGAGTTCGCCGCGCTGGCCTGCAGCGTGGTCGAAATCCCTTACCTCAACGCCACCACCATCGATCTCGATGCAGGCGCGAGAATGACGTGAGGTCGTCATGAAGTTGGACTTCAGTCTGCAGTTCGAGCTGCTGGCTCAGCGCTTCGGAGACCACGAAGCGCTGGTCAACATCGAGCGAGCTCGCCGCTTTGACTTCCGCGAGCTGCACCTGCTCACCAATCGCATCGTCAACGCGATGCGCGACGAGCTGGGCCTACGCCGCGGTGAGGTCTACTTCTGCATCCTCGACAACGACAACCTCAGCCTCCTCCACCACTGGACCCTCTTCAAAGGCGATGCGACCGCCGCGTGGACGAACTACCGCGACTCGCTCGACGAGCATCTGTGGCAGATCGACTTCGTGACACCCAGCGTGGTCTTCCTCGAGCGGGATCTGCTTGCCACGCATCTCGAGCCGCTGCGCGAGCGCGGCGTTCGAGTCGTCTGCATGGACCCGATCGACGAACCGATCGACGGCGTACAGGAGTTCTGGCCGCTCGTGGACGGGGCGTCCGACGCAAACCCGGGCGTCGAAAACGAAGCCTTCGAAGACCCCCTCCTATTTCGGTTCACCGGCGGGACGACCGGCAAGGGAAAGTGCGCGAGCTACACGATCGACAACTGGCTCGCCTGCCGCGATGCGTTTTACGCCCATCCCGAGGCACTGTGGCGCACCGGGATGCGCTTCCTCCACCTGGCTCCCCTGAGCCACGGAAGTGGCCTCATGGTGCTTCCGTGCTTCTTCCGCGGAGGGTGCACGATCACCCAGAACGTTCCGGACCTCGGTCGCTGGTGCGCGAATGTCGAGGCCGAGCGGGTGACGGCGGCGATGGCCGTGCCGACCCTGCTCTATCGGCTGCTCGAGCTTCCCGAAGCGAAAGAACACGACCTGTCGAGCCTGGAGACCCTGATCTACGGCGCCGCTCCGATGAGCCCGGACAAGCTTCGGCGCTTGCAGGAGCGCTTCGGGAATGTGTTCGTGCAGATCTACGGCGCCACCGAGTGCTGCATTCCCGTCACGTGCCTCGGCAAGTCCGACCACGCCGAGGCGCTCGAACGTCCTCAACTTCTGGCGTCTGCGGGACGGGTGACGCCCGGCGTCGAGGTCCGGGTCGTCGACTCCGAGGACCGACCGGTCGCAACGGGAGAGATCGGTGAGCTCCTGCTGCGGTCGCGCGGCACGATCTCCGGCTACTTCCAGAATGCCGAGCAGACCGCGACGGAGTTCGACAAAGGCTTCTGGCGATCTGGGGATCTCGGCTTCTTGGACGAGCACGGCTTCGTCACGATCGTCGATCGCAAGAAGGACATGATCGTCTCGGGCGGCTTCAACGTGTACGCCACCGAGGTCGAAGCGGCTCTCGATTCGCACCCTGCCGTACTGATGTCCGCGGTCGTGGGCGTTCCGCACGAGGAGTGGGGCGAGGCGATCCACGCCGAGGTGATCCTGAAGAACGGCCAAGAGGCAGCCCCCGAACACCTGATCGAACACGTCAAAGAGCACCTCGCCCGATTCAAGGCGCCGAAGACCGTGGCGATCGTCGAAGATCTCCCGCTCAGCTCAGCGGGGAAGGTACTGCGTCGCGCCGTGCGCGAGAAGTACTGGTCGGGACACGATCGAAGGGTCTCTTGAGGGTGCGCCGATCGTGAGCTGGCAGGCCCGTGCATTGAGTCTGCTCCTTCGCGCGACCGCGCGCCCGTACACGCGTCTCCGCTCGGAGGAAGACATTGCAAGCTTCCGAAGTCTCGCCGCGCGCCTGGACGCGCGACTCGGACGGGCGCCAAGAGGGGTGGCGGTTCGCTGGGATGAGAGCGGACCGGTGCCGGGACAGTGGATCGAGCCGCCGGGCGCGCGACCCGATCGACTGCTGCTCTATCTCCATGGGGGTGGCTTCGTTGCGCGCACCCCCGTTCTCCATGCCGGTCTCGTCGCGCGCCTCTGCGCCGCCTCGAGCATGCGAGCCTTCGTGCCGGACTACAGGCTGGCGCCCGAGCACCCTCATCCGGCTGCGCCTCAGGACTGCATCGACGCCTACGCGTGGCTTGCATCGAAACCGGCCTCGGGAAGGATCGCCGTCGCAGGCGATTCGGCGGGGGGATGCCTCGTGCTCACGACGCTCCTGCAGGCGCGTGACCTCGGGCTGGCGAGATCGCCTTGCGGCGTCCTCTTTTCCCCCGCCACCGATCTCGCGAGGCCCGGCGAGTCCTATCGGACCAACGCCCGGCGCGACGCGCTCGCCTCCGACTGGGAGAGCATCCAGGTCCTGGCACGCGCCTACCTCGGAGACGTCGACCCCACAGACCCCCTGGCCTCACCGATCTACGCGGAGCTCGAAGGTCTGCCGCCCTTCCTCTGTCAGGTCAGCGACACGGAGCTGCTGCTCGATGACGCGCGCGGCATCGTGGCGGGTGCCCTCGCCGCCGGGGTGGACGCACAGCTGGACGTGTACGAAGGCACCCCGCACGTCTTCCAAGCCTTCGAGTTCCTACCCGAAAGCCGCGAGGCCGTCGCGCGAGTCGTTCTCTTCATGAATAAACATCTCGAGGACTCCTCATGAACGAAGTCTACGACCCATTCGGCGAGCACATCCTCGCCGATCCCTTCCCCTACTACCGGCGGCTTCGCCGCGAGTCGCCCGTCTACTTCGCAGAGACGAGCGGCTTCTACTGCGTCGCCCGGTACGAGGACGTGTTCGAGATCCTGCGCGACCCGGAGCACTACTCCTCCGACGCGACACGCTTCGTCGCCAACGGCGCGGCTCCCGCCGTCGACTTTGCATCGAAGCTCAAGCTCGTCGCCCAGACGCTTCCACTCGCCCTGCGCAATCCGAGGGTCGCCCGCGTCATGACGGCGAAGAACATGCTGAGCCTCGACCCGCCGGAGCACGGCCGGATGCGAGAGATCGTCAACCGAGGCTTCACGCCACGGAGAGTCCGCGAATGGGAACCACGAATCCGGGAGCTCGCCGAGAGCCTCGCCGCGAGCATGCTCGACAAGGCGAGCTTCGACTTCGTCGCGGAATTCGCCGTGCCTCTCCCGGTGACGGTGATCGTCGAGATGCTCGGCGTCGACGCCGAGCACGCGAGTGAGTTCCATCACTGGTCGGACAGGTTCATCTCCGGGCTCTTCGGCCCTCGCGCCAAGCTCGGGCTCGGCAAGAGCGGTGCGTTCGAGGCCATGAGTTGGCTCTCCAGCCACATTCGCGCAGTCGCGAGGGAGCGTCGGAGTCGGCCGCGCAATGACCTGATCTCGGTTCTGGTCAACGCACAGCAGGAAGAGAGCACGCTGACCGAGCCCGAGCTCCTCTTCTTCGCGGTGGGGGTGCTCGTCGCCGGCAACGAGACGACGACCCGGCTCATCGCTGCGATGGCCCACGAGCTGCTCCGCCACCCCGACCAGTGCGAAGACGTCGTGAAAGACCGTTCCCTGATCGAGGGGGTCGTCGAGGAGACTCTCCGGCTGGAAGGGCCCGCGCAGCTCACTCTCCGGAGGGCAAAGACGTCCGCTCAGATCGCTGATGTCGCTATCCCGCGAAACGCGATGATTGCGGTACTGCTTGCTTCGGCGAATCGCGACGAGCAGAAGTGGGGCGACGATGCCGAGACCTTCGACGTCAAGCGGGATGCGCGGGGCCACCTGGCCTTCAGCCTCGGCCCCCACTATTGCCTCGGGGCGGGGCTCGCCCGGCTCGAAGCGCGGGTGGCGCTGGAGACTCTAGTCGACGCCCTACCGAGCCTTCGGCTGCGAGAGCCAGCCGAGATCGCACCGTCTTTCGTTGCGCGCGGCATCCGACGACTCGAGCTCGTGAAGGCTACGTGATGGAGGGACGCCGGTTCGAGCCAGCCACCCGCCGAGGCGCCGCATCGCTGGTGGCGACAGCAGTCGGCCTCCTCTTCTTCTCGCTGCAGTGGGGCTGCAGTGATGATCCCGCCCACGAAGCGGACGCTGCGCCGCCGGCTGCGGATGTGGACGGCCGGCGCATCCTGGCCGCCAATGCCGAGCCCGGCGAGTGGATGACGCACGGGCGCACCTACGACGAACAACGCTTCAGCCCGTTGACGCGGATCGACACGACGAACGTGGACCGGCTGGGGCTGGCGTGGTCCTTCGACATCCCAACACGCAGGGGGATCGAGGCCACGCCGATCGTGGTCGATGGCGTCATGTACGTCACCGGGTCGTGGAGTACGGTCTTCGCCCTCGACGCGGCATCGGGCCGCAAGATCTGGGCTTTCGACCCCGAGGTCGACCGCACCAAGGGGGCCCTAGCGTGCTGCGATGCTGTCAATCGCGGCGTCGCCGTCTGGCGGGGGAAAGTACTCGTCGGCACCCTCGACGGACGGCTCGTCGCTCTCGACGCACGCACAGGTCAAGTCGTCTGGGAGACCGATACGCTCGTCGACCCCAATGCTCCGCAGACGATCACGGGCGCGCCGCGCATCGCGCGTGGGCGCGTGATCATCGGAAACGGTGGCGCCGAGTTCGGGGTGCGCGGCTACGTGTCGGCCTTCGACGCGGAGACCGGCGACCTCGTATGGCGCTTCTTCACGGTGCCTGGCGATCCGGCTGCGGGGTTCGAGAACGACGCGATGCGGATCGCTGCGGAAACGTGGACCGGCCAATGGTGGCGCTACGGCGGCGGCGGGACCGTATGGGACTCGATCGTCTACGACCCGGAGCTCAATCTCCTCTACATCGGCGTAGGCAACGGCAGCCCTTGGAACCGTCAGATCCGATCGCCGGAGGGCGGCGACAACCTCTTCCTCTCCTCGATCGTCGCGCTTCGTCCCGAGACCGGCGAGTACGTGTGGCACTACCAGACCACACCGGGCGAGACCTGGGACTACACCGCGACACAGCCCATGATCCTGGCGGACCTCGCAATCGACGGAGAGCCGCGCAAGGTGCTCATGCAGGCTCCCAAGAACGGCTTCTTCTACGTGGTCGACCGCGCCACCGGCAAGCTGATCTCCGCAGAAGCGATCGTTCCGACGAGCTGGGCAAGCCACATCGACCCCGAAACGGGGCGGCCGGTCGAGACCGAGGGCGCCCGCTTCCTCTCGAGGCCGGCCATCGTGACGCCGTCTTCCATGGGAGCCCACAACTGGCACCCCATGGCTTTCGACCCGAGGCTTGGTCTGGTCTTCGTTCCGGTGCAGGTCACGGCCGGCCTGTACCAGGCCGATCGCAAGTTCGAGTTCCGACCGGGACAGCTGAACACAGGGACCGACTTCGCCGCCGCGTCGATCCCTGAGGACCCAGCCGTTCAGAAAGAGCTGCTCGCGACGATCCGTGGGGAGCTGCTTGCCTGGGACCCGGTTGCTCGACGCGCCGCATGGCGTCAAAAGCAGACTCACGTCTGGAACGGCGGCGTACTCGCGACGGCGGGCGGCGTCGTATATCAGGGAACCCCGGACGGGCGCTTCGTGAGCTTTGACTCGAGGACCGGCGCTCCGCTGTGGGAGTTCGACGCCCAGACTGGAGTCATGGCCGGACCGATCTCCTTCGAGGTCGCAGGAGATCAGTTCATCGCAGTCGCTGCAGGCTGGGGATCCGGATTCGCGCTGCTCGGAGGCCCTGCTGCAAGCCGGATCGAAGCGGTCAACCGCAGCCGAGTGCTGGCTTTCAAGCTCGGTGGAGAGGCCTCATTGCCGGCAGTCGAAGAAACGACTCGCTCTCTCTCCCCACCCTCCCGATTCGGCGAAGAGACATTGCTCGCCGCCGGCAAGGATGCGTATCACCGATTCTGCTTTCGCTGCCACGGCGACGGCGCGTACGGCGGTGGAGTGATCCCGGATCTCCGATTCAGTCGGACTCTCGCCCGACGCGAAGACTGGCAGGCCATCGTTCGCAGCGGTGTGCTGCGAGATCGCGGAATGCCAAGCTTCGAGGGCGTCGTCGACGCTGCGACGGTCGATGCGATTCGTGCCTACGTGGTGAAAAGAGCGAATGATGCTCTCGATCTGCGAGCGTCCGCCGGTTCTTGAAACGCCATACGAGGGTATGGGCGCCATCCCAAGCCCTCCCGCCAGCGACCGGGCCTCAGTGGCCAAGAGCGTCGACGACGACCGCGGCACGCCAGCCGGGTTCGGCCGCCGTCCACGCGCGGAAATGCACTGGTGCGCCGGCACCGGTCGGCGTGCGCACGATGCGCAGCTCGGGCTCGAGCTCGAACTCGAACGCGGCCAGACCCAGAGGCAGGCCCTCTCCGATCGACTTCAACGCCGCCTCCTTCAATGTCCAGAGCCGCAGGAAAGTGCTGCGGCGTCGCGAAGGGTCGGCGCACGCGATCACCTCGGCCTCGGCGGCGGAGAACAGCTCGCGAGCTAGAGGGAGCGGTTCGACAGTTCGCGCCTCGTCCTCGATGTCGACCCCGATCGGTCGGCCCCACGACCAGCCCCCGATCATCCCGGCAGGGCACGACGAGAAGCTGACCCAGAGATCTGGAGAACCCGGCACGTAGGGGCGTCCGCCTTCTATCTCGCGGACGCACGATGCTGTCGCGTCGGTCGTTCCTAGGGCGAGCCCGGCACACACCCGTCGAAAGGCCCTGCGCTGGACGAACCGGGATCGCTCGGCGGCCGATCCGAATCGACACGCCCTCTTTCGTTCGGCAGTCGAGAGGGCCGAGCTGCAGAGCCGCTCCAGTTCCGGTTCGCTCGCGACGGGCGCGTACAGGAGCCGGGCGACGCGATGCAGGCCGGCCGGTGTCACGTCGCGCGATCGCTCGGCGAAGCGGTCCATGAGCTCATGCATCATCGAACGCGGGGGCCCGGCTTGGCCGGCACAGTCGTCGCGGTTCGGGGGTCGGCGAGGACGACCGACGACGACTCGTCCCGCCCCTCGGAGAGCAGCAGCGGAGGTCGCACCTGGTCCACGGGGCTCCCCTCGTACGCTCCGCTCGGCAGATGCATCCCCTTCAGCACCATCGAGAGGGGCAGGAGCGTGGTGTCGGGCTCGAGGCGGGCCCCGCCCATCACGGTCGCGCCAAAGCTGACAGAGCCGCGGTCCTCGATCTCGGTGCGCTTCACCTTCAACGTCATGTTCTCAAAGGTGTGATACTGCAGGAAGCCGTCCACCACGCAGTCGTCTCCGAAGCTCACGGCATTCCAGTCGAACAGCTGGAGCGGCGAGGCGATCAGCGTCCGCTTGCCGATGTGACAGCCCATCCGCCGCAGCAACGCGTTCGGCAGCAGCGTCCCCGAGACGAGCCCCAACGAGCTTCGACACCAGGCGAAGAAGCAGTCCTGGGCGAAAAAATACGTGAAGTGACGGACGGACCAGAACGGCGCCGAGTGCGACCGGCCCCAAGTACGGCCGACGAGTGCGGCCTTGACTCCGACCGCCGCCGCGGCCAGCGCGGCTTCAGTGGCGACCAACGCGGCGCAGGCGCTGAGCAGGGGCTGGTCGAGCCACCGCACAAAGAAAGTATAGACGACGGCGTAGACGATCACGTCGGCGATCGGCAGCGCACCGATGCCGAGGACATCGCCCAGCGTGACGCGCGCGAGGAACAGCGGAAAGCTCGGAAGTGGCTGGCCCTCCTTCTCGGTCTCGAAGTCTGCGCTGCCGAAGCGTACGGGCGGGTTGCCCGCGACTGTGATCGGCGGCCCGAGCCGCGTACGCATCTGCCGACGGAAGCGAATGTCGTCGCCGGGAGTGGAGACTCCGAGCAGGAAGTTGGTTGGGAAGTGGCCTGATTCGGCGACGGAGTTGTTGGCGCTGAAGAAGTTCGCCGGCATGTCGAGCCGTCTCAGCAGCAAGTGCTTGCTGCCGTGGTCGAGCATGTTCGTGAAACAGCCGTGCGACCAGAACACCTGCGCGTGAGCCGTAGTCGTCTCCGGGACGAGATTCATCATTACGTCGCACTCGGACGCGCCGAGTCGCGTGAAGCGCACGCCCGCAAGTGCTCGTAGGTACTGCCCGACTACCGTCCAGGTCCACAGGCGCTGCACTTCGTCCATCTTCTTGGTCCGGTACAACAGCAGGGCGGCCCGGAGGCTTCTCACCGGTACCAGCCCTGGCGAGGTCGGCGTGAAGCGCAGGAAGAGGCAGGCGAGCACCGAGATCACCACGATTGTCGCCCACGTGGTGACGAAGCCGTAGAGAGCGATCTGCCAGGCGACCGTCCAGAGGGGCAGCACCGATGCACCCAGCCCCTCTGCGCCGCCCGGAAGGGCGATCGACGTGAGCCAGGCGACCGCCGCCGTGGGCACGATCAGCAGCAGGCACTCGAGGATCGCCTGGATCGCCAGATGGCCGCCCTCGGCCAGCGCGGTGGCTCGCGCGGGGCCGGCCAGGGTCGTGGTGCGCGCGAGCTCGGTGCAGCGCCCGACACGGCGCGCCGGCGATCCTTCCCAGATCTCTTCGGGTCCGACGTCGTTGAAAATCGGCGTGAAGGGCGTGATCCAGCTGCCCCGGCCTACCGCCACGCAATGTGCGACGGCCGCCCGCATGCCGATCTTGCAGCCGCTCTCGAGATGGATCGGGCCTACGTGCAGGTCCTGGCCGACCCAGCGCGCCGTCGCCACGTAGGCGCCCGTTTGGATCGCGACGTCGTCCTCGACAAAGAGCAGGTCCAGCGGCCCGGAGAACGACACGCCGTGGGTGTATTGGAGGTTCTCGCCAACCGTGGCGCCGAGCTTACGCAGCACCCAGGCCATCAACGGAGCGCTGCGGAACAGCAAGCGCAGTGGGCGCAGCACGGAATTCTGCACCTGTTCCAGGCACCAGACGCGGAAGTGGGGGCGGCTCCACTTCGGGTAGACGCCCGGTGCCACGTGCCGGCCGTCCCTGTCCCGCCCCAGGATGCGCTTGATCGCCAGAACCCACAGGAGGCTGACGAAGGAGAAGGCGAGGCCCGCAAGATAGGCGACGAGCCCGACACGAACGAAGGCTCCGAGTGAACCGCTGCGTATGAGCTCGCCGACCTCGCCGACCGCAACGAGCGCGACGAGGCCGACGATGGCCGGTGCGTATAGGAGGGACAGGAACAGGACCTGGAGCACTGTGAAGTGCGCGACCGAGAGCGGCGTGGCTCGATGGTCGGCGCGCGCGGGCGGCCCGGCGTCCGCGAGGCCTCGCGGCGTGGGCGACAAGTCGGCCGAGCCCGACGCATTAGGCGAAGACTCCCGCGGAAGGGCAGCGATCTTCCGGGCCGTGTTGCAGTCCGTGAGTAGTGCGCGCACCGGGACGACCCGATCCGCCTCTCGCAGTCGCTGGGAAAGGCGCGCGATCACGATCGAATGCCCTCCGTGGTCCGCGAATGCATCGTCCCAGCCAATCGGGCTCTCGAAGACCTCCCGGCAGATCGTCAGGACGTCGTCCTCATCTTGTTCCGTCGGCTGACGGGAAGAAGCCCCCTCCGCTCCCGCACCCGGGTCTGCTGCGGTCGAGGGCCGAGGCTCGCCCGGCGTGAACAGATCCGACACCCGGGGCAAGCGCTCGCGGTCGATCTTGCCCGAAAGGGGCTTCATCACGAACGCGTCGACCAAGAAGAACCTCGTCGGGACCGACGGCTCCGGAAGCCGCTCCGCCAGGGTTGCCTTGGCCCGCGCGGCCCACGCCGCCGGCGCGGTCGCCACCGAGGCTCCGCCGGCTTCCGCGAGCGAGGGCGCCACGACAAACGCGACTAACTCCTCGTTCTGGTAGTCGAGCACTGCCGCCTCGAGCTCCGCGAAGCGGGACTGGAGCAGGTCCTCGACGGGCTGGGTCTCCACCCGGTGGCCACGCACCTTGATCTGGGCGTCGATCCTGCCGAGGAAGTGGACCCGGTGGGTTTGCGGGTCGATCCTGCCCTTGTCCCCGGTCCGGTAGAGGCGACCAAAGCGCGGGTGCGCAATGAAGCGCTCGGCCGTTTGCTCGGGGAGGTTCCGGTAGCCCCGGGCGACGTGGACACCCCCTATGCACAGTTCGCCCACCTCGCCGTGGTGCAGAGGTTCGAGCCGCCCTGGCTCCAGGATGACGTACGAGACGTTCGCCAGCGGCGAGCCGATCGTCACCGGCTCGCCGGGTCGAAGGTTCTGGCGGCTCGTGTCGGTACTCGCCTCGGTGGGGCCGTAGGTGTTGATGATCTGCCGCCGGCCGCGCGTCCAGGGTTCCACGAGCGCCGGGGGAAAGGCTTCGCCGGCCGGAACGACGTAGCGGCAAAGCGGATGGGGCAGGTCCCACTCGGGCTCGGAGGTGAGCGTGGTGAGCAGCACCGGCGGGCAGAAGAGCACCGTGACTTCGGCGTCCCGCAGGACAGGCAGGAGGTCAGGCCCGGAGCGGACTTCCTCCTTCGTGAGCAGGACGACCGAGCAGCCCGCAACCCATGCGCTGTACATCTCGGAGATGCACCCGTCATAACCGAGCGATGACGTCAGTGACGTCGCATCCATGCCCGGAACCAGGTTGAAGTACTCGGCATAGCTGAGCGCAAGGTTCACGTAGCCGGCGTGAGGACACTCCACACCCTTGGGCATGCCCGTCGTACCGCTCGTGTAGAAGATTGCCGCCAGACGCTGCTTCGGATCGTCCAGCCACGAGGGCGGCACCGATCGCGGGGGGGCGTCCGGCAGGGTCAGCACGTCGAGCGTGGCGAGGTCGCGAAACTTCGCCTGCTGTCCACGGGTGAGTACTACGACCGGCTGGGCGTCTCCGAGCACATGGGAGACCACGGCATCGGGCAAGGTCGTATCGAGGAAGAGCACCGTCCCACCCGCCTTGAGGATGCCCAGGTGCGAAGCGACGATCCGCCAGTCGTCCTGCGCCATCGCGACCGCGACAGTCTGGTCTGGGCCGGTCAGGTACGGATCCAACGCCGCCGCGACGGCATCCGCCCGTGCATCCAACTCCGCGTAGGTCAGAGACTCGCCCGTGTGCGCGATCTGCAGCGCCGTGTGGTTGGGGTAGCGCCGGGCGGAGCGTGTGAAGATCTCGGTCAACCACTGCACCCCGCGCTGGTGCGGGACGTTCGCCAGGTGCTGCTCCCCGAAGACCTCGGTCAGCCCATAGGGGCAATCGTCCACGGGCTCCCTACGAGCGGCCTTCGCCACCGCGAGGTATCGCCTCCACGCGGCGAAGGTCAGCGCCAGGAAGACCACGAGAACGGTCCCCAGCACGGGGCCTGCTGCCATGCCTGCTCCAAACCCTGCGCCCAGCCGGGTCCCAAGCGGGTCCCAAGCGGGTCAGCGGGTCAATCGAAGTACCGTTCCAGCGTTCCCGTCCTGCGGATGTCCAGCGTCGCGCAATGGAATCCGCCGCCGAGCATCCGCGCATGCCTCAGCTTGAGCGGAACGACCTCCAGACCCTGCCTTTCCAGGAGCGCGATCAGTGCAGGCTGGTCCCGGTCGACGACGACGAGGTCCGGGTTGATGCTGAACAGATTCATGTCGATCCAGTCGCTGCCGATGCATTTGGCGCGGTCCTCGGCATCGTAGGTGTTCGCGGTCTCCATCGGCGGACTGTAGATGACGTCCCACTGCTTCAGGATCCCGGGCAGCGTGCCGCCGTCGATGCGAGCCGGGTTCGCGAGCATCAAGCCGGGCCGCAGTGCGACGAAGGTCGAGTCGATGTGACTGCCATAGTAAACGTCCCGTAGGAAATGGACCCGGAAGTCGTCCCCGAGGATCGTCTGGAGCCAACGGCCACCGAGTTCGTTGCCGGTGCCGCTGACGAGGTAGATGAGGTCGCGGCCGAGCCGCAGGACGTTGGCCGCATCGAAAGCCGGCTCGTCGTTGCGCGGGGTGGGGCGGCTTCGATCCACGTCGAAGAGCGAGTCGAGAAGCATCGGCCGAGGGGCGCTGAACCACCGGGCGCCGCTCTCGAGGTACTCGACCAGCAGGTCTCGATAGCTGAAGGTCTCCTGGGCTCGGCTGCGAATGACATTCGGGGTCTCGATGACCTGATCGCCGATCACGAGGAGGACGTCGCGGGGACAGTAGTTGTAGAAGCCCTGGGACTCCCAGTGGATCGTCGAGAAGCTCGCGTCGTGGGCCCACGTGGTCGGGCGCCTCACGGTGACACCCGCCTCCTCCAGTACCGCGGCGAAGGCGGCGAGGTCTTCCCCCGTCTCTTCGATGATCCACTGAGGGAACGGACCCTGCGGAATCGCGTCTACCGCGCGATCCGGATACTCGGCCAGGCGGGTACTCGGGTCCGCTGTCGGAAACCGCGCACGGAGCGGGTTCCCGAGGATGACCTCCTCCAGCGGGTCCCACTCGTTGCAACTCCACACGACCGACATGGGCTCATTCTCCGCCCGCGGGGACCGGCAGGAAGCCCTCGATGCGCATGCCCTTCCCCTGTTCCTCGGCCAGGTCGCGCGCCAGGCGTGCGACCGCGAGATCCAGGATGCCGAGGCCGAATGGGCTGAAGATCGCGACGCCGTCCTCCGACGCCCGCGGCGCCGCCTGCCCGAGAAGCACCTCACCGAGCGTGCAGCGGATGAACGAGCGGTCGCCGCTTTGCTGCTCAGCCAGATGGACCGAGGTCTCGGCCCGGCACACGTGATCCACATCGTCGACGACGTTGTCGGCGCCGAGAATCACGTCGGGTTCGAGATCCCGCAGCGACACGTGCAGGATCGTGCTCCCCGGCTGGAACCGAGTGCCGGTGTCGACGTGGGGCGCCAGCGCCGTTGTCGCGAACGAGACGAGACCACAATCGGCGGCGAGTTCTTCGAGGCTGTCGACGGCCCGACAGTCGGATCCCGGGCAGAGCGATGCACAGAATTCCAGGAACGGGGTCGTCCGGGAAGCCTCGGTATCGAAGGTCAGTACCCTTGCCGGTGCCCCGCGGAGCGCCACCAGGAAGCGAAGGATCTCGCGGTTGATCACTCCGCAGCCGACCAGCCCGATGGCTTCGTTCGCGCCGACGGGAGCGAGGTGGCGGGCGGCCAGCGCCGCGCTGGCGGCTGTCCGCCGGGCGCTGATCTGTGAGGCCTCGAGCAGGACCTCCGGCCGACCGGTCTCCGTCGAGTTGAGCACCATGACTGCGGACGCACGCTCGAGACCGCGCTCCAGGTTGCCGGGGAAGGAGGCGATCCACTTCATCCCGCTCACGGCGGACGGACCTCCGAGGAACGCGGGCAACGCGATGATCCGATCGTGTGGCTGATCCGGGAAGCGCAGGAACGTCGAGTGCGGGAGGCTGCTCAGGCCCTGCGCATGGGCCTCGTAGGCCCGCCGAACCGCGTCGACGATCGCCTCCTCCCGGCCTCGAAGCAGGGATCCCACGTCCTCAGCCGTCAGGACCAGCAGGCGCTCAGACACGGTCTCCTCGCCTAGCCATGGATCTTGGTCGCCGGAAGGAGGTCGCGGCTCCCGAGCGCCAACCCGTTCCGTGACAGCCAGGCGTCGTTGAAGATCGACGATGCGTAGTGCTCGCCTCGATCCGCGGCGACGCACACGGCTCGCTCCATCCCCGGGTGTCGCGCGAGCCAATCCGCACAAGCCGCCAGGCAGGCTCCGCTCGATCCGCCGACCCGGATACCGGTCGACGCGTCCAGGGCACGGCAGAAGGCGAAAGCCTCCGCGTCGCCTACGTAGACGAGTTCGTCGTACGAGGCTTCCGTGGCGAGCTCCGATCGTCGGCTCGATCCCATGCCGGTCAGCTTGCGCGTGGCCGGCGTGCCCCCCAGCGCCACGGAGCCCCGGGCGTCGACGGCGATCACGCGGGTGAGTGGACTGGTCTGGCGAAAGTAGCGCGCGATACCTGCGAGGGTTCCACCGGTCGAGACGGCGACGAAGACGGCATCGACCTCGCACTCCATCTGCCGGTGGATCTCGGGCGCCGTGCCCGAGAAGTGCGCCTCCGGGTTGGCCGCGTTCGCGTACTGGTTCGTCCACACGAGCGCCGGGTCCTCGGCGAGCAGTTCCCGAACGCGTTCGAGCCGCGTCAGCAGGTAGCCGCCCGAATCGTCGAGTGCATCGACCCTCTGGACCTCGGCGCCGAGCACGTGGAGCCGCGCCAGGTTCTCCGGAGTGATCCTCGGGTCGACGACGGCCGTGAACGCATAGCCGCGATCCCGGGCAAACAGGGCCAGGGCCACGGCGAGATTGCCCGATGACGACTCGACGAGACGCCCCCGGCTCGCCAATCGCCCGGAAGCTTCGAGGTTGCGCAGCATGCTCAGGGCAGCCCGGTCCTTGATCGAACCGCTCGGATTGTGCCCCTCGAGCTTGAGGTGCACGACCCGATCGACCCCGGCGATGCGCAGGCGGATACGCTCGAGCGGGGTGCCGCCCACGTCCGCCGCGGAGCCGAACTCGCCGAGGGGCCCGCTAGCCCCTCCCTGATGCTCGAGCCAGTCCCGTCGGAGAGTTTCGTGGGGCACAGCCACAGCTAACAGTTTCCAACCTAGGAATCCCGAGTTCGTCGGGCGGACCTCGCCCTGGAGGCGAGGATCCGGGTGCCGAAATCGACCGCAACGCAGGAGGCCGGCCAGGCCGTCTCCCGCTCCAGACCGAGTCGGGCGGGCGTTCGGCCCGGCTGTGGGTCACTCCGCTTTGACGTTCACCCTCTCCCACAAGGCACTGTCCGGGCAGACCACCTTGTCCGAGCCGGTGGATTCGGCTGCGTCCGCTGCCGAACCGGTGTAGTTGTCCCAGAACTCGCCCCAGGCCGAGAAGGACGGTGCGATTATGACGAACAGGAAGTCGATCTGACCGGTCGCATTGACCGCCACCGGGAAGAAGAGATCCACCTTCAGCCCTTCGCCGCCCTTCACCTTCTTCGCTGCCGCGAGCCACTGCTTCGCCTGCGCCTCGGCATCGTCTTCACTCGCTTCGTCGGAAAGTTCGCACCTGTAGATCTGGACGGGCTCGGCCGAAAGGGCCGGTGCCGCGAGGGCAAGGATGCTGAGCGCGCAGATCGATAGAAGGACTCGGTTCATTTGGTCTTCCTCTTCCCATGGCGCCGATCGCTCATTCGACCGCACCCGAAAATTCAGGGCGCAGTATACCGATTCCCGCCCCCGTGGCTTCGGATTGGGTCAGCGAGCAGGACGCTGCGCCAACGCACTTCCGTTGCTGGTATGGTCCTTATCCGCAGTCAATTCTGAGGAGGAGAAGTCCATGCGCATCATCGCGATGCTTCTGGTTGGCGCAGCGCTCGTTGCGTGCGGACCCCCGAGCCAGCACGAGATCCTGACGAACGCCGAAGGCGCAGAGACGAAGCAGGCTCTCGAAGCGGCCATCGGTGCGCCCGGCGAGGTGGACAAGATCGGGCCCGTCGAGAAGTGGACCTACCCGGCGTCGGATGGGGCTGTCGAGTTCGTGATTACCGGCGACCGCGTGACCCTCAGTACCACCCGCGACGGCGCCGAGGGCGAGGGGACCGAGTAGCCCGCCAGGTCGGTGGCGCAGTCGAGGAGTCTGAGGACGCGGAAGCCCGTGTGAGGTGACGCTAGGCGTGTCCGACGCCTAGCCACTCGACGCAGCGAGCACCTCCATGCGGAGGGCCTGGCCTCGCTCGTTCAGGAAGTCGAGAACGCGGCGGTGAGGCGTCGGCCGATGCGCAGGCCCGGAGTCGGCGGGCCGGGCGCGCGGGGCAGGCTAAGGTTTCGGGACCCCGCCGCTCAGAGGTCCCGTGAGTCCGCACATCCTTCTCTGGTTCCTCGCGATCGCAGTCCTGGCCGCTCCGGCGTCGGGCGACCCTCGCCAGGCCGCGGAGGATTTCCTGTCGACCCCGGCCGTCAGCGCGGGAGCGCGCGAGGCCGACGCGACCATCGATCGGATCGAGACGATCCGCGAAGAGATCGCGGCTGACCGGGACGAGGTCGCGTCCATCGATCGCGCGGCGCAGGCTGCCTCCCCGGGCGACCTCCCGGCGCTACAGGCCCGTGCTGCGCGGCTGCGGCTCGAGATGGCGAACCAGCTCACGTCCTTCGTGGCGGCCGTGGAAGAGCTCGAGGCCGGCGGGGGAGATGCGCGCCCGTATCGGGAGCAGCTCGCCGAGCTGCTGCCCGAGCTGTCCGTGGCCGCCGGGGATCGTCTCGACGCCGAGGAGAGGGCGCTGTCCGAGCTCCGCGAGGAGCTCGGCGCGGCGCCGCCGGAAGCTCGCATGCCGATCCAGCAGCGGATCGCCCGCGAGACCGCACGGCTCGCCGAAGCGATGGACGTGGCCGTGAACGTCGTGGCTATGATGGAGCAGCTGGGCGTCGAGGATCCCGCCGCGCGCGAATCCCTCGTGGCACGCCTCGACCATCGCGCGCTGGTGACGGCGGGGCGACTGGAGCTAGACGGCATCCACCTCGCCGACGCCCAGGCGCTGCTCTCGGCGACGCCGGACGATGCGACGCTCGCGCACGAGGCCCAGGTGCTCGCGGCGCAGCTTCGCACGGATTCCGAGCAGCTGGCGGCCGATCTGGATCGTATGGACCGGCTCGGTCTTCCGACGGCGCGCTACAAGCAGCTGCTGATCGCCTCGACGGGAGAAGTGACCGCGGACGTCTTCGAGCCCGCCGTCGCCCTCGGCCTCCTGTCCCGGTGGCTGACCGGCGCCCGCGAGGCCATCGGCGAGGCGGGACCCGGTGTGCTGTTCGAGACGCTCCTGTTCCTGCTCGTCATCGCCGCGGCCACGATGCTGTCGCGAGTGGCGCGGCGCATCGCCGCGCGCGCCGTCGCCGCGCCGCAGCTTCGCTTCTCCGAGCTGCTGAAGCGCATGATCGTCTCCTCCGTCTCGGGCGGGGTCCTGCTGCTGGGCGTCTTGGTGGCGTTCTCGCAGCTGGGGCTCGAAATCGGCCCGCTGCTGGCAGGTCTGGGCATTGCCGGCTTCATCGTGGGCTTCGCGCTCCAGGACACGCTCGCCAACTTCGCGGCCGGCGTCATGATCCTGGCCTACCGACCCTTCGACGTCGGGAACCTGATCGACTGCGCGGGCGGTGTCTTCGGCACGGTGAGCCGCATGAATCTGGTCTCGACCACGATCCTGACGATCGACAACCAGACCAAGGTCGTCCCGAACGGCAAGATCTGGGGGGACGTGATCACGAATGTCACGGCGCAGAAGCGCCGCCGCGTCGATCTCATGTTCGGCATCGGCTACGCGGACGACGTGCTGCACGCCGAGCAGGTGCTGGTGTCCATCGTGAAGGAGCATCCCAAGGTGCTGTCCGATCCGGCCGCAGTCGTCCGCGTGCACGAGCTCGGGGACTCGTCCGTGAACTTCGTCGTCCGTCCCTGGTGCGAGCGGGCTGACTACTGGGATGTGTACTGGGACATCACACGAGAAGTGAAGCTCCGCTTCGACCGAGAGGGCATCTCCATCCCCTTCCCCCAGCGCGACGTCCACCTCCACCCCGTCCCGACGGACGGCGGGCTGCGTACCGCGGACGTCAGAGTGGGCGATCGGGCACGCGAGCCCGCCGATCCCGCCGGCACCGACGAGCCCGCCGGCGAGGACACCTGAGGACGGCGCCCGCGATCGACCCCGGAGAGGATCGTGCCAGCGCTGTTGCTGGCCGTGGAGCTCGAGCATTCAGCGGACGCTATTTCCAGAAAGTCGGACTTCTCATCGCGCAACCACCGTACGCACATCCCACTCTCGGGAGGCGCGAACGGGAATGGTAGTGATCCCGAGGGTTCCCGATCCAGAGGGCGTTCTCTTCGTGCTATGGCCGTCAGGGGGCCACACAGATCACCTCGACGCGGCGAACCTCTGCGCTCGCACCTCCGGACGTGTTGCGGTAGCTGACAGTCCAGCCGGTGGTCCCGTTGCGCTGCGAACCTTCGACGCTGTAGTCGGGTCCGACCCGGAAGCCGCCCGCGATCGCGAACTCTCCCGCCAAGCAGGTCATGGCGACCGACCCTGCGCCGCCAGCGCCCTGGTTGGTGTTCGTCGTGGCGAAACGAACCGTGACCTTGGTCGGGTCGACAACCCCCGGAGCTCCCGGCGGCCCTGTTGTTCCCGGATCTCCCTGAGGCCCGGGGGGGCCAGTCGCTCCGGTCGTGCCCGCCGCACCGGTGCCCCCGGTCGGGCCCGTCGGGCCGGTCAGTCCGGCGGGACCGGCCACACCGGGAGGTCCGGTCGGTCCGGGAGCACCCGGCGCGCCGATCGGGCCCTGCGCACCTGTCCCGGTAGCGCTTTCTTGCACCTGGCAGTCGCGACCGATCGGAGCGATCCCGTTGCCGGTGACGGTCAAGAAGAGCGGGCCCGGCAGCCCGGCCGCGGTCAGCTCGGTCTCGATCAAGATTTCCTTCGCCGGCTTCTGGCCACCCGTGACCTTCTTGGGCTTGATCGGGAAGTACGAAACGGTGGTGTCGCCGCCGAAGAGGTCCTCGGTGTGGAGCGGGTGGGTGCAAGCGGCGTCGTCGTACAGCGAGAAGGTGAGGACCGTCGCCGTGTCCGTCCCTGTCTTCCACGCCTTCTGATCCACGCGGTACTTCACTCCCACGACTGCGCCAGCGGCTGACGGCAGCAGCCACCACGCTGCCATCGCGCCCAAGACCAATATCCGTCCGCTCCTCGTGGGGTTTCGATTCATTGGCAGCGTCTCCTTGTGCCGACGCCATTCTCCCAGAGTCGTCCCCGCCGCGTCAATTACGGGACGTCTCTCGGGGCACTAGAGAAACTCCTGGGCCCGGGGCGGGTGCCGTGCGGACCGTTCTCGGACCCCGCGAAAGCCAGCCCGAAGGAGTCGAGCAACACCCGCGACTTCCCATCGAGCGTTAGTTGTGATCTACTGGGCATCTCAGAAAGCGGCCTCGAGCGCGCTTCCGCACGTCAGGGAGTCTTTGGATGAACCAACCGCATCTCCTTCCCCTGGTCCTGCTGCTGGGCGGGCTCGTCGGCTCCGGTGCGGCGCAAGCCGTGGTGCTCGACTTCGACGCCCTGCCCGTCGGCTTCCTGTCTTCGCCAACCTCCTTGCAGGGTTTCACGCTGAGCCATTCGAATCTGGTCGGCACCGCCCTCGTCAGCTCCGGCTTCGATTTCTGCGGTCCGCCTTGCCCGGACAACGGGACGGCCTATCTGCTCTCGCAGAGCAGCGCCGGCTTTCTCTTCGAGGAGGGCTCCTTGGCCCCGTTCGATCTGGTCGCATTCGATGGCGCCGAGGCCCATGAGGGCCAGACCGACACTTGGGCCGCAGAGATCCTGGTGGTGGGAACCCTGAGCGGCGGCGGGACGGTGCAGGCCACCTTCGCGCCCGACTTCGTCCAGGATGGCGAAGGGGGGGCGGCGGACTTCGAGAGCTTTGTCTTGCCGGCGAGTTTCTCGGACCTCGTGTCGGTCGAGTTCACCGGTCAGGGCTCGGTGGAGCCCGACCAGAAGTTCACGATCGACAACGTCGAGGTCATCTCCAGCGTCCCCGAGCCAGCCCACGCGCTACTCCTCGTGACGGGAGCCCTGGTGATGCTCTCCGCCCAGCGCCTCCGTTCGCCCTTGGGCGAGAGACAACCGTGCTAGTGACGAGAGTTCCTGCGTGAGCGAGCCAGCAACGCCGCAACCACCCACATCACAGAGGCAGCGGGCCCCGGAACCTCGGTCGACAGCACGATCTCCATAGCCAGGCTGCCGGACGATCCACCTCTCGACGTACCCGTGGTACGAGGAGACTTCCGGCGCGCTCCGCACGTGAAACTGGCCGAGTCCGGGCGTCGCGCCCAGACTCGGCCAGCAAAGAACTGGGCCCTCGCGTTGGCTAGTTCTGGTGCCAGAACTGGTCGCCCTCCCCGCCGAGGCCGGGCTCGAAGTAGATCTCTTCGTAGAGCACGCTCACTGCGCCTGCGTCGGTGTAGCCATCGACGTCCTCCAGCGGAGCGCCGACTGCGAGGTCCTCGTTGCCGTCGCCGTCGAAGTCACCTGCGGCCAGGCTCCAGCCAAACAGGTCGCCGGCTTCGCCCTGATCGAGCAGCTTGGAGTTGCTCTGCAGCCAGAGCTTGTCGCCCGCCACGGTCAGGCCCTCGCTCGTCCCTTTGAAGACATGGACGGCCCCGACCATGGCTGCACCGCTGCCCTCGTAAGGAACGCCGACCGCGAGGTCATACGTTCCCGAAGCGGTCCTGCGGGCGGCCACTGCGAATCCGAAGCGGTCATAGGCTTCTGACTTTCCCAGCACACCCGAAGTGTTCTGGTAGTAGGAGTTGTCGCCCGCGGCCGACAGCCCGGCGTTCGTCCCGTAGAGCACGTTCACGTAGCCCGCCTCCTGCAGCGATCCGATGGCCTCGTAGGGCACGCCGATCGCGAGGTCGAAACGCCCGTTGCCATCGAAGTCGCCCGCAGCGAGGCTCGAGCCGAAGCGGTCGCCGGCTTCGGCGCTGCCGTTCACGCCCGCCGTCGCCTGGTGGAACACCGCGATGCGGTCGTCTGTGAGGCCCCTCGAGCACTCGCCGTAGATCAAGGTCACCGCGCCGGCGTTCGCATGGAACGCATCCAGGTCCTCGAGCGGAGCCCCGACCGCGAGGTCGTCACAGCCATCGCCGTCGAAATCAGCAGCCGCAAGGCTCGCACCGAACTGATCGTGGAACTGCGCATTCACCCACGCGGCGGGCTTGTAGGCGTCCGCCCAGGCCGTCGAGTGGTCGACGTGGTCCGCGCCCAGCTGCGAGATCCCGCTCGTACTGAGGAACCTCTGGTGCCAGGTCTGGTCGCGGTCCACCGTGAGCCCGGTCGTCGGCGCGCCGTAGAGCACGTGCACCATCCCCGCGTCCACCGTACCCGCAAGGTCTTCGTAGCGGATCCCGATGGCGAGATCGTCGTAGCTGTCGCCGTCGAAGTCGCCGGACGCGAGGGCTTCTCCGAAGCGATCGCCCGCTTCCTGGGTGTCGATCATGCCCGCAAGGCTCTGGTCGAAGACGCCGCTGCGATCGGCCGTGAGACCTGCCGGAGATCCATAGAACACGGCGATCTGTCCGGCGTCGTTCGCAGAGCCGACCCGGCGGCCCGGGACGCCGACCGCGAGGTCGTCGTAGCCGTCGCCGTCGAAGTCGCCGGAGGTGAGGCTCGCTCCGAACTCGTCGTCGACCGCCGGCACGCCTCCCGCGCTGGCGAGGTCGAGGACGAGGTTGTCCTGGTGGGCGAGCCCTGCGGCCTTTCCGCCTCCGTAGAGCACGTTCACAGCGCCCTTGCGCCCGCCGCTCATCGCGTCGCCCGGCACCCCCACGGCGAGGTCGTCGATGCCGTCACCGTCGAAGTCTCCGCTCGCGGAGGCGTGCCCGAAGGCTTCACCCGACTGCACGACCCCCTCTACGTCGGTGTAGAGCGCCTCGATTCCGGCGATGTCCCCCGTCGAGAGACCCTCTCGCTGCCCGATGTTGACGCCGCACACCGTCGGGATGAGCGTTCGCGGATCGAGGAACAGCGAAGAGTCGAGAACGACCTGCCCCAGGTCCCTCGCCAGCCCGCAGAGCATCGGACGGGCATTGATCGTCCCGAACTTCGAGAATGCCATCTCGCTGTAGTGCATGAGCGAACCGTAGTCGTAGCGGTTCCGGTCCTGCTCATTCGACGGTGTGTCGAAGTTCGCGATCGACGCTCCCGCGAGCAGATTCTCCTCGCGAACATCGATGTACTTGGAACGGTCCGATCGCATCTGCTCGTGCCAGAGGCCGGCGGCATGACCGATCTCGTGAGCGATACTGCCCATCGACGTAGTGCAACCTGGGGCGAGTTTGATCAGCTGTACGCCGCCCTGACGGCCAACGCCGTCCGAGCTGCACTTTGACGGGTCCGTGACGAATCGGACGAAGTCGTCCTCCGTGGTCCGCGGCACCAGTTGGAGCGAGGTGTTCTCGTTCCAGTGCCCGATCGCTTCGGAGATCTGGTGGTCCGGTGGGAACCCTGAGCCCAACACGTACGGGATGACACCCTCCGGCCAGAGCTGCGTGGTTCCATCCGGGAGCGTCGCGGAGAAAATGCCGACGCCCGTCACTCTCGTGACCTCGATATCGCCCTGGAAGTACGCGGCCCCGCCCGTCACGACGACATCGGCGACCATCGGGCCGTCCGGACCGCGAACCGTCCAGGTCTCGACAGCGCAGCCGCGGTCGCCAGGCGCGCACAGGACCATTCCGTCTGTCGAGGGGTCGGTCTCGGGATCGCCGAAGCTGTCGCGCGCCGCCGCCGGCCGGGGCTGCGAGGCAAGGACGGCCAGGGCGAGCATGAGTGCGGTCGTGAGGTGTGAGAAGAAAGGGCGCATGGGTTTCTCCGGGGCCCGGGGTCGGGCGACTGGGTGATGGCTCTACCGGCAAGGCGCTAGGTCGGGCGTGCCAGTGCGACACGCGGAGGTCGTGGCATTGCCACACGCCCCCGGGGGATCGGGTCCCCTGATGGGGCGATGGTGTTTCCCAGCTCGGGCGGCCCATACTCAGGGCGTGGCAAGAGAGGAAACGCCCGATCCGGCTCGAGAAGCGGGCGGCCCCGCGTTCTTCGGCCGCACTGCTGAGCTCGGACGCCTCGAGGGGGCGTTCCAACATGTGCTCGGCTCCCACGGCCGCCTCGCGATGCTCGTCGGGGAGCCCGGGATCGGGAAGACGCGCACCGCGTCCGAGTTCCTCGCGCGCGTCCGAGCGAGCGGAGCCCACGTGATCGAAGGCCGCTGTCTCGAGGACGAGGGCGCCCCGCCCTATTGGCCCTGGCAGCAGGTGCTACGCGGCTACGTCGAATCGCTCGCCCACGAGCCGCTTCGCGAGCGGTTGGGCCCGGGTGCTGCGGACGTCGCCCAGGTCGTGACCGCGGTCCACGAGCGTCTTCCCGACCTCGAGGCGCCGCCGCAGCTCGACCCCGACCAGTCGCGCTTCCGCTTCTTCGACAGCGTGACACGCTTTCTGGTGGCGGCGGGCCGCGAGGAGCCCCTCGTGATCCTGCTCGAGGATCTGCACTGGGCCGATCCCGCATCGCTTCAGCTGCTGCTCTTCCTGGCGCGCGAGATGACGACCCACCGCGTCCTCGTGCTCGCGACCTATCGTGACGTGGAGGTGGGCCGGACCCATCCACTCTCGGCGACGCTCGCCGCACTGCGACAGGAGGTCGTATACCTGCGCGTGCCGCTGCGCGGTCTGGCGGACGACGATGCGCGCTCGCTCGCCTCGGCCACATTGGGTCGCACGCTGCCGGGGGCCTATTCCGATCGCATCGTGGAGGAGACGGAGGGAAACCCGTTCTTCGTCGAAGAGGTGGTCCGGCACCTGGAGGAGGAAGGCCTGCTCGACGATCGCGCGGCGCCCTCGTCGGATCTGCAGGCGTACGCCGTAGGCATTCCCGAAGGCGTGCGCGACGTGATCGGGCGCAGGCTGTCTCGGCTCGGCGACTCGTGCAACGGCGTGCTCGCAACGGCGTCCGTGATCGGTCGGGAGTTCACCCTCGACGTGCTCAGCCGTGTAGTCGAGCTCCCCCGGAAGGAACTGCTCGCCGCCCTCGAAGAGGCGGCCGCCGCGAGGCTGCTCGAGGAGAACCAGGGAGGATTCGGTACGTATCGCTTCTCGCATGCCCTCGTGCGCGAGACGCTCTACGCAGAGCTGTCCGCGGCGGAGCAAGTCCCACTCCACCGAACGCTCGTCAGCGTGCTCGAGGAACTCCATAGCGGCGATCTCCAGCCCCACCTCGCGACTCTCGCCCACCACGCGCTCGAAGCGTCGGCAGGCGGCGACGTGGCAAGCGCGGTCGACTATGCGCGCCGCGCCGCGGGGCAGGCGGTCCGCGAGCTCGCCCACGAAGAGGCCGCACGCCTCTACCAGTGTGCGCTCCAATCGCTCACGCTCGCAGGGGCCGAACCCGACGCGCTGCGCTGCGAGCTGCTCGTGGAGCTCGGTGAATCGCGGCGCCACCTGGCAGACGAAGAGGGCGCGCGTCAGGCACTCCTCGACGCAACGGCGCTGGCCCGACGCCTGGACCTCTCGGGGCTCCAAGGGCGTGCTGCACTCGGGCTCGCCCCCTCGATGGAGTTCAACTACACGGGCGTCGCCGACCCGGTGGCCGAAAAGACACTCGTCGACGCCATCGAGGCGAGCGGAGCCGACGAGGCGTTGCGCGCGCGATTGCTCGCGGCGCTCGCGATGGTGCTGGTCTGGAGCGGCTCACCCGAACGCCGTGCCCGCGTGGCGGAAGAGGCCGTCGCATGCGCGCGTGTGAGCGGCGACGAGGCCGCCGTGGCGTTCGCCCAGGGTTCGCTGCACATGGCGATCTGGGCACCCGAAAACACGCACGAGCGCCTCGAGATCGCCCGGGAAATGAAGGCCACGGCCGAGGGCGCGGGCGACATCGAGCTATCCCAGGTCGCAACCGTGTGGCTCGTCGACGATCTGTTCGAGCTCGGCGACTGGGCCGCAGCAGAGCAGGAGATCGCCGCCTACCGGCGCGTGGCCGAGGCCCGGCGCCAGCCCAGTCAGCTTTGGTACTCAGCAGTCTGGGAAGCGATGGGCCGCGTCTTGCGCGGCCCGCTCGACGCAGGGGCGGACGAGTCCGTGGTCCGTGCTCATCGCGCCGGCAGCACGGTGAATCCCGATGTCGCGCTCCAGACGATGGGGCTTCAGCTTCTCATGCTGCGGCGCGAGCAGGATCGCATGCCCGAGATGGCCGATGCGTTGCATGCGCACGTAGAGCGCTACGTCGCGATTCCGGCCTGGCGTGCGGCCTATGCCATGCTGCTCGCCGAGGACGGCCGGAGCGCCGAGGCGCGGGCCGAGATCGCTCGGCTCGAACTCGACTGGGGTCGCGGCTTCCTACCGCGCGACCTCCTCTGGCTCTCCGGGATGATCGCGTTGGCCCATGTGAGCGTCGCCCTCGAAGACACTGTGCTGGCCGAACGCGTCCATGCCCTGCTCGAACCGCTCGCGGATCGAGTGGCGATGGTCGGCTACAACGCGATGCACTGCCTCGGCCCGGTTTCGTACTACCTCGGGATCCTCTCCGCGACCGCGTCCCGCGATGCCGAGGCCGAGGCGTGGCTCGGCCGAGCGCTGCCGGTCTGCGAGTCCCTGCGAACCCCCGTCCTGCGCGCATGGTGCGACTACCATCGCGCGCGGATTCGGATCCTCTCGAAGGACCCGGCGCAGCGCCGCCAGGCGCGGGGTCGGTTGGAAGATGCGCTCGCCAGCGCGCAAGACTCCGCGATGACTCGGCTCGAACGGCTTGCCACGACGGAGCTCCGCGCGCTCGACCAGTTCCACGCAGCGATCGCCGAACCGGCCGTCGCGATCGCCCCCGCGGCGGCGGTGCCTGCCGGCCGGCACCGCGTGTCTCGCGACGGAACGCTCTGGGTGTTCGAGTTCCGCGGCGAGACCCACCGGAGCCCGGACTCGAAGGGTCTGCACTGTATCGCCCGCCTGCTCGCTGAGCCGGACCGCGAGCTTCACGTGCTGGAACTCGTCCAGGACGGGACCGCGCCGCCCAGGGCGCCCCGCACCGAATCAGACGGCCTCGACGGCGAGGAGGCCGGCTCCCCGATGCTCGACGACCAAGCGCGGCGGGCGTACCGCGAGCGCATCGCGGACCTGCGCGCAGAGCTCGAAGAGGCCGAGCGGTTTTCCGATTCAGGCCGTGCGGAACGGGCACGCAGTGAGCTCGAAATGATCGAGCAGGAGCTTGCCCGCGCGGTCGGACTCGGAGGGCGTGCACGGCGACAGGGCGACCCCGTCGAGCGCGCACGCAAGACGGTCTACAACCGGGTTCGGACGGCGCTGCGTCGGCTCGTGAACGAGCAGCCCGAACTCGGCCGACACCTGGACCGCACGATCGAGACCGGGGTCTATTGTGTCTACCGGCCCGACGATCCCGAAGAGTGGGACGTCACCCTCCGCTAGAGCGGCGCGAGTTTGGGAGCGCGCTCGATCGAACCCGAGGTCACCCTCCGTAGTTGTACGTGATGTACTTCCACGCGGCGACGGCGGCGATGTCGTAGATCTTCGCGAAGAACTTGGCCCACTGGTTCTCGGGCTCGAGCTCGGGGCAGCGGCCGTAGAGCCGCGTCTGCAAGCGGCCCATGTGCTGATAGGTCGCGTCTTCCCAGAGCTTGTTGCCCCGGTCGCGCGCCATCTGGGCGTCGCCCTCGTAGCGGATCAACTGCTTGATGATCCGCTTGCACTGGCTCGGAAGGTTTCCACTGGCATTGAACTGCGCCGCGGCGGGCGCGGACACGAGCAGGGCTGCGAGCAGAACGACGGCGAAACGCATGGATCTCCTCCCTCCCAGGAGTCGAGGTCCCTCACGCATCGGCAGGTCGGGCCGCTAGGTGTAGTGCGCGGGATCACCCTTTGGGGTCCGCGTGGCGCCGAGAACGCCCCACGGGGAGCCCGACTCGGGGAGCGGCAGCAGGTTGCTGGAGAGCCCGGACCGAGCCCAGTGCTCGGATTCGGGCCGAGCTCAAGGCGCGAAAGCGACGCTGTAGTGCCTCTACAGCGAGCTTTTGCAACGCAGAGATCGGTTCGAAGACGAGTGCGGGGCGACGGGAGGGTTCTTCAGCACCCTGCTAGAGGCGGTCTCGGATCGTATCGGCCGTCCGGTGGGCCAGCGCCATCCCGGTGAGCATCGGGTTCACGGACGTGCAGCGCGGGAAGATGCCGGTGTCCGCGATGTAGAGGTTCTCGACGTCGTGGCAGCGGCCGAGCGGGTCGACCACGCCCTTGGTGGGATCGCCATGCATGCGTGTCGTGCAGAACACATGCGTCGAGCCGGACGTGATGTCGGTCGGCTTCCACTGCCGGCTCTCGAGCACGCGCGCGTCTTCGAGCGAGTGCAGCTCGTCGGGGATCCCGTGCACGCCGGGCAGGATCTTCTCGGCACCCGCCGCGAAGTGGATGCGTGCCAGTTCCCAGAGCGCTCGGCCCATGACGCGCATGTCTTCGGGATCGAAGCGCCAGTGCAGCTTCGGCTCGAGCGAGTCACCACGGCGAGCGCGCACAGTGCCCAGCGATCGGTGGCAGCTGACGATGGCGTCCCACGCCGCGGAACGCGGAATCTCGGCGAGGCGACGCTTGAGGTCGTGCCCGAAGCCCGGGAACCGCAGCGCCAGCCCCGTCACGGGCGCCCAAAAGCTCTCCAGCTTGAAGCCTTGCTCGAGGAACTGGAGGCTCTGGTAGCCCTGGGTTGCACCGAACTGTGGCTGAACCGACTCGGGATACACGCCCCTCACCACGCCACCCGGATGAAACTGAAGATTGCGGCCCACCTGCCCGGAGCGATTCGCGAGATCTCCGCTCTTCTGCAGCAGGACGGGTGTCGCCATGCAGCCGGCCGCGAGCACCACGATCTTGGCCCGCACCTGGAACCGATGACTGCAAGCACCGCCGAAGGGCGCAACGACCTGACCGCGCACTCCCGTCACCCGCCCCCCCTCGCGTTCGACCTCCTGCACTTGCACCGACGTCAGGACGCGCGTGCCGTGCCGGAGCGCGTCGGGCACGTAGGTGATGTCCATCGACTGCTTCGCCCGGCTCCGACAGCCGGTAAAGCACTCCCCACTGCCGCGGCAGCCGCGCACGTTCCGGGCGATCGGTTCGCTATCGACCCCGAGCGCATCACAGCCGTCTCGGAAGAGCAGGTTGCGCTGCCCTTGCACGTCCTCAGGGGTCGGCTCGATACCCAGGTAGTCGGAAACAGCGTCGAAGTGGGGCTCGAGGTCTTGCCGGCTGGTGCGTTCGAGATCGAAGCCTTCTTCCCACTGCGCGAAGACGAACTCGGGCGGACGCACGCAGATGGCCGAGTTGACGAGCGAACCGCCCCCGAGCGCGCGTGCCTGAAGCGTAGACATCACGTAGCCCCGCGTCGCACGCAGGCCCCCCTCGCGAAACACCTTTGCCATCCAGCGCGCGCCATCGAGCTCGAAATCGGCGGGTGTGAACGGCGGGCCTTCCTCGAGCAACACCACGCGCAACCCGGCGTGCGCGAGTTCACGAGCCACGACCGCACCACACGGGCCCGAGCCGACCACCGCCACGTCGCACTCCTCGGTGAAATCGCGGTCGTACTCTGCGAAGACCCGGATCTCTCCCTCGTACCCGGCGTGGATCACGACTCCTCCGGAGCGCGGTAGGCGGGATGCAGCAGACCGTCCAGCGCAATCGGCGTTCCGTCACTGGGTGCGGTGAGATCGGAACGTCCATGGACGATTTCCACCGGCGAGCCTCCGATCGGCGGGTAGATCAGGTCCGCTTCGAGGACTGGTGTCTCGAGATCGTAGGGCGCGAGGTCGAGCTCGCGGAGAACGCTCGCGTCCGACACATAACAGTTGGTGAGGACTGCGCGCAGGCTCGTGAAGACAAGTCGGCGCGCCGGCAGCCCACTCGAGCGCCAGCCATCGAGTACCGCGGCGCGCTGGTCCGGAGTCAGTGCAGAGAAACGCCGCCGGCCGCCCGCTCCCGGTGCGGGAAAGAAGACCGTCGCCTGCTCGATCAGAAAGAACAGCAGCCGCATCAGCACGCCCATCTGCGCCGGCACGAGTCCGAGATACTCGTCCACGTACTCGGCGATCCGAGCGTCCGTCCCCGAGGCGCGCGGCACCCCGCCCGCGGGATACATCGCATCGCCCACCGCACGCAGGAGCGCGACCTCGCGAGGCGCGAGACGCTCGAATCCCGGAACGGCGGGGTAGCCGCCCACGAACCGCCACAGCGCCCAGCCTCCGAGCGCGAGCGCAGCCACCGAGGCCAGGAGAGCAGTTCCAGCGGGCATCCGACCGGCAAGCTAGCTCCTCAAGAGGGCACTCCGCCGCGCCGATTCGTCCTGCGTGGACGCGAACTCGGTTCTATCCCTGGGTTTCTCGCTCCTCGCCGGCTACCTGGCCGCCTTTCACGGCTGGCTCTACTGGAAGCGTCGCAGCGAGCCCGCCCATCTATGGCTCGCGGTGACCGGTGCCGGAATGGCGATCCTGACCTGTGCGCAAGGCATGGCCCTCGCCGGCGAAACGACCCAGGCCATCGATCCATGGATCCGGCTCCAGTTCGCCGCCTCGGCACCGATCGCGATCGGGTTCGTGCGCTTCACCTGGCAGCTGTTCCAGATCGAGCGACCGCAGATCGACCGCGCCGTCCTCATCGGCTCCTCGCTCGGAGCGATCCTCGTTCTCACGACGCCGTGGGTCATGGGAGCCCCGCCGCTCGACCCGAGCTGGCCCGCGCCCGCGCCCGATCGCCTCGGCCACGTGTTCATGGCCGCCTACGCGGCGCTGATCGTCTACGTGTTCGTGTTGTACGCGCGAAATCTGCACCGGATTCCCGAGCATCGCGGCGTCATCCGGTTCTCGATCGCCGTTCTCTGCGTGTGCTGTGTGAACGACATCCTCGTCGGTGCCGGCGTCTACGCGGCGCCCTACCTGATTTCAGTCGGCTACACCGGATTCATCATTGGATCTTCGACGATCCTGATCCATCGGTTCGTCCGCTCGGCCGAACTGCTCGAAGAGGCGGCCGAGAACCTCCAGCAGCTCGTCGACGAGCGAACCGAGGAGCTGCACCGCAAGGAACTACAGCTGGCACACGGCGAGCGACTCGCCACCCTCGGAACGCTCGCGGCGAACGTCGCGCACGAGATCAACAACCCGACCGCCTACGTGAGTTCGAACCTCCATCAGCTCGAGGAGATGCTGAAGGAAGAAACGGCCCCGGACCCGGCCGAGCTGGCCGAGATCGTCGGCGATTGCCGAGAGGGCACGTCCCGAATCCAGGAGATCGTCTCCGACCTGCTGTCTCTCGCACGCCGCGGGGACGGCGCGGACGAGGAGGTCGACCTCCGTGCAGCGATCGAAGGCGCGATCCCGATCGTTCGCCGAGGGGCGCTCTCGACGGAGGTCGTGATGGAGCTGAGTCGCGTGCCGGCGGTCCGCGGGGATGCGCGCCAGCTGGGCCAGGTCGTCGTCAACCTCGCGCTCAATGGAATCCAGGCCTGCGAGGCCGATGGCTCGAAGCGTGGCCGCGTCTCGATCGAGACCTCCTACGATGACGGCTCGGTCTGGCTGATCGTGCGCGACAACGGGCCCGGGATCCCGGCCGACGTCTTGCCGCATATCTTCGATCCGTTCGTCACGACCAAACTCGAAGGCGAAGGCACCGGGCTCGGGCTCGCGGTGACCCACCAGATCGTGACTCGACACCGCGGCCGCATCGACGTCGACACCGGCACGACCGGGACTTGTATGATCGTCGAGCTGCCGCCTGCCGGCAGATCAGAGCTGCGCGGCTAGCGAGGGCTCGGGGCCGGGCTCGCTATGCGCCCGGGAGGCCCAGGAAATCGTCCCAGAGCTTCTCGCGGTCTGCGAACGGCCGCTGCTCGACGAGCAGTTGCTCGCCGAACACCTTCACCGGATGGTGCGGCTCGGCATAGCAAGGCCAGTCACCGAGCTCCGGATGGGACGGATCTCCACTCTTCGCGAACGCCAACCACGCCTCCTGCATCACGTCCGAGAGAACCGCGACGGATCCACCGGTGCCCACGAGCGGGGCCAGTCGGTCGTCGCCGTGAGTTCCGAACACGAACGGGATCTCGAGCGCATGACACGCCCCGAGCGCCCCTTCCATCGCAGGAGACGCCCAGTCGAAGCGATAGACGTACGCGTCGGTTCCGTGCCGAGCCTGCGCGCGAGCCAGCCGATGGGCGGGCGCCGCGAACATCCGGTCGGTCTCCATCGCATCCCAGGCGTGCGCGGCGCTCTTGCTCTCGGCGCGGTACTGGCGAGTCACCAGGCCCGCGTGTTCGCCGAGCCTCACCGCGGCGCGCCGCAGCAGCTTCTCGTCGTCGAGCGCCGCGTGCGCCGGGTTGAACGCAGACCAGAGCCGGTTCTCGTCGCGGTTCGTCCCGAGCAGCAACGCCACCTCGCGGGCCTGACCCGCATCGACGGCGGCGAGGGGCAGCTCGGGAATCAGGTCGCCATCGATCACCGGTTGAAACGTCAATCCGGGCAAATCGCGCCACACCGCGTCGAGTGTCTGGGTCTGGGCATCGAGGAGCGCCTCGACGGGCACGGCCTCGAGGGCAGCCCGATCGCTGGGATCGACGCCCAGCAGCCCGAAGAAAGCATGCGCGACCCTGGCCGCCTGTTCGCGGTCGTGAATGCTCTCCGCGGCCCCGCTCTGCAGGATCGCCCGGTGAAAGTGACCACTCGCGCGCGGCATCCCGAGCAGCGTGCCGATCGCCATCGCGCCGGCCGACTCGCCGAACAGCGTCACCTGACCCGGGTCTCCTCCAAAGCCCGCCGCGTGTTCGCGCACCCACTCGAGCGCCGCGAGCACATCGAGCATCCCGAAGTTGGACCACGGCTCGCCGTCGGGCACGACGGGTTGCCCGTCCTTGCCGAGAAGCGGGGCGAACCCGAGTGCGCCCAGCCGGTAGTGCACGCCGACCACGACGACGTCGCCGCGCGCAGCGAGTCGAGCCGCATCATACGCAGCGAGCGACGGGGCTCCGGTCGTGAAACCGCCGCCATGAATCCAGACGAGCACCGGCCGGGCTCCGGTGGCCGCGGGCGTCGTCACCGAGACGGTGAGGCAATCTTCCGAAGCGCCCGCAGCGTCGAGCCCGAGCACGAGGCTCAGCTCGCCGGGACGCTGGGGTGCCGGAGCGCCGTAGTCGGAAGCGTCGAGCTCTCCGGTCCAGGGCTCGGGCGTCTGTGGGGCGCGCCAGCGCAGCGGCCCCACCGGCGGACGGGCGAACGGGATCGCGCGAAAGGCGAGTACGTCGCCCTCGGCGCGGCCTCGGACGGCTCCATAGCGAGTCTGTACTAGCGGATTCATGAGGCCGTGGAGGATAGCGGGATCAGGAGGCGAACAGCAGCCAGGAACCGCGATCGATCACGCCCTTCAGCATCCGCGCCGCGAACGAAGGCTCAGCCCCTTCCTTCGGCAGCACGAAGTCGAGCTTGCGCTCGTAGCCCGGGGACGTGGTGTCCTCGGTCCGAAAGTACGGTTCGTCGGTGCCCGGCACGGTGCCGAGCTTCTGCGCCAACTCGTGCAGCATCTTGTCCGCACGCCGGATCAGCTCGCGCGGGTCCGCACCCACCATCTGATAGTGCGGCAAGTAGCGGATCTGCGTGGCGCCGAAGAGGTCTCCGATGCCGCTCACCTGGCTCGCGAGCTTGCGCCGCTTGCGTTCGGAGAGCTGATCGAGGCGTTGCGGGAGATGCATGATGCCGAGGCCGACGTGGCGGGCCTCGTCGCGCTCGATCAACGGCAGGATCTCGCCGAGCACGGGCTCGACCTCGGAGTCGGCCAGGAAGCGGAAGATCGCTTGCGCGGTGCCCTCGGCGAGGATCTGCATCGCGAACAGCTTGAGCGTCAAGTCCTTGCTGAGCAGAAGCTTCCGGATTCCGGTCGCGAAGTACGGATCGAGCTCCGGTACCGGCACGTGGAGCGCAGCGAGGTAGTCGCGCAGCACGTAGAAGTGGCGCGCCTCGTCGAACACCTGCGCAGACGCCGCCATGCGCGCGTCCGGATCTTCGAGCCGCTCTGCGAGCTCTGCCGAGACGATCCAGGCGGCGAGCTCCCCCCACATCAGCATGCTGATCGGGTAGGCCAGCGCGACTCGCTTCTCTTCGTCGAGCTGGATGCCGCCGTGCTTTTCCATCGCCGCACGGAAGACGGCCGGCGCATCCCACGCGTCGCGCTGGGCGTTGGAGTAGATCCGGCGCAGGCGACTCATGCGCTGCTCGGCCATCGCGAGCGGCGAATCGAGCAGGATGCCCTCGCGCGGCGGCCAGGTCCGGAAGCGGCTGAGCCGCACGGAGAGCCCGATGGCCATGGAACGAAAGACAACCTTCGGGATGACCCGGACGAAACCCATCTCAATCTCCTGGGGGCGCAGCCAGGAATCGGAACTTACCGGTCGTTAAGTATACTGTCAACCGCCTCAACCCCCCGCCCTCCCGCGCCGATGAAGCCCGCGTGCCCCAGCAGCGACCGATCGCGATCGAACTCGAGGGCGAGGCCGAACCCAGCGACCCGCTCGGCCGAGCCGAGTACGCCCTCGTCCAGCGCCTCGAGAGCGAAGGCCGCGTCCTGGCCGCCGAACTCGCCGAGGCCCGGGCGCGCCAGGAAACCGCCGGCGGCCGCCTCTCCACCGCCTTATGGGAGCTCGGCCTCGTCGACGAGATCCGGCTGCGGACGCTCGGTGCCGATGTGTTCGGAGTTCCCCCGGCATTGCCCGGTGATGTCGCGAACGCGCCCGAGGAAGTCACGGCGCTCCTCGACCGTGAATTCGTCACGACCTACCGGGTGGTTCCGTTCGCACGGAACCGCGAGGTGCTGCTCGTCGCGACGGCCGAACCGTGGCGACTGCCGCTGCTCGACTCGATCGGGAGCCGGCTCGGCTGCCGCGTCGAACCCCGCTTTCTCGACGAGGCGCCGCTCGGTCGCTTGCTCGGCGAGCTCTATGGACTCCACGTCGACGACCGTTTCGCGGCCGAACCGCGCAAGCGCCAAGCGGCGGCCCCGGTCGCCTCCGCCTCTGCCGGGTCCCCCGAAGAGGAGTCGAGTGTCTTCGGGTCCTCCGACCAACTGATGTCGCAGACGTCGTTCGACGCGATCTACCAGAGCGGCGACGACCCGCTCGTCGCGGAGGACGAAGCGGCACTCCCGGCAGCGGACAGCCCTGCCCTTCCCTCGCCCGTCCAGAGCCTGCCCATCCCGACCCCGGCCCCGACCGCCGCCACGAACGCCGGCGAGGTAATCCCAGAAGCCGCTCCCGCAGAGTCGCCTGCAATCCGGCTCCTCGACGGGCTCGAATCCTGGGACCCGCGCTACGACACGCGCCGCGCCGCACCCCTCGGCCTGGAGGAGTCCCGGGCAGCCCTCACCACGGCGGCCGACGTCCACCAACTGGGGTGGGTGCTCGCCCGCCATGCACTCACCCTCGGACGCCGGGTCGTGTTGCTGCTCCACCGCTCGGACGTGTGGATGGGCTGGACGGGCGCAGGCGACGGCATCGACCCGGAGAAGATCGCCGCGCTGATGGTTCCCGCGCAGGTGGGAACGTTCTTCGGATCGGTCGCGAGTGAACGCGGCCCGTGGACGGGCGAAGTCGCGCGCCACCCGATCCACGATCGGTTTCTCCAGGTTCTCGGCGGCGGCGAACGGCCTCGGGCGGCGGCGCTCGTCCCGATCTCACTTGGCTCCCGCATCGGCCTCGGAATCTACCTCGACGGCGGACCGGACGGCGCCCTGTCCGAGAGCCTCTGGAGCATCGCCACGCTCGCGGCGGATGTTCCGGCAGCGCTCGAACGACTCGCGCTCCGAGCCACTCGCTAGTTCGTTAGTTCGCTAGCGACGCGGAACGAGCCGCAGGGCATCCTCGGGGCACGCCTCGATGCACAGCTGACACGCGCGGCACGCGTCGGGCCGGACGACGAACGCCTGCTTGCCGCCGTGCGCCCACGCCTTGATCCTGCCCAGCCACGACATGCCGGCGCGATCTTCCGCGGAGAGCGGACCGATCTCGAAGACGTCGTACGGGCACACCTGCACGCAGTCGTCTTTGGCCTCGCAACGATTGCGATCGACGAGCGGCACGACCTTGCCGGGCTCACCAGGGCAGGTGTCGGGAGACGGCTGGGCCATACGGGCGAGTCTAGCCCCGCGCCATCATTCAGCCCTCAGCCCGACTAGAGGGCTCCAGCGGCCGGTTTGCGAGGATCCGAGAAGCGAAACCGGAAGGCCGCGCCGCGCAGGCACGCAAGCTCGCCGAACAACGGTCCGAACGGCCCGGCGGTTTCGAGAATCCGCTGGGCCCACGGGTCGAACTCGGCCGACTCGCTCTGCGTCAGACGAGCCGCCTGCAAGGTTCCACCGGGCGCGAGCCGCACCTCGAACTCCGCGGCGTAGGAGTCCTGGTACGAGAGCTGCGCCGCTCGGAAGACCCGAATCCACATGTCGAGCCGATAGAACTCGACGTCTCCGCGTTCGAGGCAGGCCGCGGACGCCGGCTCGGCGGAACCCTTCGGGTCGTCGCCGAAGTCGAACACGATCTTCTTCCCCATCGAGAACGGCTGGCACGGGCCCGTGCCCGCAAACTCGCCCCGCTCCTTCTCGCACTTGGCGAGTGCCTCCATGACCGCTTGGGAGGGATGCTTGTAACCCGAGGCAAACCCCGCGACTCCCTGTCCGTCCTCGCGCACCGAGACAGCCACGGCTTGCGGAATCTTCTCCCCGAGCGGATGCAGTCGACCAGCCCATGCGCGCACGTCGTCGACCGTGATCGCATGGCTGCCCTTGCTCCCGAGGCCCGCAGAGACGGCCACCGGCAGCGCGGCCAGCGCGAAGCTGAGTGCGACCGCACGAGTCACGCTACTCGACAACGACACCCTCCGAGGACAGCGGCTTCCAGAGCTGCGATGCGCCGGCCTCCCGAACCGCGCGCTCGAGAGGCGCGATGTCATCGCCTGGCCAGAGGAGGACGACCGTCCCGCCATCCCCTGCCCCGGCCAACTTGGCACCGAGCGCTCCGGCGCCGAGCGCTGCGGAAATCAACGCCTCGTTGGACTCCCCCGACCCGCCGAGATCGCGCTGCAATGCGTGATTTTCATTCATGAGCGAACCCAGCTTCGCGTGGTCACCCCGCAAGAGTGCCTGCTTCCCGAGGTGCCCGATCTCGTTGCAGCGCTCGTAGGCCCGCACGACCTTCGCCTCGCCCGCCAGCCAGCGCTCCCGAATCGGCCGATGCACCGAGTCGGAAGAATGGCGCACTCCGGTAAACGCGAGCACGAGTGGCAGCTCGACATCGATCGGCTCGAGCGTCGCGTAGGGCTCCGTCCCCGCCGAGCCCTCGGGAGTCTTGCCACGAAAGTCGACGAACTGACAGCCTCCGAACACCGTCATGTAGTGATCGACGTAGCCACAGGTGATGCCGAGTTCGCCGCGCTCGATCTCGCGAGCACGTTCGGCCAACGCGTGAGGTTCGGGAGCCGGCTCGTTCCGCCACGCCAGGAGAGCGCGCAAGATTGCGACCAGGAGCGCGGTCGAGCCGGCGACACCGCTCTGCAACGGAATTTCCGACTCGTAACGGATGTGAGCCGGAGCACCGGCCCCGAGATGACGAAGCACCGCGCGGGGGAGATCGAACAGATCGCCACCGGGAGCGAGCTCTGCGAGATCCGCCGCAGACACCTGTTGCCCGCGGGTCTCGAGCGTCGTCGTCGTGGCAGCGCTCAGCTCGACCCTCGCCCGCAGCGGCAAGGTGCACGCGAGAGTGCATCCCCCGTATTGGTCACTCGGATTCCCGATCACGTTCGCTCGTGCGGGTGCGGAGCAGACGAGTGTGCGTGCTTCTGCCATCGGGCGCCGAGTCTAACGCGGCGACTCTCCGTTTCGCTGCGCATCTCGCCAGACATCGGTCTCGCGCCCGAGCGCCACGAGGACCCGCACGACGGCCCCGCGCTCTCGCGCCGACAAGCCCGCCAGGACCCGCCGGTCGATGTCGAGAAGGTCGGCTTCGAGCCTCTCCCACAGCTGCTTGCCCGCCGCCGTGAGGGCCGTGGTTCGTACGCGGCGGTCCGTGGTACCCGCAGCCCGGCGCACCAGACGGCGACCGACCAGCGGATCGACGACACGCGTCGCAGCGCTCACCGAGAGCCTCAGCTCCCCGGCCAGCGCCCCCATCGAGAGCGGCCCCGACTCGAAGAGCGCCCGCAACGCGTAGGCCTGCGAGACCGACAGTCCGTGGGCCACGATCTCGTGCTGGTCGCGGAACTGGTAGCGCTTGACCAACTCGGCCATCGCGCGATTGAACTCACGCACCTCTGCAAGCCTTCGTCCAGCCAGATCTGCCATGATATAAACTTGTATATCACAATCATTGCATGATACAAATACCTTCATGACAGCAAGAGTCGGAATCTTCGGAGCGAGCGGCTACATGGGCGGGGAAGCGGTGCGGGTCGTACTGGAGCACCCGCAACTGGAGCTCGCGTGGGCGACCAGTCGCACCCCCGGACCGATCGAGGTGCACCACCCCAACCTCCACGGGCTCGGAGTTCAGCTCATCGCGCCCGACGAGGCGGCGGCCTGTGACGTCGTCCTGCTCGCGATCCCGACCGAGGCATCCATTCGCGAAGCGCGTCGCTTTCTCGACATGGGCGCGAAGGTCGTCGACCTCGGCGCCGCGTTTCGACTGCACGACCGCCCGACCTGGGAGCGCGTGTACGGAACGCCGCACACCGATTGGGAACTGGCCGAGGAAGCCGTCTATGGAATCCCCGAGCTTCACGGCAAGGCTCTCCGCGGGGCTCGGCTGGTCGCCAACCCGGGGTGCTTCTCGTCGGCGGCCATCCTCGGCCTCGCACCGCTCCTGGCCGCGGGGTGTGTCGAACCACAACGAATCGTGGTCGACGGGCTCTCTGGAACGACCGGCGTCGGCGCCGAGCTGACGCGCGCGGCCCACCATCCCGAACTCGGCAGCAATCTGGTCCCCTACAACGCGGTCGGGCACCGTCACACCTTCGAGATGGAACAGGAACTCACCGCACTCGCCGGAGAAGCGGTGCAAGTGCATTTCAGCCCGGTCTACGTCCCGATCGTCCGCGGAATCCTCGACGTGTGCCACGTGTTCCCGCGCGAGCGGCTCGGCCGGGAGGAGTTGCTCGAGCTCCTGCGCGGCTTCTACTCCGACGAACCCTTCGTGCACGTCTGGGATGCGCCCTCTCCGCCGACCGGCACGTGGCGCTATGAGCCCTACCCCTGGGTGAGCGCAGTCGCGGGGACCAACCACTGCCTGATCGGCGTGGATGTCGACGAGGAACGGGGCCGCATCGTCGTGTTCTCCGCGCTCGACAGCATCGGCAAAGGGGGAGCCCATGTCGGCATCGAGAACGTGAACTTGATGCTCGGCCTGCCCCGGACCCTGGGCCTCGAGCGGCGCGGGCTTCACCCGCACTGAGTTCTCGAGTCGGGCGCGACGTCTGGCAGCGCTCCTCACAATTTTCTATTTTGTGCCTCTACGTACAATATTTTGTACTGTTACGTAATGGAGAACTGATATGGGCGCAGCGAACGAATATCCCGAGGGCGAACGAAGCCAGCTGAAGCGGATTCCGGAGCGAGGCTCACGCGACCGCGCGGCGATTCACGCGATCCTCGACGAGGGAACGATCTGCCACGTCGGAATCACCACCGATCGCGGCCCGGTCGTGATCCCGACGATCTACGCGCGGATCGGCGACCGCCTGTACCTCCACGGTTCGCCGGCGAGCCGGTTGCTGCGAGATCTCTCGAAGGGCGTTCCCGTGTGTGTGACGGTGACCCACGTCGACGCAATCGTGCTGGCTCGTTCCGCGTTCCACCATTCGATGAACTACCGCTCTGCGGTGATCTTCGGGACGGCGACCGACGTGAAGGATCCCGAGGAGAAACGGCGCGCGCTCACGGCCGTCGTGGAGCACGTCGTCCCCGGCCGCAGCGAGGAAAGCCGGCCGCCCAATGACTTCGAGTTCCAGTACACGCGGGTGCTCGCGGTGGAGATCGAAGAAGCCACGGCCAAGGTACGAACCGGCCCACCGAACGACGACGCGGAGGATCTCAGCCTTCCCCACTGGGCAGGCCTGATCCCGGTCCGAACGAGCTACGGGCCTGCAGAGCCCGCCTCGAATCTGGCCGCGGACATCGGACCCCCAGGCCACGTCACGGATTACCGCCGGCCGACCTCCTGAAGACGAACCGCCCGCGCATCACGCCAAGCGGCGTGGTGAGCCACACCCGCAGGCGGGTCTGAGGTCCGGAAATAGTCCGTTTCTGATCGTGAGCGCCCGACCACGGGAGGGTGCACTACACTTTTCGGCCCGGAAGGAGCGGACCGTGGCACAAGCATTTTCCGATCTCGAACTCATCGATCAGGCTCCGGCGCACAGCCAGCTGCTCGAAGAGGTCCTTGAAGGGCTCTCCGCACCCCGGAAGACGCTTCCATGCAAATACCTGTACGACGAGCGCGGGTCCGCGTTGTTCGACCAGATCTGTGAACTGGACGAGTACTACCCGACGCGCACAGAGCTCGCGATCATGCAGGCGCATGGTGCCGAGATGGACGGGGCGCTCGGCACCGGATGCCTGCTGGTCGAGTACGGCTCCGGGAGCAGCCTGAAGACCCGCATCCTCCTCGACCATCTCGAGGATCCCGCCGGCTACGTCCCGGTCGACATCTCGCGCGAGCATTTGCTGCGGTCGGCGGAGGCGATCTCCGCACGGCATCCCGAACTCGAGGTCCTGCCGGTCTGCGCCGACTTCACAGAGCCTTTCGACGTTCCGGAGCCGAAAGCGGGAGCCCACCACGTGGCCGCCTACTTTCCGGGCTCGACGATCGGAAACTTCACTCCCGTCGAGGCGCGCGTACTCCTGTGCCAGATCGCGGAGCAATGCGGTGCCGGTGGCGGCCTCCTCATCGGTGTCGACCTCCGCAAGGATCGCAGCGTGCTCGAGGCGGCGTACAACGACGCGGAGGGAGTCACCGCCGAGTTCAACCTGAACCTCTTGCGCCGCCTCAACCGCGAGCTGGGGGCCGATTTCCAACTCGACGCGTTCGAACACCGAGCGCACTGGAACCCGGACCTCGGGCGCGTAGAAATGCATCTCGTCAGCCAGAAACGACAGACCGTTCACATCGACGGCGAGCACATCGAGTTTGCGGACGGCGAAACGATCCACACCGAGAACTCTCACAAGTACAGCCTGGACGGCTTCGCCGAGCTCGCCGCCGAAGCCGGCTTCTCCGTGGCTCGGGTCTGGACCGACCCCAAGCAGCTCTTCAGCGTGCAGCACCTGCGCCTGCCTTGACCCGGCCCGGGGAGCTCTACTTCGCCTACGGCTCGAATCTGCGCAGCGCGCGCATGTTCGAGCGAGTGCCCTCAGCCGCGAATCTGGGGGCGGCACGCCTGGCCGGCCACGGCTTTCGCATGAACAAGCGCGGCCGCGACGGATCGGCCAAGGCCAACCTGATCCTCTCTCCCGATGAGCACGTCTGGGGCGCGGTCTATCGAATCAGCTCCGAGGACTGGCCGATCCTCGACCGCTTCGAGGGGGGCTACACGCGCGAGATCGTCGACGTCGAGCTGGGCGTGACCGTCGAAGCGGCCACCACATATCGGTCCGAGCGTCTCATCGAGGACGCGCTCGCCTTCGACTGGTACCTCGAGCACATCCGTGCGGGTGCGCGTGAACACGCGCTTCCGGGCGAATGGTGCGAAACCCTCGACGCGCTCCCCGCTCAGGAGAACGATGCCACCGAGAGCGCGAGGAGCACCTGACCTCCATAGTAGGTGGGCAGGCCCCAGAGCTTGTTGGTGAAGGTCTTCGCGACGAACCGCTCCCGCGCCACGGCGAGATCCGAGACGTAGAACAGCAGCGCACCGGCTCCGACGAGCCCGATTCCGGTGTGCCCGGTGGCCCCGGCCGCAGCGACGACCATCGCCGAAATCACCGCGACATACGCCCGCACGGGCCAGACCATTTCGCCCTCCACGTTCGGCATGAGCCAGCGCAGCGCGACGGCGGCGGCGACGCCAACGAACAGAGCCCCCGCCCCGAGCCAGGCTCCATCGAACCCGAGCCCGGCGAACGCCACGGCGTAGAGCAGGTGGCCGAGCAGGAACGCGACGAGGCCCCCGAGAAAGAAGGTTCGGGCGCCTTTGGGGATGAGGAGCACATCGCCGAGCCACGAGAACACGAGAGCCGCGAGGACCCATTGGCCGTAGCTCGTGCCCATTGCACCGGACGCGAGTGCGACCGCGAGAAAACCGGTGGAGGCCGCCGGTTTCGAGACGTAGACCCCCGGCCGGAAGTCGAAGAACTCAGAGACGAGCAGCGCGATCACCGCCGCGGCCGTGCCCCAGACCCACAGTTCGGCACTCACTGCGCTGCCGGATATCCGAGAGTGGTGAGCACAGCCGTGATCTCGTCGAGAATCTCGGGGTCATCGATCGTCGCCGGCATCCGCCACTCCCGACCGTCAGCGATCGCGCGCATCGTTCCCCGCAGAATCTTGCCCGATCGCGTCTTCGGCAGGCGCTCGACCACCGCGACCTGCTTGAACGCCGCCACCGGGCCGATCTCCTCCCGCACGCGCGCCACGAGCTCGGCCTCGATGTCGGAGGTCGGCCGATCGACGCCCATCTTGAGGACCGCGAGCCCGAGGGGCACCTGTCCCTTCAGCGGGTCGGCCACGCCGAACACCGCGCACTCGGCGACATCGGCATGCCCCGCGAGCGCCTCTTCCATCCCGCCCGTCGAGAGCCGGTGCCCTGCGACGTTGATGATGTCGTCGGTTCGGCTCATGATGAAGACGTAGCCGTCCTCGTCGACGTGCCCCGCGTCCGCCGTCTCGTAGTAGCCCGGGAACCGCTCGAGATACGCGCGCCGGAAACCTTCCTCATCGTTCCACAGAGTCGGCAGGCACCCCGGCGGAAGCGGCAGCTTGACGCAGACCGCACCGGTCTCTCCGGCCGGCACCTCTTGGCCTCCTTCTCCGAGCACCCTCACGTCGTAGCCCGGAACCGGTTTCGTCGGCGAACCGCGCTTGACCGGCAGCACATCGAGGCCGAGACAGTTGGCCGCGATCGCCCAGCCCGTCTCGGTCTGCCACCAGTGATCGATCACCGGAACCCCGAGGAGCTGCTCGGCCCATTCGATCGTGTCCGGGTCGGCGCGCTCTCCAGCGAGAAACAGGGTCCGAAACTTCGAAAGATCGTGACCTTCGAGGTGCGTCCCGTGCGGATCTTCGCGCTTGATTGCACGGAATGCGGTCGGAGCCGTGAACAGCGCGTTGACGCCATGCTGTGCGATCACCCGCCAGAACGCGCCCGCGTCGGGGGTCCCGACGGGCTTCCCCTCGTACAGGATCGTCGTGCAGCCCAGCAGCAGGGGCGCGTAGACGATGTATGAGTGGCCGACCACCCAGCCGATGTCCGAGGCCGCCCAGAAAACATCGCCAGGACGCATGCCGTAGACGTTCTTGAGGCTCCATTTGAGGGCGACCGCGTGCCCGCCCTGATCGCGGACGACCCCCTTCGGCCGCCCCGTCGTGCCCGACGTGTAGAGGATGTAGAGGGGGTCGGTGGCGGCGACCGGAACCGGCTCTGCGGGCTCGGCGCCGGCGAGAAACTCCTGCCAGTCGCGATCGCGCGGGGCCACGAGGGCGCACGGGCCCTGTTCTCGCTGCAGAATCACGCAGCACTCCGGCTCGAAGGAGGCAATCTCCAGCGCCTCGTCGAGGAGCGGCTTGTACGCCACTACCCGGCCGGGCTCGATGCCGCAGGAGGCGGCCAGCACCACGCGAGGCCGCGCGTCGTCGATCCGGGTCGCCAGCTCCCGCGCGGCAAATCCGCCGAATACCACCGAATGGACCGCGCCGATCCGGGCACACGCGAGCATCGCGATCACCGCCTCCGGAACCATCGGCATGTAGACCAACACGCGGTCGCCCGGCTCGACACCCAGTCGCCGCAGTGCCCCGGCCGTCTGCGCGACCACCGCGAGGAGCTCTCGGTAGCTGTACGAGCGGACCGTCTCCGTCACCGGACTGTCGTAGACGAGAGCCGCCTGGTCTCCCCGGCCGCTCTCGACGTGGATATCGAGGGCATTGCGGCAGGTATTCAGCCGGGCCTCCGGAAACCAGCGCCCGCCCGGCGAGGCCTCCGCGTCGAGAACCCGGCTCCACGGCGCGTCCCAGACCACGTCCAGGGCCGCTTCTCCCCAGAACGCCTCCGGATCGCGGAGCGATTGTTCGTAGGCTTCCTCGTAGGCACCCAATTCGTGGTCCTTTCCGTTGGTTCTTTCGCGGCGGCGACCATACAATAATCCGACTGTACGGAGGGCTCGTTGGTCAGAGGGGTGTCGCCGGTCATACGCCGGCCCGCCAGCGCCGCAGCACGCAGCATCGTCGGCCGACCGGGACTGCGTTCGCGTCAGCTGCTCGGGAAATACCGCATCGAGCGTCGCATCGCGCAAGGCGGTTTCGGCGAGGTCTATCGCGCCTACGACACGATCGAGGGCGTGCCGGTCGCGCTGAAGATCCCGTTCGCGCACCTCGTCGGCCCGCAACTCCTGCAAGACTTCCGCCGCGAAGTCCGGCTCATGGCCGCGCTCGATCACCCGAGCATCCTCCCGATCAAGAACGCCCAGTTCATCGGGCAACACTTCGTGATCGCCTACCCGCTCGGCGAGGGGACGCTCGGCGATCGCATGCAGAAGCGCAGCTCGCTCGCGCTGCGGGTGTCGTATGCCACTCAGATGCTCGCTGCGGTCGCACACGCGCACGAGCACAAGATCATCCACTGCGACCTCAAGCCAGAGAACTTCATCCTCTTCACCGGCAACCGTCTGAGGCTCACGGACTTCGGGATCTCGAGGCTGGCGCGAACGACGATCGTCGTCTCGGGTTCGGGCACCGTGGGATACGTCGCACCGGAGCAAGCGATGGGCCGATCCTCGCTGCGCTCCGACGTCTTTTCTCTCGGACTCCTGTTCTACGAGATGTTCGCCCGCGCACTCCCGTCGTGGCCGTTTCGTTGGCCGATGGAGGGCGCCGACCAGCTCAAGGCACGCGTCCACCCAGAATTCGTCAGCTTCCTGCGTCGTGCGCTCGAACTCGACCCCCACAAGCGTTTTCGCGACGCGCAGCAGATGGAATCGGCCTTTCTGCGCCTCCAGCAGCGCGGCCAGGTACTTCCAGCCGCACGGAAGCCCCGACGCAAGGCGCCCGCGGCGCCGGACTGGAACCGACTCCGGCAGCGCCAGTTCTTGCGGCTCTACAAGACGCCGCTCCAGCTTCACACCGAGTGCGGACGGTGTAGGGGGCCGATCTCGGAAGCGATGACGACGTGCCCGTGGTGCAGCAACAGCCCCGCGCGCTATCGCGGCGAGACGCGCCACACCCACCGGTGCACGCGCTGCGGGCGCGGGCGCAAACCCGACTGGCGATACTGCGCATGGTGTCATGGGCCCGGGTTCGCACGCGTATCCGAACGCAGCTATTCCGATCGCGCGTACAGTCCGTCGCGTCGCTGCGGAAACCCATCGTGCGAACGCCGCCTGTTGATGCCGTTCATGCGCTATTGCCCGTGGTGCAAACGCAAAGTGCGGCAGCGCTGGAAGATCCCCGGCACCAAACACAAGTGTGGACGCTGCGGCTGGGGAGTCCATCCCGATTTCTGGAGCCACTGCCCGTGGTGCGGAAAGACGCAGGGCAACGGCCGAAAGACGCGCAAGTGAAGATCCTGACACCGGTGACACATCTATGAGTTGGAAGCCCGAAGTCGACGGGATCGAGGCTCGACGCAAGTTGGCCCTCGAACTGGGCGGAGAAGAAGCGGTTGCGCGCCAACACGAAAAGGGGCGGCTCACGATCCGGGAGCGGATCGACGGGCTACTCGACGCGGACAGCTTCGACGAGCACGGCCCGATCGCCGGATCCGCCGAAGTCGACGAGAACGGCCAACTCGTCTCTTTCGACGGTGCGAACTACGTCCTCGGAACGGGGCATCTGGACGGTCGCCCGCTGGTCGTGGGCGGTGAGGACTTCACTCAGCGCGGCGGCTCGCCCTCCCCGGCCGGGCTGCGCAAGAGCGTCTACGCCGAAACGCTCGCCGTCCAGCTTCGACTCCCGCTGGTACGTTTTCTCGAAGGCGGAGGCGGCAGCGTCACCGGCACCCGCGGCAAAGGAGGCGCGCCAAGGATCAGCGGCGACCCCGTCTACGCGACACCGCGGTTCCGCTCGGTGATGGAGGCCATGGCCACCGCACCGGTGGTTTCGGCGGCCGTGGGCGCCGTCGCGGGGCTGCCGGCCGCGCGCCTGGTCGCCTCTCACTTCGCGGTGATGACCGAGGGCGCCCAGGTACTGATCGCCGGCCCGGCCGTGGTCGAACGCGCCACCGGCGAACAACTGACGAAAGAGGAACTCGGCGGGCCCAAGGTCCACCTTCGCAGCGGCGTCGTGGACAACCTGGCCAAGGATGAGGCCGGGGCATTTGAGCTCGTCCGCCGCTTCCTGTCGTATCTCCCGACGAACGTCTGGGAGCTGCCGCCCGTGATCGAGCCCGACGACGATCCGGAGCGCACCGACGAGGCTCTCCTCGACATCGTGCCCCGCGAACGACGTCGGGTATACGACGCCCGCAAACTCGTGCAACGGGTCGTCGACGAGGGTTCGTTCTTCGAGATGACGCCCCGTTTCGGGCGCTCGCAAGTGACGGCGCTCGCGCGGCTCGACGGCCGCCCGGTCGGCGTCTGGGCAAACGACTCGCGCTTCTATGCGGGTGCGATGACGGCCGACGCCGCGCGCAAGGTCACTCGCTTCGTCGACCTCTGCGACACCTTTCATCTTCCGATCGTGGCGTTCGTCGACGAACCTGGTTTCATGATCGGGTCGGCCTCCGAGAGCGCCGCAACGATCCGCCATGGCGCCGCCGCGCTCTTCGCGGTTCAGCAGTCGACGGTGCCGTGGGCCTCGGTGATTGTGCGAAAGACGTACGGGGTCGCCGCGGCCGCCCACTTCGGGCCCGACGGCTACGTGCTGGCCTGGCCCTCGGCCGAGGGCGGCGCACTTCCGATCGAGGGAGGCGTGGCCGTGGCGTTCCGGCGCGAGATCGCCGCCGCAGACGATCCGGACGCACTCCGTGCCGAACTCGAGGAACGGATGTCTCGGGGGCGCTCCGCATTCCCGCGCGCCGAGGGGTTCGGCGTCCACGATCTCATCGACCCGCGCGCGACTCGCCCTGCTCTCTGTCGCTGGCTGCGTTGGCAAGAAGCGCGTCTCGCGCAGCACGTCGGACCGCACGCGCGCTCGATCCGCCCCTAGCCTCTAGCCTCTAGCCGCCACAGGCGCGCGCTCGCCGCTAGCGAGTCGAGGCCATCAGATCGAACAGCTGGGCCATCGAGGGCGCCGACTCCGGAGTGTCCTTGGCGTCCGGTGCGGGGGCGCCCTCGCTTTCGGGGTCTGCCGGGAAGACGCTCTCGTACGGCAAGCCGTTGATCGTGACCTGCCCGTTGCGCCAACTCGCCCGGGTTCGGTAGACGGCGCCATCGCGAATGACGAGCCCACGCTTCCGGAGGTCGCCGAGGCCCGCATGCGAATCCGCGTCCTCGACCTGAGGCTCCAGCGAGGCAAGGAAGGTGTCGACGGAGAGCGCTGGAGCTTCGATGTCGAGTTCGCCGCCGAGACCGGCGAGCACCTCGAACAGGTGTGCGGGAGCAGAACCCTCGCCCGCGAACCAGACCGCGCCGCTGCCGCGGAGGTTTCCAGAAGGGAGCCCGAGGGCAAGCGACTCGAGCGCGAGGCGCGGCGACTGGCTGAGCAGTTCGGGAACCAGCTCCATCATCTCGCCGGCCACGGCGGCGGACGCCGTCTCGGCGGAGATTTCTCCGCTCGCAGCCTGCGCTTCGATTCGTTGGGAGGTCCGGCGCAGCTTGCGAAGCGCCTCGGCATCCAGGTCGGTCAGCGCGAATCGCAACTCGCCGGGGCCGTATAGCGCCGAGCCAAGCTCAATTCGCTGCACCTCGGCCCAGAAGTCGCCCGTGTAGCGACCCGCTCCGACGCGGCTCGATAGACCGGCGGCAAGGCCCTGGAAGAGCACCACAAACGCTTCTGTCGGGGCGCCGTCGACTTCCGGTTGCACCGGTCGCGGAGTTCCGACGACCGATTCGTCCGCCTTGTTGGCGTCGCCAGCTTCGGCGCCGGCCGACTCTTCCGAGCCTGCTTCCCCAGGAAGCGCCGCCACGTCGTCGGAGGGGCCTTCTGCGAAGGACTCGATTCGCAGCGAATCGAGACGCCAGGTGCTTTCCCCCAGCGGAAGACCGTCTCCCTCGCCCACGTCGAGATGCCACTCCATTCCGGTCGCGCTGACGAGCATACTCGGCCCCTCGGCATCGAACCCGGGGACTCGCACGGTCCCGACGAAGCTCCGGCCTCCGGGCGCGATGAGCAACGAGCCCCGCATTCCCTTCCAGTCCACCGTCCGGGTCCCCGCATCGGTCGCAGTCTCGAGGATCTGACTCGGCGCGGTGAACTGCGTCTCCCCGGCGCCCCTGGATCGCACGACCGTGCTTGCCTTGATGGACGGAATCCGTCCCACGACCGCCGCGAACTCGGCACGAGATTCATGATCGAACTGGATGATGCTCGAGACCTCGGCCAACACAGCGGCCCCGCGGCAGCCCGTCACCAGCCAATTCCAGAGCGGGCGCGGACCGTGCTCGATGTCGTGCGTCATCCGAAAGCCGATGCGCGGACGCGTGTCTTCTGCACCGAACGCTTCGAGCGCGACCTTGAACGCTTCGCCCGGTTGCCCATGCACCTCGATCTGGGCTTCGGCATACGAGTGGATCCAGCCCCGCTTGAAACTCGACTCGAGTACGCGCACGTCGGGCTGCTCGCCAATCGAGTGGATTGCGTCGCGATATTCGCTCTGCGCGGTCATTCCGGCCCACTGCGAGAATCCGCCGAGACCCGCGAGTCCGAACAGCAAGAGAGAGAGGACGAGCTTCTTCATGGATGCATGGCTCCCTCGACTCTGATCGACCTCCCGTCGCGCGCACTTGACCCCTGGAACGCGTGGTTTCCCCACACGTTTTCGCGCCCAGTGGTGAGTGCGATCACACGGGACGGGCGCAACCGGGCCTCACGCTTGCGCAACTTCCTGCGACATCTGCGCGGCCTACGAATGCGTGACGATCTCGCCGGGGGTCAGGAACCACAGCTCGAAACGCGGCGCCTTCGCCAAGCCAAGGGCGTCCCTCACGGCCTGCACGTAGACCTGACCCTGCGCCCGGTGGCGCTCGGCGTGAGCCTCGAGCCCCGCTGCCGAAACCGCGTCTGTCTTGTAGTCCGCCACGACGAACTCGCCCGTCTCGGGATCCCGGTAGACCAGGTCGGCGGCTCCGGCCACGAAGCCGAGCGCGTCGGCGTCCGCGGCCGGCGGCAAGAGCACCGGCAGCTCGCGCGCGACGACGTGAGGTGTGAGTTCGCATGCTCGCGCGTAGAGCGGACCCGAGAGGAATCCATCGAGGAGTTCCTCGGCGCGGTTCCGAGCGGCTGCAGAACCTCCGAGCGGAAGCCATTGGGAGAGCGCCTCGTCGAGACTGCGCCGGGCGGCCTCCGGTGCCGCCACGCCATCGAGGACTTCGAGTGCCGCATGGATCGCGGTTCCCACTGCGCGAGCCTCGCCGCGCTCGAGCCAGTGGGCCGCTTCGGGCAACGCATCGGGCGCGTCGGACGCATCGGACGGGTGCGTGCCGACGCCTTCTCCTTCGCTGTCGCCATACCGAGCCGCGGCACGCTCCGAGAGCTCGTCGGCCCCCGCCTCCCCCGCCGAAGCCGCGACGGACATCGGCCGCTCCGCACGTTCTCGAGCCGCCTGACGACGGACGTCGAGTTCGGCGCCTCGCTCGCGCAAGCCGTCTTCCGAGGCGGGCGTCACGCGCCCGCGCGCACGCGGCTGCGGACTCGGGTCGAGCGCTGGGAACACCCAGCGAACGCCCCCCTCGTCTCGTACGAACGAATTGCTTGCGGCGGCGCTCGACATCCACGCCTCGAGGTCTCCGCCGGCCCGCACGGCTCTCTGCGCCACCCAATCGGCATGCCCTTCTCGGCTGCTGCCTTTTCCGGCAGGCAACTTCCCCGCGAGAACGAGTCGCTTCTCTGCTCGTGTCATCGCGACGTAGAGGGTGCGCAATGCCTCCGCTGCATCCACGCGATCCGTGTCCGCTTTGACCGCAGGCGCTTCGAGGGTCTCTTGCTCGAAGAGCCGAAGCGCGGTGAGAGCACCGCGCCGATCGACGGCCGCTTCGCGTTTCGGGCGATTCCCGTGGGATTTTTGGAGCTGCAGCACATAGACGTGTTCGAACTGAAGACCCTTTGCACCGTGGATCGTGAGCACGCGTACCGCGTCGTTTCCTGCGCTCCGAGGCCGCCCTTCCTCTTGCTCACGCGCCTCCGAGACCGAGTGCCGCAGCGCCGCGAGAACGTGCGCGAGATCTCCGTGGGACGCCTCGAGTGCGGCCCGCAGGTCCCGGAAGAACCGATCGAGGTTCGCGACTCGGAAGTGACCCAGACTCCGAGAGGCCTCGGACACCTCGAAACGCAAAGTGCTCCGAAGGCGCTCGACGAACTCGTCCGGGGGTTCGGTGGCCAGGGCCTTGCGAAGCTCGGCCGCGGCCCGAATGAAGTCGACCAGACACTCGACCCACCCGTCCACGCGGTCGATCTGCGGAACGTCCTTCGGAACCGCGCTCGCAGCCTCTCGCACGAGGGCCTCGAGGGCGGCCCCGTCGCCGACTCCCGCCACCCAGCCCGCAAAGTGCTCGGGAAACTGCCGTTCCCAGAGCGGCACCCAGGCCGCATCCGGCACGCCCACCGCCGACGAGCGGAGTGACGCGACCAGGGCGACTTGATCGTGCGGATCGAGGAGTGCCCGCACCAATGCGCTCGCGTCGATGACCTCGCGGCGATCGTAGTAGTGTTTGTCGCGCTCGACGACGTAGGGGACCCCGGCCCGCCGCAGCTCCTCGAGGTAGACGTCCGCGTCCGCGAGAGAGCGGAACAGGAGCGCGACCGAACCCCAGGACACGCCGTCTTCGCGGTGCAGGCGTTCGAGATCACGAGCGAGGGCCCGGGCTTCCAGCGCGAGCACCTCTGCGGCGCGGAGGTCTCGATTGGGCTCGCCCGCCTCGGCGTTCCACTCCCAACTCACCCAGTGCTCGACGGCGACGGCAGACGCCCCGCGAAACCCCGGATCTCCAGCGAGGCGTTCACAGGGAACCAGGGGTTCGAAGGCCGGCTGCACGCCCGGCACCGCTTCCATGACGGGCCCGACGATTTGTTCGACGGCATCGAGCACCGCGGGGACCGAGCGATGGTTGACGCACAGCGAACCCGTTTCTCCGCCGGCCTCCTGCATCGCCGCGATGAAGTCTTCGTACGCGCGCAGGTCTGCGTTGCGCCATCCGTAGATCGACTGCTTCGGGTCCCCGACCACGAACAGACCGGGACGCTCCTCTGGCGGCCCCGTGAGCGCGAGATGTCGCACGATCTCACACTGCAGGGCGTCTGTATCCTGAAACTCGTCGACGAGCAGCTGGTCCGTCTCGCGGCGGACGCGTGCGACGACGTCGGGACTCGAGCGCAACAGCCGTTCGGTGTCCTGCAGCAGCGCAGAGAACGTCTGAATCCCGCGCCGGCGCAGGAGATCGCGCGCCTCTTCGAGAAGCGGCCCGAGCACTCGCATGCCGAGCGCGAGGCGATCGGGATCGAGCGCGCGCGCATGCTCGAGCCAGCGCACCACGTGTCCCGCCGACTCCGCGAGCGGACCGATCTCATCGGGCCACGCACGCTGCTCTTCCGCGCTCTCGAGTCTTCCGCGACTCCAGGCCTTCAGGCGTTTGAGGTACTTCTCCTCGACGATCTCCGACAGTGCCTCTCCGAGGCCGACCAGCCGACCCTCGGGAGCGAAGCCGCGCACCAGAGCGAATGCCTCGTCGAGCGCGAGGAGTGCGTTCGGCGCCACACGGCGCTCGGGGAGTTCGCGAAACGCACCGCCCTCCACATGAAAGAACGCGCGGAGTACCGTCTCGAACTCCCGCAAGTAGTTCGCTGCGGCTTCGGGACCGACCGGGTCGGCAGCGAGCTGCTCGGGAGCGACACCTTCTCGCAGAAACAGGAGCAGCGCCTGCTCGACTTCGGGGGGGCCGAACCCGGTCGCCGCGAGCTCACGCGGGTCGGCCTCGCCCGGCTCGCCGTAGGCGCGCTGCAGATGAGCCTCCATGACCTCTCGCGCGACCGCCTCGAGGGCACCCCCGCCCGCGTCGACCTGGAAGCGCGGATGCAGCCCGGCCTCGAGCGCATGGGCGGAAAGCAATCGCCGACAAAAGGCGTGGATCGTCCGCACCCCGAGCTGATCGAGGGCACCGACGAGCGCGCGCGCCCGCACCTCCAACACGTCGGCGGCGGGGAGCGCCGTTCGTTCGATACCGACGACCGGGTCGCCGGCCTGAAGTGCGAGGAGCGCAGACCCGACCCGCACCGCCATCTCGGCGGCCGCCGCCTCGGTGAACGTGATCGCGACGACCCTCCGAAACGTCTCCGATGCCAAGCGCTCCGGCGACACCTCACCACCGCGGTCTGCGAGCCGCCGGGCCGCACGCTCCCAGCCCTCGCCGAGGCTCCAAACGCAGATCCGGGCGACGAGCACGGCGGTCTTGCCGGTGCCGGCACCGGCCTGCAACGAAACGGGGTGAACGTACTCGCGCTGCGCGAGGATCCGCGCAGCCCCATCTGCAGCGACGGCGGCACTCATCGGTCTTGCCCGTCGCCGAGGCTCCAGCCGCGCCGCGCCGCCTCCTCCGCCGCGCTCTCCGAGGACGAAGCTTCCGCCCAAGCGCGCAGCCGATGTCGCGAGCGGGTGTCGCGCTGAAGACACGCATCTCGAACCTCGCACCACTCTTTGCAGCGCTGCGGGATCTCTCCGCTCTTTCCGACGAGACGTGGCAAGAAACTGCCGGCGGCGCGCTGCGCCAGCAGAACTCGCACGGTCTGCTCGAAGCCCTGGGCGAACAGAGCCTCCTCTCCAGCCACCCGGATGTCGCGCGGCGAGTCGACACCCTCTTTCAGAGAGAGATAGCGGCCATGTGCAGCCGTCCCGCCCAGGTCCGCGCGGGCATACGCGGCACCCTGCAACGCGGTGCCCTCTTCGATCTCGCCCAGCAGCTTGGCCTCGCGGGTCGCCTGCTTCTTCACCGCAAGGAACCGCGGCAGACCGGTCTTGTAGTCGGTGAGCACGAACGCGTCCCCCGAACGATCGACGCGATCCGCGCGAAAGCGCACGCGCAGCTCTCGGTCGCCCACGGCATCCGCCCGCGGATCGAGCTTGGCGGAGCCGCGCAGTTCTGCCCCGACGACATCGCGCAGAATGCCGTTCGGCCAATCGTTCTCGCGAGCTCGGTCGACGAACTCACGGGCGCGCTGCGCCAGAACCACCGCAAAACCGGGCCACTGAATCCCTTCGGCGCGGAGTCCCCGGCTCGCCGTGCCGAGCAGTGCCTCTGCGAGCGACTTTTCGTCGGGCCACGGAACGTCGTGACCCGGCGCGGCCGGCTCGAGGGCCACGCGCGCGGGCACACCCGCATCGGTCACGATGCGCTCGAGGACGTCGTGGACCACGCTCCCGACGACCCGCGCGTCGAGACCGGGCAGCGCGATCCGCGCGTCCGGAAGCGGCTCGAGACCGAGGACTCGCTCGAGGAATTCCTGCCATCCACATCGGGCCATCGCCTCGAGCCGAGTGACATGAAGATCGTCGTCGCCTCCCAGCGGCCCAGTCCAGCCGAAGTAGGGCCCGAGGCGCGGCTCGGACTCGAACGGCGCATCGAGTTCTGCCACGACGCGAGCGCGCTCGGGGCGCAGACCCCTCCGATCGCCTTGCAAGCCCAGCCGAACCCCGCGCTCCCATTCGGGCACGAGCGCGCCCGGGCGCTCCGCCAGTACGTCGCCGACCAGCTCCGCCTTCGAAGCGAGCTCCGGAACCGTCAGGAGGAGGCGCTGCACGAGCGGTGAAGGCGCGCGGTCCTTGCCGTCGTCGCTGACTTCCTGCCAGGACAGAGTGACTTCGGGGGCGGCGGAACACAGCTGGCCGAACAGGTAACGCTCCTCGTCGAAGCCACGCGACTTGACCGGAACGTCGGGCAACATCTCGGACAGTCGGAGCCGCAGCCCATCGGGCAGGAGCGGATCGTCGACGATCGGTCTCGGGAACCGGTCGCGATTGAGGCCCATGACGAAGAGGTGCTCGAACGTGCGCGCGCGGGCTTCGACGACCGACAAGATGGCGACCCCGCCACCGACACCTCCCAGCGGAAGCATCCCCACCTCCCGCGTCGCGCGCTCGAGCAAGACCACCAATTCTTCGCGCGTGAGTTCGAGCTCCAGATCCAAGACGTCGGCGAGCCCAAACGCAGAAGCGCGCCACTCCCGGGTGCCGGGCCGCTCACTCTCCCACTGAAGCGCACGGAGCAATTCGTCGAGTTGCTGAAGATGCCGAGCGAGGCTGGCTTCGCGCGGCCACCGGTCGAGCTGCTGCACGACGCGGATCGCGCGGCCCTGCGCGCTCTCGAGAACGCTGGCCGGCAGCCGCCTCGAGACCGCGCGCAACGTGCCGGTCCCCTCGGTCCCTTCCTCGGGTTCCTCTCTCCTCACGCCACGGCGCACGGGCAGCCGGTACTCCCCGCCGGGACCCACAACGGCTGCTACGTCGAGCGAAGCGACGTCCCCCAACCGGGCGAGACCGAGCGCGTGCAGCGCGAGACGGAGATCCCGGTCGCGCAGCGCTGCCAGGCCCTCGGACGCGTCGAGCCAACGGTCGGCCGGGAGCGAACCGCCGTCCCGAAGCAGCTCGAGTACCGCGGCGCCCGGATGGCGAGCCGGCCCGGCAACAGGACGGGTCCCGGGCGCCCCGGAAAACGCGACTCCCAGACGCTGAAACTGGACCCGCAGCGGGGCGACATATTCGGTGAGGTCGCGAGCCACGACGCCGATCTTCTCGGGCCGCACGCCCGCCTCGATCCACGCGGCACAGCGCTCACCCACCTCCCGGACCTCCGCCTCGGCACCGGGCGCTCGGAACGCATGAAGCTCGGGAGAGGCCTCAGCGCTCTCGCCCAAAGCCTGCGGCAGGTCGAGGCGCTCGAGCAGTCGATCGACGAACGCACCGCCGGCGGACGGTCGCAAAGGGTCGCCCGGATCGGGCGGCCGATCGACGAACACACGGGCCTCGGCGCGAGTGAGCGCGACCAACAATTCGGCGCCACGCCCCGTCACGTCCGCGATCCCGTGCACGAAGAGCGCTCGTGTCGGCAGCCCCCCCGGCTCCCGACCGAGCTGCTCCGCGGCCGCGCGAAGCACGTCGGAGCGATGCTCGAGACCGTGCGCAACCAACGCCTGTGCAACCGACCGGGCAACCCGGACCAACCCGCGGCCGCGACGCGCCAACTCCCCGCCGACGGCTTCGGCCAGGAACTCCTCGACTCCGTCGACGTGCGCCTCCTCGAGGCCTGCGTCGAGAAGATCGCCCACGGTCGCCGCGACGACGCCGTACCCATCATGAAGCTCGTCGAGCGCCGCGCGCAGCGTCGGGTCGGCGGCCGCGCAACGCCTCACCAGCACCGGCACCCAGAGATCGCCGCCCGGCGTGGGACGCCCGGCTCTGCGCAGCACCTCGCATGCGACTCCACGAAGGGTCTGTACGAGCACCCCCGCGAGCGCACCGTGGGTCTCGACCAGCCGAGCGGATACGTGTTCCCTCAGGCTGCGCGACGGCACGATGATGCGAACCGGATCGCGCAGGAGCTCCGGCTGCTCCCGAGCGGCCGCGACGAGATTTCCCACTTCCGCCAACAGCGCCGCCTCGGTGGCGCGGGCACCCACTCTCAGCTCGATGCGCGACTCGTTCATCGGGCTGATCCTACACGCTGTGGGTGACCGTTCCGGTCATGAACTGGCCCCGATCCGTGAGGAGTCCGGCCAGCGGCCGCCGTCTCGGGTCACGCGCGGCCCGGCACCTCCGCGGGAGAAATCAGCCCATGCCGCCGCCAGCCGACGCGCAGGATCCACGTATGGGGCGGCGCGACTGATGGAGGGTCTCCAGGCGGGACCGTTCGCCGGCCGACCCAGCCGTCAAAACAGCGCCCGGACGAAGCCGGATCGAGCGTGTCGCCGCGCACCGCGGACCGCCCGCGACGCTTGGCGAGATGCCGCCGGGCATTGAGGAGCACGTAGGCGAGAGCGTTCCGCACCTGCCGCGGCGATCGCAGCACCGGCAGGTGGTACCGATCCGCGAGCACCGGCCCGCGCCGCTGGAGTGCCCGGTTCACCGCGCGCGCGAAGCGGGCGGCCAGGGACTTCATGCCGCGCCCGAGCGCGTCGCGGCCGTTCGCCTCGACGATGAAGTGTCCGTGGTCGTTTTGGATCGAGTAGTGGACGATCCGAAACGATCCCCGTTCACAGGCGGGGGCAAGTGACCGCTCGATCCCGTGTTGCACCAAGGAACCGCGTCCAGATGGGGCTCGAAGTCCGCGGACAGCCCATCCACCTGACGAGATGTCAGAAATCTTCGACGATCACGCCGCCATCCCGCGCGAGCGCGTCGAAAATCGCGGCGGAGGACCCACAACTGGAGAATGTCTGAAGCACGGAGCCAGGGTACCGCGTCTCTCCCCTTTCGCGGCCGCCGGCTTCCGTTAGGTTTCGCGCCCCTTTCTTCTCAACGCCCCTCGAGCGATTCCCATGACACAGCGCCACGAAATCGACCCGGACCGAAATCTGATCGCCGTCGAAGTCGGCGGCACGTTGGCTGCCGATTCGGTTCTCGCGCTCCGTGACCGCATCTGTGCGGATCCGCGCTACCGCGACGGCATGAACCAGGTCTGGGACTTCAGCCAGGTCGATGACGTCGCGGTCGCTCACGCCGACCTGCGCACGATGATCGAGCGACAGAGTCGTGGAGCGTTCGAGCAGCGCGTGCGCTGTGCGCTCGTCGCCCCGCAAGATGCGGCGTTCGGGCTCGGCCGAATGTACGAGGCGCTCTCGGACGAGCCCGACCTCGAGATCGGCGTTTTTCGCGACCGGGCCAGCGCTCTCGAATGGGTCGACTCGCCCGACCCCCAGTAGCGCCGTCGACCGCGCGCCGCAGGGCCCCGGCCTCCGGTACCCTGACAGGATGGAAGACCCGCGAATCGGTGAAATCCTGCGTGCCGCGCGCCTCGAACTTCCCGCCGGCGCCACCCTCGCGGTGAGCGGCAGCGATCCCGTGCTGCGATCGCGGTTCTTTGCGGGTGAGGTCGCAGCGATCGCCCTCGGACTCGTCGGGACCGCCGCAGCGAGGCTCCATACACTCCGCAGCGGCCAGAGCCAGGCTGTGGCCGTCGACACGACCGCCGCCGCGACGACACTCCTCGGCTTTCTGTTCCAGAAGTCCGCGGCCGGCTTCGATCTCGCGCGTCACCGGAATGCCTGGACCGAGCTTTACCCGGCCGGAGATGGCCGCTGGGTCCATCTGCACGGCGGGTTCCCCCGCCTCGCAGCGGGGCTCGCCGATCTGCTCGAAGGCTCCGACGCACCGGAAGCGGTCGCCGCGGCGGTCCAGCGTTGGCAGGCGGCCGACCTCGAAGAGGCGATCGCCGAGCGCGGACTCTGTGGCGCGATGGTACGCACGTCGCGCGAATGGGCGGCGCATCCCCAGGGCCTCGCGCTCGCGGATCGACCCGCCGTGACGATCGAGCGCATCGGGGATTCACCCGCGGAACCGCTCGCTCCGAGCACGAGGCCGCTCGCCGACGTGCGGGCGCTCGATCTCACGCGCGTCCTGGCCGGGCCGAGCTGCGGGCGCACTCTCGCGGAACACGGGGCCGACGTCCTCCGGATCGGGGCCGAGCGCCTCCCTTCGATCGAGCCCTTCGTCGTCGATACCGGGCGCGGCAAGCGCAACGCATTTCTCGACTTGGCCGATGCCTCTGACGCGGCCCAGCTCCGAACCCTCGTGAGCGATGCCGATGTGTTCACGCAGGGCTACCGACCCGGTGCGCTCACTCGGCATGGATTCGGACCGGAAGCCGTCGCCGAACTTCGCCCCGGGATCGTCTACGTATCGATCGATTGCTACGGCGCAGATGGACCGTGGTCCGGCCGCGCCGGATGGGAGCAGCTCGCCCAGAGCGCGACCGGGATCGCCGCGGCCGAGGGCGGCTGGACGCAGCCGGGCGATCCTCCGCCCCAGCTCATCCCTGCGGCGGCCACCGACTACACCACCGGGGCGTTGGCGGCCTTCGGCGTTCTGACGGCCCTCGCGCGCCGAGCGGAAGAAGGGGGCAGCTGGCATGTCCGGGCTTCGTTGTGCCAGACCGCCATGTGGCTCACACGACTCGGCGCCGACTGCGATCCAGAGGACGCCGCTGGCTTCGGCGATGTCGCGAGCCGTATGGCGACCTGCGAAACCGAATGGGGTTCCCTCACCCACCTCGCTCCGGCCGTGCAGATGGAACTCACCCCGCCGCGCTGGGAGCGCTCGCCGGCGCCTCTCGGGTCACACGCACCGGCGTGGCTTCCGCGCTAGCGCGATCGGCACCCGCGGGCGCACGAACTTCGACCACGCCCTCGGTTCGGAGGAGAGCCCGCTTGCGACCCACTCCGCCGGAGTAGCCGCCGAGGCCGCCGGCACGCTCCACGACCCGATGGCACGGTGTGACGACGACCACCGGGTTCGTCGCACAGGCTCGGGCCACCGCCCTCGCACCTCGCGGCGTTCCAACGGCGCGGGCGACCTCCGAGTAGGACCGCGTTTCGCCGCGGGGAATGTCGCCCAGCGCGCGCCAGACCCGCCTCTGGAACGCGCTTCCGCGCACATCGAGGGGTACGTCGACACGCGTCGTCGAGCCATCGACATACGCCGCCACGGAGTCGCTCCAACGTTTCACGTTCCCGTCAGCGACCTCACAGAAACGTGCGTACGGAAATTCGTGTTCGAGTCGCCCGCGCAGCTCACGGTCCTGGACACCAAATCGGACGTAGCAGACGCCGCGCGACGTCCCGGCCACGAGCAAGCGGCCGAGTGAACAGGCGCACACGCGGTAATCGATCGATGCCGTTTCCATCTCGAATCCTCCCGAGCGAAAGCCCAGGATAGGGGTGTGCCGAGGCGAGACTTGCCGAATTCGGCTGTGGCGCGAAATTCGAAACGGGGCTGTCGCTCGATACTTTAGAGGGGCTTCAACTCGATGCAGGCTCGGTCGGCATACCGGCCCGAGAGACGAGAAGAGAACAGCGCCAACCGCATCTGCCAGCCGTACTTGGCGATGATTGCCGCCAAGCCGCGCTCCCGATCGGAGGCTTCTTCGAGCATCCGCGCGGACACGTCGCACCATTCGCCGAGCACCTGGCCCCGCACGTCGCAACGAGCGAGCCGCGCGCGGCTCCCATTCCGGATGCGCTTGACCTTGCCGCTCTTCGCATTCGTGTAGACGTAGAAGACACCGTCACCGGGCGCGATCCACACCGCGGTGCGGACCTCCTTTCCGCTCTTGCGGAAGGTTGCAAGGCTCACATAGCCATCTTGGACGGGGTCGAAAGTCAGCGAACTCATCTCGGACTCCTCATGCGGTCCACGCAATCCAACAGACAAGAACCAGAAGCGCGGCTGGGCCGATGCCAAGGACCGCGGCAACAGCAGACCAGCCGGCGAACGCCGCGCGATCTCCCGGTTCCGCAGCAGCGTCTGCCGGCGCGAGTCGCACCTCGCGCCGCAACTCACCGACAGTGAGATCGAGATACGCGGTGTCCCACTCCCCCGCGTAGAGATTTCCGCTCCGGCGCCCGCGGACGAACGCCCGCCAGACCGTTCGGGGCCCGACGAGAAGTCCACCCCAATACACCAACAGGTTCAGCACCCAGGCAGCGAGGTGGTGATGGCAACCCGATGCCACCTCCCAGGCACCGATCTCGCCCTCGCCGAGCACGCTCGTGCCATACCCCGTGAGAATGTGATGGAGATCGTGCAGCCGAATCGCCCGGACCCGTCCGGCTGTATTCGGAAACGCGACAGGAATCGGCCCGACCTTGAACTTCACCCACGCTGCGTCGTACCCACCGTCTCCGAGATCGTTGGCGGCGAAGTAGCGCGCACGCGCCTCGCGAACTGTTTCTTCGTCAGCGTACCTGGTCACGGGGGGCTCTTTCTTGTTCTTTCGTGAGGCGGGAGGATAAGGACTGTGAGGCGATTCCACACACGCGGGCGCGAACGCTACGCTGCGCGCGTGGCCGCACCCCGCATCGGAATCCCGCTGGGAGTCGACACCGAGGGCAAGCTTCGATCCGGCCGTCAGACGCTCTATCTCGACGTCGCCTATTGCGATGCCATCGCCTCGGTCGGCGGGAGCCCCAGGCCGATCGCGGCGGGCGCCGATCCGGAGCTCCTGGTTCGCGAGCTCGACGGCATTCTCGTGCCCGGCGGCGACGACTTTCTGCCGGACACTCCCTACCCCTCGGATGTCTCCTTTCAGCCCGTCGCAGCCGCCCAGCTCGGTTTCGACCGTGCCGTCGTCTCCGCGGCGATCTCCGCCGGCCTGCCGGTGCTCGGGATCTGCTACGGGATGCAGCTTCTCGCACTCGAGCGCGGAGGGCGACTTCACCACCACCTACCTCACGACGTACCGGAAGCCGACGATCACGGTGCGACCGGCCGAAACGTTCGCCATCGCGTGCAACTCGAACCCGGATGCGAACTTGGGCGCGTTCTCGGAACGGACCGGGTCACCGTCGACTCACGCCACCACCAGGCCGTTGCCGATCCGGGCGACCTCCACATCTCGGCACGGGCCGAAGATGGCGTGATCGAAGCCATCGAAGGCCCGGGGCTCCTCGGCGTGCAATGGCATCCTGAGACCATGGAGGGCGATCACGGCATCAAGCTTTTCGGTGCCCTCGTCGATGCCGCCGCGGCGCGTGCGTCCCAGCCGAAACGCGGCTAGCAGGTCGCTAAAGAACCCCGGACCGAGGGGTTCTCCAGCACCCTGCTAGTTACCCGCCGGCCTTCCCTGACGACAGCGGGTCGAGAAAGAACCGCCAGTCGAACGGCGCGATCCGCACGCGATGCCAGGTCGCCCCGCCACTCTTCCCCTGCCCGGCCGCGTCCCGGATCGCGCGGCCCCGCGCATGTGCGCGCGTGTCCCTCGGCGCCTCGCGTCGCGCAGCCTCGACATCCGAGGCGGGCACCAACTCTCTAACTCGTCCGCGCCGCGCCAACTTCTGATACCCGCCGCGGGGACCGAGTTCGTGGTAGCGAAGGTCGGTTCGCCAGGCCCGCCAGGCGAGATCGCGAAGACGCTGGCCTTCGTCGTCTGCCGGCGGGCGCTCTGCGACGAGAGCTCTCCCCCGCGCTGCGAGCGCCTCCCAGTCTGCAGGCTCGCGCACTTCGCGCCGGAGCAACGCACGCTTCGCGATCCAATCGACTCGATCCGCCAATGCACCGGGGTCTGACTCGAGCAGTTCCAGCGTCTCTTCCCACATCAGCAGGACCTTGACCTTCCAGCCCTCCGGCGGCTCCGGTTGCCGCGCCAACACCGAGCGCACCCGGCCCAGGTACTCCCACTGGAGTGCCACGGCGCTAGCGGGGGCTCGGCCCTCGAGTTCGAGCTCGCCCTCGAGCGAGACGTCGGCAGACACAGCCCGTAACGCGGAGAGCGGCTCGACGAGTACCGGCCAGTCCTCGTCCGGTTCCGCTTCGATCGCTTCGAGCACGAGCGAGGTCGTCCCGGTGCGAAGCACCTGAGCCCACTCACACAAATTTGCGTCTCCGAGCATCAGATGCAGACGCCGACGCTTCGAGAAGACGCTCCACGGCCGAAAAAACGGATCGCGACTCTCATAGAGCGGCCGGTCGTCCCCAGACGTGAAGATTCGTGCAAGACGCCGCAAGAACGGCGGGCGCTGGGCCATCCGAAACACGGGTCCCTCCCCGAGCACCACAGCCCCGGCTCCCGTGTAGAGCGTGCGTGTGACCAGGAAGGCTGTGAGACCGCGTTCGATAGCGCGAAAATGGAACCGTCGATGCAGTGCCGAGTGTGCCGCAATCATCGGGTGCAGCGGTTTCTCGACGAAGGCAAGTCGCCGCGCGAGCTCACCTGGGTTGCGTTCGATCCAGTGAAACACCCGCGTCGGCACACGCCGCAAGAACGCCGCCCCGCGCTGGAACCGGACCCCCGCCACAGGCCGCCACCGCGCAGCCAGAGGCGCAAGCGCGGAGAGCAGCGCACCGAACGCGGGAAGCATGAGCGTCCCGAGCGCAGCCACCAGCGAGCCGCCGAGTGCCACGGCCAACCACAGGAACGCGGGCAGCGACAACACCCAGAGACCGACCCACAGCGGAAGCAGCAGGAGCTTCCGGCTCAGCGGCAACGGGTCTTCCACCCAGTAGCTCTCGTGCGAACCGAATGTGTGGCCCTGCGAATCGACGTTGTTCTTGCCGATCCTCACATCGCCCGACCAGCCGCGCGCGTGCAAGGCGGCAGTCACTTCCGCCGCGAGCTCCTGCATCAGCTCGTCCTTGGCCCGCTCGTGCGCAAGGAGCGTGAACGGGTCCCGGCATTCGGGGCTGGCCATCTCGATCAACCCGTGCTCGAAGTGGTCGGGCGTGCCCTCGTAGTGAAACGTAGAACCGTTCTCGAGAAAGCAGCCCCGTTTCGCGCGCAAGAGCGAAGCCGCCCTCGGCAAGCTCGCGACCCGACGCTCCAACCGCGGCTCGAACAACCCAAAGAGCTGGAGATTGTTCGGACGCCCGAGCTCGCCCCGACCGGGGTGGTAGATCACCGCGTACTCGGTCTCGATCCCGAAGACCCGCTCGCGCACTTCAGGAGACCTCGTTCCGGGCTGCGAGCATCCGATCAGTCTACCGGCGCGCGGAACCGCGCGCCGCGTCACTCTACCGGCGCGTGCGACCGCGCGCCTCGTGTCCGTATGCGACACTCAGCGCGTGAAGCGATTCGCTGGCCTCTTGCTGCTCCTCATCGCGGTCGCGGTGGCCGCCGGCGTCACGTACGCGATTCGGGAGCGGCGCACGTTCGCGAAGAGCTGGGCCCTCGCGCTGGTAGAGGGCTGGGGCCTCGCACCGGTGACGTTCGATGTCACCGAGTTCGGCCCGCAGGGAGCGCGCCTCGAGGGCCTGGAAGTCGGCGCGCCCGCGAGCCTGCGAATCGAACGACTCGACTTCACCTGGAGCCCGACAGAGATCGCACAGCTTCGCATCGCTCAGCTCGCGCTGACCGGTGTCCGCCTCGACGCGGCCATCGACGAGAACGGCGAGATCTCGCTCGGCGCGCTCGATGCGTTCTTCGAGGGCGAGGCGGAGGGGGACGGAGACCCCGTGCTCCCGGTCGAAGTCACCCTCACCGATGCGCGCGTCGACCTCGCCACACCGCTCGGAAACGTCGCGCTCGTCGCGCTCGAAGGGACGCTGGCACCGGACATCCGAGGCTTTGCCACCGGCATGCTCGCGGCTGAACTGCGCGACGCCGCGGAATCCGAGCGTTTCCTGCCCGTGCAGTTCTCCGTTCGGGCCGAGCCCGCGCAAAGCGATCTGAACCTGTCGTTTTCAGCGGACACGGCCGAAGGCCACATCCGCGTCTCCGGAAACGGCTCGTTCTCGCCCGAAGCGGGCACAGGCACGCTTGCGGTCACTCTCGACCCGATCACGTTCGGGCCCGGCGGAGTGCAAATCGGGGAGATCGCACCTCGCCTTCCGAAGCCCGTCCCCACCGTGGAGGGCAAGCTCGGCGGCCGAGCAGAGATTCGCCTCGATCTCGACTCCAGCGATCCGGCCACCCTCGCGGGAACGCTCGACTTCGGAGAGCTCTCCGCCCAGCGGGAAGACTCGCGACTCGAGGGGCTCACGGGGACCCTCCAGTTCGCGGGCCCGACACCGTGGCGGACCCGCGGCATGCAGAAGCTGGAGTTCGCACTCCTCGATTTCGTGGGCGCGATCCAGGGCGGCGAGGTCCACTTCGAGTCCCGCGGGACCGACGTGCGGCTCGAATCGTTCCGTGGGCGCTGGGCAGAGGGTCGCATCGAGACGAGTGGCGCTTTCGACCCGGTGAATCAATCTGGAGGGCTGGCCGTCCAACTCATCGACCTCGACCTCGCACTCGTTCTGGAGACACTCGACATCGAAGACCTCGCCGGCACAGGCCGGATCTCGGGAGCCGTGCCGATCGTGCTCGAGGGCGAGTCCCTCCAAGTGGGCGCCGCGCTTGCCGCGAGCGCCGATGGGGGTGTCATCCACTGGCAGCCCGCCTCGGGTGCGGCGAAACGCCTCGGGCTCACCGGCGACCTCGCGGTGGTCGCTGACGCCCTCGAAGACTATCACTACGAGGAGCTACAGATCGGCCTCGAGGGCGATCTGGCGGGGGATGTGCGAATGAGACTCAGCCTGAAGGGGAACAACCCTGCCTACGAGGCCGGCCGGCCCGTCCACCTCAACCTCCAGGTCGAGACCAACGTGCCGGCGATGCTCCTCACGAGCCGCGCCGCCTCCCGCATGCCGGAAGCCCTCGAGCGCAGATTGCGCGAGCGAGCACGGCGATGAGTGCGCGCGGTACATCGGCGGCCGTTGCCGCCCTCGTCTGGCTTGCGAGTGCGGCCTGCAGTCCAACAGTCGAGGTGGCCGCACCCAAAGAACCGATCGTCATCAACCTGAACGTCAAGATCGAGCACGAGATCCGGGTCAAGGTCGACGAGGATCTCGATGATCTGTTCAACGACTCCGAGGAGCTCTTCGAATGAACCGCCGCGCATTCCTCCTGGCCGCGTGCACCACCCTCGCACTGATCGCGACCGCACTTCCGGCCGCCTCTCTTTCACTCGGAGACGCCAAGGCTCAGGGGCTCGTCGGAGAACAGGCCGATGGGTACGTCGGACTGGTGGGGTCGGGACCCCCCGACGCCCGCAAGCTCGCGGACAAGGTAAATGCCAAGCGCCGCGCGGAGTACGGCGAGATCGCCAAGAAGCGCGGCGTGAAGACCGAAGCGGTCGCGGCGATCGCCGGCAAGAAGCTCGTGCAACGGGCGGCGAAGGGCCAGTTCGTGCGAGGCAGCGACGGCCGCTGGGCCAAGAAGTAGGGCCCGCCCTGACATAGGACGGGCCCCGGTCGATTCCGACCGGGGCCCAGAAGAACCCGCCTGTCTTGCTGGAGAGGTGGGGGCGGTTTCAGAATCAGACGAGTGCGCCGTCGCCCCTCTCGCCGGTACGAATCCGGAGTGCCTCTTCGACGGGAAGCACGAATACCTTGCCGTCTCCGATGCGCCCCGTCTGGGCGGCTTCGGTGATCGTGACGGCCACCTTCTCCGCTTGCTCATCGGGGACCACCACTTCGAGTTTCAACTTCGGCAGAAAGTCGACCACGTACTCAGCCCCACGGTAGAGCTCGGTGTGTCCCTTCTGACGTCCAAAGCCCTTCACTTCGGACACGGTCATTCCCTGGACGCCGATCTGGCCGAGGGCTTCTTTCACATCGTCGAGTTTGAACGGCTTGATGATCGCTTCGATCTTTTTCATGACTCTCTCCTCAGGCCTGCTCGGCGAGCCGAGCACTGGCGGCGGGGGCCTGCTGCTTGCGGGCCCCGAAGATCTCGTCGGCCATGCCGCGGCCGGTGGTGCCGAAGTCGTATGCGTGCATCCCGTGCTCGCTGATATCGAGACCCTCGAGCTCTTCTTGCTCGCTCACTCGGATCCCCATCACCGCATTGATCACGAAGAACAGCGCGAAGGCGCTGGTCGCGGCGAACGCGCCGTAGGCGAGAACTCCGACGGCCTGGATCCCGAGCGTGTGCGCCGGGTTCGTCGAGAAGATCCCGACAGCGAGCGTGCCCCAGATCCCACAGGTGAGGTGCACCGAGATGGCGCCGACCGGATCGTCGATCCGAATGCGGTCGAACAAGAGCACCGAGCCAACGACCAAGCCGCCGGCCACCAGACCGATCACGATCGCAGAGAGCGGAGAGACGACGTCTGCACCGGCGGTGATCCCCACGAGCCCAGCAAGGATCCCGTTGAGCGCCATCGAGAGGTCGGGCTTCGAGACCACGAACCAGGAAGTAAACATCGCCGCGACGGCTCCCGCCGAGGCCGCGAGGCACGTCGTCACCAGCACCAGCGAGGTGAGCTCCGGATCTGCCGACAGCACCGAGCCGCCGTTGAAGCCGAACCAGCCGAGCCAGAGGAAGAACACACCGATCGCCGCGAGCGGCATGTTGTGACCCGGGATCGGGCTGATCTTTCCGGACTTGGTGTACTTGCCGAGGCGCGGCCCCAGCAGGAAGGCTCCCGCGAGGGCGCCCCAGCCTCCGACGGAGTGCACGAGCGTGGAGCCGGCGAAGTCATAGAAGCCCATCTGGTCGAGCCAGCCGCCGCCCCACTTCCAGGAGCCCGCGATCGTGTAGACCAAACCGACGAAGATCGTCGAAAAAATCATGAACGCCGGGAGCTTGATTCGCTCGGCGACGGCACCGGAGACGATCGTTGCGGCCGTCGCTGCGAACATCGCCTGGAAGAGGAAGTCGGTCCAATAGGTGTAGCCACCGTCTGCGTAGGCCGGCGTGTTTCCCTCGAGTCCGGGGTCGAGGCCGAAGCCTGCGAAGCCCAGGAACCCGTTGAACTCACCGGGGTACATCAGATTGAAGCCACACACGTAGTAGGTGAGGATGCCAATCGACACGATGAACGTGTTCTTGAACAAAATGTTGGTCGTGTTCTTCGCTTGGGTGAGACCACTCTCGAGTGTCGCGAAGCCGAGGTGCATGATGAACACCAGACCTGCGCATAGCATCATCCAGACATTGTTGGCGGTGAACTGTCCGGCAGTGACTTCGCCTTCGGCGAAGGCCACCGCGGGCAGAGTCAGTCCTGCCGCGAGGACGGAAAGGGTGATGGCCCGGCGTCGCATGGATTTGATTTCCTCAACGGGGAGGGGGTTCCTACGTAGAGTCTTCGCATGCGCTCCCCGCGCCGCGGTCGGAAGACCCGCATTCCCCTAGAGCAACCTGCGTGCCAGTTCTGGAACACGCCGTGCGGAGCCTGAATCGTCTGCGTGTGCCCGATTCGGCACGCACCGCGCCGCACTCTGCCCATTCGGGTGGAAGCGAGTGCCCAATCGGTGGGCACTCGCCCGCGCCCTGCCTATAGTGCGGCGGCATGCGCACCGCCCTCCTCCTGCTGGCGCTCGCACTGACGCCCGCGCTCAGCCGCGCGGAGAGCGTGATCTTTCGCGGAGCGACCGTCCTGCCCGCCTCTGGACCGGCCGTCCCGGACGCGGATCTGGTCATCGAGGACGGCCGCGTCGCGGCACTCGGGCCGCGCGGAGCCGTCGCCGTACCCGCGGGCGCTCGCATCGAAGACGTCGCCGGCCGGGTGATCATTCCCGGGCTGGTCGACACCCATTCTCATGTCGGGCTCTATCCCCTCCCTGCGGTCGCGGCGAACCGGGACGGCAACGAGAACAGCCGCCCCCTGACGCCGGAGGTCCGCGCGCTCGATTCGATCTGGCCAGCCGACCCTCGGATCCGGATGGCGCTCGCCGGGGGCATCACCACCGCGAACGTCATGCCCGGATCGGGAAACGCGGTGGGGGGACAGACTGCGTACCTGAAGCTCCGCGGCGACCGCGTGGAGGACATGCTCGTCCGCGACCGCGACGGCCACCCGGTGCTCGGCGGGATGAAGATGGCGAACGGCGAGAACCCGAAGCGAGCGCGACCGAAGAAGGCGCCGATGACCCGGATGGGGGTCGCCTTCCTGCAGCGAAAGCTCTTCGTCGAAGCGGAGCAGTATCGAGACAAGGATGGCGACGGCGGGCCCGACCTCCGACTCGACCCGATGGTCGAAGTCCTCGAGGGGCGCCGCATCGTCCAGCATCACACCCACCGCGCCGATGACATCCTCACGGTGCTGCGACTCGCGGACGAGTTCGGACATCGCGTGGTGATCCAGCATGGCACCGAAGCGCACCTGGTCGCCGACGAACTCGCGAAGCGCGGGGTGCCCGTCTCGACGATCGTCGTCGAGGCACCCGGCGGCAAACTCGAGGCGCGCGAGCTCGACTACCACCATCCCGCGCTGCTCGAAGCGGCCGGTGTCGCGGTGGCGATCCACACGGATGACATGATCACGCCGTCGCGCCTTTTCCTGCGCTCGGCGGCGCTCGCGGTACGAGGCGGCATGAGCGAGGCTGGCGCGCTCCGCGCCGTCACCCTCGAAGCCGCCCACATGCTCGACCTGGGCGAGCAACTCGGCAGCCTCGAGCCCGGCAAGGACGCCGACTTCGTCATCCTTTCCGGCCCGCCGTTCTCGACCTGGACGCGGGTGCTCGAAACCTGGATCGATGGAGAGCGAGTGTGGGACGCAGACGATCCCCGCGACCTCCGCTTTCAGACCGGCGGCTACCGGCTCGGCGAAGCCCATCCCGCGCTGGAGACGCAGTGATGGGGACATTCGCACGGGACCTCAGTGGGTGTCGCCTGCTGGGCGTGCTGCTCTGCTCTCTCACGTTCGGGCTGCCCGCCGCAGCCGAGTCGCTCGTCGTGCGCGCCGGGCGGCTGCACACGGCCGGGCCCGAGGGCACGCTCGAGAACGGCGTCGTACGGATCCGTGAGGGTCTCATCGAGGACGTCGGCTCGGCGGAGCGCGTCGACGTGCCTTCGGACGCTCGCGTTCTCGAGGGCGCCGTCGTCACGCCGGGGCTCATCGACACGCATTCCGTAGTCGGACTGAACGGGCTCGACAACGTGCCCGCCGACCAGGACGCCGACGAACGGAGCGGTGCGAACCAGGCTGCACTTCGCGCGATCGACGGATTCAATCCGCGGGAGCCGGGATTGGCCTGGCTACTGCGCCACGGCGTCACGGCCGTTCAATCGGGCCCTGGCGAGGCCAACGCGATCGGCGGACTCGCGGGCGTTTTCCGCACGCACGGGACGAGCGTCGCGGACATGACGCTTCGATTCCCGTCGGCGCTCGTGATGACACTCGGCGAGCGGCCCAAGACGACATACGCCGAGGCAAAGACTGCGCCCCTCACGCGCATGGGCACCGCCGCGCTGATTCGCCAGGCCTTCGTGGCTGCGAGCAAGCCGGACAAGAAGAAGGGCGAAGCCGGCCGCGACCTCGGCAAGGAAGCGATTCGACTCGCGCTGCAGGGCGAAGTTCCGACGCTCATCACGGCTCGGCGTCGGGACGACATCGACACCGCCCTGCGGCTTGCGCGAGAGTTCTCGCTCGATCTCCATCTGGCGGGCGCAGTCGACGGGTATCTGATGGCCGCAAGGCTCTCCGAGGCCGGCGTCCCGGTGCACGTCGGACCCGTCATGGAGCGCCTGGGGCCGCTCGAGACTCTCAACGCCAGCTTCGAGGGCCCCGCCATTCTTGCCGCGGCGGGGGTTCCAATCACCTTCCGGTCGGGCTTCGAGGGCTACGTCCCGAAGGTTCGGGTCGTTCTCTTCGAGGCTGCGGTGGCTGCGGCGTACGGGCTCGGGGCCGATCGAGCGCTGCAAGCGCTCACGTCGGACGCGGCCGAGAGCCTCGGCGTGGCCGACCGCATCGGCAGCCTCGAGCCCGGCAAAGACGCGGACCTCGTGATCTGGGACGGCGATCCGTTCGAGTACACGACCCACGTCCTCGCCGTGATCGTGCGGGGCGAGCTCGCCTACTTGCGCCCCTCAGGGAGCGAACCCGCCCGGGGAGCCGCGCAGAGCCAATGAAGTTTCGACCCTACGCTCTGCTCCATTTGGCTTGTGTGGCGCTCGTCTGCCTGGCGACCTCCTGTGCCTCCGTCGGTCACCGGACCCTCGTCCCGGACCAGTTCAACTATGGCACCGCGATCGCAACGGGCTCCGCCGAGCAACTCCTGATGAACATGATCCGGCTGCGCTACGACGTGCCGCCGGTCTTCTTGACCGTCACGTCCGTCATCAGCCAATACCGGCGCAGCACGAATGTTGCCGCCGGCGTGGGATTCGGTTCGAGCGTGACCGGCGACGATGTGGGCAGCGTCGGAGTCGGGGCCGCCTGGACCGATCGACCCACCATCACGTACGCGCCGGTGTCGGGGCGCGACTTCGCTCGAACTTTCCTCACGCCGATCAAGCCGGAACAGATTTTCGCGCTGCTGCAGAGTGGCTGGCCTGCCGACCTCGCCGTTCGACTCGGCATCGTCTCGCTCAACGGAGTCAAGAATGAAGCCAGCCGACCGGCGCGCCGTCACTTCGCAGACTCCTCGTTTTGGGAGGTGATGGAGGTGATGCGGCGACTGCGGGAAGCGAGCGCTCTCGGCACGCGCGACGGCGACGGCACGGAGGGCGGCCCGACCCTGTTCCTCCGAACGCACGATGTGGCGCCCGAGGTCGCCCGAGATCAGGCGCGCTTCCGCGAACTCCTCTTCCTCGAGCCGGAACGAAGTGAGTTTCGATTGAGCCAGGGCCTGATTCCGGAAGATCGCGACGAGATCGCGGTGCTCACCCGTTCGATTCGCGACATCATGGTCAACGTGGCATGGCGCTTCGACGTACCGCCCGAGCACGTGTCCGACGGACGCACCGAGACGACGTTCGTCAGCCCCGTCGACCCGCTGATCGAGGTGCACTTCGCAGAATCACACCCAGACGAGGCTTATGTCGCGGTCGAGAGCCGCGGATACTGGTTCTACATCGACGACCGCGACCGCGCGTCCAAGCGGGCGTTCAGCTTCTTGCATCTGCTGCTCAGCCTGACGGAGACCCCGGACCCCGGACTCCAGCCGGTCCTCACGATCAACTGACGGGCGCACTCACGGCGACGGTGTACCCATGTCGTCGAGCGTGGTCCCACGAAAAAACGCCTCGAGAGACGCGGGCCGGCGCACCCCCCACCGGCCTGAGGGCGACGCCATCATCCTGAGCCCGCGTCGAGCACAGAAACCGACGTCTCGGAGTCCGACGTCCCCTCCGCGTCTGAGAACGAAGACCGAACAATACGGCCCGACTGACTCTCAAGATCCTGTTCGCGCGCTAGATTCAATCGGCCGCTCTCGTCGGGGCCCTAGGAGATCCACATGTCCACATTCCAATTTTCTCGCTCGCTCGGCTGGGCGCTCGGACTGCTCATCGCCGGGCTCTGCGTCGCGAGCCCAGGGCTCGCAGCGGACGCCGTGGACGACTCCGCTTTCGACGTCACCGCGGACACGACGCTCGACGACCTCGTGGCACCGATCGCGCTCTACCCGGACGATCTCCTCGCAATCCTCATCCCCGCGTCGGCCTACCCGCTCGACGTCGTGCAGGCGAGCCGCTTCGTCGACAAGCTGGAGGCGAACAAGGACCTGAAGCCGGACGAAGCATGGGACGAGTCGGTCCGAAATCTCCTGAACACTCCGGACGTCGTGCAGCTGATGGCGACCCACCTCGACTGGACGATTCGTCTCGGAGAGGAAGTCGCCGACGATCAGGCCGAAGTCATGGACGCGATCCAGATGTTCCGGCGGGAGGTGGACGCGGCCGGCAACCTCGAGTCCGACGACAAACAGAAGATCGTCGCCGAGGAAGACACGATCCGGATCGAACTCAGCAATCCGGAGGTCATCTACGTCCCGCAGTACAACCCGCAGATCGTCGTGGTGCCCGCGCCGATCCCGCCGATCCGGTACTACCCGACGCCTTATCCCGTCTACTACTACCCGTATCCGCCTGGTGCAAGGTTCGCGACCGGGTTCTTCTTCGGTGCGACGACGGCGTTCGCGTTCAGCTGGCGCGCACACTCCATCCATCACGGAGTCCACGGTTATCACGGACGAGGCTATCACGGCGGCGGCCGAGGCTATCGGGGCGGCCACAACGACGTCAACATCAACCGCAACGTCGACCGAAGCCGCAACACGAACATCAACGTCAACAACAAGAACGTCAACAAGAACAACCGGAATAAGGGCGGCGGCGGGTCCGAGTGGAAGCCGAAGAACAAGGGCGGCCAACGTACGGGCTCGAAGATCGCGAAGCCGACGAACCGGGCCGGCGGCGCGGGCTACAAGCCCCGCACTACCGGGGGCGGCAATCGTGCCACGACCGGTGCGGCGCGAAGCCCGTCGAAGCGAGTGAATACCGGCGGGTCGTACAACCGAACCGGCTCGAGTGCATCTCAGAACAAGGCCTCCAATCGAGCGAGTTCGAGCTCGAACCGAGCATCGAGCGCGAACCGGGCGAGTTCCTCGAGCCGCAACCGCAGCTCCAGCGGCCACCGATCGGGCAGCTTCAGCGGAAGGTCTTCGGGGGGACACAGCCAGTCGGCCGCGAGCGCGCGAGGACGTTCGAGCCGGAGCGGCGGCGGACACCGGGGCGGCGGCGGCCGGGGCGGCGGTGGCGGAGGGCGGCGACGATGAGCGCGCGCATCGCACTCCTTCATCTCTTAGCGCCGAAAGGAACTTCCGTGTCGAAATCTCCGCCCGCTACCCGCCTCGTCGGGCTCCTGTCTCTCGCGTTCCTCCTCTTTCTCGCGGCCCCGTCGGCAGCGGGCCCGCAAACATTCGAGACTCCTGAAGCCGCCGCCCTCGCATTCGTCGAGGCCTGTCGCGCCGGAGACCTCGACGCATTGCGCGACCTCGTGGTCGACGACGACGACGACGACGTGTTCGAGCTGAAGGACCCCGGCACCAAAGCACGGCTCCTGGAGTTCGCCGAGGCAGCCGATCGCCGGCTCACGCTGCGCGAAGATGGCGAAGACCACCGCACCCTGATCGTCGGGTACAACGCCTATGCGTTCCCGGTGCCCGTCGTTCGTGCCGACGGCAGTTGGCACTTCGACGGAGTAGAGGGACATCAAGAGATCCTCGATCGCACGATCGGCTGGAACGAGCTCGTGGCCATCTCGACTCTCCGCGACTTCGTCACCGCCCAGGCCGAGTACGAGTCCAAGCCGCGAGGAGGCGGGGAGGTCCGACAGTATGCCAGGCACATGCTCAGCACTCCGGGCACCCAGGACGGCCTCTACTGGGAGGCGGCCGAAGGCAAAGAGCAAAGCCCGTTCGGCCCGTTCGTCGACAGCGCGGATGCAAAACCCGAGCGTGGCACTCGGTACTACGGATATCACTACCGGGTACTGACGAAGCAGGGCAAGAACGCACCCGCAGGCAAGCACTCCTACGAGATCAATGGGCATTTGCTGGCCGGCGTCGCAGCCATCGCATGGCCTGCGGACTATGGACGCTCCGGAATCAAGACGTTCCTCGTGAATCACTACGGCGTCGTCTACGAGAAGGACCTCGGCGACGGCACCGCGAAGTACGGCAAGAAGACCAAGGCATACGATCCCGGCGAGGGCTGGAACGTCGTATCCGACTAGCAAGGAGAGAATCATGGAACTCGAAGGTGGCTGCTACTGCGGCGCGCTGCGATACAAAGTCGTCGGCGATGCGATGTTCAAGGGCCAGTGCCACTGCCGGGAGTGTCAGTACATGTCGGGGGGCCACGCAAACGTCGTCATGGCGATGCCCGAGCTCGGCATGACCTACACGAAAGGCTCGCCCAAGGGCTTCACGCGCACCGACCTCGACGCTCCTGTGACGCGCGAATTCTGCGGGGAGTGCGGCACCCACGTTCTCGCCAAGGCACCGGCGCTCCCGGGCGCGGTGATGCTCAAAGTGGGAACGCTCGACGATCCCGCGGCGTTCGGTCAGCCGGAGATGGCGATCTTCGGTTGCGACCGGCAGCCGTTCCAGCCTCTCGCCGACGGCATCCCGACGTTCGAGAAGGGACCGGGCTCCGCCACGCTCTAGCCCGCGGGAGCCGAATGGCTCCCGCGGATCCGGCGATCGGACCTTGCCGCGAGCGGATCCACCCCGCCATGCGCTAGCCAGTCGGCATGGATCTAGGACTTCTCGACAAGGTTGCACTCGTCACCGGTAGCCATCGGGGCACCGGGTCCGAGATTGCACGGTCCCTCGCAGCCGAGGGTGCGCAGGTCAAAGTGCACGGCTTCGAAGCCGCACCGCCTGAAAGCGTGGCCGAGAGCATCCGGGAAGCCGGCGGGAACGCCGACGCCGTCCACGGCGACCTGCTGACCGACTCGGGGGCGGCAGACATCGCTGCGCAGGCAGGAGACGTCGACATCCTCGTCGCGAACTATGGCACCGCCGACGGGGGAACCTGGACGAGCCCCGCTTCACAGTGGATCGATGCGTTCGAAAAGAACGTCCTCTCCGCGGTCCGCATGGTGCACGCCTTCGTTCCCGGGATGCGCGCGCGAGGCTACGGACGCGTGATCCTCCTCGGAACGATCGGCTCGAGCCGGCCTGCAGCTCGCATGCCCCACTACTACGCCGCCAAGGCGGCTCTCCCAAACGTGACCCTCAGCCTCGCCAAGGAACTCGCGGGAACCGGGATCACCGTCAACCTCGTGAGCCCAGGAATCCTCGCCACCGCAGAGGTCCGCACGAGTCTCACCGAACGCGCACGTCGGAAGGGCCAGCCGACCGACTGGGACACCGTCGAGCGTGAGGCCGCGACTTCCTTCATGCCGAATCTGGTGGGCCGCATCGGTCGACCGCGCGAGGTCGCCGACCTCGTCGCGTTCCTCGCGAGCGAGCGCGCCGCATTCGTCACCGGCGCCAATTTCCGGGTCGACGGGGGCGCGACGGACGTCGCGTTCTAGGCCACTTCATAGTTATTGGCATTGCGAGTGCCAATAAGTACCATCGGTCTCCTCGGGAGGAACCGATCATGACCCCTGGACGCATCTGGCTGGCCCTCGGGCTTGCCTACTTCGCCTTCTTTTTCTGGTACACGCCGTTTGGGGGACCCCTCGAGCCCGCTGAGATCGACGAGTACCTTGCCCAATTCGTCGCCAACGGCGTCGCCGCGGAGCAGATCTCGGTGTGGCGCGCATTCCTCGAAAGCGATTCGGGTGGCGACTTCGCGATGCTCAACGCGATCGAGATGCGCGAGGAACCCCTCCCAGTCGCGGGCGTACCGGAGGGTGCGACCTCGGAAGAGGTTCTCGCACTTTATGCTCGTCCTTTCCTCGGGCGAGCTCTGCGATCTGCGGCACACCCTGTGTTCTTGGGGAGCGCCACCGCACCCGCGGTCGATCTCTGGGGGATCGAAGGGGCCGAGACCTGGACCACCGGCGGGCTCGTTCGCTATCGGAGCCGCCGCGATCTGATGGACCAGGCGATGGCCGTCGGGCCGACGGGCATCCACGAGTTCAAGAAAGCCGCGATGCAGAAGACGATCGCATTCCCACTCGATCCGTGGTTCCAACTCGGAGACCCACGCTTCGTCCTCGCACTGGTTTTCTCGAATTTCGGACTCGCGTGGCATCTGCGCTGTGCGCGGCGCGCATGACTTAGCCGATCTCGATACGCCCCTACCTTGTTAGGGGTGCGTGACGCGATGCGCGCGCGGGTGACGCAATCCGTCACCCGACGGATACTCTCACTCGGCTGCGCGTTCGGAACCACAGCGCGATAGCTCGACTTCGTTCAGGCCGTTGCCGAGCGAGTTGCACATGTGTGTAGGCCCTCCTGCACTTCGGTACAGGGATTGCACCAGGCGCTCCCCGGAGAACCCGGAGGATCCATGCGCCGAGTCCATCTTCTTCATCGTGCACTGCCTGCGCTGGCGGCACTGCTGCTCTCGTCGCTCGCCGTCGCGGAGCCGATCGAAGTCACGTATGAGATCGACAAGAAGTCCTTCAAGAAGGAAACCCGCGCCGAGAACCTGCTGACGTTCTCGCTCTTCTCCGATGCGGAATGTACGGTGCTCCTGCACTCCGAAGATCTTTTTGCCGGCGACTCTTTCATCTCCTTCGAGCGCCCAAAGCCTCAAAAGGTGAAGGGGGGCGAGAAGCCCTCCAAATTCATCCGGTTGCAGGCAGTTCTCGACGCGCCGGCAGTCGACGGCGCTCCGTACATGACTGTGACGGGTCCCGGCATCGTTGGATCTGACGCTGTTTTGTGTCAGGTACAGGCCGGCGTCGGCGGCGGACCCGCTGGCCCGCAAGGCCCCACAGGCCTCGATGGTTTGGACGGAGTCGACGGTGCGGCAGGACCGGCTGGTGCCGATGGCGCGGACGGCTCTCAAGGACCCGCGGGCGGTGACGGTGCCGCTGGACCCACCGGCGCGGATGGTGCCGACGGACCCGCTGGCGCGGACGGTGGGGACGGGGCGACTGGTCCCGCTGGCGCGAATGGCGCCGACGGTGCGACCGGCGCAGACGGTGCAACTGGACCCGCTGGTGCCGACGGCGCGGACGGCGCGACTGGACCCGCTGGTGCCGACGGCGCGGACGGCGCGACTGGACCCGCTGGTGCTGACGGTG